>OLPX01000268.1_pt1 | contig 54834 bp, 57 predicted proteins | sample 1672491 | NCBI WGS metagenome assembly OLPX01 (sample SAMEA3136692, study PRJEB25190) | human gut metagenome | biome: human gut; feature: human-associated habitat; material: faeces | place: Austria | collected 2013
CTTGATAAACAGTTTTATTATTTCAACTGTCTACCTAGAAGGGAGCATATCAAAACCGGCGGGCCGGGGCGTCTTTCTGCAATCAAAGCCCGACACTATGTGCAATAATATCCACGCATGCCTCAACGCCAAGGAGGCCGCTGTTTAGGCAGAGGTGGTAATTTTTCGATTTTCCCCATTCATTTCCGCTGTAAAACTGATAATAATCGCGGCGGCGGCCGTCGATTTCACGGATCCTGGCCTCCATCTTCTTCGCGTCGATGTCCGGCTCCTTTTCCAGGGCCAGAAGGCGCTCCACCCGCTTCTTTAAGCTGGCGCAGATGAATACATGGAAGCCATCCTCCACAATCACATCGGAGCAGCGCCCGATCAGGACACAGGGGCCGTCGTTGGAAATCTGCCGGATGACCTTGGACTGGATCACAAAAAGCTGATCTGACACGGGAACCTCATAGCGTGTCGAGAACGGATCCACCGTCATGTATTCGCAGTTTGTCCTCTCCCGGTTTGCGATGATTTCATCGTTGGCGTGGAACACATCCTCGGAAATATTGCTGTCCTCGGCCGCCATGGCGATTAACTCCTTGTCATAGAAGGGGATCCCAAGCTTTTTCGACAAACGGAACCCGATTTCACGCCCGCCGCTCCCAAACTCACGGCTGATTGTAATCACTTTGCTCATAAAATACCGCCTCCCTTTCCTGTTTTCGTTCTGCCTCTCAATCATACCACATAATCCGCAGATTTCCAACAATTCTTTTCGGAAGGCAGATTCATTTATGCTGGATTTTCCCGGAAAACTATGCTACCATAGACACCATATCTGGAAAAAATCCCGGAACCATGACAGCATGAGAAAGGACGGAACAAAAACTTGAAAATCAGAGAAATCCTCGCACAGGAAAAGCCTGTGCTTTCCTTTGAAGTATTCCCGCCGAAGGCGGAGGACAAATACGACGTGGTAGAAAGGGCAGTGGCAGGGATTGCCGGGCTTTCGCCGTCGTTTATGAGCGTCACCTACGGAGCCGGCGGCGGCACCAGCCGCTATACCGTAAAAATTGCCTCGGGCATCGAGAAAAACTACGGGGTGACGGCTCTGGCCCACCTCTCCTGCGTGACCTCGAAAAAAGAAATGGTGCGTCAGGCGGCCGAAGAGATGAAGGCACAGGGAATCGAAAACGTCCTGGCTCTCCGCGGCGACATCCCGGCGGACGGGAACGTGGAAACCGACTACCATTACGCCAGCGAGCTGGTGCGCGATTTAAAAACCATGGGCGACTTCTGCATCGGCGGCGCCTGCTATCCCGAAGGCCATGTGGAGTCGAAAAATAAGGAAGAGGATCTCTGCCATTTAAAAGAGAAGGTGGACGCCGGCTGCGACTTTCTGACGACCCAGATGTTTTTCGACAACGATATCCTCTATAACTTCCTCTACCGTATCCGCGACAAGGGCATCCAGGTGCCGGTCATCGCCGGGATCATGCCGGTGACGAATGCAAAACAGATCAAGCGGATCTGTTCCATGTCCGGCACTTACCTTCCGGCCAGATTTAAGGCCATCGTGGACAAATTCGGGGAAAACCCGGCTGCCATGCGCCAGGCCGGCGTTGCCTACGCCACAGAACAGATCATCGACCTGATTGCAAACGGCGTCCATGCCGTCCATGTCTACTCCATGAACCGGCCGGAGGTGGCAAAGCAGATCAAAGAGAGCCTGTCGGAGATCCTCATCTGATGGAGACGGACAGAAAAGAGGCGCTCCGCTACCTTGGCTACGGGAAACAGCCGGCAGACGAGGCGGTAAGCAGGCTTTTGGAGGAATGCATCGGGGAGCTTGAAAAGGCAGCCGTTCCCAGATTTCTCATGCGGGAATTCCCCTTAAAAATGCAGGCGCCGGACGGTCTGGACTTCGGCGGATACAAGACGAAAAGCTTAAATCTTTCCAAAAACCTGGCAGGCTGTGAAAAAGCCCTTTTCATGGCGGCAACCCTGGGCGCAGGTGCCGACAGGCTTTTGACAAAATACGGAAAGCTCCATGTGGCAAAAGCCGCCGTCATGCAGGCTGCGGCCGCGGCCATGACCGAGGCGTACTGCAATGAATTAAACGGCAGGTGGAGAGAAGAATATAAAAAGGACGGCTGGATTTTACGCCCCAGGTTTTCACCGGGATACGGGGATTTTTCCCTTTCCTTTCAGAAAGAAATCCTGGGGGCCCTGGAGGCGGAAAAGCGGATCGGGATTACGCTGACGGACGGCTTTCTCATGATGCCGTCCAAGTCGGTAACGGCCGTCATCGGCATCTCAAAAGAAGAGAGCCCCTGCGGCCCGTCCGGCTGTGAAACATGTGAAAAAAAGGACTGTACATTCAGGAGGCAGCATGGGAATACTGGAAGAGATCAGAAAAAAGAGACTTATTTTTGACGGAGGCATGGGGAGCCTTCTTCAGGCCCGCGGTCTAAAGCCCGGCGAGCTTCCGGAGACCTGGAACCTTAAAAGGCCTGAGGCCGTCCGCGAAATCCACAGGGAATATCTGGAAGCCGGTGCCGACATCATCACGACAAACACCTTCGGCGCCAACCGGTTCAAATTCAAAAAGGAAGACGGCTGGAACCTGGAAGAGATCGTAACGGAGGCTGTGGGCCATGCGAAGGCGGCCATTGAAGCTGCCGGACACGGCTATGCGGCACTTGACATGGGGCCGACGGGAAAGCTTTTAAAGCCCCTTGGCGACCTGGATTTTGAGGACGCCTGCGAAGCGTACAAAGAAGTGGTGCGGGCCGGAAAAAAGGCCGGCGCCGACCTGATTATCATAGAAACCATGGGCGACAGCTACGAGCTCAAGGCAGCCGTCCTGGCGGCGAAGGAAGAAAGCAGCCTGCCGGTGTTTGCGACGGTGACGTTAGATGAAAAGGGGAAGATGCTTACCGGCGGCAATGTAGAATCGGTGACAGCCCTTTTAGAGGGGTTTGGTGCCGACGTCATCGGCTTAAACTGCGGCCTTGGGCCCATTGAGCTTCTACCGTTTTTAAAAGAGATGGCTGCCGTCTCGGAGACGCCGATTTTAGTAAATCCCAACGCCGGACTTCCGCGGAGCGAAAACGGCGTTACGGTCTATGACATTGACTCCGACATGTTCGCGGCTGCCATGAAGGACATGGCCGAGGCCGGTGCATCGCTCCTTGGCGGCTGCTGCGGGACGACGCCGGAGCATATCAGAAAAATGAAGGCACTCTGCGCCGATGTGCCCCTTCCTAAAATCACGAAAAAGGAGAGAACGGTCATTTCCTCCTATTCCCACGCCGTCGTATTCGGGGATAAGCCCGTCGTCATCGGCGAACGGATCAATCCGACGGGAAAGCCGCGGTTTAAGAAAGCTTTAAAAGACCATGACCTCACCTACATTTTAAACGTGGCCGCCGCACAGCAGGAGAGCCGCGCCGAGGTTCTGGACGTAAATGTGGGGCTTCCTGAGATCGACGAGCCGGCCATGATGGTGGATGTGGTAAAGGAGCTTCAGAGCGTCTTCGACCTGCCGCTCCAGATCGACACGTCCGACATCCGCGCCATGGAGCGGGCCATGCGGATTTACAACGGGAAGCCGTTAATCAACTCGGTCAACGGCAAAAAAGAAGTGATGGACGCCATATTCCCGTTAATGAAGCGGTACGGCGGCGTGGCCGTGGCCCTCTGCCTTGACGAAGACGGGATCCCGGAGACGGCGGACGGGCGGCTTGCCGTGGCAGAAAAAATTTATAAGACGGCGGCGTCCTATGGAATCGAAAAAAAGGACATCCTGATCGACGCGCTCTGCATGGCCGTCAGTTCGGAAAAGACAGGCGCCCTTGTGACGTTAGAAACCGTGCGGCGGGTGAAAAAAGAGCTTGGCGGAAAGACCGTACTTGGCGTCTCCAACGTCTCCTTCGGCCTTCCCATGCGGGAGCACATCAACGCGGCCTTCCTCCTGATGGCCCTTGAAGCCGGCCTTTCCGCAGCCATTTTAAATCCCAATTCCGAGGCCATGATGGCGGCCGTCGACAGCTATCTGGTTCTGACGGCCCAGGATGAAAACTGCCAGAGCTATGTGGGTGTTTACGGGGAGATGGAGGCCAAAAGAAAAAGGGAGGCCGAGGAGAAAAAAAGGCTTGCGGCCGAACAGCCGGGGACGGCGTCCGAAACCGTGCCGTCGTCAGGAACCGGCGGGACGCAGCCTTCCATATCCCCTTTAAAAAAGAGCATTCTTCGCGGGATGCCGGCGGCTGCAAAAGAGGCGGCCGGGACAGCCCTTCTTTCGGCTGACCCGCTTTCCGTCATCAATGAAGAGCTGATTCCGGCCCTGGATGAAGTGGGAAAAGGATTCGAGGCAGGGAGCGTGTTTCTGCCGCAGATTTTAATGAGCGCGGAAGCGGCCAAGGCGGCCTTTGCCGTCATGAAGGAAACCATGGCGGCCTCCGGTGAGACCGGGGAGAGCCGCGGAAAGGTGATTCTTGCGACGGTGCAGGGCGACATCCATGACATCGGGAAAAACATCGTGAAAGTGCTTTTGGAAAATTACGGCTTTGATGTCATCGACCTTGGCCGCGATGTGCCGCCGGAGACCGTTGCAGAGGCGGCGGAAAAGTCCCATGTGCCCGTGGTGGGCCTGAGCGCCCTCATGACGACGACGGTGCCGGCCATGGCTGCCACGATCCGGCTTCTCAGGGAGCGGACACCGTGGGTGAAAATCATGGTGGGCGGCGCCGTGCTTACGAAAGAGTACGCCGACTCCATCGGCGCCGACGCGTACTGCAAAGACGCCATGGCATCGGTCAATTTTGCGATGGAAGCCGTGTAAGGGCTGTTTTTCCATGGGCATGACACATGGTTTCATTTAGGCGGATGCCGTGAAATGCCAAATGACATAAAGGAACGAAGGCAATGCAGATAAAAGAGCTGGATAAGAAAGACTTTAAAAAGGTCATTCAGTATGCCATCAGGGGAATGCATTTTGATGAATATTCAAATAGCAATTTCATTGTTCAGACATACGGCAGATACTTCTGGTATCTCGAATACACGAATGCAACGCAGGTTATCGCAGCGTATGAGAACGATGTGCTTTTGGGCGTTCTGATTGCGGATATGAAGGGCGAACCAAAAGCATATCAATCTTTCTGGAAGGTCTTATATGTTAAGATTTTGGATGCCATTCAAACGCTGATTTATGGTAATGGTGTGATGTCATACATGGAAGCCAATAGGGAAATGTTTGACAAATATACGGAAAAGTATGAGCCGGATGGTGAAATCAGGTTTTTAGCCGCAGACCCGGACAGCAAAGTCAGGGGCATAGGCACGTATCTTTTAAATGAGCTTTCCAGGAGGGAAGCCGGAAAAGAAGTCTATCTGTTTACCGATACCAACTGCACCTACCAATTTTATGAGCGGAGAGGTTTTGAACGGGCAGGAGAAAAAGATATCGTTCTTGAGCTTTCCGGAGATGTGGACTTAAAATGCCTGCTTTACAGGAAACGGCTGTAAATTTAAAAGGAATAAATGTCCGAAACGGTTTTCGGCCTGTCGAAAGACAGGCCGATTTTTCCATACCTTACATATAGCTGATATTGTCGCAATTCTTCTGGCGTTCTTCAAACGGTTCGTCTGTTTTTCCAAGCGCAACGACAACAAGCGGGACGAAGCCTTCCGGGAGCAGAAGCTTATGGAGGAGCTGCTCTGTCCGGAGCGCCATGACCGGCCCCATCATGAAGCGGGAACCGACGCCAAGCTCTGTGGCCGCCAATAGCATGTTTTCGGCGGCACAGGATACATTTGCCATGTGAAAGCCCATGGCGTCCATCCCGCCGGGAGCGGAGAGGACAAGGAGAACCTGGGCGTTTCTGGTGGCACAGTATCCCGGCATGGCAGCCATTTTCTCAGCAAATTCGTTGCCGCTTTTCTTCATCATGTCCAGAGTCACCTGGTTGATGGTCTCGATGAAATCAGGATCCGTGATGACTGTTATGTGGATGCGCCCAAAAATCGGGGCGTAGTTCCCGGCCTCTGCAATGGCTGCGGCGGTTTCATGGTCGAGGGGCTCAGAGAGGAAGGCCTCAGGGCTTTTCCTGGAGCGGATTGTCTGAATGGTGTTCATAAATATGCCTCCGTTTTCTTGATTTTCTTGCATTTCTGCCATCCGGAATGGTATAATTATCATACCACATTAAAAAATCCAATCAAGTACGCAGAAAAAACGAACGTGGTACGAAAACATGTACCGGAGGGAAGAAACATGCTCACACTGGAAGAATTTCGAGAGGGAATCAGGACTGCCGATCCGGAGGAAAACTGCCCGGTGGCGAAGACCCTGGAGCTGCTGACCGGAAAATGGACGGCGCGGATTATGTTTGAACTCCAGAAGGCGGAAACCGTCCGATTCGGGGAGCTTAAAAGGAATCTGGGCAGCATCACGAACACCATGCTGTCGTCGACGCTCAAAGCCCTGGAGGAAGATGGGCTTGTGAGGCGGCGGCAGTATGATGAGATGCCGGTGCGGGTGGAGTATTCCCTGACCGAGGCCGGCCGGGATATGCTGCCGGTCTTTTATGAGATGGCAAAGTGGGGGAGCCGGTTCTTTCATATCGAGCTTAAATAATGTCCCAATTCGAGGAAGTGTTCCCGAATGAGACAGTATAATAAATCAGAATCAGGATGTGAGACAATGGGGATTGATATTGAACAGACACGCCAATATTATACAGAAATCAAAACAGAGGATTTGTGCGATTGCGATTATTGCAAGAACTATTATTTGCAGGTCAAAGAAGCATATCCTCTTGTTGCTGATTATTTAAATGAGTTGGGTGTTGACATTGAAAAACCTTTTGAGATTTCTCCATTAGAGCCTGTGAATGGAATGTTGGAGTATTGCGTATGTCAATATGTCGTGTTTGGCAAAATATCTGGTGAATTGGTAAAGAAAATCGGCAATGTAGAATTAGGGATTGCAACCTCATATCCAAGCACAAACATACGGAGAGAGCATTTTGTGATAGACATTTATCCAATTAAGCTAAATTGGATTATGTAAAAGAACAGAAACTTTTAGTTTCGCGCAGTTAAATTCTGATTTTTTGGTGGGAACACAAAGGGAAATTGGGAGTAAATAATAAAGGGAGAAAAAATGATCCGGATTCGGAGGTATGTATGAGACGGGAATTAGGCATTGCAGGCTGCGGGCTTGCCTGCTGTTTGTGTTCGGAAAACGTGACGTGCGGCGGCTGCGGTTCCAACGGATGTCCCGATAATGACCGATGTGAAAATAAAAAATGCTTTTCGGAAAAGGGAATTTCCCACTGCTATCTGTGCCGTGAGGACTGCAAAAAGGGCCTGTTAAGCAAAATCAAGCCATATACATTCACGCTGTTCATGAAAAAGTACGGCGAGGAGAAACTGCTGGACTGTCTGGAGGAAAATGAGAAAAAAGGGATCGTATATCACCGGGAGGGCATAAACGGGGACTATGACGATTTTGATGATGCAGAAAAGCTGATGAAATTCATTCTGACGGGAAAGCGGTAAGGGCAGAGCTGCGAAGGGGACCCGGAACTGATTCTATACTAAAATAAGGCTTTCACACTTGCTTTTTCTTCTTGTCTGTGTTACAAATAAACAGGTTGCATTACAAAGGAGGAAAAGAGCATGAGAAAGTTTTTAAATGAATTTAAGTCATTTGCACTTCGCGGAAACGTGATGGACATGGCAGTCGGTGTGATCGTCGGCGGTGCGTTCTCCGGAATCGTGACATCGCTGACGGACAATTTCATAAACCCGATCTTAAACGTGCTGACAGGGGCGGAGCGCTACAACTTGAGCCAGGTGGCTGGTTTTGCTTCCGCATTTGCCTCGGCGGTTGTAAATTTCGTGATTATGGCGTTTATCCTGTTCTGCCTGTTAAAGGCTGTGAACAAGGCGATGAGCTTCGGACATAAAGAAGAGCCGGAGGCGCCGGCAGAGCCGACAACAAAGAAATGCCCCTACTGCCTGGCAGAGATCCCCATCGGTGCAGTCCGCTGCATGTACTGTACCTCGGAGCTTACGGAGGAGAAGACGGAATCTGCGGAGTAAAGAGGCGGCAAAGCATAAAGGATGAGACAGGCGGCGCCGGAGACGGAGCCGCCTTTTCAAATATCAGGGACGCAAAAAGGAGACGGAAATGACAGAAAAGGAAAAGATGGCGGCAGGCCTTTTGTATGATGCAAATTACGACAGGGAGCTCATGGAAGCCAGAACGAGATGCAAGGATATCTGCCATGAATTCAACAGCCTGTACCCGTCGGAGGAAGAAAAGCAGAAAGGCCTTTTAAAAGGGCTTTTGGGGAAAACGGGAGAGGAGTTCCGGGTGACGGCTCCATTCTGGTGCGATTACGGCTTCAATATTGAACTGGGAGAAAATTTTTACGTGAACCACAGCTGTGTGATTCTGGACTGTGCGAAGGTGACGTTCGGCGACAATGTGTTTGTCGGGCCGGACTGCGGCTTTTATACGGCCGGCCATCCCATCGACGCCAAACAGCGGAATCAGGGGCTGGAGTATGCGCGCCCGATTCATGTCGGCGATAATGTCTGGATCGGCGGCGGCGTCCGCGTGCTTCCCGGAGTCTCCATCGGGGAAGGCGCTGTCATTGGCTCCGGAAGCGTAGTGACGAAGGACATCCCGCCCCGCGTCATTGCAGCCGGAAACCCCTGCCGTGTGATACGGGAAATAGAAGAAGAGTCTGAACCAGACAGGGAGAAACTATGAGCGCAGGCAGAAAAATCTTGATCGGAGCCCTTCTTGCCCTGCTCGCAGCGCTGGCCGTCCTGGCAGTGACGGCATTTCTTCGGAGAGACAGCGGGTATGAGGCATGGAAGGAAGCGGAGAAAACCGAAGATACAGACGGGGAAGCGGAATCCTATTCCTTTGTCATTGAGGCAGGCTCCAAAGAAGAAACGGAGGCTTCTGCCGCAGAGGAAGTGCCTCAGGACAAAGAAATTGTCCTGTTGTTTGCAGGCGATGTCTACCTCTCCAATCATGTACTGGCCGCTTATGACAGCGCAGGCGGCATTAACGGCGTCTTAGACGAGGCGATTCTGAAAGAGATCGAAAACGCCGACATTTTCATGGCAAACCAGGAATTCCCGTTTACCGAACGGGGGATGGCGGCCGCTGACAAACAGTTTACGTTCCGTCTGCCCATGGACCGCGTCCATCTGATGAACGAAATGGGGATCGACATTGTGACGCTGGCGAACAATCATATCCTGGATTTCGGCGAAGAAGGGCTTTTAGACAGCTGTGAGGCTCTTGACGCTGCGGGGATCCGGTATGTGGGCGCCGGAGCAGATCTGGAGCGTGCGAGGAAGCCGGAATTTATGGAAGCCGGCGGAAAGACCATCGGATTTCTCGGCACCTCCCGGGTTTATATGGACGGAAGCTGGGCGGCAGGAAGCGGCCATCCCGGCGTTTTTTCCACATACGATTCCAGACAGGCGCTCGAATCGATTCGGGCGGCAAAAGAACTTTGTGATTACCTGGTAGTTTACGTCCACTGGGGAGTGGAAAAGGAGACTGTCCCAAAAGAATACCAGCGCACCATGGGGCGCGAATACATCGACGCCGGCGCTGATCTGGTAGTCGGGAGCCACCCCCATGTGCTCCAGGAGACCGAATACTACAACGGAAAGCCCATTGTGTACAGCCTTGGAAACTTTGTGTTCGGAAGCAGCATCCCGGAAACGGCGCTTCTTAAGGTGGTGTTAAGGGAGGACGGCGCAGAGCTTTCCATGCTTCCCTGCACATCGTCGGCCGGATATACCAGGATGGTGCAGTAAAAAACAGTTTCGGCTGTCTGAGTGCCGGGAAAGGAGAAAGCGCATGGCTACATATATCATTTTGGCGGCATTGGTGCTGCTTTGTGCTGCGGCCGGGTACCGCTATGTGAAAAGGCTGCGGTCAGGAGGCTGCTGCGGAGGCGGCGGGGAGACCCCGGAGAAAAGAGTAAAGGTAGAGGATAAAAATAAGGCTCACTACCCCTATCTGGCGACGCTGAAAATTGATGGGATGATCTGTTCGGCCTGCGCCAGACGGGTGGAAAATGCATTGAACCGCCTGGACGGCGTCTGGGCACAGGTGGATCTGGAACGCCGTGAGGCGAATGTGCGGATGAAACAGGAGCCGGATGAAAAGACACTCCGGGATACGGTGCTTGCGGCCGGCTATACGGTCATGAGCGTAAGACGGGGCGCATAGGAAGACTTAGGCCAGCGGCATAACGGCCAGCCCGCTTTCTTGTGCCAGGAAAAGCTTCCGACATCCTTTCACGGTTCATTTCGCTCCCCGGTTTTCCGGCCGGCCGTAAAAGGCGCCGGAAAGCCGGGGAGTGTTTTTTCATATATTGCAGCTGTTCCTCACAGAATACGGATAAAAATTTTGACAGAAAAGCCCGAATTTGTTACTATATTACTGCCGCCCAAAAAGCGGCATGGATTTCGATCATAAAAAACAGGGAAGTGACAATGAAATGAAACCATACAGCCAGATACCGGCGGCCGCTTACGTGATTTTGCTGTCCCTCCAGGTTCCCTTAAATATCAGCTTTCTCCTGATCTCAGCAAACGGCCTTGCTTCAGGGAAGCTTCCGATTTCAGGAGAGGGGCTCTTTTTTATCTACATAGGGGCAGCCGTTTTCTATTTCCTCGTTCTGGGGATTCTGGGAATTACGAACATAGTCCGCTCCTTCCTTGCTTATGGGAGAGGAAACGAGGAACATTGCCTTCGGGGAATGCTGATTTTAAAATACGGGATGGTTCCGTTTTTTATAATCAATTTCTGCTCCATTCTGCTGCTTTCCCTGGCGGCGCTCGTGGGCTCCAGAGGGACGCTTCTCTTTGCATTTCCGGTCACGGTTCCGCTTCTTTTTCTGGCGTTTTTTTGCACATGGCTGGCCATGGTTCCGGGAAGCTTTTACAGCATCCAGGTGATACGCCTTACACGAAAGAAGGGAAAAACAAACCTTCTATGGGCAGTCTGGCACGGCTTTTTGCAGTTCTGCTTCCTGACGGATGTGCTGGACACCATGTATCTGGCTGTGCGAAAATGGAACAGAGGAAAGCTTGGCGCAGCTCTGATCGGGCTTTTGTACATAGGAGCGGCAGGATGGGTTATCCTGACGGTGTGCGCCTCATAAGAGAGCTTCCGGCGGGCATCCGCGCCGTGGCTTTCGGGAAATCGGGAATTTTCGGATGATTAAGCGCAGAAAGGGGTATTTTCATGGGAAATACGTCTGGAAATAAAGAAAATAAGGCAGAGGGCGGCGCCGGCCGCATTACCCTCGGAATCCTGGCCCATGTGGATGCCGGAAAGACGACGCTTTCCGAAGCGATCCTCTTTCAGACCGGCGTGATCCGCAAATGCGGCCGCGTGGACAACCAGGACGCCTTCCTGGATACATACAGGCTGGAGCGGGAGCGGGGCATTACGATTTTCTCCAAACAGGCTGTTTTTGGCCTGGGCGGCATGACGGTGACGCTTCTTGACACGCCCGGCCATGTGGATTTTTCCACGGAGATGGAGCGGACGCTTCAGGTTCTGGATTACGCCGTACTTGTCATCAGCGGGGCTGACGGGGTTCAGGGCCATACGGAGACGCTTTGGCGGCTGCTAAAACGGTACAAAATCCCAGTGTTCCTTTTTATCAACAAAATGGATCAGCCGGGTACCGACCGGGCACAGCTCATGGCAGACATCAAAAAACGCCTGGGAGACGGCTTCGTGGATTTTGGAGAAGAAAGGGAGGCATGGCTCGACGGCCTCGCCATGTGCAGCGAAGAACTGATGGAGGCGTATCTGGAGACAGGTGAGCTTGAAAAAGACATGATCCGCCGGGCCGTCCGGGAGCGGAAGGTATTTCCCTGCTTTTTCGGCTCTGCCCTGCGGCTTACCGGAGTGGAAGAGCTTTTAAAAGGGATGGAAGAATACGCGGAATGTCCAAAATACCGGCCGGAGTTCGGCGCCAAAGTCTTTAAAATTTCCAGGGACGGTCAGGGAAACCGGCTCACCCATTTAAAAATCACCGGCGGGAGCCTGAAAGTCCGGGAGCCCCTGGGCGGTTCGGACGGCGAAAAGGTCAACCAGATCCGGATTTACTCCGGGGCGAAATACGAGATTTCCGGGGAGGCAGAGGCAGGGACGGTCTGTGCTGTGACAGGGCCTTCGGACACGCGGCCCGGCCAGGGCTTCGGAGCCGAGATGGAAACGGGAACGCCGTTTCTCGAGCCGGTTCTCACCTATGGCCTCATTCTCCCCGACGGATATGACGCCCACAAAATGCTTGCGAACCTGCGGGAGCTGGAGGAAGAGGATCCCATGCTCCATATCCTTTGGAACGAAGTCCTCTCCGAAATCCAGATTCAGGTCATGGGCGACGTCCAGATCGAGATTTTAAAGAGCCAGATCGCAGAGCGGTTCGGCGCGGACGTGGAGTTTGGAAGCGGAAGCATTGTATATAAAGAAACCATCGCAAAAGCTGTGGAGGGCGTCGGCCATTATGAGCCGCTCCGCCATTATGCCGAGGTGCACCTTCTCATGGAACCCGGCGATCCGGGCAGCGGCATCCAGATTGCCAGCGAATGCAGCGAGGACATGCTGGATCGGAACTGGCAGCGGCTCGTGATGACCCATCTGGAGGAAAAGCCCTACCGCGGCGTCCTCACCGGCTCGGAAATCACGGACATGAAAATCACGCTGATTGCCGGCCGCGCCCACTTAAAGCATACGGAAGGCGGAGACTTCAGGCAGGCCACCTACCGGGCCGTCAGACAGGGGCTTAAGGAAGCCGGCTGCCGGCTTCTGGAGCCGGTTTACCAGTTCCGTCTGGAGCTTCCGGCGGAGTCTTTGGGACGCGCCATGGCCGATGTGGAACGGATGTACGGGACGTTTGGCGATCCCGTGCAGGATGGCGGGACGGCGATCCTTACGGGAAGCGCCCCGGTCGTCACCATGCGTGGCTATCAGCGGGAGGTGGCGTCCTATACCCGCGGCCGCGGCCGGCTCTCCTGTACGTTAAAGGGATATGAGCCGTGCCACAACGAGGCGGAGGTCATCGAGGCCATCGGCTATGATTTTGATGCCGATCTCCAGGATCCGGCCGGCTCCGTCTTCTGCGCCCACGGCGCAGGATATCTGGTTCCGTGGAACGAGGTAAAGGCCCACATGCATGTGGAGAGTCCTCTTGGAAAAGGCCGGCTCTCCGGCACGGCCCTGGACACCGTGAGCAGAAAGGAGCCTGCTGTCATAAGGCCGTCGGGAGGGACTGCGCCCGGCCGCATCCAGACTTCCTATGAAGAGGATAAGGAGCTGGAGGAAATTTTCAAAAGAACCTTCGGCGAGAAAAAACGCCCGTCTTTTTCTGACGGCGGCGGGCGGCGCGTGATCCGTGCAGGCGGCGGCGCAGAGCGGAAGCAGCCTGCGAAAACAGAGAGCGGGCCCTCGGAGGAATATCTCCTGGTGGACGGCTACAATATTATTTTTGCCTGGGAAGATTTAAGGAAGTTGGCAGAAACCAATATCGACGGGGCCAGGTACCGGCTGATGGATATTCTCTGCAATTACCAGGGGTTCCGAAAGTGTACGCTCATCGTTGTGTTTGATGCCTACAAGGTCACGGGAAACACGGGAGAAGCGTTAAAGTACCACAACATTCACGTGGTTTACACAAAGGAGGCGGAGACGGCCGACCAGTACATCGAAAAGCTGGCCCATAAAATCGGCCCCAGGTACCGCGTCACGGTCGCCACGTCGGACGGCTTGGAACAGCTCATCATCCGCGGCCAGGGCTGCCTTCTCATGTCGGCTTCGGATCTTCTGGAAGAGGTGGAGCGGGTGAATAAAGAAATTGCCATGGAAAAGGCGCGGCGGACAGGCTCCGGGAAAAACTATCTTCTGTCCCACGCAGACGGCGAAGTGGCAGAATATTTAGAACAGGTAAGACTCGGGACAGACGGGAAAAAGAAAGGAGGCAGGGGATGACCCCTGCCTTCTGCCGGTATTCTCCTATTTTTCGCAGACGATCTCGCCGTTCATCACGGTCATCGAACAGTCTAACAATGCATGGATATCCTCCAGCGGATTCTTCTCGAAGATGGCAAAATGCGCCTTCTTTCCGGGCGTGATGGAGCCGTGGGTATCCTGGACACGGAGAAGCTCTGCGGAATTGATGGTGCCGCACTGGATGGCCTCCATCGGCGTCATTCCGTTTTCTACCATGAGGACAGCCTCCATGGCCGTCTTGTCGTAGGCGTTGAACGGCGTTCCTGCATCGGTACCCAGGGCGATCTTCACGCCTGCCTTGTGTGCGCGGCGGAACGTATCCTGATGGGCGTCGATGGTGGCTTCCACCTTCCGCACCATGTAGTCCGGGATGCCTGCTGCCGTTCCCTTTAATTTAATCCAGTAGGGAGCCGCCAACGTCGGGACGAAGAAAACGTTGTGCTCTTTCATGAAATCAAAGCACCAGTCGTCCATGAAGAAGCCGTGCTCGATGGAATCCACGCCGGCCCGCAGGGCGTTTTTGATGCCCTCCATGCCCTGAGCATGGGTGAAGGTCTTAGCGCCGGCCTTGTGTGCCTCTTCGATGGCAGCACGCAGCTCTTCCTCCGTAAGCTGTGCGGAGCCGGGCTCTACGCCCTTTGTCATAACGCCGCCGGTAGCCATGACCTTGATCCAGTTGGCGCCTGCCTTTAACTGCTCCCTTGCAGCCTTGCGGCAGTCATCGGGGCCGTCGGCTTCGCGTCCTGTGGAATGCCCGTGTCCGCCTGTCATGCAGATGCATTTTCCTGCGGTCTGCATTTCCGGGGAAAGGATGTCGCCCTTTACGGCAGCCTCATGGAGCGTGATGTCGATATGATTCGGCGCGCCTGCGTCGCGGACGTAAGTGACGCCGGAAGCAAGCAGAGTCTTTAAGTTTTTAAGGGCGCGGATGGTGATGGCCGCATCGCAGGCCGATTCCCGAACCCCGTTCCCTGCGTCGGAGCACATATGGACGTGGCAGTTGAATAAGCCGGGGATCATGGTTTTTCCGGCCAGGTCTACGACCTTTGCCCCTTCCGGAACAGCAAGGCCGGCGCCGACTTCCTTTATGATTCCGTCCTCGACGATTACGCTTCCGTTTTCGATGGCAGTTCCGCCAAGGACGTCAACGATCCTGGCATTTGCAAAAACTGTTGTCATGATGATTACCTCCCTCGTTTGTCAGATAATTATGCGGAAAACACTTTGGTTTCCTTTTATTTTCTTCTATTATAACAGTTGCCGGAAATATGGCAATATCCAATTCGCAAAAACCAGGCAAAAAGAGACTGCCGCGCCGGGAATGTGCCGGAATGAAATTGCAATAATTTGTTTTAAATCAATATAATATCTGAAAAATATTACACAAATCAGCCGAACTTAAAATATATAAAAATTTTTCTAAAAAAGTGTTGACAAATAAAAAGTGATCGGCTATAATAAAGACAACAAAAAGAGATACAGAAATCTCAGAAAAGGAGGTACACTCCAAAGTACAAGTAAGTAAATCCCCAGGAAACTCCGAATCATCAAAATCTAATTTGAAAAGTCTTATTCCGAATAAGACAAAAAGAACAGATGGGATTTGAAAAAAGAAAAAAAGATGACGGAGAATAAATAAAATAGATACTGATAATCAGGGATTTTATCAGAGAGCGAATGAAAGTTTCGCAAAAAAAAATTAAAAATAAATGTAACAGTTGAGGTAGAAACCAATGGATACAATGAATTAGGAGCGGGTACTGATAAAAAGAAATCGGTATCCGCTCCTTTTGCGTGAAAGGAGTTTCCATGAAAGCAGTTTGCATTGTCGGCAGCGCCCGTTCCGACGGGAGCACGGCCTATCTGGTTGACACCATCCGGAAAGGGATGGAAAGCGTTGGGATTGAAACCGTCCGGTATTCGATTGGGGAGGCGAACCTCCATTTCTGTACGGGCTGCAAAACCTGTTACGAGGACGGGAACTGTATCTGGAAGGACGATGTGGAGACGATTGTATCCGATCTTTTTGACGCGGATTTCGTGGTGATTGCGGCGCCGTCCTACTGGGCGGAGGTTCCGGGGCAGTTAAAGGTGTTTTTTGACAGGAGCACGCCGTATGGAGATACGAACCCCAGCCGGAGGCTCTGGCGGAAGAAGCCGGCAAAGGGGATTGCCATCGCGGTGCGGGCCGGAAGCCATGAAGAAGAGAATGTGCAGATTTTAAACTCCATCGCCCACTATTACGGCCATTTGGGAATTGAGACAGTGGAACGTGTTTCCGTCTGCCGCGTGGACACGTTAAAAGACCTGCTTTCCGGCCATCAGGAAGAAATTGACCGGGTTTACCGGATCGGGGCAGGGCTTCTTGAAGGTTAAGACGGGAAAAGCCGGGATGCCTACTTTTTTAGCGAAACCTCTTGCATTTTGGGAAACAGCATGATATAGTATAGGAGATAACATAGGAACCGGTCAAAAGAGTGGACAAAAAAGTCCACTCTTTCATTATGTAAGAGGGCGCGCGTCCCGTGCATACAGGGAACAGGCCGGAGGGAAAACCCAGAAGGTGGTGAGAACGTATGGCAAAAAGAGATGAGTATGAGGCAAAGGTGGAAGCGTTTCTGCTTCCGGTCATGGAGGAGAACGGGTTCGAGCTTGTGGACGTGGAATACGTGAAGGAAGCAGGTACCTGGTATCTGAGGGCTTATATCGACAAGCCGGGCGGCTTTACCGTGGATGACTGCGAGATGGTTTCCAGAAAGCTTGGCGACTGGCTGGACAAAGAAGATTTCATAGACGAAAGCTACATCCTGGAGGTCAGCTCCCCGGGGCTTGGACGGCCTTTAAAGAAGGAAAAGGATTTTAAGCGCAGCCTTGGAGAGCAGGTGGAAATCCGTCTTTATAAGGCGGTGGACCGTCAGAAGGAATTTGTCGGGGCCTTAAAGGCATACGATGAGAATACCGTGACCATCGAATATGAAGACGGGGCGGAAAGCACATTTGAGAGAAAAGACATTGCCCTGATTCGGCTGGCATTCGATTTTTAAAGGAGGATAAGAAATGAATAAGGAACTGTTGGAAGCAATGAACGTGCTGGAAAAGGAAAATAATATCAGCAAAGAGACATTGCTGGAGGCAATCGAGAATTCCCTGCTCACTGCCTGCAAAAACCATTTCGGAAAAGCGGATAACGTGAAGGTTATCATCGACCATGATACCTGCGATTTCTCCGTCTATGCGGAAAAGGAAGTGGTGGAGACCGTAGAGGATCCGATTTTACAGATCAGCGTTGCGGACGCCAGGATGCGGGATCCGAAATTCGAGATTGGCGACATCGTCCAGATTCCCATTGACTCCCACGACTTCGGCCGGATCGCAACCCAGAACGCAAAGAACGTGATTCTCCAGAAAATCCGCGAGGAGGGCAGGAAGGCCCAGTTCAACGAGTGGTTCTGCAAGGAGAAGGAGATCGTTACCGGCATCGTGCAGCGGTACATCGGCAGGAACGTGAGCATCGACCTTGGAAAGGTGGACGCCATCCTTCCGGAGTCGGAGCAGGTGCGCGGCGAGGTGTTCCAGAGAACCGAGAGGATTAAGGTCTTTATCCTGGAAGTAAAGGATACGCCGAAAGGGCCGAGGATTTCCGTTTCCAGGACGCACCCCGACCTGGTGAGACGGCTGTTTGAGGCGGAAATCGCAGAGGTGCGCGACGGTACCGTAGAGATCCGCGCCATCGCAAGGGAGGCCGGCTCCAGGACGAAGATTGCCGTCAGCTCCACAGATCCCAACGTCGATCCGGTGGGCGCCTGCGTCGGCTTAAACGGCGCCAGAGTAGGAGCTATCGTAAACGAGCTCCGCGGCGAGAAGATCGACATCATCAACTGGGACGACAACCCGGCGTTCTTAATTGAGAATGCCTTAAGCCCGGCGAAGGTGATCTCCGTCGTGGCCGATGAGGACGCGAAGGAAGCCCAGGTCATTGTTCCCGACTACCAGCTTTCCCTGGCCATCGGCAAGGAAGGACAGAACGCAAGGCTGGCAGCAAGGCTTACGACTTACAAGATCGACATCAAGAGCGAGACCCAGGCGAGAGAGCTTGGCCTCTTCGATGAGCTGGAGTACGGTGAGTACGAGGGCGGCTATGAAGGCGAGATCGACGCCGATGTGGAACTGGAACCGATGGACGAAAGCTATGAGGAACCTGAAAACGCAGACTACCAGGAGGAACCGGAAGGCTCCGTATAACAGTCAGGAAGTGAAAAAATAGTGAGTACAGCAAAAAAGATTCCGCAGAGACAGTGTATCGGCTGCGGGGAGATGAAAAACAAGCGGGAGCTGATCCGTGTTTTAAGGGACACGGAGGGCCATATCTCCATCGACGCAGGCGGCAGGAAAAACGGCCGCGGCGCGTATATCTGCCCGTCCATGGACTGCTTTAAAAAGGCAGTGAAAAATAAGGGGCTGGAGCGGTCTTTTAAAATGGCGATCCCGAAAGAGGTCTACGAAAGTCTGGAAAAGGAGATGGAACAGATTGGGAAGCAGGAGTAAAGTCTTTGGCCTTCTTGGCCTGGCTACAAGGGCCGGAAAGGTGCAGAGCGGCGAGTTTTCCACGGAAAAGAGCGTGAAATCCGGGAGATCCTCGATGGTGATCGTCTCCGAGGAGGCATCTGACAATACGAAGAAGATGTTTCGGAACATGTGTACTTACTATAAAGTCCCATACGTTGAATTCGGAGGAAAGGAAGAACTCGGTCATGCCATGGGAAAGAGGTACCGTGCCTCGCTTTCCGTGGAGGACGGCGGTTTTTCCGGGGCGATCATGAAGGAACTGAACAGGAACGGAGGCAGTGAGTGTGAGGGTGAATGAATTGGCAAAAGATTTAGGAAAGACGAGTAAAGAGGGATTGGATATATTGCAGAAGAATCAAACAGATGTTAAGAGCAGCCAGGCAAATGTTTCTGATGACCAGGCAGCAGCGGTAAAAAAAGCGGCCGAACCGAAAAAGGAAGCGGCGGCAGGTACGGAAAAACCGGCAGAGGGCGCCCAGGCGCAGCCGGCAAAGAAGAGGATTGCGGCCGTATATCGCCCGCAGAACAGCAGCCAGAAGAACCGTCCTTCGGGCGGACAGAAACAGGGACAGAGGCCCCAGAGGCCGGCAGGCGCAGGCGGTATGCAGGTGCGCCCGACCACGTCCCCGGCTCAGAAGCAGGAGAGGCCGGCAGCACCGGCCGGGACAGCAGCCCAGGCGAAGCCGCAGACGGCTGCCCAGCAAGCAGGAACGGCGCCGCAGGTACAGGCAGCCGAGGTGACAGGCCAGCAGGCAAAGCCACAGACGGCAGCACCGGCTCCGAGGGCCGAGCAGGAGCAGAGCCGTCAGGCAGGAAGCGCCCAGGGAGGCCGTGACAGCCGCCAGGGAGGAAGCTTCCAGGGGAACCGCGACGGCCGCCAGGGAGGAAGCTACCAGGGAAGCCGTGACGGAAGACCGGCAGGAAGCGCCCAGGGAGGCCGCGACGGCCGCCAGGGAGGAAGCTACCAGGGAAGCCGCGACGGCCGCCAGGGAGGAAACTTCCAGGGAAGCCGCGACGGCCGCCAGGGAGGAAACTTCCAGGGAAGCCGTGACGGGCGCCAGGGAGGAAGCTACCAGGGAAGCCGTGACGGCCGCCAGGGAGGAAACTTCCAGGGAAGCCGCGACGGAAGACCAGGCGGAAACTATCAGGGAAGCCGCGACGGCCGCCAGGGAGGAAACTTCCAGGGAAGCCGTGACGGAAGGCCAGGCGGAAATTATCAGGGAAGCCGCGACGGCCGCCAGGGAGGAAACTTCCAGGGGAACCGTGACGGGCGCCAGGGCGGAAGACCGGGCGGAAACTTCCAGGGAGGCCGCGACGGCGGCAGGGGATTAAACATCCCGAAGCCGTCCTTTGACACGCCGATTTCCCAGAAGCAGCAGAATACGAAGGCAAGCAAGAATGCCTATAAGAAAGAGCATGACTCCAAGAAAGACCATGAAGAGGAGATGACGAGAGGCAAGGGCGGAAAAGGCGGAAAGAACGTAAAAGCGCCTGTGATGCCGCCGCAGCCGAAGAAGGTGGAGAAGGTCGAGGAGATCAAGACCATCGTAATCCCCGAGGTCATCACCATCAAGGAGCTGGCAGACAAGATGAAGCTCCAGCCGTCCGCCATCGTAAAGAAATTGTTCTTACAGGGTACCATCGTCACCATCAACCAGGAGATCGACTTTGAAAAGGCAGAGGAGATCGCCATGGAGTATGACGTGCTCTGCGAGAAGGAAAAGAAGATCAACGTCATCGAGGAGCTTTTAAAGGAAGAGGAAGAGGACGAGAAGGACATGGTTCCGAGACCGCCGGTTATCTGCGTCATGGGCCATGTTGACCATGGAAAAACGTCCCTTCTCGATGCCATCCGTGAGACAAACGTGACGGCAAAAGAGGCCGGCGGCATTACCCAGCACATCGGTGCCTACGTGGTGGAGGCAAACGGCCAGAAGATTACGTTCCTCGATACGCCGGGCCATGAGGCGTTCACGGCCATGCGTATGCGCGGCGCCCAGGCTACGGATATCGCCATCCTTGTGGTGGCTGCCGACGACGGCGTCATGCCGCAGACCGTCGAGGCCATCAACCATGCCAAGGCAGCTGGCGTGGAAATCATCGTCGCTGTCAACAAGATTGATAAGCCGAGTGCCAACGTAGAGAGGGTAAAACAGGAGCTTTCCGAGTACGAGTTAATCCCCGAGGACTGGGGCGGCAGCACCGTGTTCGTGCCGGTATCGGCCCACACGAAGGAAGGAATTCCGGAGCTTCTCGAAATGATCCTCTTGACGGCAGAAGTAAAGGAATTAAAGGCCAACCCCAACCGGAAGGCAAGAGGCCTTGTGATCGAGGCGCAGCTTGACAAGGGCAAAGGCCCGGTGGCTACGGTCCTCGTCCAGAAGGGAACGCTCCATGTGGGCGATTCCATCGCAGCCGGCTCCTGCTTCGGCAAGGTTCGTGCCATGATGGACGACAAGGGACGCCGCGTGAAGGAGGCCGGCCCGTCGACGCCGGTAGAGATCCTCGGCTTAAACGACGTGCCCAATGCCGGCGAGGTCTTCGTTTCCACCGTAAACGAGAAGGAAGCGAGAAACTTCGCGGAGACCTTCATCACAGAAGGAAAGAACAAGTTAATTGAAGATACAAAGGCGAAACTGTCCTTAGACGATCTGTTCTCCCAGATCAAGGCAGGAAACGTCAAAGAGCTGCCGATCATTGTAAAGGCAGACGTACAGGGCTCCGTGGAGGCAGTAAAGCAGAGCCTTGTGAAGCTCTCCAACGAGGAGGTCGTCGTAAAGGTGATCCACGGCGGCGTCGGCACCATCACGGAATCCGACGTGACCCTGGCTTCCGCCTCCAACGCGATCATCATCGGCTTCAACGTGCGGCCGGACGCGACGGCGAAGTCCATCGCAGACCGGGAGAAGGTGGATGTCCGCCTGTACCGCGTGATCTATCAGGCCATCGAGGACGTGGAAGCTGCCATGAAGGGCATGTTAGACCCGATCTTCGAGGAACAGGTGACCGGCCATGCCGTCGTCCGCCAGACCTTCAAGGCTTCCGGCGTCGGCACCATCGCAGGCTCCTATGTGCTTGACGGAAAGATCACCCGCGGCTGCAAGGCAAGAATCACCCGCGACGGCGAGCAGATTTTTGAGGGCCCGCTTGCTTCCTTAAAGCGTTTCAAGGACGACGTAAAGGAAGTCAACGCCGGCTACGAGTGCGGTCTTGTGTTTGAGGGCTTCAATGACCTGAAGGAAGACGACATGATTGAGGTTTACATCATGGTGGAGGTTCCCAGGTAGGAAGGAGCAGCATGAGGAAAAACAGCATTAAGAATACAAGGATCAACGGTGAGGTCCAGAAGGCTCTGAGCGAAATCATCCGCTCGGAGCTCAAGGACCCCAGGATCCATCCCATGACAAGCGTGGTGCTTGTCCAGGTAACGCCGGATCTCAAGCTCTGCCGGGCGTATATCAGCGTCCTGGCAGACGAGGAGACGGCCAAAGAAACCATCAAAGGCTTAAAGAGCGCGGAGGGCTACATCCGCACGCAGCTTGCCAAGATGGTAAATCTCCGGAACACGCCGGAGGTGCACTTCGTCCTCGACCAGTCCATCGAGTACGGCGTCCGCATGACGCGGCTCATCGACGAGGTGGCGAAGGAATCGGAGGAGACAGAAGAAGACGGAAACGACAGCGGGCTGGCATAAAACCAAAGGAGGAACGCCGGTGGGTATTTTAACAGAAAGCTTAAAGGACAGGAAAACTGCCGTAATTTTAGGACATGTGAACCCGGACGGGGACTGTATCGGTTCCTGCCTGGGACTCTGGAATTATCTGCGGGAGAATTATGAGGGGATCGAGGTGACAGTCTGCCTGGAGTCCATGCCGCAGAAATTCGATTATCTGAAGGGCTATCACGAGGTGTGCCATGAATACGATCCGGAGAAGAAATTCGACCTCTGCATCACCCTGGACGCCAGTGACGTTCCAAGGCTCGGGGGTTTTGCCGGATATCTTAAAAGCGCCGCAAAAAGCCTCTGCGTCGACCACCACATCACAAACGGGGGCCTGGCAGACGTAAACGTCATCGACGCGAAGGCCAGCTCTACCTGTGAAGTCCTTTTCGGGCTTATGGAGGAAGAAAAAATAAGCCTGAAGACGGCGGAATGCCTTTATACCGGAATTGTCCATGACACCGGCGTCTTCAAGTACAGCAGCGCGTCAAAAAGGACGATGGAAATCGCCGGCTGCCTGATGGAAAAAGGCGTAAAGTTCCAGGAGATCATCGACGGCAGCTTTTACAGGCGCACCTACGGCCAGAACAGGCTCCTTGGGAACACGGTTTTAAAGAGCGAGCTGCTTCTTAGCGGGCTTCTCGTCTGGTCCTATGTGACAAAAGAGGAGCTTGACCGGTTCGGCTGCACCGTAAAGGCCGTGGACGGGATCATCGACCAGCTCCGCGTCACAGAGGGCGCCGACTGTGCCGTCCTGATCTATGAGACGGGAGAAAACGGGGAGTGCAAGGTGAGCCTGCGCTCCAACCGCATGACGGATGTGAGCCGGATTGCGGCCGGTTTCGGCGGCGGCGGCCATATGCGGGCGGCCGGCTGTACGATGCACGGGGAAATCCCGGAGCTCATCAAAAAGGTGGCGGATGCAGTCGCCGTCCAGCTGGAAGGACGATAACATGTACGATGGAATGATAAACGTGTATAAGGAAGCAGGCTGGACGTCTCATGACGTGGTTGCCAGGCTCCGGGGGATCCTGGGGCAGAAAAAGGTGGGCCACACGGGCACGCTGGATCCGGCCGCAGAAGGCGTCCTCCCGGTCTGTGCCGGAAAGGGAACGAGGCTCTGCGACATGCTGGCTGACCGGGACAAGACCTACCGGGCCACTCTGCTTCTTGGCACCGTGACGGATACCCAGGACACGACGGGAACCGTTTTAGAGACGAAGGACACGTCGGGCCTTACAGAGGAAGCCGTGCGGGAGGCCGTCCTTTCGTTCCTCGGCGATTATGAGCAGGTGCCGCCGATGTACTCTGCCCTCAAGGTAAACGGGAAAAAGCTCTATGAGCTGGCCCGGGAGGGGAAAGAGGTGGAGCGGAAGCCGCGCCCTGTGAAAATCCATGAGATCCGGATCGAGAGCATGGCGCTCCCCGAGGCGGTGATTACCGTCACCTGCTCCAAAGGGACGTATATCCGGACGCTCTGCCATGACATCGGGGAAAAGCTCGGTGTCGGCGGATGCATGAAAACGCTTCTCCGGACAAGGGTGGGGCGTTTTCGCCTTGAGGACAGCCTGACCCTTGACGCGCTTCAGAAGCTTAAGGACGAGGGGCGGCTTTTTGAGGCCGTGATGCCCGTGGAGGCGGCGTTTTCGGAGCTTCGGGAAATCCGCTCGGAAGGCGGGGAGCTCGATAAGCTTTTGAGAAATGGGAATCCTTTTGGTAAGGATGGATTGTTGGAGCCGAAGCCGGAGGAAGAATTTAAGGTCTATGATTCGGCCGGCTTGTTCATCGGCGTTTACGGCTTCCGGCCGGAAAAGCAAATGTTTTACCCAAGAAAAGTTTTTCTGGGAGGAAATTGACATGCAGTATCTTGCAGGTACCAGAGAATTTCAGATCGAAGAGCCGACGGTTGTCAGCATCGGGAAGTTTGACGGGCTCCACCGGGGGCACAGAAAGCTTCTTAAGGAAATGCTCCACTGGAAGGAGCTGGGGTTTAAGGCGGCAATCTTTACCTTTTCCACGCCGCCGGGAGCCCTGGTGAACAAAAAGCCCCAGACCGTCATCATGACGAATAAAGAGCGCCAGGAGCTTCTTTGCGAGGCAGGCATTGACTACCTGGTGGAATACCCCTTTGACGAGGAGGTCTGCCGCATGGATCCGGAGCAGTTTGTGGCCGGAATCCTTACGGGAAAGATGAATGCTGAGGTGATCGTCACGGGGCCTGACTGCCATTTTGGCTACAAGGCCGCCGGCGATAAGGAGCTTCTTGAGAAGCTGGCGCCGAAGTACGCCTACCGGTTTTTCGTGGTGGAAAAGGAACGGGACCGGGACGGCAGGATTATCAGCAGCACCTATATCCGTGAGATGCTGGCGGAGGGCAATGTGGAGAAGGCGGCAGAGCTTCTGGGCTACCGCTATTTTGTGACAGGCACCGTGAGCCATGGAAACGCCATCGGGCGTTCTAAGCTGTACCCGACGGCAAACGTAATCCCGGAGAAGGAAAAGCACCTGCCGCGGTTCGGCGTCTATGCCGTCACGGTAAAGACAGGCGGGAAAACCTATGCCGGAATCACAAATGTGGGGAAGAAACCCACGATTGAAGGCGAAAATCCGGCCGGAGTGGAGACATACCTGTTTGATTTTGACGGAAATCTCTATGGAAGGGAGATTCGGGTGGAATTCCTGAAGTTCATGAGGCCGGAGAGCCGTTTTTCTTCCATTGAGGAGTTAAAGGAACAGTTAAACCGGGACATCCAGGGTGCCCGGGCGTATTTTGAACAGGAAAGGATACGGAATGGGCAATAAGGAATACGTGAAATATCTGGCAATCGGCGGGACAGCAGCGGCTGTCTGCCTGTTTGTGAAGTATTTTGAGGAGATCCTGGGAGCCGTCAGGCTGGCTTTCGGGGCTGCGGCGCCGCTTTTTTTGGGCTGCGCGGCCGCGTATGTGCTCAACATTCTGTTAAAGAAAATAGAAAAGATATATTTCCCGGGAAAGACGGGCGGGTTTGCTGCGAAAAGCCGCAGGCCGGTCTGCATCGTCTTATCCCTTCTGCTTCTTGTTTTAATCCTTGCACTTATCATGAAGCTGGTGGTGCCGGAGCTCATCTCCTGTATCCGCCTGATTACCGATGAGATCCCGCCGCTTGTGGAACAGATCCGCACCTGGGCCATTGAAAATTCTAGTGAACTTCCGACGTTCCAGGAGACGCTTAAGTCGGTGGATGTGGACTGGCAGTCCATGCTTAAGAAGGGGCTGGATCTTGTGCTGGCCGGCGCCGGCGGGATTTTCAACTCCCTGGTGGCCGTAGCGGCAGGCGTTGTGGGCAGGACAGCCGAGCTTTTGATTGCGCTGATTTTTGCCATCTATCTGCTGGCAGAAAAAGAGGTGTTAAAAAAGCAGGCGGACAGGCTTTTGCGGGCATGCTTTAAGCCGGGGACGAGAAAGCAGATCCTCTATGTGGCAGCTACATTCCATGAGACGTTTACGAATTTCATCACGGGCCAGTGTATGGAGGCCGTCATCATCGGCCTGCTCTGTACTTTGGGCATGTCGCTTCTTCGGATTCCCTACGCGCTTATGACAGGCGCTGTGGTGGGGGCGACGGCGCTGATTCCCGTGGTGGGCGCGTATATTGGGGCTGCTGTGGGCGCCTTTATGGTGTTTACGGTGAACCCGCTCCAGGCCCTTTTGTTCCTGGTGTTCCTGGTGGTGCTCCAGCAGCTTGAGGGAAACCTGATTTATCCGAAGGTGGTGGGTTCCTCCATCGGGCTTCCGGGGCTCTGGGTTCTGGCGGCCGTGACGGTGGGCGGCGGCGTCATGGGGATTGCCGGGATGTTGATCGGCGTCCCGCTGGCAGCGTCCGTCTATAAGCTGGCAGGCGCGGCCGTGGCCCACAGGCTTGGAGAAAAGACAATAAAAGGATAGGAGAATTTGATGGAAGGAGAACAGAGAAGGCCGGGCAGCCGGGGACGGAGCCGCAGGCAGACGAGAGAGAGCCGGGACAGTGCAGGAAAAGCGCTTCGGATTAAAATTCTTGCAGGCGTCGGCGCGGGGATCCTCCTTGTCGGGGGGATCGCCGGATTTTCCTACATAAGACAGGCGAAAAAGTACGAGACCGTGTTTTTCCCCAATACGGTCATCAATGATATTGATGTGTCAGATAAAAGCGTTTATCAGGTGAAGTCTGAAATTTCTTCCGGCATCGAAGGATACCGTCTCCTCATTAAAGCCAGGGACGGGAAGACCGGGGAGATTTCGGGCGAGGCCATCGGGCTCCATTCGGAGTTTGACGGGAGCCTGGAAAAGTACCTGAAGGAACAGGATACGATGAAATGGGCCTTCCGCGGCGGAGAGACGTCCTCCTATGAGATCGAGACCATGATTGCCTTCGATGAGGAGATTCTTTCTTCGGAGCTTTCGGCCATGGAGTTCATGGATCCGGAGGCCATGACGGCGCCGGAGGATGCCCATATTTCCGATTATGACAGTTCCATTAAGGGCTATACGGTGGTTCCGGAGGTGCAGGGAACGACGCTGGATCCCGTAAAGACGGCGGAGGCCGTGAAGGCGGCCGTCATGGGCCTTAAGACAGAGCTGGATCTGGAGGAGGCCGGCTGTTATGAGTCTCCGGAGATTTTATCGGACGATGCGGGGCTTAACTCCCTCTGCGGGACGTTAAATACCTACACAGGTGCCGTCATCAATTATACCTTCGGCGATAAGACCGAGGTTTTAAGCGGCGACACGATCCACAACTGGCTGACGGTGGACGGCACGAGCGTGAGCATTGATTCGTCGAAGGCGGCAGAGTATGTGAAGAACCTGGCGTCCAGATATGATACGGCATATAAGCCGAAGACGCTGAAAACTTCCTATGGTAAGACCGTGACCATCAAGACGGGAAACTACGGCTGGAAGATCAATCAGGAGAAAGAGACGGCAGCCGTCCTGGAAATCGTAAAGGCCGGCGAGCAGCGAACCAGGGAGCCGGAGTATTCCCAGAAGGCGGCCAGCCACGGCGCCAACGACTATGGAAATACCTATGTGGAAATCAACCTGACGGCACAGCACCTTTTCTTTTATAAAGACGGAAAACTCCTCGTGGAGTCGGATTTCGTCTCCGGGAACGTGTCAAAGGGATGGGGGACGCCGGACGGCGCTTATCCTCTGACCTATAAGCAGAAGGACGCGACCTTGACAGGAGAGGACTATAAGACGCCGGTATCCTACTGGATGCCCTTTAACGGCGGCATCGGCATGCATGATGCCACCTGGAGAAGCAGCTTCGGCGGCACCATCTATAAGACCAGCGGCTCCCACGGCTGCATCAACCTGCCGCCGAAGGTAGCAAAGGTCATTTTTGAGAATATTTCTTCAGGAATGCCGGTGCTCTGCTATTTCTTAGACGGCACCGAGGCAGCGTCCACGACGACCACGGCCCAGAACGACCCGGATGCCGAGAAGCCGACGGCAGCCGAGACAACGGCCGCGCCGGAAACGACAGCGGCGCCAGAGACAACGGCGGCCGCGCCGGAGACGACAGCGGCGCCAGAGACAACGGCGGCCCCGGAAACGACGGCAGCACCCGAGACAACGGCCGCGCCGGAAACGACGGCAGCACCCGAGACAACGGCCGCGCCGGAGGAGACAACGACGACGCTGGAAACGACGGCCGCGCCGGAAGAGACGACGGCCGCGCCTGAACCCACCGAAGCCCCGGAAACCACCGAGGTTCCCAGGGAGCCGGGCTTTGCAGACGTGCCGGAAGAGTCGGAATCGCCGGCAGGCCCCGGATTTTAACGGAAAAAATAAAAATCCGGTTTACTTTTGAAGGGCTGTATGCTATAATACACGCTGTATGTAACGCGCCGGCACTCGGTTTTCCGGCAGCTCCGGCCAAAGCCTGGTGAACGGTAAGAATTTAATTTTTTAAGGAGGAACTTATCATGATTTCCAAGGAAAAGAAAGCAGCTATCATCGCAGAGTACGGCAGAAAGCCGGGAGACACCGGTTCTCCGGAAGTTCAGATCGCAATCCTTACCCACAGGATTACAGAGCTCACCGAGCATCTGAAAGCCAACCCGAAGGATCATCACTCCAGACGCGGCCTTCTTATGATGGTAGGTCAGAGACGCGGTCTCCTTGACTACCTGAAGAAAACAAACCTGGAAGGCTACCGTGCGCTGATCGAGAAGTTAGGAATCAGAAAGTAATAGCAGACACGAGGGCGGGGGACATTAGGTGGACTCCGCCCTTTGTATCATGCGGCACAGGCAGGAGAAACCATCCCCTGCCCGGTTACAGACAGAAGAAACATCCGAGACCGCTAAAGCGGGCAGGAGCCCATCCTGCGTGGTTTAGTAGTTTCGGCTTCTTCTGTCTCAGATTTAAGAAAAGGAGATAAGCCATGTTCAAGAGTTTTTCAATGGAACTTGCAGGCCGCATCCTGACCGTTGAGGTGGGACGCGTTGCAAAGCAGGCAAACGGCGCTGCATTCATGCACTACGGCGATACCGTCGTCCTTTCCACGGCGACAGCATCTGACAAGCCGAGAGACGGGATCGACTTCTTCCCGTTAAGCGTGGAATTTGAAGAGAAGTTATACGCAGTCGGAAAAATCCCCGGCGGCTTCACAAAGAGAGAGGGCAAGGCTTCCGAGAACGCAGTCCTTACGGCACGCGTCATCGACCGCCCCATGCGTCCGCTGTTCCCGAAGGATTACAGAAACGACGTGACCCTGGACAACATCGTCATGTCTGTGGATCCGGAGTGCAGCCCGGAGCTGACAGCCATGCTTGGTTCCGCCATCGCAACCTGCATTTCCGACATCCCCTTTGACGGCCCCTGCGCCACGACCCAGGTGGGCTTAATCGACGGCGAGTTCATCATCAACCCGACGGCGGCTCAGAAAAAGGTTTCTGACCTGGCCCTGACCGTTGCTTCCACGAGAGAAAAGGTCATCATGATCGAGGCCGGCGCCAACGAGGTTCCGGAGGACACCATGCTGGAGGCCATTTTCAAGGCTCATGAGGTCAACCAGGAGATCATCAAATTCATCGACACCATCGTGGCCGAGTGCGGAAAGCCGAAGCACTCCTATGAGAGCTGCGCGATCCCGGAGGAGTTATTTAACGCCATTAAGGAAATCGTCCCGCCGGCAGAAATGGAAGAGGCCGTCTTCACCGACGACAAGCAGACCCGCGAGGAGAACATCCGCGCCATCACCGAGCGTCTGGAAGAGGCGTTTGCAGAGAACGAAGAATGGCTGCCGCTCATCGGCGACGCCGTTTACCAGTACCAGAAGAAGACCGTCCGCAAGATGATCTTAAAGGATCACAAGCGTCCCGACGGCCGTAAGATCGACGAGATCCGCCCGCTGGCAGCAGAGGTTGACATCCTGCCGAGAGTCCATGGCTCCGGTATGTTTACCCGCGGCCAGACGCAGATCTTAAATGCCTGCACCCTGGCGCCCCTTTCCGAGGCACAGAGGCTTGACGGTCTTGACGAAAACGAGACATCCAAGCGTTATATGCACCACTATAACTTCCCGTCCTTCTCCGTAGGCGAGACGAAGCCGTCGAGAGGACCGGGACGCAGGGAGATCGGCCACGGCGCCCTTGCAGAGCGCGCCCTGATCCCGGTTCTTCCGAGCGAGGAAGAATTCCCGTATGCGATCCGTACCGTATCCGAGACCATGGAGTCCAACGGCTCCACGTCCCAGGCCAGCATCTGTGCGTCCTCCCTGTCCTTAATGGCAGCCGGTGTGCCGATCAAGTCCATGGTAGCAGGTATCTCCTGCGGCCTTGTGACCGGCGAGACTGACGACGATTATCTGGTGCTTACGGATATCCAGGGACTTGAGGACTTCTTCGGCGACATGGACTTCAAGGTCGGCGGTACCCACAAGGGAATCACGGCCATCCAGATGGATATCAAGATTCACGGCCTGACCCGCCCGATTATCGAGGAAGCCATCCGCCGCTGCCGTGAGGCGCGCCTCTATATCATGGACAATATCATGGCTCCGGTGATCTCCGAGCCGAGAAAAGAGCTGTCCCCCTATGCGCCGAAGATCACGCAGATCAGCATTGACCCGCAGAAGATCGGCGACGTGGTTGGAAAGCAGGGCAAGGTTATCAACAGAATTATTGAAGAGACCGGCGTGAAGATCGACATCGAGGACGACGGTTCCGTCAATGTCTGCGGCACCGACCAGGAGATGATCGACAAGGCCATCGCCATCATCAAGAACATCGTTACCGAGGTAGAGCCGGGCATGATCTTTACCGGCAAGGTTGTCCGCATGATGGACTTCGGCGCTTTCGTGGAGTTAGCGCCCAACAAGGACGGTATGGTTCACATCTCCAGGCTTTCCGACAAGCGTGTGGCGAAGGTCGAGGACGTTGTGAAGATCGGCGACGAAGTGACCGTAAGAGTTGTGGAAGTAGACCGGATGGGCAGAATCAACCTGACCATGCGTCCCGAGGACATGACGGCTGACCTTGAGAAGCTCACACGTCCCGAGAGACGCGAGAGAAGCGACCGCGGCGGCGACAGAAGAGACCGCGGAGGCCGTTCCGACAGAAGAGAGAGAAAAGACAGCGAATAAGAAATAAAAGGAAGAGACGAGGTTCTTTGCGGGCTTCGTCTCTTTTTTGGCGCAAAAGCCCGTCAGACGGCGCTATGCCTGCATGAAGGGCGTCTGACGCGCGGGAGCATGGACGCAGCAGCCATGCAGAGGAAAGTTTCCCTCTGTTCGGCAGCCGCAGGGATGGACACGGGCGGCCGGCCGTGATAAAATACTATCAGATCTGTTTTGCGTCCGGACAGCAGGCCGGAGCCGACAGGAGAAAGGGGTACAAAAACAATGAGCAAAACATACGATTCGGAGCTTTATTCGCTGCTCTGCGATATCTGGGGATATTCGGAGACGGCATTTGAGGAGAAGAAATCCTGTGCGCGGATGGTGGAATTTCTGCGGGAGCAGGGCTTTGAGGTGACGACGCCAATCGCCGGCATGGACACGGCATACGTGGGAGTTTACGGCTCAGGAAAGCCGGTGATCTGCTTCCTCGCGGAGTACGATGCCCTTCACGGCATGAGCCAGGAGGCAGATGCGTGCCGGTACGCGCCGTTATCTTCCGAAGAGCGGGGCCATGGCTGCGGCCATCATCTTCTGGGGACGGGAGCCATCGGCGCGGCGCTTCTTTACAGGGATTATTTAAAAGAGCACGGCGTATCGGGAACCGTAAAGATTGTCGGCTGCCCGGCGGAGGAGAGCGGAAGCGGAAAAGCCTATCTGGCGCGTTCCGGCTTTTTCGATGATGCAGACGCGGCCCTCACCTGGCATCCCAGCAATTATCACATGGTGGACACTGGCTCCAGCCAGGCCTGCATCCAGGCATTTTTCGACTTCCACGGCGTATCCAGCCACGCAGCGGCGGCGCCGCACTTGGGCCGGAGCGCCCTGGACGCGGTGGAGATCATGGACGTGGGATCCAACTACCTAAGAGAGCACATGGAGCCGGCAGAGCGGGTGCATTATGCGATTATCAACAGCGGCGGCCAGTCCCCCAACGTGGTGCAGGCGGAAGCCAGGGTGAAATACTTAATCCGCTCCACCAGCGCAAAGAAGGTGAAAAAGCTCTATGAGCGTGTCTGCGATGTGGCCCGCGGCGCTGCCCTGATTACGGGAACGACCGTGGATATCATCTTTGACGAGGGGCTTTATGATACCATGCCGAACTTTGCCTTGGAGGATGTTTTGCGTGAGTCCTATTTAAAGGTCGGAATCCCGGAATACACGAAGGAAGAGCGGGAGTACGCCGGAAAATTTAAGGCGTCTTTCGATGAAGAAGAGCTGTTTGCCGACCTTCCCATTGCCGTGAAGGACATTATGGCTCTCAAGGACAATATCATGGAATCGGAGCTCTGCGATATGTTCGTGGACAGGATCCATTCGGAAGAGTGCGCGCCTGGCTCCACGGATGTGGGCGATGTGAGCTGGGTTGTGCCGACGGCGCAGATCCGCGTGAACTGTTACAGCTACGGCGCAGGCGCCCACAGCTGGCAGTGGACAGGCCAGGGAAAATCCACCATCGCCTTAAAGGGCTGCCTGACGGCTGCCAGGGTGCTGGCCGACGCGGCGGTGACGCTGACGGAGAAGCCGGAGCTTTTAACGAAGGCGCGTGAAGAATTTGACAAGCGGATGAAGGGGCAGAAGTATGAGTGCCTGATTCCGGCGGATGTGGAGCCGCATTTGTATTAAAAAAGAGACCTGCCGGAGAGGGTTTTTCACAACCTTTTCCGGCAGGTTTTATTCGTCGGCCTGACCGTCAGCCGCTTCAGGCAAGCGCCTTTAAAACATGGGCGACCAGCGTCCGCGGCAGGAGAACCGGCCTTTTTGTGACAGACTGTACCAGCGCTTTCATTTCTTCCGTGTAGCCGATGCAGTCGAGGACGATGAGATCTGCCTCCTCCGGAAGTGTTCTGGCGGCCGTCTCGACGCCTGAGAGCCCCTCATAAGGGGAGGCGGCCGCCACGAAAACGCGGCTCGTGACCTGCGACCATTTTTCCGTCATCTGGCAGATCTGTGCCGGCGACGGTGTCAGCACTCCCAGCCGGCAGCCGGGATAGACGGCAGGCACCATGGCAGTCAGGATCCGGTTCGGAAAGATTAACGGAACTTTTGAGCGAAAGTTCTCCGGAAATTCTCCGGTGCATAAAAAGACAATCATGGAGACGCCGTCGTTTTCCAGGGCGCCGATACAGTCCTGGAGCCTTGAAAGGATGTGGGATTCGCCGAAGGTTACGGAGCTTCCGTCCGTGAGCCGGGAGACGAGCACGTGATCGTCTGCGGCCGGAACGAAGGCCTCGATTTCTTTCCGCGTAAGCCCGTCCAGGCCGCCCATTTGAATTAGGGAAATGGAATCCCCAAGGATCGGCAGCATTTCAGGGGTCAGATCTGTCCGCGGCGACTGCCCGACGGTTATGGCACCGATTTTAATCATTTGAAACAGCTCCTTTCCGAACCTTTATTAACTTCTGGCGGCGCCGTCCACGGAGAGGATTTCACCGCTCACATATGCGGCCATGTCGCTTGCCAGGAATAAAAAGGCGTTGGCGACGTCCTCCGGTGTCCCGATGCGTCCCAGAGGGATTGTGGCGATCAGGGGTTTAATCATTTCGTCCGGGAGAGCTTTTACCATATCAGTCTCCGTTACGCCGGGAGCCACGGCGTTGACGCGGATCCCGTCACGGCCGAGCTCTCTTGCCAGGGATTTCGTGATGCCGTTGACGGCAAACTTGCTGGCCGGGTAGCCAACGCCGGACGGCTGGCCGTAAAGGGAGACCATGGAGCTGGTGTTGATAATGACGCCGCCGCCCTGTTTCTTCATGAGCTTTGCCGCCGCCTGGGAGGCATAGAGGATGGAGAGCACGTTGAGATCCATGATTTTCCGGAAGTCGGCGGGATCGTAGTCATAGAGCGGCGTGCTCTGGGAAATTCCTGCATTGTTGACTAAAATATCCAGGGAGCCGCAGGTTTCCTGCACCTGTCTTAAGGCATCTGCAATTTCTTCCGGGTTTTTCAGATCCGGCCACATCCCATTGACCTTCCAGTCCGGGTTGATTTCTTTTAAGGAAGCCACGGCGGCAGCGGCCGTTTCTTTTTTCGAGCCGAATAAAACGACGCGAGCACCGTTTTCCAGATATTTCTTTGCAACTGCGTAGCCGATTCCTCTCGTGCCGCCGGTGATGACGGCTGTTTTTCCGTTCAGTAACATGGGCATACCTCCTGTTTTCCTGTGATTTTCCGTTCTGTTTTCAAGATACAGTCCTATGGTTCCGTAAAGAATACGGAACTATTCGTTCCTTTCTTTGATTGTAACAGATTTTTCCATGACTGGCACGTATTTTTGAATAAAATTTCCTCAACCAATCGTCGGCCGGAACATATCTTAAAAATAGAACAGGGAATCAGAAAGGAGTCTTCCTTTTGAATCATATGAGAACAGTGATTATTGATGCAGGCCACGGCGGAAGCGACCCGGGGGCCGTCTATAACGGAAGGCAGGAGAAGGACGATGCCCTCCAGCTTGCCTTCGATCTGGGCAGTGCCCTGGAGCGCCGGGGGATCCGGGCGGAGTTTACAAGGGTGACGGACGATTACGATTCGCCACAGGAGAAGGCGGACATCGCAAACCGCTCGGACGCGGACTTTTTTGTCTCCATACACCTGAATGCCATGCCGGAGCCAAATACGGCGTCAGGAGTGGAAAACCTCGTGTATTCCGATAAGGGGCTTGCAGGGCTTCTGGGCCGGAATATCGGCGAAGCGCTGGCGTCGGTGGGATGGACGGATCTCGGCGTAAAGGAGCGGCCGGGGCTTGTGGTACTCAGAAAAACACGGATGCCGGCTGTACTGATTGAGGCCGGATTTCTCGATAATGACAGGGACAATGAATTTTTCGACGCGAACCTGGCTGCGACGGCCGACGCCATCGCCGACGGGATTCTCCGTACCTTCGAGCAGCGCGACCAGATGGAGGCCGGTGAGGAGCCGGGCTTTTATATGGTGCAGACCGGCGTTTTCCGTGTGCGGGCGTTTGCGGACCGGGAACTTTCCAGACTGCGGGCCCAGGGGTTCCCGGCTTTCCTCGTGGCAAAAAACGGGCTGTTTTATGTGCGGGCCGGCGCTTTTAAACAGCTTGACAATGCTGTGCGGATGGAACGGGAGTTAAGAAACCTTGGCTACAACACGGTCATCATCCAGTCTTAGGAGGAAAGGCGCGCCTGTCCTTGCAAATTCCTTGAAAATACGCTAAAATATAGACTGCCGCCGGTATATGGGAATTCCGGCCGGCGGCAGAAGAATGAGAGACAGGAGAAATACGGATGACAGAGAGAAAAATCCGCGCAGTGATATTTGATATGGACGGCGTCATCGTGGACAGCGAATTTGTGTACAACCAGTATCTGCTGGCGTTTGCGAAGACGAAAAATCCGGCAGTGACGATGGAACAGATCAATCCCATGGTGGGTTTAAGCCGTAAAGATAGCTGGAGCGTCATGGCAAAGGCGGTGTCAAATGGCCAGACATGGGAAGAATTAAGGGATGAGTTTTCGGCGCTCGACGTGTACAGCGGCGTCAATTATAGAGAAATTTTCCGCCAGGAGGCCATGACGGCTGCCGTGGAATTAAAAAAGCGCGGCTATCTTGTGGCACTGGCATCGTCGACAGGGCCGGAGCTGATTGCCAGGATTATTGAGGAAACCGGGATGCGCCCGTTTTTTGATCTGGTTGTCAGCGGAAAGCAGTTTAAACAGAGCAAGCCGAACCCGGAGATTTACCACTATACGGCAAAGACCCTGGGCGTGCCGGAAGAGGAGTGCTTCGTCATCGAGGATTCCACGGTGGGAATCGAGGCGGCCAAGCGCGCCGGCATGACGGTGGCGGCATTAAAGGATGACAGGTTCGGCTTTGACCAGAGCCTGGCCGACATCCATGTGGGGCGGATTGACGAAATCCTTTCCTATCTGTAAAGGCGGTGGAAACGATGGATGAAGAACGGATTGTGCTCTGCGGGGCGAATTCTTACGAGCAGAAATATTATTTTAACGAAACCTTTAAGGCGCTGCCGGAGCATATAAAAAAGGAGCTTCAGATTCTCTGCGTGCTGTTTACGGAGGACGTGGGCGGAATCCTGACGCTGGAATTTGAGCCGGATGGGACGCTGGAGTTCCGGGTGCAGGCAGATGAGAATGATTATCTATTTGATGAGATCGGCAGCGGATTAAAGATCAGGCAGTACCAGCGGGAAAAGCGGGAGCTTTTGGAGGCGCTGGAACTGTACTACCGCGTGGTATTCCTGGGAGATAAACTGGAGGGGATTACGGATGAAGAAGAGTAAAAAGGCATGTCTGGCTCTTGCGGCGGCGGTTTTTACGGCGGGAAGCGCGCTGTCCGTCTCTGCGGCTGTCTGCGGCTGTCCTTACGGAAGCGGTGAACTTAGCGGGCCGGATGGCGGAGGCAGGTGTACCTGCCTGGAAAACCAGGGGCCTAACGGCTCCGGCGTCTGTGTGTGCAGTGAAAACACGTACGGCAGCTATTATAATAACTATAATTACAATTACAACTATGGCGGACGGCCGGAAAACAACCCGGCTTACGACAACGGCTGGACGGGCGGCGGCCCCGGCGATATGGGGACAAACCCGGAAGGAAACGACGGTTCCTGGGAGGACGACCAGTATTCCGGCGGCCCCGGCTCCTCCGATGCCCAGGAACAGTTAAAGATTGAGGAGAATACCTACTATATTTTCGGGGATCCCTGCACGTCCGGAACCTGGGAACAGCAGGCGGACGGGAGCTGGAAGCTTAAGAAGGAAGACGGAAACTATGTTTCGAGCCAGTGGGCAAAGCTTGGGGGCGCGACGTACCTGATCGACCCATACGGCACCATGCTCACGGGGTTCCAGCGCGTCAACGGAAGCTGGTATTATTTTAACAGTGTCGGCGCCATGCAGACAGGCTGGCTTTTAAAGGACGGGAAATATTATTTCCTTAATTCCGACGGAACTATGGTGTTCGGCTGGTTTAACACCCAGGGGAACTGGTATTATATGGACAAGTCCACCGGAGCCATGCTGACGAATACCTACACGCCTGACGGGCGCTATGTGAACGTAGAGGGAGTTCTTGTGTCATGAGGCTTGCTATCGGAAACGTGGAGCTGGAAAACAACGTGATTCTGGCGCCCATGGCCGGCGTTACGGATCTGCCGTTCCGGCTCCTTTGCAGGGAGCAGGGCTGCGGTCTTGTGTGCATGGAGATGGTGAGCGCAAAGGCAGTGCTCTATAAAAACAGGAATACGAAGGAGCTTTTGGAGGTTCATGAAAAGGAACGGCCGGTATCCCTCCAGCTTTTCGGCTCCGATCCGGAGATTATGGCGCAGATTGCGGCGGAGCTGGAGGACGGGCCCTACGATATCATCGACGTGAACATGGGGTGCCCTGTGCCAAAGATCGTGAAAAACGGCGAGGGCTCGGCGTTAATGAAAAATCCGAAGCTTGTGGAGGCGATTCTTTCGGCTATGGTGCGGGCCGTGAAAAAGCCGGTGACGGTGAAAATCCGGAAAGGCTTTGATGATAATTCGGTCAATGCGGTGGAGATTGCGAAGATCGCCGAGGCCTGCGGCGTCTCCGCCGTGGCTGTCCATGGAAGGACAAGGGAGCAGTATTATTCGGGAAAGGCCGACTGGGACATTATCCGGAGAGTGAAGGAAGCCGTGAAAATCCCGGTCATCGGAAACGGCGACGTGTTTTCCCCGGAGGATGCAGAGCGTCTTTTAAGGGAAACCGGCTGTGACGGGATCATGGTGGCCCGCGGCGCCAAGGGAAATCCATGGATTTTTGGGCGCATCCGGGAGTATCTTGACACCGGAATCCTGCCGGAAAAGCCCTCGAAGGAGGAGGTCAAAGCCATGATCCTGCGCCACGGTGAGCTGATGCTCTCATTTAAGGGCGAGTTTGCCGGCATGCGGGAGATGAGAAAGCACGTGGCCTGGTACACGGCCGGCTATCCCAATTCGGCGGCTCTGAGAAATGACATCAATGCTGTGGAGACTATGGATGAGCTGTGCGAGTTGATTGAGAGACGGCTGTAAAAAAGGAGAGAAGAAATGGGGCGGGAGAATTTTTCCCCGCTCTTTTTATGTGATAGTCCCAAATCCTTGTGTGTCCCCTCATTCAATATCATGTGAGAAGTTTTTTCAAAAACTTTTCCTATGACTTAACATGGACAGAGGATGAAAAATGCCAATATCAAAGACGAGCCAGGGATTGATTTTCTGATTTACTTTCTGCTATAATGGTCTAAAAGGGGACTATACGATGAAAGAATTAAACAGACCCAAAAACTTAAAACGCTTCTATCTTGCATGGCAGAGATTAAACCATGTATATGAGGAGTATGCAAAGGAACATGATTTGACCTATATTTCCATGTTTGTCTTACAGTTGATTGACGACGGGACGACGCAAAAGGAAATATGTGACACGCTGTATTTTCCAAAACAGACAGTCAACAAAGTAATCCTCTCTTTTGAGAAGAAAGGATATATAACATTAGTGGAAAATCCCGACGACAGACGCGCCCGTTCTATCATGTTGACGAAAAAGGGACGGCTATTTCAAGGGCAAGTCGTTTCCCATATTGAAAAGGCAGAATTAGAAACTTTTGCTTCTTTGACAGAGCCGGAACAGCAGATTATGACAGACCTCTGGGAGAAATATACCGCCACATGTATATCCAAAATCAAAGGGATTTAAGCATTTCAGAATGGAGGAAAGCACATGAAAAAATTAGGTTTTGGGCTTATGCGCCTGCCGCTTGTAAACGACGATTTTGCACAGCCGGATAAGAAACAGCTATGTGATATGATTGACCTGTTTCTTGAAAAAGGATTTCAATATTTTGATACGGCGTGGTTTTATCACAACGGGCAATCGGAAGCCGCCGTGAAAGAGTGCCTTACAGATCGTTATCCCCGTTCTGCTTTTCTGCTTGCAGATAAAATGCCCCTTGTTCTTATCCGCGAAGAGAGCGAGCTGGAGGAATATTTCACAACGCAGCTTGCGCGGTGCGGCGTTGACTACTTCGACTACTACCTAATTCATGATATGGGCGGCAACCGCCGCAAGACAGCAGAAGATACCCATGTTTTTGAGTTCCTTGCCGAGAAGAAAAAGGCCGGTCTTGTAAAGCATATCGGATTTTCATTCCATGATACCGCAGATGTTCTGGACGGGATTTTGACAGAACACCCGGAAGTGGATTTCGTCCAAATACAACTGAATTATCTTGACTGGGAAAACGACACAATCCAAGCGCGCAAATGTTATGAAACTGCAAAAAGGCATGGGACGCCCGTTATTGTCATGGAGCCTGTTAAAGGCGGGACACTTGCCAATATCCCGCAGGAAGCAGAAAATCTGTTCCGAGCCTATCGTCCCGATCTGTCTGCTGCTTCATGGGCCATCCGCTTTGCGGCAAGCCATGAAAATGTGATGTTGGTTTTGAGTGGTATGAGTAATCTGGAACAGGTCAAAGATAACCTGTCTTATATGGAAAACTTCACACCGTTTGCAGAGGAAGAATATGCGCTGGTTCAAAAAGCGGCAGACATCATCAATAGCAGCATTGCCATACCTTGTACAGGCTGTGCCTATTGTATCAACAAATGTCCGAAAAACATAGCAATACCAAAATACTTTGCTCTCTACAATGCGGATATGCAGGAGCTTGCAACAAAGGCGTGGACTGCTCAAACAATGCTGTATAGCCATTTTTCAGAGCAGTTTGGAAAAGCAGGCGATTGTATCGAGTGTGGGCGATGTGAAAAAATGTGTCCGCAGCATCTTCCCATCCGGGAGTGGGTTAAAAAAGTTGCCGACAGATTTGAGGGAAGGCACACCGCATGAAAATCCTGACAATCTGCGGAAGCCTGCGTTTCTCGGATGAAATGAAAAGGATGGCTTTCGAGCTGGCAGCAATTCGTGGATACAATGTTTTATCCTGCATGTATAATGAAGACCATTTGGAACTTTCGCCGGAGATGTGTGACAACCTTTCAAAGGCGCATTTCAAAAAGATCGACCTGAGCGACGTGGTATATATCATGGACGTGGACGGCTATATCGGCGAATCCACAATGAAGGAAATCGAATACGCGAAAAGCCGCGGCAAAGTTCTCCTGTTTTACAGTGACGAAAAACAGGAAGCAGAGCCCGGCAGCCTCAAACAATAGAAAACAGAAAGAATTGCGCCGCCCGGCAGGAGGGCTTTTGCTCCTTGCCGGGTGGCGCGCATGTTTAGAATCTATTTCCCCATTTTTCTCTGCACAAACTTCACAATCTCCATAATCGGAATAATCAGGACGGCGAGAAGCAGCGCTGCGAGATATTCCTTCAGGTCAATGGGCGTGAAGGAGAAGGCGTTCGCAAGGAACGGGATTTCGATGACGGCTGTCGTCAGCACCAGGGAGACGGCCATGGCGCCGTAGAGAAAGACGTTCCTGGTCTTCATGGCAAAGAGCGAACCGCGGCGGCTTCTCATGTTGAGGGAATGGCAGATTTCCACCATGGACAGCGTAAGGAAGGCCATGGTCGTGCCGTCGGGACTGTCCACAAATTCCCAGACGCCGCTTTCCATATAGTGCCCCAGCAGGTAAGACGCCATGACGAGGACGGTGACAACGGCGCCCTGGAAGAACACGTCAAAGCCCATGCCGCCGGCAAAAATCCCCTCCTTCGGGTCTCTCGGCGGCTGATCCATGATGTCGGATTCCGGCTTTTCCATGCCCAGGGCCAGAGCCGGGAAGCAGTCGGTAATCAGGTTGATCCACAGAAGATGCACCGGCTTTAAAATCGTGAACCCGATGAGCGTCGCAAAGAAGATGGAGAGCACCTCGGCCAGGTTGGAGGCCAGAAGGAACTGGATGGCCTTGCGGATGTTGGCGTAGATCCGGCGCCCTTCCTCAACGGCAGAGACGATGGTGGCGAAATTGTCATCGGCTAACACCATGTCAGCCACATTTTTCGTCACATCGGTGCCGGTGATTCCCATGCCGATGCCGATGTCGGCACTTTTGATGGACGGTGCGTCGTTGACGCCGTCTCCGGTCATGGCCGTAATCATGCCCTTCTTCTTCCAGGCATTTACGATGCGTACCTTGTGTTCCGGCTGGACACGGGCGTAGACGGAATAGCGTTCGATGTCGTTATAAAACTGCTCATCGTCCATTTCGTTTAGCATGGCGCCGGTGATGGCCTGGGACGGATCGTGAATGATACCGAGTTCCATAGCGATGGCGGCGGCCGTGTCTTTATGGTCGCCGGTAATCATGATGGGGCGGATCCCGGCGCGCCGGCATTCGCCGATGGCGGCTTTTACTTCCGGGCGCACCGGGTCAATCATGCCGGAGAGGCCGAGATACGTGAGGCCGCATTCCAGCGTCTCCGGAGAGGGATTGGAAGGAAGGGAGTCCCATTCCCTCTGGGCGGCGCAGAGGACGCGCAGGGCACGGTCAGCCATGTCTTTGTTGTCCTTTAAAGCCGCATTTCGGATTTCCTCGGTCATGGGGACGGTTTTTCCGTCCACAAGGGCCATCGTACACCGTTTTAAGACTTCGTCAGGAGCACCTTTCGTAAACTGGATGAAATTACCGTCAGGCATTTTATGAACCGTGGACATCATTTTCCGCATGGAATCAAAAGGCGCTTCGGCCACGCGGACGTATTCTCTTGAAAGTTCCTTTTTCGGCAGGCCATTCTTTTCCGCATCGTTTACAAGGGCGCATTCTGTCGGTTCGCCCACGGCATACCCGGCTTCCCCGTCAAATTCTGCATCAGAACAGAGGGCCATGGCTGTCATGAGGCGTTTCTGGTCAGAGCAGGAGTGGGCAGTGACAGTCATCCGGTTCTGGGTCAGAGTTCCGGTTTTGTCGGAACAGATAATCTGGGTGCAGCCCAGGGTTTCCACAGCCGTCAGCTTTCTTATGATGGCGTTCCGCCTGGACATGTTGGTGACGCCGATGGAGAGCACGATGGTGACAACGGCGGCGAGGCCTTCCGGGATGGCGGCCACAGCCAGGGAGACGGCCACCATGAACGTATTTAAGATGGTGCCGCCGGTGATCCCTTCGGGGCCTGCCTGGGCGCGGAAGAGGCCGACAGCAAAGATGACGGCACAGATGCCGAGGACAAGCACGGTGAGGAGTTTGCTTAACTGGTTCAATTTTAGCTGAAGCGGCGTTTCCTCGTCCTGGGCTTTTGCAAGGGCATCAGCGATTTTTCCCATCTCCGTATCCATGCCGGTCTGGGTGACGACGGCCTTCCCGCGGCCATAGACGACAGTGGAGCCCATGTACATCATATTTTTCCGGTCGCCGAGCGCCACATCCTTTTCTCCGTTAAGGTTCAAAAGGTCAGCGATTTTCCCAACAGGCACAGACTCGCCGGTGAGGGCGGCTTCCTCGATTTTCATGCTGGCGCTTTCGATGATGCGGCCGTCGGCCGGCACGGAATCTCCGGCTTCCAGAAGGACGATGTCGCCGGGCACCAGCTCCTCACTTTTTAAAATCACGGTCTTTCCGTCCCTTAGAACCTTGCTGGTGGCAGCGGCAATTTCCTGGAGCGCGGCGATGGCCGCCTCAGCCTTGCTTTCCTGGACGACGCCCAAAACGGCGTTGATGACGACGACAAGCAGGATGATGATGACGTCGGCAAAGGACTCGCCCTCAAAATATGCGGTGATGCCGGAAATGACGGCGGCGGCCAGGAGAATCAGGATCATCGGATCGGCCAGCTCATCCAGGAAACGCTTAAAAAGGGACTCCTTTTTCCCTTCGGCCAGCCGGTTTTTCCCGTATTTCTGAAGCCGGCTTTCGGCCTCTTTGGAAGACAGGCCTTCGGACGTGGTCTTCTGGTTTTCCAGAACGTCGCGGATGCTTGACAGATATTCTTTCATGTCAGGTTCCTCCTTTTCATTTCTAAGGTTTTCCAGCGGGAGCAGAAGCCATACACAGAAGCCTTTCCGGTGGAATAAAAAAAGACCTACCAGATCCGAAAATCTGGTAAGTCTCGTCATCCAAAGCAGGCCAGGAATAAATCCAGAGATGTTGACATGCTGCACAGGAAAGCTTCCGTGCCGACTACTCCCTTACTGGTATTAAACGTATCATGTTTTTTCTGCTCTGTCAATGGGGAACCAAAGTCTTTAGCGCTTATTTTGCAAACAGAAAGAGGGGGCTGCGCTGGCAGCCCCCGGGACAAGTTCCTATTTGATTACATGGATCCAGCCTTCCGGCGCCTCGATGCGTCCCATCTGGATTCCTGTCAAGGTATCGTAGAGCTTCTGGGTGATCGGGCCCATCTTCTCCATGCCGCTTGGCATTAAGATTTCCTTTCCGTGGTCGACGATCTTTCCGACCGGGGAGACGACGGCAGCCGTGCCGCAGAGGCCGCACTCGGCGAAGTCCTTGACCTCGGCAAACGGAACCTCACGCTCTTCCGTCTTGAGGCCGAGATAATGCTCTGCCACATAGAGGATGGAGCGGCGCGTGATGGACGGCAGGATCGTGGAGGACTTCGGAGTTACGACGGTGTTATCCTTTGTGACGAAGATAAAGTTGGCGCCGCCGGTTTCCTCCACATACGTTCTCGTGGCAGAATCTAAGTACATGTTCTCGTCAAAGCCCTGGTTGTGGGCATCCACGATGGCGTAAAGGCTCATGGCGTAGTTGAGGCCGGCCTTTACATGGCCTGTTCCATGGGGGGCCGCACGGTCATAGTCGCAGACGCGGATGGTGATCGGCTTTGCGCCGCCCTTAAAATACGGGCCCACCGGCGTCGTGAAGGTGCGGAACTGGTACTCGCTTGCCGGTTTTACGCCGATGACCGGGTTTGTCCCGAACATGTAGGGGCGGATATAGAGGGTTGCGCCGGAGCCGCAAGGCGGAACGAAGTCAGCGTTTGCCTCCACAACCTTCGTGACTGCGTCGACAAAGCGCTCCTTCGGGAATACCGGCATCTCCAGCCTCTTTGCGGAGTTTTCCATGCGCTCTCCGTTTAAGTCGGGACGGAAGGTAACGATATGGCCGTCCTCGGTCGTATAGGCCTTCAGGCCTTCAAAGCAGGTCTGTGCGTACTGAAGGACACCTGCACACTCATTTAATACAATGTTCTCATCGGTCGTCAGGCCGCCCTCATCCCAGGCGCCGTTTTTGAAATTGGAAACATATCTGTAATCGGTCTTAATGTAGCCGAAGCCCAGATTTGCCCAGTCGATGTTCTGTTTTCCCATAGGAAATTCCTCCAATCTGCCGGCTTTCGGCCGGCCTGTACTGTTCCGCAGGGTATGGCGGAACTTTTTTCATATCCAGGTTATCCGTGGGTCAGGATTCCGGAAAGATTACGTTCATTATATAAACTTCTTTCCCATCCTGCAAGTTCTTTTCGGTAAAATTTTCAAAAAAATGTTGGATTCGGGCGAGAAAAATGATACAATATAAAGTCAGGTTATGAAATCTATTCCCGGGCGGAAAGACAGGGGCCCGGGGCAGCGGAAAACAGAACAGAAAGGAAGGAATCTATGGGACATCTTACGACGAAGGACGCATACAAAAGCCTGGAAGAGCGGATCAACTGGTTTACCCAGGGGGCACCGGCTTCTGAGACATTCTATAAAATTTTGCAGGTACTGTTTACGGAAAAGGAAGCCAGGGTCATGGCGCTTCTTCCTGTCCGGCCGTTTACCATCAAGCGGGCGGCAAGGATCTGGAATACCTCGGAGGCAAAGGCAGAAAAGGTGCTGGACCAGCTCTGCGAAAAGGCGCTTTTGGTGGACTCGGAGCATAACGGCGTCAGGAAATTCGTAATCCCGCCGCCCATGGCCGGCTTCATCGAGTTTGCCCTCATGCGGACGCGTGGAGACATCGACCAGAAATACTTAAGCGAACTCTACTACCAGTATATGAATGTGGAAGAGGATTTCGTAAAAGACCTTTTCTATGCCACAGAGACGAAGCTTGGCCGCGTCTACGTCCAGGAGCCGGTGCTCACCAACGAGCACATGAATCACATTTTAGACTATGAGCGGGCCAGCCATATCGTAGAGGAAGCCGACTACATCGGCCTTGGCCTCTGCTACTGCCGCCATAAGGCCTACCATGCCGGACATCCCTGTGAGATTGACGCGCCCTGGGACGTCTGCCTGACCTTTGGGAACGTGGCAAGGTCCCTGGCCGAGCACGGCGGCCATGCGAAGCTCATTTCCAAGGCGGAGGCCATGGACGCGCTGGAGCGTTCCTATGCGGCAAACCTGGTGCAGATCGGCGAGAACGTGAGGGAGAACCCGGCTTTTATCTGCAACTGCTGCGGCTGCTGCTGCGAGGCGCTTCAGGCGGCAAGGCGGTTTGCCCCGATGCAGCCGGTGGCCACCACCAACTACATGCCGGAAATCGGCGAAGAGGGCTGTGTCGGCTGCGGGAAATGCGAGAAGGTATGTCCGGTGCTTGCGATTACCATGAAAGAGGATGAGACGACCCATAAAAAGCGCCCGGTCATCAACAAGGAAATCTGCCTCGGCTGCGGTGTCTGCGCGAGGAACTGCCCGACGAAGACCATCGTCTTAAAACGCCGGCCGATCCAGATCATCACGCCGGTCAACAGCACCCACCGCTTCATTTTGCAGGCTATCGAAAAGGGTACGCTCCAGAACCTGGTATTCGACAACGAGGCCTTTGCGAACCACCGCGCCATGGCGGCCATGTTCTCGGTGATTTTAAATCTCCCGCCGGTGAAGCAGGCGCTGGCAAGCAAGCAGTTTAAGTCCATTTATCTGGACAAGCTCCTGTCCAGCCAGGTAAATAAAAGCCGGGAGAAGGCGGCAAAAGCAAAAGAGCAGCAGTAGGAGGCAGGGCCCATGAAAAAGAGAAGATATAAGACATGGTTTGCAGGGGTATTTGTGACGGCAGCGCTTTTATTCGGCACGGCGTTTTCCGCCTCTGCCGCCGAAGAAGCCCCTGTCGGGCCGGGATGGGAATGAGAAGAAAAAGAGCCCCAGGCAGAAGACGTGATCCTGGTGGAAGTCCCGGATCCGGAAGAAAGTGCGGCGGAAGTGACCTATTATAAAAACGGAGAGGCCGTCTTTTCCGTGCCAGGCCTCATCGGGCGCGCGGGCCTCGCTTCCCCGGAGGAGAAAAAAGAGGGCGATAAAAAGACGCCTTCCGGAACTTACGGCTTTGTCATGGCGTTCGGGATAAAAGAAGATCCCGGCTGCGCCATGGGATACCGCCAGGTAAAGGACGGCGACGTCTGGGTGGATGATCCGGAAAGCCGCTTTTACAACCGTTTCGCGGAAAATCAGGAGGCCGGAAAGGACTGGACATCGGCAGAGAATCTCGCCTCCATTTCTCCCTGGTACGACTACTGCCTGGCGTTGGATTACAACGAAGAACAGGTTCCGGGAAAGGGCTCTGCCATCTTTCTCCACTGCCTTACGGACGGCGATCAGTACACCTCCGGCTGCATTTCCATTCCCGAGGAAAACATGGAAACGCTCCTTGTCTCCATCGGTGAACATGCAGAAATCGTAATCCGGCAGGCAGAGTAAAATCAGGAAGGAAATCCGCATGGAAACAGAAAAACGATATCCGATTCATTACGCATGGTTCATCCTGGCTGGCTGCTGCGCGCTTCAGGGCGGGAGCCTCGGGCTTCTCCACAACTGTGCCGGCGTCTTTTATTCTCCGGTCTGTCAGGAGCTTGGCTTTGAGATGGGGCAGCTTTCCTCCTACCGGATGCTTTATTCGGTGAGCCTGGCCCTGGCGATGCCGTTGGCGGCAAAATGGCTCGGCAGGTACCCTGTCCGGGCCGTCATCACCGCGGCGGCCGCCGTCATGGGCGGATGTGCACTCCTCATGGGCATGGCGCAGGAGCTGTGGCACTGGTACGCGGTCGGGCTGATCCAGGGGATCGCCTCGGCGTTTCTCTGCTTTATCCCGGCGCCGATTCTGCTCTCCAACTGGTTCCATAAAAAATGCGGCCTGGCTGTGGGCATTTCCGCCGCGTTTTCCGGCCTTGTTGGCATGATCGGAAGCGCCGCCCTCGGCTTTATCATCCCGTCCTTCGGCTGGCGTGCCGGATATGTTTTCTCCGGTGTTCTGGCGATTATTCTAATTCTGCCGTTTTCTCTTTTCGTGTTCCGGTACCGGCCGGAGGATATGGGGCTTTTGCCTTATGGAAGCGGGGAAGAAAAAGAAGAAGCCGCAGAGGAAGAGAAAAGCGAAGAAAATGGAAAGAAAGCCGGCCTTTCGGCCCTTTTGAGGCAGCCGGTCTTTTACGCCGCCCTTGGCGCCCATGCCGCATCGACGGCCAGCGGCTGTTTAAACACATTCCTTACGCCCTGCGGCCTGGCTGCGGGCCTCACGATGACGGTTTCGGCCATGCTTACATCCCTGTCTCTTTTCGGCAACATGGCAAGCAAGCTGCTTTTGGGGAGAGCCAGCGATTCCATCGGCGCCGTCCGGGCCTTCCTTTTGTCGGCTGCCATCGCCATGGCCGGACATGCGCTGCTGCTCACCGGCATTTCCTGGGCTATCCCGGCAGGCGCCCTGCTTTACGGCGTGACCCTTCCGGTGTCGTCGGTGATGGTTCCGCTGTTCTGCCGTCTTTACTGGAAGGGCGATGCCTACGGAGAGGCGTTTTCCTACATATCCATGGCAGGTATGCTGCTGTCGTCGCCGTTTAATGCGCTGTTCGGCCGCCTCTACGACATGACCGGCGGGTACAGCCTCACGATTTTGGTGAGCCTGGGATTGATGGCCCTGGCCTTTGTGCTGGTGCTTCTGCCCGGAAAAGCCGGGAAAGGAAAGCACGTGGGCTAGGGGATTACACAGTGATCCGAGGCCAGCCGGATGAAGGCGGACATCTCCCGCGTCACCCATTTGTCCTTGTGGTAGAGAAGCTGGCGCCAGATCCGCATGTGAAAGCCGTTTACCGGCAGGACGGCCAGCTCTCCTGAATTTAAAAAGGGACGCACGGAAAACTCCGGGAGGAACGAAAAACCGGAGCCGGAGAGAAGGAGCCGGATGATGAATTCCGTGTTCCCGATCTCTAAGAAGGGTTCGATTTTTAAATGGCGGGACGCCAGGTACTGATCGAGAACGAATCGGTAGCTGGCGTCTTTTTCCGTCAGGATGAAGGGGCTGGCGATCACGTCCTCAAGGGCCAGCTTCTTCCTTTTCGCATAGGGATGCGCCGCGGGGGCCACGAAAACGACCTCCTCCGGCTCCTCGAACACCTTCACCCACTTCTGGTCGTACATCCGCTTGTCGAGGAGGTACACCAGGTCGATGGCATTTTTGTTCATGCGGTCTAAGAGCACATCCGGGGAATCCAGGACGATGTTTACGCTGACCTTCGGATAAAGGCTGTGGAATTTTGACAGAAGCTCCGGGAAGATGGACGCGCAGATGGATTCGATGGTGCCGATGGTTAAACGCCCGGTCAGTTCCCTGCTTCCGCAGACGGCGTCCCTGGCGCATGCCAGGTCCCGCATGACTGAAGACGCGTATTCATAAAAGATGGTTCCCTGATGGGTCAGCACGGTCTGTTTCCCGATGCGGTCAAAAAGGTGGGTGCCCAGCTCCTCCTCAAGCTGCTTGACCTGGATGGTGACGGCGGCCTGGGAATAGCCGAGCTCCTTCGCAGCGCGGGAAAAGCTGTTTAACTGGGCGACCTTTAAAAACGTCCGGATCTCTCGAAGCTCCATGGTACCTGCCTTTCATACTTAAAAAAAATTAAACAATGTCATAAAAACATTAAATTTTACTTTTGCTTTTTTCTATGGTACAGTAATCTAAAAAAGAAATCAAGTCGAAACGTGTGGAAATCAGAAGAAAAAACGCAGAGAAGGGGAAAGATAACATGGAAAAGACAAATGCAAAGTACAGCGCCTACATCCAGATTTTAAAAGAGGAGCTGCGCCCGGCCATGGGCTGCACAGAGCCGATTGCCCTGGCTTACGCCGGCGCCGTTGCGAGGCGTGTGCTTGGTGAGCTTCCGGAGCGTGTTCTCGTGGGAGCCAGCGGCAGCATCATTAAAAACGTAAAATCTGTCATCGTGCCGAACACCGACCACTTAAAGGGAATCCCGGCCGCAGCCGCAGCCGGCATCGTTGCAGGCGATCCGGACAAGGAGCTTGAGGTTATTGCCTCCGTATCCAAAGAGCAGATCGAGGCCATGAAGAAGTTTTTGAAGGAGACGGAAATCAAGGTAGAGCATGTGGATTCCGGCCTCACCTTCGAGATTGTCGTGACGCTTTATAAGGGAGACGACTATGCCAAGGTGCGGATCGTCAACTACCATACCAATATCGTGCTGATTGAGAAAAACGGCGAAATTATTAAGGAAGTGCCGGTAGACGGAGAGGGCGAAGAAGGCCTGACCGACAGGACGCTCCTTAATATGGAAGACATCTGGGATTTTGTCAACACCGTCGACGTGGAGGACATCCGGGAAGTCCTGACTCCGCAGATTGAGTGCAACATGGCAATCGCAGAAGAAGGCATGCGCGGCGAGTACGGCGCAAACATCGGAAAAGTCCTGCTGGAGATGAACGGAAACGACATCAAGACCAGAGCCCGCGCTTATGCGGCGGCCGGCTCCGATGCCCGCATGAACGGCTGTGAGCTGCCGGTTATCATCAACTCCGGAAGCGGAAACCAGGGCATTACCTCCTCGGTTCCGGTTATCGTCTATGCGAGAGAGTTAAACGTCGGTGAGGAGAAGCTTTACCGCGCGCTGGCTCTTTCTGACCTGACAACCATCCACCAGAAAACGCCGATTGGCCGTCTTTCCGCATACTGCGGCGCCGTCAGCGCAGGCGCAGGTGCAGGCGCTGCCATCGCCTACTTAAACGGCGGCGATTTCGAGGATGTCACAAGCACGGTTTCCAACGCAGTTGCCATTGTTTCCGGCATGATCTGCGACGGTGCGAAGGCCTCCTGTGCGGCCAAGATCGCTGAGGCTGTGGACGCCGGCATCATGGGCCATTACATGTATAAGAGGGGCCAGAATTTCTGCGGCGGCGACGGTATCGTCGGAGGCGGCATCGAAAAGACTCTTCAGAACGTAGGCCGCCTTGCAAAGCAGGGAATGAAAGAGACAAACGAAGTGATTTTAAATATCATGGTTGAGGAATAAAAGAATGATTGGGCCGCCGGTTTCGGCGGCCTGTTTTTTTGTAAGGGGAGCTTTTGTGGGGAGAGTCCTCCGGCCAGGCCGCCCGCGTCTTCATGTGGGCCGAAAAGAAAAACGGAAACAAAAAAAGACCTTTTTCAAGGTCTTCTTATTTTAGGGAGAGTGGCGCAGGCTAGGCCTGCGCCAATGATACTAGAAGCAATTTCCAGTATAGTGGAATTCCACTTCTAATATGTCCATTCACCTATATCATAATGCATGATTCGTGATTTGTCAAGATAAAAAGCAAAAAAAATTCAAGTTTTTTTGTTTTTTAGAAGCTGAATCAAATTGTAAAATATGAATAAAAAGTTTGTGAAAAAATAAATATAAAAGGGAAATATGCACAAATAAATTGACGGATTGCTCCGTTTGAATTAAGATAATGGTAGAGAGAAACGTGAAATAATATAAAACGTAAGGGGGGATGGCACGATGGACAGGAGAATCCGGATCATCACCGGCCATTACGGAAGCGGGAAAACCGAGTTCGCCCTCAATTATGCGAGGCGGCTGAAAAAAGAAGCCGAGCGGGTCATGCTGGCCGATCTTGATATTGTGAACGTCTATTTCCGTTCCAGGGAGCGGGCGGAACTCCTGGAAAAAGAGGGGATTGAAGTAATCGCTTCGAGCCTGCGCCAGGACAGCAGCGACATGCCGGCCTTATCTGCCAGGATCCGTGTCCCGTTTCTGGACAAACGCTGTCAGTGCGTCGTGGATCTCGGCGGAAGCGAGGCCGGGGCGGCAGTGCTTGGGCGGCTCAGGCCGGATATGGAACGGGAGGAGATCGACTTTTTTATGATCGTGAACGTGTTCCGGCCGGAAACCTGCGATGCGGCGGCGATCCTTAAGCAGAAAGAGAGCCTTGAGCGTGTCCTTGGCTTTCCCGTGACCGGCTTTGTGAACAATGCGAACCTGATCCATGAGACGGTGCCGGAGGACATTCTTCATGGCGACGCCGTTTTAAGGCAGGTGAGTAGGGAATGCGGCGTCCCCATCCGGTACACGGCCTGCATGTGCGGCGAAGTAAAGGGATGGGAGCAGTTATTGGGAGAAGTCTCGGGAGATTTTTTCCCGATGGAGTACCATATGAGGGCAGAATGGCTTTAAAACCGGAGAAAAGGAGGAAGATGCGATGGCAAACATAATCGTTACGGTCGACAGGGAAATGTGCAAGGGCTGCGGCTTATGTGTATCCGTCTGTCCGAAACATGTCCTGGAGATCGAAAAGGAAGCAGTAAATAAAAAGGGGTATTATCCGGCGGTGCCGGCCCGGCTAAACGACTGTATCGGCTGCATAAGCTGTGCCAGGATGTGCCCGGAGACAGCCATACGGATTGAAAAGGAAGAAACGGAGGGATAACCATGGCAAAAGTGCTTTTAAAAGGAAATGAGGCCGTTGTAAAAGCGGCCATCGAGGCGGGCTGCCGGTATTTCTTCGGCTATCCCATCACGCCTCAGAACGAGATCCCGGAGTATTTTTCCAAAGAGCTTCCGAAGGTTGGCGGTACTTTTGTCCAGGCGGAAAGTGAGCTGGCGGCCGTCAATATGCTGTACGGTGCGGCTGCGGCAGGCGCCAGAGCCATGACCTCGTCGTCCTCGCCGGGAATTGCCCTGAAACAGGAAGGCATCGGATACATCACGCGGGCAGAGCTTCCGGCCGTCATTGTCAACATGATGCGCGGCGGCCCCGGACTCGGCGGCATCCAGCCGTCCCAGGCGGACTACCACATGTGCGTGAAGGGCGGCAGCAACGGAGACTACCACAACATCGTGCTGGCGCCGGGAAATCTCCAGGAGCTGACAGACATGGTGCAGGAGGGCTTTGACCTGGCGGATTTTTACAGGACGCCGGTGATTATCCTGGCGGACGGCCTCATCGGTCAGATGATGGAGCCGGTGGAACTTAGGAAACCGACGGCAAGAGAGCTGCCGAAAAAGGACTGGGCACTGCGGGGAAAAGGAGACGGCGAGCCCCACAGGATTTACAACCTGAACCTGGATGCGGCCGGCCTTGAACAGGAAAATATCCGTCTGTTTGAAAAGTATAAGGTTATTGAGGAAAACGAGCCGCAGCACGAGGATTACCGGATGGAGGATGCCGAGTACGCGTTCGTCTCCTACGGGACGGCTTCGAGAATCGTAAGGACGGCAGTGAACGCTCTGCGGGACGAGGGGTACCGTGTCGGCATGATCCGGCCAAAGACCTTGTGGCCGTTCCCGGAGAAAGCCTTTGAACGGACAGGAATCCGGAAATATATGGACGTGGAGCTGTCCATGGGCCAGATGATCGACGATGTGCGGCTGGCCTGCAACGATAAGAATAAAGTAGTCTTTTTCGGACATACCGGCGGCGTCCTCATAAACGTAGGCGAGCTTTTGGAGTTCGGAAGAAATGTGATGGGAGGCGGCAGATAATGGCAGTTTTATTTGAAAGGACAAAGGGAATTACCGATGTGCAGACCCATTACTGCCCGGGATGTTCCCATGGGATCGTGCACAGGCTCTTAGCCGAGTGCCTGGAGGAGATGGGCGAGCTTCAAAAAGCCATCGGCATCTCCCCGGTGGGCTGCGCCGTCCTGGCTCTTGACTATTTTAATTTTGACGGCATCCAGGCGGCCCACGGGCGGGCGCCGGCGACGGCCACCGGCATCAAGCGGGTACACCCGGATAAGCTTGTGATTACCTACCAGGGCGACGGCGACCTGGCTTCCATCGGCATGGCAGAGATTGTCCATGCGGCGGCCAGGGGAGAAAAGATCACGACGATTTTTATCAACAACGGAATCTATGGCATGACAGGCGGACAGATGGCGCCGACGACGCTTCCCGGCATGAAGGCCACGACGGCACAGCTTGGACGTGACGTGAATATCCAGGGATACCCGATCCGTGTCTGCGAGCTTTTGTCCACCCTGGACGGGGCGGCTTATATCGAGCGCGTGGCCGTCAATTCACCGGCCAACGTCATAAAGGCGAAAAAAGCCATCAAAAAGGCCCTGGAGGTTCAGAGGGAGGGCACCGGCTTTTCCCTTATCGAGGTGCTCTGTTCCTGCCCGACCAACTGGGGAAAGACGCCGGCAGAGGCCATGGAATTTGTGAAGGAGAAGATGATCCCCTATTATCCTCTCGGGGTTTATAAGGACAAGACAAAGGAGGGCGCGTGATGGGAAAAATCCATAGAATATTCTGCGCCGGCTTCGGCGGGCAGGGCGTCATGAGCATGGGACAGCTTCTTGCATACGGCGGGCTTCTTTCAGGAAAGGAAGTGACCTGGTGCCCGTCCTACGGACCGGAGATGCGCGGCGGCGAGGCCAACTGTTCCGTCATGATCGCAGACGAGCCCATCGGCTCCCCGCTCATTAAAGGCGACGCGACGGCCGCTGTCTTCATGAACATTGCGGCGTTCCACAAGTTCATGTCCCAGGTGGAGCCGGGCGGAACCGTGTTTGTCAATTCCAGCCTCGTGGAGGAGAAGGTGCCGCGGGACGACGTGCAGGCTTACTATCTTCCGGTCAGCGGCATGGCCGAGGCCATGGGAAACATCCGCCTTGCCAATATCATCATGCTCGGGGCGCTCAATGAGGCGGAACAGATTCTGCCTTCTGCACAGATTACGGCGGCGTTCCAAGAGGTCTTCGGCGCGTCAAAGGAGTCCCTGATCCCGGTGAATGCGGAGGCGCTTCGAAAGGGCGCGGAGGCGATGCGGGAGATTTTGGGGAGAGAAGGGTGATAGCCTGGTAAAATTGATCTGTTGCTTTTTCGCGTCCTTCAGAGTATAATGAGAATGTAAGGAATACAAGGAATTCCGTGAATCAGATAGGAAAGGAGGACGTTCTATGGAGCTTGCAAAAGTTACTTCCAAGGGCCAGATTACGATTCCTGCTGCGATCCGGAAGCTGCTTGGCGTGAAAGACGGAGATAAGGTGCTGTTCATACAGGAAGGCAATAAGGTTGTGATGATGAATGCCTCTGTCAATGCACTGTTAGAAGCACAGAAGGCCTTTCAGGGGGCGGCAGAGGAGCTCGGACTGAAAGATGAACAGGATGTTGTGGAGCTGGTAAAGGAAATCCGGGCGGAAAGGCGTGACCAATATCAATGCGAATAATGCTGGATACGAATGTACTGATTTCAATGATCTTTTTTCCGGGGAAACGGTTTGAACGGATGTTGGATTACATCGTCCGGAATCATACGCTGGTACTTTCGTCGTTTGTTGTGGAAGAACTGATGGCAGTGACGGAAAGAAAATTTCCGGAAAAACGTGACAGCATGGACAGATTTTTATCGGCGCTGGGCTATGAGCTGGTTTATACGCCGCGCAAAATGAAAGGCGGTCTGTTTCATATTCGGGATATGAACGACTATCCCGTGCTTTATACGGCTGTTGCAGAAAACGCCGATATCCTGATTACAGGCGACAAGGATTTTGGCGGCATGGATCTTGAAAAGCCGGAGATTCTGACGCCGGCAGAGTTCATAGAAAGATATCTTTGAGTCATAACGATGGAGATAAACAACAGGCGGCCAGGGAACACGGCTTTCGTTCCCTGGCCGCCTGAAATATTACTCCATCACCTCATCCAAAAAGAAAATCCCCTCCGCCAGATTGATAAACATCTCTTTCTGATATGCTCCCTTCTAGGTAGACAGTTGAAATAATAAAACTGTTTATCAAGGAG
>OLPX01000269.1_pt1 | contig 54811 bp, 69 predicted proteins | sample 1672491 | NCBI WGS metagenome assembly OLPX01 (sample SAMEA3136692, study PRJEB25190) | human gut metagenome | biome: human gut; feature: human-associated habitat; material: faeces | place: Austria | collected 2013
CCGCCAGCTCTGCCTCCAGCTCCCGGATCCGGGCGCGGAGCTTTTCGATCATGTCCTGCACGTCTTTGAGTGCGGTGTTGTAGTGTTGCAGATTTCTGGAGCCGATCCCGTAGCTTTGGACGCCGTTTTTGTCCAGCATGTCGTCCTCGCGGGCCAGATAGCGATCCAGCCGCTTGCGCGTCTGATCGAGCTCGGCCTGAATATCTTCTCGTGTTCGCCTCATGGCGTTGCCTCCTTACCATTCGTCAAAATATTGCGCCGCCGTGTTCGTCCGGCGCTGTCTCGGTGCTGCAGCTTTCTTTGGCTGCTGCGGATCCGGCATGTTTTTGAGCCTGCGCTCCACGGCCTCCATGTCCGGGTTGATGATACGAAAACCTCCCAGCGCATAGTTGCGGCAGTCGAGCGCCTCGTTTCGTTCGTGGCCGGGGATCTTCACCCACGCCCAGCTATTGCCGCGCTTGGTTTGGGTTAGCTCCAGCTTTTCAGACAGCAGGCCGTTAAAGTAGTACGAGTCGTAGCCGTAGGACTCCCCGCGGGGGAAGTGGCAATACCTCGCGCCGGGTTCCTGCACCCGCACGCTTGACATGATCGACTCTTTGCCAGCGTCTACGCCGAAGGTGTAAAGCCAGCACCGGCCGATCACCTGCTGATCCACCACGATCTTGACTTTTGAGGGTGGTGTCACGAAGGGGATCCCGTCGCCGCCCTTGCCCTTGATAGCAAAGACGCGCTTGTTTTTTCTTTCCCGGCAGCGCAGGTACACCTCTTGGGTGTAGTGGCCGCCGGAGTCCACGCAGGTGATCGAGATCCGCAGCCCCCGTTTGCTGTCCTTGAAGCGGTAAACGTGGCCGATCACGTCGTCAAGCTGCTGCCACACGGCGTCGGTGTCTGGCTTTCCCATGATGTAGTCTTTTTTTATGCCCCATGTCTCGCCATAGTAGCCGTGGCCCACGACTTCGTACTCCAGCCGGTTGTCCTGCGTATCGACGCCGCATGTCAGGACGAGCACGCCCTCCGGCAGCTCCACCGGGGAGCCGTCGGCGTTGGTGCCGTAGTCCTCCCGGCGGGCCAGCATGGTGTCCTCGTCGATTGTGCCGCCGCGATCCTCCCAGAGCTCGCCCAGCTTCGTGTTGTAGACGACTTTCAGCTTTTGCGGGTTGTCTTTGGCTTGGAGAAATTCAAGTATGATTTTCTCCCATGGTGTCCACGGCGACGAGAAGGCGTTCAGCCAGAAGGAGCGCACGCCGGTGGCGTATGCGTCCGGGTTCTCGGCGATCCACTTCGCAGGCTGCCGCCTCATGGTTTCCTCGTCGCTGATACAGCCACAATGCGGGCAGGCCCATGTGATCGGGCCGTCTATGCTGTAAACCTTTTTCCCGCGCACCTTCTTGACGGTGTGCTTGTAGTGGATCCGGTCGAATATGATCTCGCCGTACTCCCCGCACTCCGGGCACTGGTGGCACCAGCGCTCTTGCGTCCCTTTTTCGTAGCTGTCCGCGATATTGGACGCGCCTTTTATGGTCGGCGTTGATACCTCGACGGCCTTCGCATTGTAGAACGTGGTTTGTCTGGCCTCGGCCAGAGCCCACGGATCGCCCTCGGTACCGGCGCTTATGGCCCAGCGGTCGCGCTCGTCGCCTATGATGTAGCGGCAGGGGGTAGAGGCCAGCGCCGAGGCACTGTTGGAGCCGGTGATCGTGAGCATACCGCCGGGGAAGGACTTCTGGAGGATCGTGTTCCCGGAGTCCTTGGCCTTTACGTCTGAGACTTTTTCCCTCAGTGTTTTGCTGTCGCGTATCATGGGAGCGATACGGATCCGGGAGAACTTTCTGGCGTCCTCCAGTGTCGGTTGCACGAAAAGGATCGAGCCCGGATCTTGGTCGATAATGTACGCGATTATGTTCAATTCGAGCTCGGACTTTCCCACCTGAGAAGCTGCCACCATGACGATCTTGTGGACTTTTGGATCCGTGAACGCCTCCATGGGCTCCCGGAGGTACGGTGTCCGCGACGTGCGCCACGGGCCTGCCTCCGCTGAGGTTTCAGGCGACAAGCGGCGGTGTTTGTCGGCCCACTCTGCCACCGTTAATTCCTCCGGTGGCTTGAAGTTCTGGACGGCCGGGGCCATGGCAGCGTTGAGCTGCCTTGCGGCCTTTTTAGTCGTCGGCTTCATCTACGAGTGCGTCGCCCCAGCCTTCGCGATCCCTTACCCGCCGCTTATATACTTCGGGATCGTATTGGTAGCCCGCGAGCTCGTTCAGGATTTTGTAACACTCAGCCCGGATAATGGCCGAGGCTTCGGCTGCGGTCTTTGCCTGCACAACGTCCATAGCAAGGCGGCCGGGCAGGGCCATGATCATGCTGCGCGTGGTGTAGACGAGATCGTTCGTCGCCGCCTCCACGTCCTCGCTGCGGTGCATTTTGCCCTCCAGCTCTTTGAGCTGCATTTCTGCGATCTTGGCCTTGCTCTGTTTGAGATCAGCCTCGGCGCGGAGCTTGTCGGCCTCAGCCTTCACGGTGTCGGCTGGTTTGGTCTTACTGTTTGCAAGCTCCCGCAGATAGTTGACGTATGCCTTTATGGTTTCCGGCAGGAAATAGCGCTCGCCCGGCGCTACGGTGTGGGTTTTCAGCACTCCCTTTTTTGTCAGGTCGCGTACCCACTGAGGCGTCATGTCGAGGGTTTTCGCCACTTCGGCCACCTTGACATAGCCGGTCACTTCCTGCGCCGTTTCTTTCTTCGCTTGTGCCATGGCCTCGCCTCCTTTCCGTCGGGTTATGCAAAGCAAAGTGGGGTGAAAAAAATTTTTCGCGTCTGCGCGTCTTTTGGGCTCGCCAGCACCGCAGGGCTTTGGCGGCTGTCACAGTACCTTGGCGCGGTCGATCGGTTCGGGCTCGGTCGCTCCTTTGGCTCTGTGAGCCTCTGTGTGCCCCTTGGTGGCCTCCTTCTGCCTTCGGTTGGTCTTGCCTTGCCTTGGCTCTCTGTGCCTCGTATGGGCGTGCTGTGGGCGTCTGGTGCGGTCGGTGGTGGCTGCCCTTGGCGTGCTACCTCATGGCCTGCTCTATGTGGTGATTGAAACGCTCGCCCAGCTTGGTGTCGATTAGCTGCTCGATTGTCTCACGGGCTCGGCCGTCTATCATCTGAGGCACGGACAGCGTGCGCACGGCTTCGATCGGTGTCCTGCCGTCGCTGGTGCGCTGGTATGGTAGCACCACGCCGCCGTTCCCTGCTGTCAGGAATGTGTCGGAGCTCATGGCTGCCCGCTGGCCCTTAATGATCGTGGCCTTCACGGTGTAGCGCTTCGGCTGCCTTACCATGGCGACGGGTGAGCCGTTGCCTATCAGTTGGCCGGGGATCCTCAGCGGTTTGTTTTGCTGGGCTGTGGGCCGTGCCTTCGGGCTCATTTTGAAATGGATCGGTGTCAGCGTCCGGCCCTTATACTCCAGCGTGGCACCGTCCACGGATATGCCGGAGACTCGGATCGAGGTACGCCCTCGGCTTGGTCTTTGGGCTGCCCCTTTTATGGCGGCCGTGTCCACGCCGTAGTGCTCGCGGATCCCCTTTGATACCCAGCCGGGCCCTCTGCTGGTGAAGTCGGACACGGTGCGCTTGATTGCTACCTCGCCGCCGTCCCTTAGCTTCTGGAGCCTTTTCACAATGGCGTCCGCTCCCGATAGCGACACGGAGAAGCTGCCCCGCGTATGCCTTGCCGGGCCTGCGTTGAATAGGTCGCTCATGTGGCTGGCCTCCCTTCCTGTGCATATAAAAAGCCGCCCAGAGGCGCGGTAGCTCTCCAGACGACTTTTGCTATTTTACAGAATACCATTGCGCGGCTCTCTCTTTCAATCCCGTTTTATCCCCGTTTATCCCTTTTTGTCCCTCGGTTTTCCACAATGGCCGCCGGTGAGTGTGCAAAAGAGGCCCGCCTCCGTCCGGTTTTCCGGCTTTTGGCGGGCCTTCTTACTCACTTTGCTGAGTCGCTGCGTATATTTTCGCCAGAGCTTGCAGGGCAGAGCCGTGGATCTTGAATGTCCTTTTCAGGTACTTGTCGGCCTTTTCGGCGTAGTCTGCCTCGCTGCCGAACAGCGCCGCACATACCGGCCACCAGCGTGCGTGGTCTATGTAGTGCATTTCTATGACGGTCTGCTCGTCTGGCTTTTCCATTTGCTCGATCAGGGCCTCCAGCTCTTTGCGCTCCGCGGCCTCGGCCACGATCATGTCCCTGATCTGTTCTTCGAGCTCCAGCTTTTTGAGGACTTGGCGCTCGGTCTTGCTGGATCCGTCGCCGCCTCCGCTTGGCAGGCCGGAGAGGTTCGGAGTGGAAGCGGAGCCCATGGTAGACTCCAGATACTCCAGCCGCTCGATCAGGTTGTCGATCCGGCGCTGATAGGTCGCGTAGTGCTCCAGCTTTTTCTTTACCTCGTCTGTTTCCTTTGGCTTCTTGGTCTGGCTCATGGGTTCCACCTCCTTTTTGCTGTTATTCCGTGAACATTTCCTCGAATTGCTCACGGGCCAGCTCCTTGCCTTTCCTGAATAGCCGGATCCCGGTCGTTTTTCCGGTGGTCTTGATGTACCGGCGCACGATTACGTCCACGAAGCCGGGCTCCATTTCCATGACGTAGGACGGCACGCCCGCGCTCTCGGCCGCGATCAGCGTTGTGCCGCTTCCTCCGAAGGTGTCCAGCACACCCTCGGCCCACTGTGTATTGTCCAGCAGCTTCTCCAGTATTTCGACAGGCTTCTGCGTCGGGTGTAATTCGTTCCCGGAGCGCGTAGCCTCCAGCACGTTGCCGTATCCCTTGTGGTTATCCCATTTCGGCTTCGTCCGGTGTGCGAACATGACGAGCTCGTGCTGTGCCCGCCAGCCATTCCCCATGCCGGGGCTCTTTTTGTTCCAGACGATCATATTCTTGACGCCGAGCCCGGCGCTCTCCACTATGTCGAACAGATACACCCGCATGCGCCAGTCGGTGAAGATGTACGCCACCAGCCCGTCGAAGCTCTGGAGCACCTCGCGCATGAGCGACTGGTACCCGCGTGTGCTGAGGGTGTCGTTTGCTATGGTGACGGTGATCTCTTTGCCGTTTTTGTCGTGGCGCTTTGTTCCTATGCTGCCGGTGCTTCGCCCGGACTCTTGGAAGCCGCCGGAGCAGTAGGGCGGATCGGTCAGCAGGATCTCCGGGTGTGCGCCGTCCAGCAGCAGCGCCATGTCTGCCGCGTTGGTCGAGCTGCCGCAGACGACGCGGTGGCGGCCGAGGATCCAGAGGTCGCCTTTCCGGGTGATTACCCGATCGGGCTCCGGCGTGTCCGGTATCTCGTCAGGCTCGTGGAGATCGTTGTGCTGGGCTTCGGATAGTGCGGTGACGAGGTTTGCCACTTCGTCCTCGGTGTAGCCGGTCAGCTCCATGGGGATCTCGCCGGTGTCAATGTCGGCCAGAATGTCAGCCAGCAGCTTGCTGTCTGTCTCGGCCAGCTCTGCGATCCGGTTATCTGCCACCAGATCGGCGTATTCCTCGGCTTCGGTGGTGTAGTTCTGGTAGTCCACCGGTGCCTCTTTCACGCCTTCCAGTAGGGCGGCAGCGAGGCGGCCGTGGCCCTTCACAATAAAGCCGGAGCGCTTCGAGACGGTGATCGGCTGCCGCCAGCCGGTCTGCCTGATTATGCGGCCGAGTAGCTGGATCTGGCTGTCCGGGTGCTGGTTCGGGTTCTTCGGGTTCGGGATCAGCTTCTCCACGGCCACGATCTTGTCGTGTGCGCAGAATACCGGCACGCCGTCGGCCCATGCTTTCGGCTCTGCTTCTGTTTTATAGTCCATTGGCTGTCCCTCCTTTCGGTTTTCTCGGTTTTTTGATGAATTGCAGGATCCGCTCGCGCAGCTCCTTGTCTGTTTCTTCTGGTGCCCGGCTCAGCCCGTACTTTACGGCGATTTTGTCCAGCACTTCGCCGCGGGCCAGAAGGTTGAAGTCTTTCCGGATCCGGTTCATTACGCGCCGGGTGCGGTTCCAGCGGTGAAGGTCGCTGGCGGTGATGATAACGAGGGCCAGCAGCAGGGTTATGGCCACCACGGACGCCGGGATCCAGAAGATACCCAGCGCCACGGCCAGCCAGCTGATCGGCAGCACTCCGGCCACTTTCAGCAGCAGCATGGCGATCCATAAGGCCGTCACGGTCAGAAGATACACGCCCACGGCGCTTGTGTTCTTATTTCCTCCGCTCACGATTTGCCCTCCTTCTCTGCGCCCGGTTCCCGCCGGGCTTCGGCGCGTTGTTCGGCTTGTACGAGCTCAGGAAGCCAGCCTTGACGGCGCACTCAGTACAGAGCAGGCTCACGCCCTGCGCCTCTTGGAGTTTGTCGGCCTCCGGCATTTTCCAGCACTTGCGGCCGCAGTTCGGGCAGGCGATCGGCGTCCAGTCCGGGTGCGCTGCCTGCGTGTCGCCGTTCAGGTTCTTGTCGAGCGGCAGGCAGAGGATCCCGCCCTTGTCGGTGTATTTCCTCGGCGTCAGGTCGAAGCCTCTCGCCCGGAGCTTTTCGCGGGTGTCGTTCTTGACTTCCTTCTGCAAAACTTCGACGACTTCCACCTTGTCGAGCTCCAGACAGAACACGCCCTGCGGCTCCCACTCCTTTGCCTTCCAGCGCTTCGTGAAGTCCTCCAGCGTGTCGTCGAGGCTCAGGCCCGCCTCGTTCTCTGTCTGCCAGATCGTCAGCATGACGGCCTCGTCGTCGGCGTCGTCCCAGCCGTAGAGGTGCCAGCTGTCGTAGTTGTCGTAGTCCCAGAGGGAGAAGTGGAGCGTGTGGCCGTCTATCGGCCAGCCCGTGCCCTTTACGGTTCCTTTGATGATTTTCGGCTTGTAGTCCATGGTTTTGCCTCCTTTTTTTCAAAAAGCATTTGCTTTTTATGCTTTTATTTGCTTTCTTTTGGTTTATTTTGCTTTCCTGAATTTGTCCGGCGCGTTGCATGTGCTCCAGTGGGGAACATAGCCCCAGCCGGTAGCCTCTGCCGGATCGTCCACCGGCTCGCAGCTTATCACGTCCCCGGCGGGCGTCACCAGCTTGGTGCTGCCTCCGGGCTTCGTGCGGTAGTTCACCGACTTTGCGTCGCACGGCATTGAACGGCCGGAGCGGGTGCGGATCCAGACGATTGCCGCCCCGCAGCTCTTACATGTGCATACATTCATTTTCCCTTTGCTCCTTTCTGAGCCGTTTTAGCTCCCGACGGCTTGGCCCGGTGTAGGTCATGCCGTCCCAGTATTCCGGGTTATACCGGCAGCCGGGACACTCTTTGAGCTCGCCACCTCGGCAGCCGACGCACTCGTGGATCTCTCCGTCCCTGAACTCTGTCCCGAACACGAGGCAGAGCAGGAATATGAACGGCACCACCACGGGCAGCAGTACAACGCAGGCGAGCACGATCAGGATCGCGGCCCCGGCGCTCATTGTTTCAGCTCCTTGCTGGTGAGTCTCAGGCAGCGGCCGTTCTGGTATGCCATGCACTTGTCCCCGGCACAATATCCGAGGCGTTCCTTCACAAAATGGCCCAGCTTGCCGTCCTTCTCCCGTCCATATCTTTGCCCGATCTCTTTCTTGAAGGGGCAGAGCTTTCTCTCGTTTTTCATAGTGTCCTCCTTACCATGTCCATGTGTCGCGCTCCGGCAGGAATACCACCGGCACGCCCTTGTATTTACTCATGTACTCCATGGGAGTGTCCGGCTCGCCGTCGAAGGCATTATACAGAGCGCTGCATAATTTCGGCCCGCGGTCAGCGTTTGGCTCAACATCTTTCCAGAGTTTCCCGGCTTCGTCCTCGTAAACCGGGCGATCCCAGCTGTCGCGGCCTTTATGCCTCAGCAGCAGCGCCTCCCAGCTCCAGAGCCCTTGCTTTCCCTTTGTGGGTATCGGCTCCGGCAGACTCTTGACGTTTGCCAGCTTCCACGCATACCGGCCCAGCGTATAGTCGCCGAGCGCCAGCTCGTCAGGGGAGAGCGTGGCGACGAACTCCGGCGTGATCTTGATACAGTCCACGAGCTCGCCGGTGGCTACGATCGCGCCCCTCGGCATGTCGGCCCACTCGCAGCGCAGCGCCTCCTTGATTTTGAGGGCGATCGGTACCGGGATTAGCGCCAGCCCGTCGAACACTTCCCTCATAGCTGCGTGGATCGCGATCGGGCCCCGGTATTTTGTGGCCCAGCTTCGCGTCTCGTTTTCTTTGATACCGGCGGCCAGAGCTCCGGCCCATGGCTGCCATACTGTGATCGCTTTCATTTACCCCTCACTTTCTGCGCCAGTGCGATCTCGACGGATCCGCGCATTTCTGCTACATGCGGTTGCAATATGTCCCGGACGGCCACGCAGGCGTCGTAGGTGCCGCAGGCTATCACGAAGGGAATATCATAACAATGCCACACCGGGCGGCCTTCGATTTTATCGCAGGTCTGCTCCCTCATGGCCTCCAGCTTTTCCAGTTCCTCCGGGCTCAGCTTCATGCCGAGTCGGTTCGCCATTTGTTCGGCGCTTAGGTTTCCGAGATAGATCGCCATATTATCCCTCACTTTCTGCCGTCCAGACGATTGCGGAGCGTCCCGTCACGCTGCACACCCGCTTTCCGGCGTTCTTTGCTTTGCCTGCTGCCTGCGCTTTGGTGAGGATCGGGCCCACGTCGCTGCGGCTCACCTGCTGCCCTCGGTCGGAGAGGGTGGTCGCGATCTCGTTCGCGGTCATGGGCTCGGCCTTTATCAGATCCAGCACCATGTCCCGGAGGCTCTGGCCCTTGTCCGGGCTGCGCCAGATAACGACGGCAGAAGGGAAGGGAGCAGAGCAGGCCCGCCCCTTGGCGTCTGTGGTCGGGTTGCCGTCCTCGTCCGTGAATGTGAGCCTCCCGCGCAGGAAGCGCACCTCGTCGGCTTTCCCGTGGAATACATAGTCGTGAAAATATGCCGTGTCCGTTCTGGCCGGTATGAGCATAACAACGACGGTGCCGGGCTTTTGGCTTTCCTCGTAGCCCTTGCGCACCCACTCGCCGATCTGCCGTCCGTATGGAGGATTGCAGAACACGCAGCACCCCCCCAGTCGGCTTTCAGGCCGTCGTCGGCCGGAGTGAAATATTTCGCGCACTTGGCGCTCTTTGCGGTTGCTGCCGGATCGAGGTCAAAATGGAACTCTTGATCCAGCTCCTTGAAAAAGTCGGCCGGTGTGCACCAGTCCAGCTTTTTGCTGCTTAATAATGCGTCATTCATGTATTTGCTCCTTTCGGTTGAAATGGTTCGTCTTTACCTTGGTAAATATGGCTATATGCCACGCCGTTGTTTATAAATGCAGGGTGGATTTCGCGGCTCCCGTCTGAGCGTTTTCTTGATATTTGCGGCACTTTCAGGAAACGCTCGCCGTTAATAGTTACGACTTCTGGTTTGTCCTGCTTGTTTGTATATTCCCAGACGCTCACTCGCTCACCTCCCGGTACTCGGTGATCTCGATACCTTCCAGCAGTTTGAGCACTCCGGCGATATACTGCACCCGGTAGGGCTCCAACTCGGCCAGCTTCATGTGCTTGTGGCCGTATATGTCCTTCATGTCGCGCCAGACTTCCCACGGCACCCGGAAAAAGTCTTGTAGGCCCACGCTCACCAGAACGAAGGCAGCAGCGCCGAGGCGGTGGTGTTCGGTCAGGCTTGCCACCTGCTCGTCGGTGAGGCGGCTCTGCTCGATCCGGTCGCTGTCGGTGTGCTTCGCCTCGAATACTACGGCGCGGCCTCCGGTGAGGGTGCCCTTAAAATCGGGCTGCCCGGCTTTGATGTAGCAGGCAAGGAACTGGCCCTGCCGGTTTGGCGGCCGGAGAGGGCGCATAGGCTCCGGCGTCTTTTCGACGTAGGCCACGCCCTTGTCCTTGTACCAGCTCAGACTCGCGGCGATCAGGTTCTCGAAGTGTTCCCCGGCCCGCTTGCTCTGGAGCCCGCGCTGGCTTCGCTGCACGTTTGCGAGAGCGGTCGCTGCTGTCGGATCCGGGTAGCCCTCGCGGTTTCTCCCCGGTATCGTGTCCCAGCTCATTGATCCGCCTCCAGCGTTATGTCGTGCCCGCGGTGGCGTCTGAGCTGGATCGCCAGATCCACGACGGCCTCGCCGGAGATCCGCACGGTGGTGGACTCCATGGCCGCGACGCCGTTCAGGCTGCCGACGTGGGAGGGGAGGACGATCAGCGCGTCGCCCAGCTCAGTGTCCCGATTTTCGCCGGTTTTGTCCCGGTAAACGTCCGCAGCGTCCCGGACGGGGATCCCGTGTTCCTCAGCATAGGTGATCTCGGCCTTCATGCCTTCGCTCGGATTGTCGATCCCGTACACCCAGAGCTCGTCGCACATACTCAGCAGCGAGATCCCCATGTCCATGCCGACGGCCCGATCCTGCGGGTTTGTGTCGTCGAGGAACTGCGTGCAGTAGACGTGCGGCGCGATTGGCAGCACGTCCGGCCAGAGCTCCGCAGCCTCTCGGCAGTAGCCCTGCGCCTTGATGATGTTTTTCTCCATTTCTCCCCGGCACGGGGAGCATATATAAACAAGTCGATCTCTCATGGTTTTGCTCCTTTCGCTTAAATAAAATCAAATATTGACAGCTGGTTGTCCTCGGCCTCAATTCTCCGGCAGGAAATGTCGAAGTATTTCGGCTCCAGCTCGATCCCGATAAAGTGACACCCTTCCCGGATAGCTGCCACGCCGGTGCTGCCGCTTCCCATGAAGGGATCCAGCACCATGCCGCCCTTGTCTACGCTGTTATGTATGCAGCGTGACATGAGGGCCACTGGCTTTGGCGTCGGGTGTTCCCCAGCTGGATCCCGCGTCACCCGCCAGAGGTTTGAGGGCCTGCCGTCTTTGAGCTTGTGCCTGCCCTTGTGGGCGAAAAGAATTAGCTCGCATTGGTTCCCGTAGTCCCCGGTGAGGTCGCCGCTCGTCCAGTTTCCTTTGTCCCACACGATCGGGGTTTTCAGGATTGCCCCGGCGTCCGTGAGGGCCTGCTGCCATTGGTGTGCTACGTCAAAACGGGTGCAGAGGTAGATCGCCCCGCCGTCCTCCAGTTTGTCGTACATGAGCGGCACGCTCCAGAGCGGTGCCTCGGTATCATTTGCCAGCAGATCGGGTGTGTCCATTACCTTGCGCCACCCGGTCTGGTATGCGATCCCATACGGGGGATCCGTCACTATGGCCGATACCCCCCCCGCGAGCTCCGGCAGGATTTCCCGGCAGTCGCCGCAGTAGAGCGTCGCTTTTCTGAACTTCTCAATTTTCAAGGCTTCGCCTCCTTACTTGCTGCGCCAGCTCTCGCCGGTGGTTACTATGGCCGCGCACATTTCCCGCAGCCGGTCGATCGTGGCGTCTGCTGTGGTTGGATCCCCGGAGTCCTTCGGCGTCAGCCTGCGGACGAGCTCGGCGTCCGTGTAGTTCGTGGTGATGATCGTCGGCATGTATGCCTCGTACCGTGCGTTGATTATTGCGTAAATCTTGGACACGGCCCACTCGGTCGCGGGCTCTTTCCCCATGTCGTCGATTATGAGTAGCTGCACGCGCTTGTAGGTGTCCAGAACGCTACCCTCGCTGATTTCTCCACCGTACTGCCGGTTCTGCTCATAGGTGCGCTTGATACGCTCCAGCAGGTCGATCATAGTCATGCAGATCACCGGTGTGCCTTGCTGCATGAGTTGGTTCGCTATGGCAGCGGCGAGGTGTGTCTTTCCGGTTCCTTTCGGGCCGGTGATGAATAGGCCGTTCCGGCCGGGCTCCGGGTTGTTTTTTGGCAGCTTCTCCCGGAAGTTGTCGGCGTAGGCCGCGCACACCCGGAGGGCCTTCTGGTTCTCGCTGGTAGGTTGGAAGGTATCGAAGGTGCGGCGAAGGAAACGGGCGTTCATGCCGCTGTCGCCTATAATACGGCGCACCCGCTTTCTCATTTCCCGCGCTTCTTCCTCCCTGCGCTTGGCCTCTATTTCTGCGTCGCGTTCAGCTTGCTGTCTTTCATACTCGGCCACGGCCTCCGGGCAGTCGCAGCGCTCCGGCCCATACGGGGCCCACATGATCCGATCGCCGAACTTGAAGCCCCTCGTCAGTCTTTGCTTGCCGCAGTATTTACACGGCACCGGATCGGGAGGGTTGAAGCCCGCAGCCTCCGGCGAGTCGCTGTAAATCCATATATCCCGCTTTTCGGGCTCCGGCTCAGCTGTCTGCCATTGTGAAGCCGGAGAGGGCCGTCTCGGTTCCTGCTCCGTCCGCGTCCGCTGGCCTGCCAGAATGTCCGCTATTGTTTCCATGGCTCTGTCCTCCTTTCAGCTTGTCGTTGTCGTATTTCCCCTCCAGCACCTTGCTCATGTTCGTGGGCCGGATCAGCCAGTCGAAGTCGGCCGTCCAGCCGCGATCGTTGTCGCCTTTCAGGAAGCCCGACGCCTCGGCCCTCTCGAACAGTTCCCGGAAGGCGTCGATCGTCTTGTATTTCTTCCAGCGGGCCGCGATTTGCTTCTCACGGTTGCCCTCAATAGCCCGCAGCGTGGGGTAGCTGGTGCATATCGTGTGATAAAGCTCAACGATCCGGACGTAGGGGACGGGCTGCTGCTGGCCCCCTTTAGGGGGTAGGGGGTGTTGATCTATATCTGTCTCTGTATCTGTTACTGTCTCTGTATCTGTTACTGTATCTCCTTTTTTTGCTTCGCTTTGCTTTTCAGAAAAAGCATTTGCTTTTTTTGCTTTTCCGTCTGCGTCCTTTGCTTTTGTCGGCCTGCCGCCCATTTTGCCCGCCTCGCTGCGTTTTTTGACGGTTTCGGCGTACTTCTCGGCGTCTCTGTCCATTTGTGCCTGAATGAAGGAAAAGGCCATGAGAGCGGCACCTTCGAGCTCTGGCTGGGTGTTATGTTCGCCGTAGTCCAGCAGAGCCATGAGCAGCTTCCCGCGTTCCTCGTCGTTCAGGAGGGCGAGGTGCTTTCGGTAGTCGTAGTAAAGCAAAAAGCCTTTCTTTGCGTCCTGAGCCATAGCTCTGCCTCCTTTCTGTTATCCTGAATAGCTGTCTCCATAACCTCCACCGCCCGACTCCTTGCCGTCGGCGAAGTAGATCCGGGAGGCGTTGACTTCCACGACTTTGTGCCGCTTGCCGTCGTTGCCGTCATATTTCCGCGTGGAAATGCGGCCCTCGACGACTACTTGGCGGCCTTTGGTGAGGTAGCGGCCGCAGAACTCGGCCTGCTCCCGCCAGCACACGATCGGTATATAGTCCGGCGGCGTGTTCTTGTCCTTGCTCGGCACCTGCACGGCGAGATCGAAGCTCGCCACCGGTGTGCCGCCCGGCGTGTATCTGATTTCCGGTTCCTGAGCCAGACGGCCCAGAAGCCCCACATGGTTAAACATTAGCGGTTCCTCCTTGCTTTGCGTTGTCCAGTGCGGTGCAGATTTCGTCATACTGCTGCCGCGTCAGGTTGTGCGGATCCTGCTGCCCGTATTTCTGGAGGATCCGCGCGTTGACTTGCTGCTGGTTCAGGCCCGCGTCCTCGCCTTTGCGATACATGCGGGAGAGCTGCGCGTCAGATAGGGGCCGTGAAGCGCCTGTGTGCCCGTTCTGGGCGTTTGGCGGTGCCGGTTGGGTATTTCTACCCTGAGCGCCGTTTTGAGGCTGTGTGGGCGTCTGTGGCGCTTGCTGGCGTCCCTCGCTGGTGTGATCCTGCATGTCGGGATCGTCGTCGCCCTGATCTATGCCGAATTTTTCAAAAAGGTAGTATTTGAGGCAGTACGTCCACGCGGAGCCCTTGGCCTTATCCGGGCCGCCGTCATTGGTGCCGATCGCGTGCAGCGTTACCTCCAGCTTATCCTCTGGATCGTCCGCGTTCGTCCAGCGGAGCGTCAGGTCGGCCTCATACACCCACACGACGCGATCGCCGTTTCGGGTGTGCTGCACGAAGCTGGAATAATACACGAGATCCCCGTTCTCGGCGTGTCTGGTGGCCGTCTCGCCCACAATATCGAAGTTGACGCCGTATTTGTTCATGGCCGGGGTGAGAAGCTCGTAAACGTCGAAGATTTTCGCAAATTTATACTTTACGCCGTCGCTGTGCTGTTTCTGCGTGATAGAGGGCACGGCCTCCCGGAGCTTGACGAATTTCTCTTGAAGGCTCATAGCCTCACGCGGCGGCGCTCCCGACTCTTTTTGCTGGGTTGTCTCAGTCTTTGTAGCTGCTGCCATAGTTCGCCCTCCTTACACGTCCACGGAGAAGGTGTCCGGCTTCTCGATTGCCTTCACTCCTTCCACGATCTCGCCGGTTTCGGTGTCCACGACGCTGCCGCCCATGATTTCGAGGCGCTTCTTGTATTCGCCCCACTTTGGCTTTTCCTCGGTCTTGATGAACTCCAGATTGCCGGAGGCTTTCAGGAACTCCACCAGCTTGCTGTCGTCCTTTTCCATGGTGGCCCCGCCGAACTTGCGCGTCAGCGTGCCAGACAGAAGTCGGTAGCTCGCTTTGGTCTTGGTGGTCTTGTGCGGCACCGTCTCGAAGTATTCCGCGAGCTTTGAGGTCAAGAAGCGGGTGCCGTTCTCGCACCGGCGCTCTGCTTCGGCCAGCTTTTCCTCAATCCGTGCGATCTGCGCCTCTGCCAGTTCGCGGATCCGTGCGAGCTCGGCGCGTTCCTCCGCGATTTTGCGGCAGGCCCAGTCTGCGCAGCCGTCGTCGGTGATCCTCCATGCCGGGCGCGGCGCGTCCTCGGCCTCTGTTTCGTCCTGCCCGAACACGCTCATGTCCATGCCTTCCAGCTCGTCGAGAGTGACGGCCGGTGCCTGCTCTACCGTTGCCGCTGTGGCTTCATTTTCGGCCGCTGTGGCCGTTTCTTTTGCCTTGGTGATAACTTCCCCGCCTTTGGTCTTTTCGGCCGTCCAAGGGGCCTCTGCGGCGATTTCCTTCGCCTTCGTGATTGCTTTACCCATTCTCCTGATCCCCTTCCTGATTTTTTAACGCTTCCCGGAGCTGCTGCCGGGTTGCTTGGTGTTCTGCGATTTCGTCGGCCAGTTTGGCCTCTGCTTCTTTGAGTGCGGCGTCTTTATCCTGCCAGTGCTGGTACCACTCGTCCGAGGACTTTTGAGCCTCGTCCCTCTGGCGTTCTGCTTCGACTGCGCGGGCCGTCATGGTTGCCAGCAGATCGGCCATGAGCTCGATCGGGCTTTTGCTTTTCTCGTCCATTACTGTGCCTCCTTAAAAAATTTGTGATTGTTTATCGTTAAAACGTACACCTGCGACTCGTGCCACTCGCTTGACGCCAGATCCGGCGCGTAAAAATACTTGATCGGCTCGTGAGTGACGACGTACCCGAAGTCGAACACGGCCCCCACGGCCTCCAGTGCCTCGCTGTCGGGTTCTGGCCTGCGGCTGCTGTACTCGTACCGCTCCAGAGCCTCCAGCGGCCGGATCCCGTCGTCCTCGCACGCTTGGAGCATACACTGGGCCACGGCCACCTTGCCCGCGAAGGGTTCCCCGGTGGCTTCGGCGGTGATTGCCGACGCCAGCTCGTAGCGTTCTATGTCTGTTATGGTGTAGCGCTTTTCAAATCCTGCCTCGGCGGCCCATGCGTCTGTCAGGGCCTCCATATTCACCGGGCAGCCTTCGCCGAGCGCGAATATATAGGCGGTTGATTGTGTCGCCTCCGGCTCCGGTGCTGGCGTCATAGTCTCCGCTGCTGTCCGGGACTCTCCGGCAGCTGCCGGATCCTCGTTGTCCCCGAACGTGAAGCGCACGACGACGAAAACGAGCAGCAGGGCCAGTATCACGGCCAGCGCCATGCGCCAGTTCAGGCGCTTGCATTTCGTCGCCAGCCGGTGTAAATTAGGCTTAGGCTTTCGGCGTCTGTGCTGATTGCTTACTGAATGGCTGCCCGGTAGCGTCGGGCGGCCGTTTTTTTGTTCTGTCATAATGCTGCCTCCAGTTCATAGCGTTTTACGGTGTAGCGGGAAAACGCCCGCTCCCGGATTGTGTCGGCGGTCAGTAGCGCGAGGTAGTCCTCGCCGTAGCTTTCGCCGGTGTGCAGCTTATTGAGGGCCAGTTTTCTGCGGGCGTATGCCTCACACTCCCGGAAAAGGTCAGCCGGAGTACACCAGCCCAGAGCCTTGTCGGTGTTGGCTTTCAGCGCGTCGCTGCGTTTGTCCTCGGCCGCCTTGATCTTCCTGCGGCCCCTCTCAGCCGTAGAGGCTGCCGCCTTCGGCGTACTCAGTCCCAGCGCTTCGGCGATCTCCCGGTATGTGTACCCCTGCGCCTTCATGGTGAGGACGTCGAGTTGCTGCTCGGTCAGGATTTCCAGCAGCGGCATGTATTGAGCTGCCACCACTTCGTCCTCCCGCTGGTACGGTAAAAACTGCGGATCCCCGATTATGTCGTAAAGCGTCAGGCCGTCCTCGGTCATTTCCGCGTCGAGGCTGAGCGGCTGGATCCGGCGTCTTTGTTTCCGGCGCTCTTTGTCGATCTCCGAGTCCATGGTGTTGCCCGCTATGGTGGTAAAAGAATATTGCCGGAGCTCCGGCCTCGCGGTGTAAAGCCGGACGGCTCGCAGGTAGCCGAACACGGCCACGTCGTACCACTCCGAGGCGTCCAGCCTCTTGCCCCGGAGATATGAATAAATGGTTTGATGATACCGGGCGGCGAGTTCCTGCTGCTCCGGTGTCAGCGGGGCGTTGTGGTTCATGCGTTTACCCCCCCCGCGAGATTTTCCTTGTTTTCCGCTTTGTTCATGTCCTTGCTCCTTTCGCCAGTGCCGGGAGCGTGTAGCCCGGCGACTGCATGTATTTGTTGAAACGCTGCGGCCAGTAGGTCACGCCGTCGAGGCGAAAACCGCTGACGCCGTACTTCGGGTTGTAGCCGAATATGTTCACATACTCCAGAAGGTCGGCCCGCTCGTCGTCCATGGCCTTGCATACCTCGAAAAGCGCGGCCACGTCGTCGATCGCCCGGTGGGAGTTCTGCACTTTGTCCTCCAGCTTGTAGGCGACGATCGCGTTCGCCAGCTTGTGAGGGTAGGCCCGGCGGTCTTTGTAAACCGTGAGGCTGTCCAGATAGTCCGCACCCTCGAACAGTTCCTCGCCGTCGGTGACGTGCCGCCAGATCATAGACCGGCAGAAAAGGAGATCGAACTGTGCGTTGTGGGCCACCAGCAGCACCGGGCCGCCCCGGAGCATGTCGGTGAAGCGTGCTGCAGCTTCGCCCTCGGTTACGCCTTCGGCCTCCAGCAGCTCGTCGGTGATCCCGGTCAGCTCTGTGATCTTCTCCGGGAGTTTCTCGCCCTCCGGCAGCTTCACGAACACGTCGGCGGTGTCAGCCATGCGGAGAGTGCCGCGGGCGGTCTGCTCGATCCTGATCGCCGCCAGCTCAATGATCTGGCAGGTGTCGGCGTCGAGGCCGCTCGTCTCGGTGTCGAAAAATACCACGGCTTTGTACTTCGTGAAAATGTCCGCGAGGTTACTCATGGTCGGCCGCCTCCTTCCCGATCGTCACCGTCAGGGTATTGGCTATTTTGAGCTGCTGGCTCACATTCCGGTACAGTTCCACGGCCGCGTTCACCTGAGACAGCGGCAGCGCGAGAGCTGCGGCCTGCTGGAGCTCCTTGTCGGTTGCTGTGTGCGCTGCTATGCGCTTGAAGCCTTCGGGATCCTTGCCGCCTGCCGCTTCATAAAGGACGGTCAGCTGGTGGGCCAGCACAAGCCGCACGAGAGTGGGTAGCTTTACAGATCCGGGCAGCGTGTCAGGCGACGGTGCGGCCGTGCTTTCCTTCGGTTCGTCGGTCTGGTTGCTGTCCTCGGCGTCCAGATTGTCCAGATCGCCAGAGTCGCCAGAGTACCGGACAAAAGCGGAGCGGAAGCCGAGGGCGCCGCCCGCATTGGAGCGGGGATTGCTGCCGTTGATGTGGAACACACCAGCGTTCGCACCGCTGCCCCAGTTGCCCCCGCGGATCACGCAGCGTTCGCCGTCCGTGTCGAGGTAGAAATGCTCGTCGCTTTCATATCCGGGCGCAGGGTAGAGGCCGAGCTCGATCAGCTTCTCCGGTATGTCGATCAGCGAGGCGTCCAGCTCGGTGAACTGCTCGCCGTCCCAGTCTTTTTCCTCCGGCTCGACTGTCTGGAGCTTGATGTGGCCGCCTTCCACGTTGCAGTACACCGGATCCCCGTCGGCGGTGTAAATCGGGGCCCACTCCGGGGAGTCCTTCGACTGATCCGCGCCTGCTGCCGCGCCGTTGTTGGGTATCACCTGCGCCTGCCCGTTCACGAAGCGGATCCCGCCGACGTGTTCCCAGATGTTGCCGCACATGTCGGCCACGCCCTCGGCGGTGCCGTCGTGGTTCCACGTTACCGGGCCGGAGCCGGTCAGCGTTTTGCTGCTGCCGCTTGCGTCCTTGAAGGTGACGCCGGTTTCCTCTGGGTGGCTGTGGCTTTTCCCACTGTTGGTGTTCCCGCGTGGGAGGGCGCCCTTTTTGCGGCTCTGGTGTGCGAGCGCCGCCCACTCGTCATTAGTGATTAGGTGCCAGCCGGGCCCCTTGGCCTCGCAGAGCCGGATCGCCTCGTCGTGGTTGATGTTTACGGCGGGCTGCTGGTAGGGCAGCGAGTGAGGCACGCCGCCGATCAGCGTTGCCGGGTACTTCCCGATCAGATACGCCTCCACCTTGCACCCTTTGAGCTCTGCGGGCAGGCCCAGCTCGTCAGGTGTAAAACTCACCATAATGTCCGGGATCCCCCGGTTGTCGAAAATAACCTCGTTTTTCATGCGTTTGCTCCTTTCATTTTCTGCTGGCGTTCCTGCTGCCAGCGTTTATAGTCTGCCTGAACGGCCGGATCCTCGAATAGACGGCCGACGCAGCCGATCAGCGTTCGGCACATGGCGTCATTCTGGTGCGAAGGGATCGTTCCGAAGTCCACGGCCACGGCTCCCGGCTTTCTGGTTTTGACTACCTTCACGGCCTTGCGCCTCCTTTCGTCTCTTTCCTTTGCACCGCGGGCAGAGATAGCCACTCCACGGGATCACCGCTTGGCGGCTCACATTCCACTCCAGCCCGCACTCGCGGCAGGTTTCATACCGTGCGCCGGTCATGCGCCGGGCATGAGCACGGGCTGGCGATCGTCTTTTGTTGCCGGTTTATGTGCCAGATCCGCAGCGCTCTGGGCCGGTTCGTTCTCTGTGCGATCCTCGCAGTTGCAGGGCTCGCCGTGGTCTAAATGTGCGCCGCATTTCGGGCATGTTCTGTATGGCTTGCTCATGGTTCACCTCCTATCCAGACGCAGCGGCCGCCAGTTTCCGGGTGAGTTGCTGCATGAGCAGCCGCCGGTATTTCTTGCGGGTTCGCCGCTTCTTTGCGTGTTTGTATAAATGCCACCACTTCGGGCGGTCGTTTGCGTTGTAGAGCATGGCGTCCACGAAGTTGTTCACGGCCTCGGCGGTGGCCTTGCCTATGGCTGCCGCGAGTTTGCCGAGGGCCTTCGCCACCTCATTGATCCAGCTTTTCACGGCCTCCCAGATCTTCACGATCTGCGGCGTGATTGCGTCCAGCAGGGCGGTGGCCGTGTCCGGCGTGAGGGTGAGCGTCAGATCCATGGTGGGCGGGCTCCGAAGCTCTGCGGGTTCGTCGTCCGGTGGGTGTTCTACCCGCTGCGCGTCCTCGTGCTGCCGATCCGCAGCCATGAGCTCGTGCATGTGCTCGTAGTCCTCCGGGCTTATGTAGCCGTCGTAGACGTAGGGATCCGGCCCCTCGGTGGTCGGCTTGCCGTACCACGGCATGTCGGCCGGTACACCCTCCGGGCGCGGCTCCGGTGGAAATGCTGTCGATCCGTCCAGCGTGTTGTAGCCGTTCTCGTAGTGCCAGCGGATCCCGTCGGCCAGCTCTGCCACCGTCATGTCCTCGCCGAAGTGGCCGCAGTAGTAGCCGTTGAGCATTACGGCGTTCGGATCCTGCTCCAGTACCTTGCGGGCCAGCTCCAGATCCTCCGGCTCGAAGGTGTCGTCGTCGCAGTTGAGCCACACCGCCTGAGCGTTCCAGCTCCGGCCGGTTTTCCAGACGATCACCCACGCGATCCCCTCGCGCAGCTCGTCGGCCCATTCTCTTGCGATTGCGTTCAGTGCTGCCATGCGGCTGCCTCCTTTCATTCCATAAAGTCCGGCGTGATCGGCTCGCTGCTGAACAGATAGGCGAGCGTGTATGTCGGAAAAACGCCTCTTGTACCTTGAAGGCTTTACCGATCGGAAAATCCCCTTTTCCTCTGAGCCAGTTGTTCACTGTATCAGGAGAGCGCCCGATCGCGCCTGCTATGTCTTTCGCTGTGATACTGCGGCGTGTCATTTCCGCGACCAGATTTGGGTATGCCATTTCGTTTCCTCCTTTCGTTTTGTGGGCCTGCCTTGTCAGTGCTGGTGGGCCAGTTCCAGCAGACGCCCGCCGGGGGCGTTTCGGCTATGCTGCGATCTTGCGGTGGCAGAAGGCCCCGCGGTTTCCGGTTGCGGGCATGTCGGTGGCGTTGAATTGCTGCTCGGTGTAGTAGTCGGAGCAGTTCAGGATCCCCGGCGTTCTGTCGGGGTAGCAGGCCCGGAAAAGCGCGTTGGCTTGCTTCATGTTCTCGGCCTCGACTTCCACCCAGCCGCCTTGAAATGGGAAGCGCTCGTCGCTCCCGAATGTGTAAAAAACTTTCATGTGTGCGCCTCCTTGTCGATATGCACAACGGTGAAAATGTCCTCAACCTCGTGCCGGGTTATGTAGGTGTCTGTCCCGTCCATGCCGAGGAACTGGAGCAGAGGCTCGAAGCCGTCGAGCATGTAACTGGTGACGGCCACGGCATTGAGCCGATACACGCTCACCTCTACAATGCAGGGACGATCGCCCGCTTCCAGTACGGCCGGGAAAGACGCCCGGCACAAGAGAGTGGCGTCATATTTGAAGTTGTTAGCGTCTGCCATGCTGGTGCCTCCTTTCTTCGGCTGCTATATGCCTATTACTCCGGCCGGTTCTGGCTGGTCGGCGTCCTCCGGTTTTCGCCCGCGCTTTTTGAAGTTCTCGGCGAGGCGTCGCTGGGCCAGCATGGCGCTGTATTCCCGCCGCATGTTGCGGTCAAGTTCGCCGGTTTCACCTCGCTTTAGTTCCTTGTAAACGGTCGCCACATGGACGCCGATCTGGTCGGCTATGTCCTGAACTCGCTCGCCTTTCAGATAGAGAGCCTCCAGCTTTTGCCGATCGGCCAGTGTCATGTATCTGTATCCACTCACGATCTCACCTCCTTCTCGTGGTCGCTTGCCGTACTCGGCCATTTTGTAAAATCTGTATTTTCGGGCGTGTTCTTGTCCACCGGCTTTCACGCGCTCCGGCTGGCGTCTTTTGTCTGGGCCGCCTTGACCGTATCGGCTTTCACCTTAAAAGCCGCAAACTTGTTGAACGACATGGAGCCTTTTATGGCGTTGCTGCTCTCCACCGCCTCCCGGTTTTCACCTTAAAAACCGGGCAAAAACTTGTTAGCCTACACCGCAAAATACAGACTTTATAAAATGGCCGCGTCTGGGCTTTTCTGTGTTTCTGGGTAAAAAAATAATGCGTCGGGAGGCTTTCGCTTCCTTTCGCATTTAATGGTACAATTTTCAGATGAGGAACATTTTAAGGTTTACCTTGACATCAATGGGCTGCATTTTTCCGGAGGATGCATCGCGACATTTCTCATCAGAAGCCCGGGCCGGATGGGGGCCAGGGAACTGAATGGGGAGTTAGGGAAAATACTGGACGGGATTTGCGGCTTTCTGGCCACCGTCACATCCGACGGAATCGTTGTGATGCTGTTTGCTCCCGGGCGTTCGGACCGGGAGGAGCAGAGAAGCTGGTGCGCAGGGCTGGCAGAGCTCATCGCCCGGGATCTTATGGAGCGCACGGGATCGGAATGCCTTTATGGAGTGGGGCTTGTCTATGCTTCCTTTTCCGATATGCCGCGCTCCTACCAGGAGAGTATTGCCAAACTCAGAGAGAATCACAAAGACCTGCCGGACCTGCCGGCGGATAATGCCGATAAGATAAAAGATTATGTGGAAATAGCCAAACAATATATCGACAGCAATTATATCCGGGACATTTCCCTGATGGCCTGCGCGGAGAGCGTGGGCATCAGCCCGTATTACCTGAGCCATATTTTTAAAGAAAAAACGGGAAGCACCTTTGTGGAGTATCTGACGGCGGTGCGCATGGACCGGGCGAAGGAGCTGTGCCGGAATCAGAAGCTCACCGTCAAGGATATTTCAGACCGCTGCGGTTATATCAATACCACGTATTTCTGCAAGGTGTTTAAGCGGAACGTGGGAAAAACCATTGGGGCGTACAGGATGGAATTGCTGAGAACAGAATCAGAGAGGGGAACAGAATGTCAGAGTTAAGCAAACGAATGAGAGCGGAATGGAGCGTAAACGATGCAAAGCGGGACGCAGGGCTTACCACGCCGGAAACGGTTGAGCGGTTCGACGGCCTTGCTTACGGGCCGGATCCGGTCTGGAACCGTCTGGATGTTTACCGTCCAAAGTGTGAGCGGGGGAACCGTCTGCCGGTGATTGTGAGTATCCACGGCGGCGGTTGGGTATACGGGGATAAGGAGCTGTATCAGTTTTATTGCATGTCGCTGGCCGGGAGGGGATTTGCGGTGGTGAACTTCACGTACCGGCTGGCGCCGGAGTTCAAATTTCCCGCGCAGCTGGAGGACACGAACCGGGTGATGGAATGGGTATATGCGAACTGTGAAACCTACGGATTCGATCTGGACAATATTTTTATGGTAGGGGATTCCGCCGGGGCGCATCTGCTGGGGCTGTATACCGCCATCTGCACCTCCCCGGAGTATGCTGCACGGTATCCGTTCAAGGCGCCCCAGGGATTTGTCCCCAGGGCGATCGGCATGAACTGCGGCGCGTACGAGCCGCTGGCAGAAGTGGAACATGAGGGCGGGAGCACGAACCTGGAGCTGATGGAGGATCTGCTGCCGGAGAAGGGATCCCAAAAGGAGCGGGAGCTGATCAATGTGACGGACCACGTGAACAGCAGCTTCCCGCCGGTATACCTTATGACTGCGGTAGGGGACTTCTGTATGGATCAGGCGCCCGGGCTCAGGGAAAAGCTGAAAGAGGCCGGCGTGTACTGCGAGTACAAGCTTTACGGCGATCAGGAGCATCCGCTCTACCACGTGTTTCATCTGACCGTGCAGGAGGCGGAGGGGCAGCTGTGTAATGACGAGGAGTGCGGGTTTTTCCGACGGATGATGAAGAGGGGCGGCGGGGACGGGGGGTCCGTATAGCAGGCAGCCTGCAATCTGGAAATTTTGGATGATCCGCCGTGTGATGGTAAACGGAAAATGTCCCATGCTGGTTTATCGATTGACCATTCCCCAAATCTGCGATAAAATGACATCAGTGCACCGCATTGGCGACGTTACAATGCCAGTGTATTCGTCGCTCAGGGAAATGGAGGAGATATCGTTTTGGAACGCATCGAGTTAATACAGAAGCTTATGAAAGAGCATACAAGATCCGCCGCTGTGACCGTAAGCTTTTTAGATAAACCGAGAAAGTATGGGATGGACAACAGTTTATTTATGCGGGAGGTTCATTTTGTGGTGGAGATTGGGCCGGAGGGCTCGCCGACCATGGGAGAGCTGGCGCAGCGGTTAAATGTGACCCAGGGGGCGGTGACCCAGATGGCCATCCGGTTGGAGAAAAAGGGTTATGTGGCGCGCGCCAAGGACGCAGGGGACAAGCGGGTGACCACGGTTTCCCTGACCGAAAAAGGCAGAACTCTCTGCGCGGAACACATCGCGTATGATCATAGCGAGTTTTCTTATATCAGCCGGTTTTTAAGCCAGTATTCCGAAGAAGATCTAAAGCGGCTGATCGAATATGAGGCATTGATGGGAAAATTATTTTTGACCCGAACATAATGACGAAAAAAAGTGCTTTCCGGTATTGACAGGTAAGCATTTTTTTGTTATAAATACTTTAGCAGCTAAAATAGTTGCTCCTATTTGGCCAAATATTTTAGTAACTAAAGTAATATTTTCGACTTGTGAAAGGAAGCATTTAATGAAGTATGATTTTGACCATGAGGTTTTGCGTTTTGGAACCTACAGCATGAAATGGGATGACGATGCATTTTTCAAGGTCACCACTCCGAAGCTCCGGCTGGACAAAGATACCATCCGCCTGAATCTGGCCGACATGGATTTCAGGTGTGCGCCCGCCATTGCAAGGGCTATGCATAGAGTGGCGGATTTTGAGAATTACGGCTACACCACGTCCAACTCAGCAACAGAGTATAAGCGGTCGATCATAAACTGGTACCGGCGCCGCCATAACATGGAGCTTCAGCCGGAATGGATTATCCATTCCAACGGGGCCTTGGACGGCGTGGAGCAGACGATCCTGGCATTTTCCAAACCTGGGGAGGGCGTGATTCTCTGCCGGCCCATTTACCGCAATTTTACGAATGTGATTGAGAAAACCGGCCGTCACGTCGCGAACTGTCAGATGATCAATCACGGGGATGGGGCTTACGAACTGGATTGGGAACATTTGGAAGCCGTCTGCGCGCAGCCGGAGAATAAAGTTCTGGTGCACTGTTCCCCACAGAATCCGGTGGGCCGGGTCTGGACGAGAGAGGAGCTATGCCGGGTAGCGGAGATTTGCCGCGGGAACGGGGTGGTTCTGGTCTCGGACGAGATTCATTCGGATATAATCCGAAAAGGGGTCAGGCATATACCGATTCTGGATGCGCTGGAAGATCTCAGCAATATCATTATGGTGTCCGGCGTGAATAAATCCTTTAACCTGATGGGCCTGCACTGCGCTTACAGCGTGATTCCGGATGAGAGCCTGCGAAAGCAGTTCCAGAAGGGTTATGAACCCGCCATGCCCACGCCTTTCGCTATCGCGGGTACCATTGCGGCGTATAACGAGAGCGAGGAATGGCTGGATCAGTTAAATGAATACCTGGACGGGACCATGTCTTTTGCGGTGGATTACATAAAAGAGAAAATTCCCGGGGTCAAGGTGTATCTGCCCCAGGGAAGTTATGTCCTGTGGCTGGATTTTTCAGGCTACGGTTATTCGGATGATGTTTTGCAGGATATCATTTACCAGAAAGCCAATGTGGCGTTGCAGAAGGGGACGTCCCATGATCCCGGAAATGGGGCTGGGTTTATGCGGTTGTGCGTCACCTGTTCCAAAGCCAATATCCGGAAAGCCATTGATCGGATTTCAGAGGCGTTTGCGGAATATGAAAGGGAAGCGGCACTTGTAAAAGGATAAGTCTCGGGGAAGGGGTACTTTTATGGAAAAGAAACTCAATCTGTTTGATCTGATTTCGATTGGTGTTGGATGTATTGTTGGTTCCGGGGTATTTGCGTTGATGGGGGTTGGGATTGCATATACGGGAAGAGGGATCGTGCTCGCCTTGTTCCTGGCAATGGCCTTGTGTGTATTACAGTCCATTGCCTTTCCGCTTTTGACCAGAATTTTTGAGGTGGACGGCGGGGAGTATGCCATTAACTCATTGGTTATGCCTAAAATGTGCTCGGGATTTGCGGTGGGAAGAGACATTTTATTCCGTGCCGGATCGCTGGCTGTGACCGCTATTGCAGTTGTGCAGTATCTGGAGAAGCTTTTTCCAAGCCTCTCCGCGTATGGTAAAATGGTAGCGTTTCTTGTGCTGACCCTGGCCTTTCTCTGTGCGGTGGTGGGAGATAAATTCGCGGCGGGCGTGCAGAACATCATGTGCATTTGTATGTATTTGGCCCTGGGCATTTTTGTGGTGTACGGCGTTATGAAGATGGATACGGCCGCCTATTCCGGGGACCCCATGCTTCCCAACGGCCTGAAAGGACTGATTTCCGCCATTGCGCTGATGTCTTATACCTGCAACGGTTTCCAGTATGTGATCAACATGGGAAAATCTGCGGCCAATCCCAGAAAAAATATACCGCTTGCATTTTGCCTGTCCGCACTGGTGGGCGCGGCCATTTACGCGCTGATTGGTTTTGCGGCGACCCACACCCATTCTTACGGTGAGATTGCCGGGATGAATTTAGGGGGCGTTGCCCAGATGATTATGCCCAATGGCCTTTACATGTTTTTCCTCATCGGCGGCGCGTTATTTGCGCTGTGCACCTCCCTGTTGGGCGCCATCGTATCCGGATACAGGCCGTTAATTGCGTCCGCAAAAGACGGCTGGCTGCCCGGCGTGCTGACCAAAACCACGAAGAAAGGAGCGCCGTACGTTTTAGTGCTGCTGTATCTCCTGGGGGCGGTGCCGATTTTTCTGGGCATGGATTTAGGGGATGTGGCGACGATCTGCCTGTTCCCGGGCGCGATTACAAAAGTGCTGGCGAATATTTACGCAATGTCCGTTCCTTCGCGTTTTGAAAAAAGCTGGAAGAAAAGCGGTTTGAAGATTTCCGTGGGATTATACCGGTTTGTGCTGGTGGTATCCTCTGTTGCGGCGGTAGTTCTCGGAGTGTTTTACTTCATCTCGAATGATCTGAAGGTGGCGATGCTGGCTGTGACCGCAGGGATATTTGTTTATGGCTTTTTGGTTGACCGATTTGGAAATATTCATATTCAGGTAAAGGAGGAGTATACAGAATGAAATGGATGATTGCCAGTTTCAGCCCCACCGGTACTACAAAGAAGATAGCGAAAGCGGTCGCAGAAGGGACGGGCTGTTCTGTTTTGGATGTGGATCTGACCGATTTAGAGGCTGTAAAAAATGTGGCCCGGCTGGATGATACGGCGGTTCTGCTGGCGGCGGTACCGGTTTATCAGGGACGGGTTCCGGCTGTGGCGCTGGAACGGCTGAAGGGGATCCGGGGAAACGGCCGGTATGCCGTGGCGGTGGTGGTCTATGGGAACAGGGAGTATGAGGACGCGCTATTGGAGCTGAAGAACACCCTGGAGGAGAACGGGTTTCAGGTAGCGGCGGCGGGCGCTTTTGTGGCGGAACACTCCATTATCCGCTCCATTGCATCTGGTCGGCCGGACGAGGAGGATATCAGGACGGCAAAAAAATTCGGGGCGGATATTCTGGAAAAAATAAACGGAGAGCAAAACATTTCCCCGGTTACAGTCCCCGGAAATGTTCCCTACAGAGCGGTAAATGCGCCTTCTGCCTGGCCGGCGGCAGATGATGCCTGCAATCGGTGCGGGGCCTGCGCGGCGGCCTGTCCGGTCGGAGCGATCTCCCGGGAGACGCCCAATCTGACGTCAGGGGACAAATGCATCAACTGTATGCGCTGCATTCAGGTTTGCCCCAGAAAGGCCCGATCCATGCCTGCACGATTCTTGGAAGGAGCAAAGACAATGCTTGAAAAAAACGCGGCAAAACGCCGGGAGGCAGAGCTATTTTTGTGATCTGGGCGGGGTGTGCCTTCGCGTTGATACAGGCGCGGCGAATTTGCAGGAAATTCTCCCATTGACTGCCAAAACATTCATTGTTATAATAAGGAAACGTATCCCTTATCATCAGCCTTGCGGCTGGTGACAGGATATAATAAGGAAACGTATCCCTTATCATCAGCCCTGCGGCTGGTGACAGGGTAGAAGCGTTGAAAATTGATTTGAAGAGTAGCGAGGCGTTCGAAAGTTACCCCTGTGGTACGGCCATCCAGGCCGTATGGTAGCTAAAGAACGCCTCTGTTTTTGGGAAGGAACGGACATTCATGCGCCATAAGGAGACATCACAGGAAAATATCATTGCCACACTGGTAAAATTCTGCGTGCCCCTGATTCTCAGCGGAATCCTGCAGCAGCTTTACAACTGGGCGGACGCCTTTATTGTGGGAAATGTGGCCGGTGAGGAAGCGCTGGCGGCAATCGGGGCCACGGGCACGGTGAGCGGCCTGTTTTTGCTGGCCATCAACGGCTTTACCCTGGGTCTGGCGGTACTGTTTGCCCAGCGCTACGGCAGCGGCAGGCTGGCGGAGATCCGGAATACGCTGTCCTCCTTTTGTGTGATCCTGGGAGCGGCGTTTCTGATGCTGGCCGGGATCGGCATCTTGTGCGCGTCCCCCCTGCTCCGTCTGCTGAACACCACCCCGGACACCATCGGGATGGCGGAAGATTACCTGAAAATCATTCTGGCCGGGGTCCCGGTCATGGCCGTGTACAATGTCTATACGGCCGCCCTGCGCGGAGCGGGCAACAGCCGGGCGCCGTTTTTCTCGATTCTGTGCTCGTCCGTTGTGAATGTGGTTCTGGACGTGATACTGGTGGTTTTTGGCCGGATGGGCGTGAGGGGCGCGGCCATCGCCACGGTGGTCTCCCAGGCCGCCATGACGGGATACATCGTCTGGTACAGCAGAAGATACGATTTCCTGCGGATTCATCCCTTCCGCCGACCAGTGGACCGGGCGGCTGTGAAGGCGGGGATTCATCTGGGGTTTCCGCCCATGGTCCAATCCTGCGTCAACGCCTTTGGAAATCTGATTTTGCAGAATTTCATGAACGGGTTCGGAACCCAGACGGTGGCCGCCATTACCACGGCGTACCGGGTGGACACCATTATTTTTCTGCCCATGATCAACATTGGCTCCGGCATCTCCACCATTGTGGCCCAGAACTACGGGGCGGGAAAGCACAGGGAGATTCCCCGGGTGGTCGTAGCGGGCGCAGTTATGATGACGGCGGTTTCCCTGGCTCTGACAGTTCTGGTCATCCGGGCCGGCGGCCCTCTGATCGCCATGTTCGGCGTGAGCGCCGCAGTGACGGAAATCGGCCGGAACTTTTTCCGGCGGATCGCGAGCTTTTACGTGGTTTACGGGTTCTGCATGACCATCCGCGGGTATCTGGAAGGGATCGGGGACGTGGTGTATTCCAGCGTGGCGGGAATCCTGGCTCTGATCTCGCGAATCCTGTTTTCTTACTGGTTTGCGGCGTCCTGCGGGAATATGATCATCGCCTACGCGGAGGCGGCGTCCTGGGGCGTTATGTTGCTGTTGTATGTTGGAAGGGTGGCGCGGAAGCGGCATGTGCTTGCCTGGCAGAAACGGTGAGAACGAAAGACGCAATTTATGAAAGGAATGTAAAGAATGAGATTAAAAAAATTAACCGATAAAATTTATTATGATCCACATCAACCGGAAGTGGATCGTCCAATGCTTGCGTACTTAAAAGGAAGCAGGATTTCATTAGCCATTGATGCTGGATATTCTGACAATCATGTGAATGATTTTTATGAACTTTTAAACCAATCGGGATTAAAAAAGCCCGACTTTACAGCGATTACCCATTGGCATTATGATCATACATTCGGAATGCACCATATTCAGGGCGCGAGTATCGCCTGCTGCCGGACAAATGAATTTTTGCGGAAGGAGCAACAAAAAGCAGTCGATTTGTATTATATAGAAAAACTAAAAATGGCGGATCCCTGTTTTAAAAGGGAATATCATAATAAGCAATCATTGAATATTGTTTTATCAGATATCGAATTCAGAGGTGAGATCATATTGAATCTTGGCGAATTGACCGCTAAAATATTTCAAACAGAATCCCCTCATTCGGAAGATACGGTATGCATCTATGTGCCGGAAGAAAAGGTCCTCTTTTTAGGGGATTCGACAAGCGAGGATTTTTTCAATGGGGGATATATGGATCATCGTAAGTTGAAAAAACTAATCGTGATGATAGAGGATACAAATTGCGAGTTTTGTGTTTTAAGCCATACAGAACCTTTGAAAAAGGGAGAGTTGCTGGAATATCTTTATGGAATATTACAGAGTTGACCGTATCAACAGGAACAACAACGCTACATGTAATCCCGGGCAAGGGCTGCCGTTGCCGCCCTGAAAATAATGCTCCGCAAGCGAAGCTGCTGCGCGCTCTTGTCCAAATTCACCATACTCAAGCAATTTAAGGATTGACATTTCCCCATTTTCCGTATATAGTAAACCATAGATCAAGGAGGACCCGAGTCCTTCATAAGAAAAGGAGTGGTTGTTATGTTGGCAAACGGTAAAAGAGAGGTAAAAATTCAATAACCACGTAAATTTTGACAGGGACAGGTGTAGAAGGCTTTTTTTCGCACACGGCTCGTTGTCGTGTTTTTTTGTACCCTTTTTTCGGGAAATGGACCTGGCCCTGAGGCTTATGAAGGAGAACTTGATTTGGAGAACGAAAATTTAATATTGATCAGCAACCATAAAAACTGGGTGGAGCAGGCGGCCAAGGACCAGCTGGCGGGCGTGAGCCGCCTCCCCGGAGTTGTAAAGACCGTGGGCCTGCCGGATCTCCATCCGGGGAAAACCCCGGTGGGCATGGCGGTTTTGAGCCAGGGCCTGTTTTACCCCCACCTGATTGGAAACGACATCGGCTGCGGCATGAGCCTGTTTTCCACCGGCGTCCGCTGGGCACGCTTCAAGGTGGAGCGATGCGTAACCCGGCTGAATTCCATCCGGGAACTGTCCGACGTCCCCAGTGGGAATCCCTATGAGGAGGAATGCCCGATCCGGGATTTCGGTACCATTGGTTCCGGCAATCACTTTGCGGAGTTTCAGTGCCTGGAAAATGCCCCGGACCCGGAAATGGCTCAGGCGCTGGGGCTGATGGACGGCCAGGTGTTCCTGCTGGTACACTCCGGTTCCCGGGGCTACGGCCAGGACATTCTCTCACGGTTTTATAATCCCGGGGGAATCCGGGAAGACTCTGAGCAGGCCCGGAATTATCTTTTGGAGCATGACCGGGCCCTTTTGTGGGCGGACCGGAACCGGCTGGCGGTGGCTGAAAAGCTGCTGGACTATCTGGGGGTGGACGACACCGTGGAACCGGTGGTTCAGAGCTGCCACAATTACGTGGAGCGGAGGCCCGAGGGCTGGCTTCACCGCAAGGGCAGCGTATCCACCAAGCAGGGGCCGGTGGTGATCCCCGGGTCCCGGGGCAGTCTGACCTATGTCTGCATGCCCGGGGAGGACACGGCGTTTTCCCTGGACTCCGTCTCCCACGGCGCGGGCCGGAAATGGGCCAGAAGCATTTGCAAAAGCCGCATCGACCAGAAATACGACCGCAATTCCATCCGCAGCACCAAATACAAGAGCCATGTCGTCTGTCACGACACCAACCTGCTGTTTGCGGAAGCGCCCGAGGCATACAAAAACGTGGAGCAGGTGATCGATTCCCTGCTGGAATACGGTCTCATCCACGTGGTTGCAACCCTGCGTCCGCTGATTACGTTTAAAGGGTAGGTGGCGGATATGAGAATACAGATCAGTTCCGGCCAGGGGCCGGAGGAGTGCGAACTGGCCGTGGGCCTGTTTTATCAGGCATTGCGGCGGGAAGTGGAAGAGATTCAGAAGGTTAGCTGTGTCAAAGGGCGTAGGGGAGGATTTTCCTCCGTTGTGCTGGAGGCGGAGGCGGACTGGTCCGGGCTGGAGGGCAGCGTGCTTTGGGTGTGCAAAAGCCCGCTCCGGCCGGGGCATAAACGGAAAAACTGGTACATCGACGTCAGCATTTTGGAAGAAATCCCCAGAACCAGCAAGGAGATGCAGGTGCGCTTCGAGACCTTCCGCAGCGGCGGAAAGGGCGGCCAGAACGTCAACAAGGTGGAGACCGGCGTGAGAGTGGTGCATATCCCCACCGGCATCGCGGTGGTGTCCACGGAGGCCAGGAGCCAGCACATGAATAAGCAGATCGCCTTAAACCGGCTGTGCGATATCCTGGCGGACCGCGACCTGCAGTGCGCCCGCAGAGAGAAGGAGCTGGCCTGGATGGAGCACAACCGTCTGGAGCGGGGCAATCCGGTGCGGATTTACGAGGGAAGGGAGTTTGTGAGGCGGCGGTAAGGCCGGGAAACAGAATTGGAAGTGGAATCGGAAAAGGAGACGATCATTGATGAAATTGCATTTGGAACCGGTGACGGCGCAAAACCGGGAGGAAATACTGCGTCTGGGCGTGCTGCCCGGCCAGAAGGGCTACATTGAGACCGTAGCCCAGTGTATGGAGGAAGCCGGGGAGTACGGCGGCTGGCGGCCGGTGGGAATCTATGACGGGGACCTGCCGGTGGGATTTTCCATGTACGGATTTTTCCGGGAGGAGTACCCGCCCGAGGGGCGGCTCTGGCTGGACCGCCTGCTGATCGACGCCCGATTTCAGGGCCGGGGATACGGCAGGGCGGCGCTGGAAGCGCTGCTGGAACGCCTCTCCCGCGAGTATCCGGAAAAAGACGTCTACCTCAGCGTGATTGAGGGAAACGATGTGGCCACCCGGCTATATGAACAGTACGGGTTCCGGTTCATCGGGGAGAAGGACATCCACGGCGAGGACGTTATGGTGAGAGTGTGGGATGGAAATTTGATTGGATAAGCGGGTAAAATAACTGCAGGCTCTGATCCGGTGACCATTTTGTGGGACCGGACCAGGGCCTGCAGTCTGTTGTTAAGATACTTGTTTTTTGATTTTCAGCAGCAGAAGGATCAAACTCACGCCCATGAGAATGTGCCCGATCCCCGCGATTCCTGAGATCGAGGCGTCCATTGTGCGGCTTAGGGCGGTTCCCCATACCTGGGTCAGCCCTCTCATCAAAAAGCCGAGGGCTGTGATATTCAGGCCGAGCTGGTAGGTGATCAAGAGCTTACCGGTGTTCGGCTGGCCGGAAAAGCCGAAGTTTTGTTCCAGCAGCATCAAAAACAGGAAGAAAAACATGCCAAGGAGAAAGTAATGGGTGTGCATGACGGACAGATTGGTCTTGCCCGTAAAATGGTTAAATTTCGTGAATTCCCGGTAAAAGACTCCAAAGATCATGGCGAGAATCGCGTACAGTATAGCAGTGTTCAGATAGCGTTTTATCATTGTGGTTTTTCCTTTCATATGGTTGCCGGCCGTCCGTTGGGCTGCCGGTAGAGCTGCCAGCACATCCGGACGATCCAGACGTAGGCCAGCGTTTTTGGGATCATCAGTACGCCCACAACCGGCGCGATTCCGCTGAACAACACCACCGGCAGGTAGAAGCCGAAAGAGAGTCCAACGGCCAGGGGCATAAAACGGAAAACGGGGTCGCCATGTTCCTTGGCTTCCCGGGCAAACATGACGATCACAAGAATTCCCATGATTGCAAAGGGGATATTGCGCAAAATTCCCGGGAGAAGAGGCGGGCGGTAGGACAGCCACTGATTTTGCGGGAGCAGGCAGAGGGCGATGCGCAGGGCGGAAAGCAGCCACATGGTTCCCGTGAGGCCGCGCCGCCCACGGATTTGGTATCGGTCCCGCCAGATATAATACAGAATCAGGTAAAAGACGGTCATGGTGATGGAGGTGACAAATTTCCCAAAGCCCAAGGCTGCGGCGTTTGCCTCCAAACCGTTGGCCCAGAGGGCGTAGGAGCGGGGCACGAGATGGAAGGAGTCGCCTGCGCCCAGAAGCGCGGCCATCCATCCCGCTCGTCTCACCATGGGGCTTCTGCCCTTTGCCGCCATGGTAAGCCCTGAAAATAGTGCAAAGCTGAGATACAGAATGTCAAAAACGGTTTCGGCCATTGCCTGTGCGGTCATGAATTCACCCTCCTTTAATAAATCGTCCGCTTGACGAGTTCCATTAAAAAATCAATATTCTGCGCCCGAATCCTCAGGAGCATGGTAAGATTCATCATCAGAAAGCGGGCGAACTGTTCCCGAGTGAAGGTTTCGTTCCAGATGTCCCTTCGAACCCGCCCGTCCAGCTCCATCCGCCGGATCAGCGATTGTTCCAGAGCCGCCTGCATGGATTCCATACGGCCCAGGCCCGCCGCCTCCACATTGACCAGGCTGCCCATGAGCCGACCGGCGGAGCGGTCGATCCGGTCCCTCAAAAAGGCAAATATTTCTTCCAGCTGGCCGCAGAAGGAATCGGAGGTGATGGCGTCCCCCAGCTCGACCAGCGCCTGTTTCCAGTAAGCTTCCGTGAGCGCCAGAAGGATTTCGTCTTTATTTGCGAAGTAATTGTAAACGGTTCCGGTTGCAATCCCGGCCTTCCGGGCGATGGAGCGGATATTGACCGCCTCGATACCCTCGGCGTCCGCCACGCAGCGCGCGCAGTCCAGCAGGGTATCGCGCAAGGTGTCGTCTTTTTTTCTCATCCTATCACCTTCTTGTTTGATAAATGAACGTGTTCATGTATATTATATGCGCGGAAGGATGTTTTGTCAATATTAAATGAACGCGTTCATAAATAAAACGCTTAATCAGAACGCGTCTCTGTGATATCGTATGAACACTTGACGAGGTTTTTTCGAGTCTAGTGAGAATACATGTCACAACACTTAGCGAGGTCTTTTACGAGCTTAGTGTTTGTGATAAAATAGGGTAGAACCCGGGGATTTTGGGGCTTATGAGGACGAAACCCGCAGAGGAGGAGAAGCGATGTATGAGAGAATGCTCGACAAACAGATCAAGCCGAGCCTGGAAGCGATGGCGGATTATTGCGGCGAAAATGGCGAACGGTTTATTTTGCTGAATCAATGGCTGGGAAAAACCTTTGAAACGGAGCAGCAGATTGTATTCCCCTATGGGAACCAGTATGGATGGGGCGTGGCGCACCGGAAGAAGCGGAAGCTTTTGTGCAATGTGTTTGCGGAGGACAACGGATTCACTGTGATGCTGCGCCTTTCGGACCGGCAGTACAAATCCGTTTACGGGCAGCTCAGGGCCGATACCCGGGAGCTGATCGACCACAAGTATCCCTGCGGCGACGGCGGCTGGATCCACTACCGGGTCGCAGGGCCGGAACAATTCAAGGACATACAGGTTTTGTTGACAGTGAAGTGTTCGTAGGATTTGACTTGTCTTGGCAGCTGCGGGGAGGAAGCGGAAGATGAAAAACGGACCTGGGCGGTTGGTTGGAAAGGGAATTTTGCTGGCGGATATGGAACATGCGGCAGAGTTATAGATAACCTCTGCGTTTAGCCTCCGCCAGTAGTTCCGGCTGTATCAGCGGATAGGTCCAATGATCGGCCAGATGTTCTGTGATGAGGATGGATTCAATTTCACTGTGGAGCTCTGTCTCAAAGGTTTTTATGTCGGCATAGTACAGCATTCCGAAGATTTCCCGGGCGTTCAAAGGATCCCCGTCCGTCACGGAATATGCGCATACCGGGGTGATCTCAAAGTCGGTTGCCCCGGTTTCTTCATATAATTCCCGTTTGGCGGTATCCAAAATACGTTCGCCGGGCTCTCTGTGTCCGCCCGGAAATTCGTAGGTGATTCTGGCACGGTGTTTGCAGAGTACCCATTTTCCGCCGGTTTTGGCGATAATGACCGCAAACTTAAATAGCGGATCATTTACTGTTTCATAAAAATTTACGTTTACCATTTTCAAGAGCCTCCCATGTGAACGATTCGTAATGTATTATTTTCAGTTTAATCCGTTGTCCCACGTCTGTCAAATCGGAATATTTTTAAAAATAGCGCAAATCTGCACACCTCCCCATGTTATATTATGTTCATGACAAACACATGCAAGGCAAAACGGAGAGGTAAACCGTAACTGGAAGCGGGCCAGACTGTAAATCTGGTGTCTACGGACTCTGGCGGTTCAAGTCCGCCCCTCTCCACTGGGCAGATGTGGCAGAGACGGCCGATTGCGGCTCCCCGCTAAGGAGTTGACCGGGTAACCGGTCCGAAGGTTCGAATCCTTCCATCTGCGTGATTGACAAGGAAGGCAGTTTTTGTGTATACTATGAGCAAGAAATCGGAAAGGAGAGCGTTTGTGATGATCGTCAAATTATGCAAGGCAAACAGGGCGAGTTATGGGCAGTCCGGTGCCGTCAGTCGGTCCTATGGATCGTATTGCGGCAGCGGACGTATTGGCGTAACTTTTCATCACTGCCAGGGCGCCCTCTGACCGATTGTTGGAAACACGGGGGCCCGGCGGCCCTTTTTTGATGCGGAGAGTGAGGTAGACCGGCTATGCATCAGACCATGTTTCCACTTCTGATTATGAATATACTTGAAAATCATGCGACCAGGGAGCATCCGCTGACGATCACGGAGATCACGGATTTTGTGAACCGGGAGTTTGCGGCCTTCGCGTTTGACAAGGACCGGGTGATGAACCGGTCCACGGTCACAAGGATTCTGGACGCAATGGAGCTTTGGACGGACGGAAATCTGTTTAATTTCCGGGTGGTGCAGTGCGGCACCGGGGGAAAGAAACTCTTCTGTCTGGAGCGTACGGCCTGAAAGGAGGCTTTTTAATGGGTTGTCTGGGAAATTTACTTTGGTTTATATTCGGCGGCGCCATCAGCGGACTCAGCTGGTGTCTGGCGGGCTGCCTGTGGTGTATCACGATTGTGGGGATTCCGGTGGGGATGCAGTGCTTTAAGCTGGCGTCTTTAAGTTTCTTTCCCTTCGGCAAGGAGGTGCGCTACGGAGGCGGAGCGGTGTCCTTTCTGCTGAACGTGATCTGGCTGCTGGTGTCCGGCCTTCCGCTGGCTCTGGAGCACCTGGCGCTGGGGCTGGTCCTCTGCATCACGGTGATCGGGATTCCCTTTGGGTTGCAGCAGTTTAAGCTGGCAAAGCTGGCGCTTATGCCCTTTGGGGCGGAGATTGTCTGAGGAATGGGAGACATCCGCTCCACCGGCCCGGTTGGCGGGAAGAGAGGACTGTAAGAAAAGAGGACTGTCAAATGGCATTGTACGCAATCGGCGATCTGCATCTGTCGTTTACTGTGAATAAACCCATGGAAGTATTTGGGGCAGAGTGGAAAAACCATGTGGCGAGGATTGAGAAGCACTGGAAAAAGCGCGTGGCCCCTGAGGACACGGTGGTGGTGACCGGGGATCACTCCTGGGGGAGGAATCTGGAGGAGTGCGCCGCGGACCTGGAATTTATCGCCGCCCTGCCGGGGAAGAAGATTCTGCTGCGGGGGAACCACGATATGTTCTGGGACGCCAAAAAGACCTACCGGCTGAACGAACAATACGGCGGGCGGCTGCGTTTTTTGCAGAACAACTTTTACGCCTATGAGGACTGCGCCCTGGTGGGCACAAAGGGGTACTGCGACGAGGGGCGGGATACGCCGGAGCATTTTGAGAAGCTGGTGAACCGGGAGTTGGAGCGGCTGCGCATGTCCTTTGAGATGGCGGCAGCGGAGGGATTTCAGCGGTTTATCATGTTCCTGCATTACCCGCCCACCAGCATCGGGGAGATGGAGAGCGGCTTCACGCGGATGGCGGAGGAGTACGGGGCAGAGCAGGTGGTCTACTCCCACTGCCACGGCCAGGCCCGGTATCAGGATAGCCTTATGGGCGAGGTGGAGGGCGTGGAGTACCGCCTGGTCTCCTCCGATTATCTGAAATTCCGGCCGGAGCGGATTGTGGATTGACGGCGCGGCCCGGTTGACAATAGCGGGGAAAATTTCTATAATGAAATAAAGACCGAGAGAGGGGGGAACACAGTGTTATTTGGAAAATTCTGTATTGTATCCGGCTCTGCACAATTCAATCAGACAGAACATTGTGTGGAGCCCGACCGGATTGAGATATTTTTTGAGAGGCGGGGCTGTTTAAACCGGAGTTAACGGATTTAAGAGCCTTATTTGTGTTGCCGTTCAGATCATCAAAAAGGGTTGATCAAAGGCCGCAGACAGTGTTTTGTCTGCGGTTTTTTTGCTGCCCGCAATGGGGCGCCTGCGCGGCCTGCGCCCCATTGCGCCGAATCACACTCTGAAAGGATTATTTGAAATGGGACATAGAAATCAGGATTTAACGTCGGGAAATGTTCCCGGGAAGCTGCTGCGTTTTGCGCTGCCGCTGTTTGGGGCGAATCTGCTGCAATCGCTTTACAGCATCGCCGATATGGTTGTGGTGGGGCGTTTTGTGGGAAAGACCGGACTTGCCGCGATCAGCAATGCCTCCATGATCGGCTTTATCATCAATTCCATCTGCATCGGCCTGACCATGGGCGGAACGGTTTTGGCGGCCCAATACAAGGGGGCAGGTGACGAGCAGGGGCAGAGGGAGACGGTGGGGACTCTGTTCAGCGTGTCTTTTATCGCGGCGATCCTTGTCACAGCCGCCGGTCTTCTCCTCTATGAGCCGGTGTTTGCGCTCCTTCGCGTGCCTGCGGAGGCCATGGGGGACGCCTGCGGGTACATGCGGATTCTCTGCGCCGGGACTGTGTTCGTGTTCGGCTACAATGCGGTCTGCGCCCTGATGAAAGGGCTGGGGGATTCGAAAAGCCCGCTGTATTTTGTGGCGGTGGCCGCGGCGGTCAATGTCTGTCTCGACCTGCTGCTGGTGGGACCTCTGGGGATGGGGACAGAGGGCGCCGCATACGCAACCATTTTTTCCCAGGGGGTATCCCTGGTCATTTCTGTCGTCTATCTGAGGCGGAAAGAGTTCCTGTTCGACTTTAAGCTGAAAAGCTTTGTTGTCCGAAAAGACAAGCTGGCTGTCATTTTAAAGGTGGGTCTGCCCACCGCGGTCCAGATGGCGGTGGTGAACATTTCCTACCTGCTCATCACGGGGATGTTAAATACATTCGGCGTCTCGGTGGCCGCGGCCTCCGGCATCGGGCTGAAGATCAACACCATGGCAGGAATGCCCTGCTGGGCCATCGGGCAGGCGGTCACCACCATGGCGGGGCAGAATATGGGCGCTCAAAATGTGGACCGGGTGAAGAAAACCGCAAAGAGCGGCCTGATTTTGAACCTGGCCGTGACATTTGCGGCGGTGGCTGCGGTTCAGATCGGTTCCGAACATTTGATTATGCTGTTCGACCCGGCCAGCGCGGACGTGGTCAGGGACGGGGTGCTCTACCTTCGGATCTGCTGTAGCGCAAACAGTCTGGTTTATGCCGTCATGTACACCTTCGATTCCTTTGCCATCGGCGTCGGGTCCGCCAATATCGCCATGTGCAACGCGTTTTTGGACGCCATGATCCTGCGCCTTCCGGTGTGTTGGCTGCTGGCATTTCCCCTTCAAATGGGATTTGCCGGGGTGTACATCGGCCAGGCCCTGTCGCCGGTTCTGCCTGCAGTTGTGGGAACCGTTTATTTCCTGCGCGGGAAATGGACGGCTAAAAAGCTGATTGGCGGCGCTTCGGGGAAGAAGTGAGGGGAAATGGATCAAGTCTGCGCGGATTTCCTTGAGGCCGCCTTCATAACATGGTAGAATAGAGGCATATTCTAAAGGTTAAGGAGGGGTACATATGGCAAAGGATCGCGTTGAGAGCAAGTATTTCCGTGTGGCGCCGGGGATCGAGCTGCACTACCTGGAGAAGGGGGAGGGAAGGCCGCTGGTGTTCATTCCGGGGCTGACCTTTTCGGGGGAGATTTTTAAGGCCCAGCTGGAGTATTTTTCCGGAAATTACCGGGTGATCGCCATCGACCCGCGGGGGCAGGGCCTGTCGGCCAAGACGGTGGACGGCAACGATTACATGACCCACGGGCGGGATCTGGCCGCGCTTATGGACGGCCTGGGGTTAGACGGAGCCGTGTTAGTGGGCTGGAGCACGGGCAACTTGGAGGTGTGGAGCTACATCCGCCAGTTTGGGAAGGAGAAGCTTAAGGCCGCGGTGACCATCGACATGTCTCCGCTGCCCCTGTCCGCGGATCCCACATGGTGGACCGAGGGGACCATGGAGGAGCTGTCCGAGGTGGCGACCCAGTACCTGACAAGTCCTGAGGGTTCCAGGGCGTTTTTCAGCGATTACGCCACCGGCGTGATGATTCAGCATGAGATGGAACCGGCGGAGCTGGAATATCTGCTGGATATCTCCGGACGTACGCCCTACTGGGTCTGTAAGGCCCTGTTCTGCGACGCCATCTTTTCCAATTTCCTGGAAACCGCCAGGGAGGTGGGCGCGGGTATGCCCAGCCTGATGTTCATTGCGGAGCACTGGGCCGGCGTGGCAAGGCCCTTTGTGGAACAGCAGCTGCCCGGCTATGAGATTCAGGTTATGGGCGGCCATCTGATGTTCTATGAGTACCCGGAAAAATGGAACGGACTGCTGGAGGAATTTTTGAACCGGCTGCCGTAGGGGAGCTGTGATGCCGTCATAGAACTGTAAAAAGGAGTCCGGCGCGATTTATTTCAGCGTCGGGCTCCTTTTGATGAATGGGCGGGCCGCATTTACTGCGTATCCGCCTCGCGCTTTCGGACCAGTTCGATGGCTTCCTTGCCGGTCAGATGCTCGACGACAAACTCCAGCATGCAGAGGGCGCGGTACTCCTTGTCGATCTCCTCCATGCGGCCCTTCTCGTCGTCCGGCGTGTACTTGGCGGCCAGACACTCGATGGCGCTGCGCTTTTCGGCGTCGTCCTCAATCACCCGGATTCTGCCGAAGGCGATGGCGCTTCTGAAATAGGTGGTGTATTCGCCGGGAACTACGTTGTCCTGGCCGGTCACGCAGAAGGATGCCTTGTCGCAGCTGCGGATGGCGTCGATCTTGTGTCCCGCCTTTGCACAGTGAAAATAAATCTTCCCGTCGTTGTAGACGTAGCTCATGGGCACCGCGTAGGGGTAGCCGCCGTCGCCGGACAGGGCCAGCACGCCGGAGGTGCCGTTCTCCAGAATCTCCAGGGCCTGTTCCTGGGGCAGCAGCTGGCGTTTTCTTCTCATTTCTCTGAACATATGAAATTCTCCTTTATCATTTAATGTGCGTAGTGGGAGCGGATGTCGCATTAACCGGGGAGATGGCGGGGGACGTCCGCTCCTTCCGCGCGGGAAAGTCTGAATTGCCCCACAAGGCTTTTGAGCATCTGAGCCTGACCGGACAGCTCCTCACTGGCGGCGGCGCTCTCCTCGGCGGTTGCGGAATTTGCCTGGACGACACTGGAAATCTGGCCGATTCCCTGGGTGATCTGCGCGATGGAACCGGCCTGCCATTCAGCGGCGGAAGCGATTTTCTCTACGGTTGTCACAACCTTTTTTGTGCTGTCTACCACCAGATTCAGGGATTTAGCGGTGGTATTGGCAATTCCCGTCCCCTTTTCGACGGCCTTTATGGTATCTTCAATTAGAGCAGATGTATGTTTGGACGCTTCGGTGGATTTGTTGGCTAAATTGCGCACTTCAGAGGCGACCACGGCGAACCCCTTGCCGGCTTCACCCGCACGGGCAGACTCCACTGAGGCGTTTAACGCCAGAATATTCGTCTGAAAAGCAAGGTCCTCGATGGTTTTGATGATCTGCCTGATCTGTGCCGATTGATCGCTGATTTCATGCATGGCGGAAATCATCTCCTGCATCTGTTGGTTGCTGGACATGACCTCGTTTCCTGTCTGGCTGGTGGAGCGGCGGCATTCGGCGGCGTTGGCTGAGGTGTCCCTTACCTGATCGGAAAATTCGGCGAGGGTGGCGGCCAGTTCCTCCACGGAACCGGCCTGTTCGGTAGCCCCCTGTGAAACCGACATGGCGCCGGAGGAGACCTGCTCGGAACTGCTGAAAACCTGGTCGGCAGACAGATTGATCTGATGGAGGGTCCGGGACAGGCTGGCATTGATGTTGACAATGGCATTTTTAATGGAAACGTAATCCCCGATGTATTCCGCCTGAGGGGAAACGGCGAAATTCCCCTGACTCATCGCGCCCAGCTGTAGGTCGACGTCCGCTATAACTGCTTTTAAACTGCAGCTCATCTCCCGGAAAGCCTCCGCTAAGGATCCAATCTCATCCCTGGCCTGATACGGGATTTCAATGTCCAGGGTGCCGGCGGCAAGCTGTTTGGCCGCGTCGGTGATCTGTGAAACCGGACGGCTGACGGATCTGGACAGCACGACAGCGATTACCGCGCACAGAGCGACCATAACCACGAGCAGGAAAATCAATAAAACCCTTGCATTTTCCAGGGTAGAGCTGGCGTTACTGTTAAATTCCAAAGCTTTGCCCAACGCAAAATCCACGATCCCCTGGGACGTTTCGAGCCCGGACTTCATGAGCGTCCAGAAGTCGGTGGAAAGGATTTGCTTCGCCTCATCCATTTTTCCGCTGACAACCAGTTGGTAGATTTCATTGCTCGTTGCGTCCAGTTCGTCTAAGATTTCATACATGTCGTCGATCATCTGCTGATCGCCCAGAAAGCGCGGCTGCGCAATGGCAAGGCTGTTTCTGGCCTTGTCTCTGGAAGCCAGCACGGAATCTATATAAGAAGGGTCTTCATACAGAACCATCCCACGCATTTCCCTGCCGATATTCTGTAGCTCCTTTTGAAGCATAATGCTCTGGGTCGATACGGTAAAAGGGCTCTGGTAGAGCTTGTCCGTAAGCCCTCCGACGCTTTGCAGGTTCATGATTGCAATGATCATCATGATGGCGGAGATTGCAACCGTAATCCCAAATCCGAGCATTAATTTGACTGACATTTTCAGGTTCCTGAACATTTGTAACCCTCCTATTGATCCCCCTGTCCGCAAAATACCGGGGTAATACGGACCCTATTTTTTATGTGTTGAGCTATCCCTCCAGATTATTTGTCATAACCACATTGATCCTGCTTCAGTATAGCAGATCAGGGGGGAGAAGACAAGATCAAGCGGCAGGGGGAAGGCGGCCGCCTTCGGAAACACTGTCCTTTTCCGCAAAAAAATGTTATAGTAATCTGAGAAAATGCGAGAGGAGTGTGGGGGGAAACCATGGCGCAGCTGGAGAAACGGAAAGCGGTTATTCTGAACACGCTGCTGGAACGGGAGGACTACATCACCGCCCAGCAGCTGGCGGCCATTGCCGGGGCGTCGGTGCGGACGATCAAGAGCGATATCGCGGCTTTAAACAAGCTGGTGGAGAACTGCGGCGTGCAGATTCATTCCGTGCCCAACCGCGGCTATCGGCTGGAGCAGGGGGAGGACGCGGATTTGTCGGAGCTGAGCCTGCTGATGGACGATTCGGAACTCAGGCGCTTCTACAAGGTGCCCCAGGACGCCAACGAGCGGATTTACTACCTGATCCGCAAGCTTCTGGTGGTGGATTACCCTCTGGAGACAGGGGAGTTGGCCGATGAGATTTACGTCAGCGAGCCCACGGTGGTCCGGGATTTACAGAAGGCCAGGATCATTCTGGCCAAGCGGAATCTGAAGCTGGTGATGGAGAAGAAGGGGAACGTCCGCCTGGAGGGCAGCGAGTTAAACAAGCGGCTGGCCATCTCCGAATTCTTCTTCCACAATGAAAAACACATCGGCAAGGAGGAGAACGTGTTCCGGGACGGCTTAAACCGCCAGGAGGTGGAGGGAATCCGCATCATTTTGCGGCTGGTCTGCCGGGAATTTTCCATCGTGCTGTCGGACGCCTCCCTGTCCAATCTGGTGATCCATGTGTTTATCGCCCTGACCCGGTACCGGTTTTACAACTTCATCGAGGCCGACGAGGCCCTCCAGGCGGAATACCGGGACGCGGTGGAGTACGCCGCGGCCAAGCGGCTGACCGAAGCGTTGGAGGAGGCCTACGACTTTGTGATCCCGGACGACGAGGTGATCTATTACGCCATGCACCTTCGGGTCAAGCGGATTTACGATGAGATTCCGCTGACCGATCAGGAGCGGGTGCGCATTAACCAGTGCATTTCCCAGTGCTTCTGGGAGATTTACGAGGAGTACGGCGTGGACTTTTCCCAGGATCAGGAGCTGCGCCATTACCTGTACCAGCACATTCCGCTGATGATCATCCGGCTGAAAAACCACATGAGCTTCCGCTATCCCCAGGTGCTGGACAAACCCTCCTCCTACCTGTTTTCCATCAAGCTGACCTACATTGTGACGGACGTGATCGGGCGCTTTTACCAGGTGGGGGTGAACGCGCAGGAGTTCGAGTACCTGGCGATCTACTTCTGCTTCGCGTTGCTGAAGAGCCGCAGCGGAAAGCGGATCTGCATCGGCGTGTACAACGGAGGCGGCCGGGCGGAGACCGTGATGTATTTCAACGCCGTCCGGGGCGCGTTTCTGGAGGAGGACTACGAGGTGCGGATCGTGGATTACGGGGATCTGTTCCAGCGGGAGCGGGGAACCGTGGATATCTGCGTCAGCACCTGCAGCCTGGAGGAGCCAACCGGGGCGGAGGTGGTGATGATCCGGGACCGGACCTATATCCAGGAGATTCGCCGGGCCATTTACCGGCACAAGACCCGCAGCCTGGATTGGGGGACATACTTTCCGCCGGGCTGCGTCACGCCCTGCTTAAAGGGGCGGGAGCCGGCAAAGATTTTGCGAAATCTCCGGGATATTCTGGCGGAGCGGGACATTTTTCCGGCGGAGGGGCCGGAGGAGCCGGGGTTTAAGTGCCTGGAGGTGGGCAACGGCATGATCCTCGTCCACGATCCGGGGCACAGGTGCAGGAAAGGCTTCTTTTTTCTGGGCGTGCTGGAACGGCCGGTGATCTGGGACATGGAGGTGGCCAAGATTCTGGTGATGGCCGACACGGCGGACCGCCGGGACCCGGGTTTGCAGACCCTGTGCTACATCCTTTCCAAGTGGATGACGAACTGCAAGGGGGAGGACATCATGGAAAAGCAGTGGGATGACCGGGAATGGATGAGGTTCATGAGCGAGCCGATGGAGGACTGAATATGGGGATTTTACTTCGGGTGGACGATAAACTCTGCCACGGGCAGGTGACCTACCTGTGGATCAAGAAAATGAAAATAGACCGGCTGATGATTGCGGACGACCGCCTGGTGGCTGACAATTTCAGCCAGGTGATCTTAAAGCTGTCAAAACCCGCCGGGGTGGAGCAGGAGATTCTGACCGTCCGGGCTGCAATCAAGCGCCTGGCAGAGGAGCACCGGGATGAAAACCTGCTGGTGCTGGTGGGCAGCATCGAGAACGCCTGGCAGATCGCGGCAGCCTGCCCCGGAATCCGCCGGGTGAGCATCGGGGCGGTGCGCCAGCACCGGGGCTCCAGGGCGTGCAGCCCCCACATTTATCTGGACGATGAAGAGCTGGAATGGTGCAAAAATATGATTCAGAGTGGGATACAGCTGGAGTGCCGGTATGGATACGACGATCCCCTCATCGATCTGAGCCCGTTTCTGGGCTGAATCTCAAATGAAATTAGATAAAATCACGAAAGGCAGGGGGAGACTCCTGCTTTTTCTGATGAATTCGTGCATAAATATTGCACGATTAATCGTGCAGAACTGTATTTGAACCGGGGCGGCATTTTTCCTATACTGTGAGTAACAACCAATAAACCAACACAGGAGGGACTGTCGTGGAAAAGAAAATCTACTATTTAAATCCGGTATTCGAGGCCAAATACTGGGGAGGCCAGGCGCTGCGCGGCCGGTACGGCTACAACCCGGATATCCCCAACATCGCCATCGCGTACCACGTGATCGCCCTGCCCAGCCACAAGCTGGACAACGAGGTGGTGGGTACCGGGGAGACATTGTCGCAGTTTTACGAAAACCACCGGGAGCTGTTCGGCTGCAACCGGGAGGATTTCCCCATCCGCATGGATTCGGAGAACAATGTGGAGCTGCTTTCCATCCAGCTTCACCCCAATGACGCCTACTGCCTGGAGCACGAGGGGGAGCGGGGCAAGGTGGAGTGCTCCATCCTGGTCCAGGGGGACTGCGACCGCATGGCGATCCGGGGCCACAATGCCCAGACCCGTGAGGAATTCCGGCGTATGGTGGAGGCGAAGGAGTGGGACAAACTGCTACGGGTGGTGGAGATCAAGAAGGGGCAGTACACCTATTCACCCCTGGGAACCATCCACGGCTCGCCCAATAAGCCCACGGATTTCGACTGTATTTCCCTGTCCTTTGAGACCAATTCGGACATTACCTACCGGTTGTACGATTATGACCGCAACATCGACAACCGGCCGCTCCACGTGGAGAAGGTGATCGACACCGTAAACATTCCCGACGACAAAAACGTGGGACTGGATCCGGTGGTGGAGGAGCGGGACGGCTGCCGGGTTTCCACCTTTGTGGATATCCCGGGCGTGTTCACCTCCTTTCGGGTACAGGTGGAGGAGGAGGGAACCTACGAACTGCCGGAGTTTGTGTTCTTCTTCTGTATTGACGGGGAGGGAGAGATTAACGGCGCGCCCATAAGGAAGGGCCAGACCGTGTTCGTGCCCTGTAATTTCGGGCCGCTGTCCATCCGGGGAACTGTGGATCTGGGAGCCATGACTTACAAAAACGTGTAGAAACGGGGAAGGTGAATGAGAAGAATTTTGCTTGCAACGCATGGCCGCATGGCGGACGGGGTGTTGAGCGCGGTCAGGCTGATTATGGGGGACACGGCGCAAATGGACGTGGTCAACGCGTATCTGGACGGGACGCCGCCCACCCGGGAACTGAAGGAATATTTCGACGGGGTGGGGGAGTCGGACACGGTGATCGTGCTGACGGATCTGCTCGGCGGAAGCGTGAACAAGGAGGTATTTCCGTATCTGGAACGGCCCGGCGTGTTCGTGATCGCGGGCTTCAACCTGGCCATGGTGCTGGAGCTGGCTTCCATGGGCGAGGACGAGGCGGTGACGGAGGAATTTTGCCGGGAACTGGTGGAGACGGGCCGGAGCCAGGTGGTTTTTCTGAACGATCACTGTAAACCGCAGGCCCAGGCCGATGATTTCTTTGGGGAGGGTTAGGAATGATTGTATTGATTCGGGTGGACGAGAGGCTGATTCACGGGGAGATCGTGTACAGCTGGAAAAATGCCGTGCGCTATGATTCGCTGGTGGTGGTCAGCGACGAGGTGGCGGGCAATGAGATGAGAAAGACCGCGCTGAGGATCGGCTGTCCTCAGGACGTGAAGGTGGCCATCCGCAGCGTGGCGGACGCCATTAAAATGCTGAACGACCCGCGCCTTTCAAAGTACCGGACCATGGTACTCTGCGAGGAAACGGTGACGGCCCTCAAGGTGTACGAGGGGATCGCAGAGCGGCCGGAATTCAACGTGGGGTATATGAAGCCAAGGGAGGGAAGGCAGGAGCTGACCAAGGGCGTGCACGTGACCCGCGAGGAGGCGGAGGCCATCCGCCGGGTGAAGGACATGGGCGTGAAAATCAACCTGCAGCGGGTGCCCACCGCGCCCGCCGCAAGCTATGAGAAGGCAGTGGAGAAGCTGAAATTCTGAATGAATGCGGTTTGTTCTGCCGGCATTCAGGCGGGATATAAACCGCAATTCCAAAATGGATAAGGGGGTTATGTTATGCATGAAGCATTGATCGTTGGTTTAATTGTGGCATTGATTGTGGTGACGGAGCGCATTCTGGCGGCGCCGTTAATCATCCGGCCCATCGTCACCTGTCCCCTGGTGGGGCTTGCGCTGGGAGATTTCCAGACCGGCCTGCTGGCCGGGGCCACGCTGGAGGTGACCTTTATGGGAGCGGTTCAGATCGGCGCCTCCCTTCCCGCGGACGCCACGGTGGGCGGAGCCATCGGCGTGGCGCTGGCCGTCATGAGCGGCAGAGGGCTGGAGAGCGTGATGGTGATCGCCCTGCCGGTGGCGGTGGCGGCCTCGACGCTGAAGCTGATCATGTTCACGGTGCGAAGCTACTATATGCCGCTGGCGGAGAAGTACGCCAGGGAGGCCAATGTGAAGGGCCTGATCATGGTGGACATCGTGGGCGGCCTAGGCCTTCAGTTTATCATCTATTTCCTGGTGACCTTCGGGGCCATCTACGCGGGAGCTCCGGCCGTTGAGGCGTTTCTGGACTCCATCCCGGACGTGGTGATGCACGGCCTGGACGTGGCAGCCGGCATTCTTCCGGCAGTCGGCTTTGCGTATCTGCTGTTGCCGATGTTAAAGAAGGAGACCTTTCTGTATTTCCTGCTGGGCTTTATCCTGGTCTCCTACATGGGCCTGGGAACGGTGCCGATCACCATTATCGCCTGTGTGATCGCGTTTATCATTACATTTGAGTTGCAGAAAAACGGCGGCGCGCAGGTGGCGAAGGCCGACGACGATGAGGAGGGGCTGTTTGATGAGTGAGAATCGTGCAAATCTGACCAGGGATGAGAAAAAATTTGTCCGGGAACTGTTTTTCTGGGATCATCTGTTTGACACCTGCTACAACTACCAGCTCCAGCTGAGCATCGGCTTTGCCTTAAGCATGTGGCCGGCCATCCGCAGGTTTTACAAGACAAAGGAGGAGCGGGCCAAGGCGCTGACCAGACATCTGATGATGCCCTACAACAACGGCGCGCCCATGAACACGCTGGTCAGCGGCGTGTGCTCGGCCCTGGAGGAGGAAGCCAGCCAGAACCCGGATTTTGACACCAATATCATTACCAACATCAAGGTGGGACTCATGGGGCCGGTGGCCGCCATCAACGACTCGTTTTTCTTCGGCACCTTCCGCCTGATCGCCTCGGCCATCGGCATCGCGCTGTGCACCAAGGGCAGCTGGCTGGGCATCCTGCTGTTCATTCTGATCAACAACATTCCCAGAGTGCTCAGCATCTACTACTGCGGCGTACTGGGCTATAAAACCGGCCTGGGGCTTCTGACGGATTTAAGCACCAGCGGCATCGTGGATAAGGTGTCCAAGGCGGCCAATATTGTGGGCGTGACCATCGTGGGGGCCATGACGGCCATGATGGTGTCGTTAAACACCACGGTTTCGTGGACCATCGGCGGCGAGGTGTATGCGCTGCAGAACTATTTGAACGACATTTTCCCCATGCTGCTGCCGTTATTGGTGACCCTGGGACTGTACAAGATACTCAGCAAGCGGGTGAGCATGGTGGTGGTCATGCTGCTGGTACTGGGCTTCTCCATTCTGGGGGCTCTGGTGGGAATTATCTGATGGTTTTGAACAATTAAAAAGGAGAGATTAGCGACATGGAAAAGGTTGTGGTAATCGGCGCGGGACGAAGCGGAAGAGGTTATGTGGGCGAGCTGTACGATCTGGAGGGCTATGAGATCACATACGCGGATATCGATCAGGAGCTGGTGGACCGGCTGAACGGCCAGGGGTATTACACGGTGTTCAAGATCGACGAAGACGGGAGCGAGGAGGTGCGAAGAATCACGGGTTACAGGGCGCTTCATACGATCCGGGACCACAAGGCGTACATCGACGCTATCGTGGAGGCGGATTACGTGTCCACCGCCACCTTCCCGGATGGGTTCGACGCCATTTCCGACGATATCGTGGAGGCGCTGCGGGAGCGCATGAAGCGGGGGATCAAACGGCCCATGGCCATCACGGTAGGTGCAAACTATGTGGGCGTGTACGACTATTACAGCAAGCGCATCGGGGATCAGTTGAATGAGGAGGAGAGGGAGTATTTAAACACCTATATGCCGCTGGTGGAGTCCATTATCCGTAGGGCCAGCTCCTACCCCACGGAGGAACAGAAAAAGGTGGATGAGCTGGCGATCCAGGGCGACTGTCTGAACACCCTGGAGGTGGAGCGAAACGCCTTCCGGTTCGGGGAAGGCCACGGGCTGCCGAAGTTCTTTAAGATGGTGGACAATGTAAAGCGGGAGATGATCATCAAAATCTGGATCGGCAACACCCTGCACTGCTCCTACGCTTACCTGGGCCAGTATTACCACCTGCACTCGTCCTTTGAGGCCGCGGTGAACGATTATGTGAGTAAATGCTCCTACTACGCCTGCGAGGAGGCCTACAACGCGGTGGCAAAGCAGCTGGGGCTTCCCATGCCCCGTCCGGTGAAGGAGTGGCAGGGAATCTGGACCTATTACCGTAACCCGTCTTTGCAGGACACGGTGCTGCGCATCGGCGCGGACCCCATCCGCAAGCTGTCCCGGAACGAGCGTTTCATTGGCCCGGCTCTCATGAGCCTGGAAAACGGGGACGTACCGGTGTTTATCTGCCGGAACGCGGCCTACGGCTTCGTGTTCGCCAACCCGGAGGACCCCAGTGCCTGCCGTCTCCAGGAAATGATCCGGGAGCAGGGGATTGAGAAAACCATTGCGGACGTCTGCCAGCTGGATTTAAGCCAGGCGAACGATAAGGTGGTTTACGACCTGATTTTGCAGAGCTATAAGGAGATCATTTCCTACAATCCAACCTGGTATCTGTTTGTGGAGAAATAGAGGGGGACGCCGTGCCGAATCAGATTTATCAGATTTTACCTGTGTTCGAGGAGCGCCTTTGGGGCGGACAGCGCCTGCGGGAGCGGTTCGGCTACCAGTTGGATTTAAAAAATATCGCTGAGGTGTACAATGTGATCGCCATACCGGGCCATCTGGACTGTACGGTGGCGGATACAGGGGAGAAGCTTTCGCTGTTTTACCACACCCATCGGGAGCTGTTCGACTGTGAAACGCCGGAGATGCCGGTGCGTATGATCATGTGCGCCGCGAAGGAACCGCTGTCCATCCAGATTCACCCGGACGACGATTACGCGCTGGCCCACGAAGGGATGAGGGGAAAGCCGGAAGGCTCCCTCGTCCTGGAGTGCGACGAGGATTTTCGTATGCTCCACGGGCATTTTGCGAAAACCCTGGAGGAGTTTAAGGCGCTGGCCGGGGCCAGGGACTGGAAAACGCTGTGCCGGTATATCAGGCCGCGGACAGGGGAGTACATCCACATCCCGCACGGCACCCTGCACGCCTTTGGGCCGGGGGCGGTTGTAATCGCATTTTCAGTCAACGGGGACGTGACCTACCGGCTGTACGACTACGACCGGGTGGACCCGGATACCGGGAAAACGCGGCCCACCCACCCGGAGGACGTGTACGCCAACGTCAACATTCCCGACAAGCTGGTGGAGCCTTATCGGGCGTTGCCGGAGGAAACGGACGGCTGCCGGATTTTCCGGTATCACGACGAGCCGGGCGTTTACAGCTGCGGGCGGGTGCAGGCAGCCGGGGAGCGGGGATTTTTCGGGATGGAGGAATTTTACTTCGTCACCTGTGTGAACGGATCGGGCAGTATAAACGGGCGCTGTGCACAGATGGGAGAGTCCTTCTTTATCCCGGCCCACTCCGGCCCGGTGGAGCTGCGGGGAACCCTGGATTTGACCTACATCACCTACAGGGGCATAATATGAGACAGGAGTCAAGCTATGTATGTAAAGTCAGTGGTGATTAAAAATAAGACCGGATTGCACGCCAGGCCGGCGGCGGAGTTTGTGGGCTGCGCCAAGCGCTACAGCTCGGACATCCGGGTGCGCAGGCCGGACGAGGCCGAGGGCGTCAGCGCCAAATCCATGATGCGGGTGCTGTCAAAATGCCTTTCCCAGGGGGTGACGGTTGAGATCAGCGCCCATGGCGAGGACGAGGAGCAGGCGGTGGAGGCCCTGGCCGCGCTGGTGGAGTCCGGCTTCGGAGAGGAGGAATGAGGGCGGCGGCCGCAGCGCTTATGGAATCGTTGTTGGAAAGCGGGGAGATGGAATGAGACTGGGGATGATCGGCTGCGGAAATATGGCCGCGGCCATGATAAAGGGGATTTTAGACAAGGGGCTGGCTCTGCCGGAGGAAATTCTGGCAAGTGATTCAAATGCCGCGGCCCGGGCCCGGGGGACGGCCCTGGGCGTGGCGGTGACGGAGGACAACCGGAAGGCGGCCGCCTGGGCGGAGATTCTGGTGGTGGCGGTGAAGCCGCAGTTCTACGGGGCGGTTTTGGAGGAGATCAGGGACTGCCGTCCGTCCGGCCAGGTGGTGGTGACCATCGCGCCGGGGATTTCCACGGAGTGGGTAGAACATCGTCTGGGGGCGGGCGTTAAGGTCGTCCGCACCATGCCCAACACGCCGGCCATGGTGGGGGAAGGCATGACGGCGGTCTGCTGCAACCGGAATGTGGAGCAGGGAGAGCTTGACCGGATTCTGGGGCTTTTGGACGGATTCGGCCGGGCGGAGCAGATTCCGGAGCGGCTGATGGACGCGGCGGTTTCCGTGGGCAGCAGCTCCCCGGCCTATGTGTTTATGTTCATCGAGGCCATGGCGGACGCCGCGGTGGCGGACGGGATGCCGCGGGCTGCTGCCTGCCGGATCGCGGCCCAGGCGGTGCTGGGGAGCGCGAAGATGGTGCTGGAGACGGGAAAGCATCCGGGGGAGCTAAAGGATATGGTGTGCTCGCCCGGGGGGACGACCATTGAGGCGGTGCGGAGTCTGGAACGGCATGGATTTCGGGGGTGCGTGATGGAAGCCATGAGGGCCTGTACGGAGAAGGCGAAGCGGATGGTGTAGGATGTCGCGTAAGACCGGCGGTGAAATGGAGGTGGAATATGCGGACATACGGAGGACGGACGGTTTGCGGGGGGACCGTGGAGGGCGCTGCCGCGGTTTGCAGCCGGGAAACGGCGGCGTATCCGGTTCCGGCGGGGACTGAGGAAGAGCTGCTCAGATTTGAGCGGGCGAAGTCGGAGGCTCTGGAGCAGCTTGAGCGGCTGGAGGCGGAGGTGGCCTCCCAGGCAGGCCAAGAGGCCGCCGCGATCTTTGCCGTGCACCGGCTGCTGTTGGAGGATTTCGACTACGTTCAGATGGCGGAGGACGGCATCCGGGCGGGGAAGAGCGCCCAGGAGGCGGTGTACGGGGCCGGGCGGACCTGCGCGGCCATGTTTGAGCAGATGGAGGACCCGTATCTGAAGGAGCGGGGCGCGGATATGATGGATCTCTCGGCACGGGTCATCGCCTGCCTGAACGGCTTTGCGTATCCGCCTGAGTCCGGTCCGGAGGCAATTCTCATCGCGGAGGATTTTTCGCCCAGCCAGGTGGCGGCCTGGCAGCGCGGGGGAGCCAGGGCGGTGATTTCCTCCTCCGGATCGGAATTTTCCCACGCCTCGATCCTGGCCAGGGCCTTCGGCGTGCCGATGATGGTGCAGACCGGGATTCCGGCTGCAGAGCTCGCCGGTAAGCGGTTTAAGGGGAGCGTGGAGGCCGGTGAGGAAGGCGGGCTGGGACGGATTAGATTGGAGGTTTTGTGATCCTGGGATGAGATCAGGACAGATAATCAGAATACTGTATACAAGATAAGACGCCGGAAACCGTTTGTGACTTCCGGCGTCTTATCTTCGGTCCTTTGCCGCTGGCATCAACCGCGATATGATCCGCAGCGGCTGTGGGAAAAAGGCGGAGCTACGGATTTCAATTTTTTAAAATCCAGTGCTCCGCCACGCTTCCGTCCAGCAGCGTCACCTTTAAAACCAGCCCCCCGGCTTCCATCCCCAGAGAGAAACGGTCTCCATAAACAGGCTGGTCGAAGGCCTCTTCCCGGCGCTTCTTCTCTGCCTCGATGGTGAAATGGTAACCATCCCGCGATTTAAAGATCATAAACCAGGCGTAGTTCCCGTCCGGCATTTTCACGGAGTACCCCTCGTCAAAGGGCAGGCTCACCGTCTCGCCGCCGGCCAGGCGCTTGCCCAGGATTTCGCCGTAATCTTCCGTCAGATGAAGCATGTCAAAACTACCGGAGCAGGTGTCGTAATAACGGCTTTCCGCGGTGAAGGTATCGCCTGTGAGGCCGGATTTCAGGGTGTAGACGGCGTTGCAGGAGTCGATCACCTCTTTGTCCACCAACTCCAGGGACTCCCCGTACATGTCCTCATAGTGGGGGATGATATATCCCTCGTTGTAAACCTTGGAGCCCGGGTCGTGGTGGAAATAGTAGCCGGGACCGTTGACGAACAGACTATTCAGATTCCAGGCGGCCAGGCAAATGAGCAACAGAAGCCCGGGCACCCACATCCGTTTCAAACCGCCCTTTTTTCTGCGCACCACAAACACAACGGCCAGCACGGCGGCGGCCACGGGAAAAACGAACATGGCCGCAAGGCCCAGAAAGAACAGGGCCAGCACCAGAAGTGCAAGCAGGATTTCAGGAATTGTCATGCCGGATCCCTCCAAAAAGATTATAAAATCATGCCGTTTCCCAAAAAGGAAGCGATCTCCTCATGGTTTTCGCTGATCAGCCATTGGTATTTTTTGGATACAATGTAGAAGTCGCCCAGCCCGCTGCTTTCATCGAGAATGGCGATCAGCTCGGGCAGACACATTTCATAAAGCCAGTATTTGGGCTGATAACCCTTGCGGTCCTCCAACAGCACATAGACGGGTTCATGGGGCGTGGGAATGATTTCGGGGAGCGCGTGGTACCATAGCGGTTGATCTGTGATCCGCCGGTATACGCAAGGGATATCCGGTTTGTAGCGTCCCATGTTGGCCCAGTGGATTCCACCGCCGTCCGCCACAAAGGCGGATTCGATCTCATGCAGGATAGCGGAATATTTGAGCTTGGGCACTTCAAAGGCACGTGCCCGGTCCAGATTCTGATCCTTGATGATCTGTTCAGTCTGCTTTCTCATGTACATGGTGAATGTCATTGCGCTGCGCACCGTCCATTTCTTAAATTGAACTGATAGGGCCATATAGTTCTTTGATTATATCAGACAATCAGACAAAATCATAGCAGGTACTGCGCACCGTTTTATTCAAGCGGCCTCATTTCTTATTGCAAATACCAGCCGTACAATGATAAAATAAAACAAAATGCGGCCCGGCCCGGTTAGGACGACGCCGCTGCAGCGCGAGGGAGGGCAAACATATGAAGATTTTGGTGATCAACAGCGGCAGCTCGTCGTTAAAATTCCAGGTGGTGGACCCGGAGAACGAGAAGGCTCTGGCAAAGGGCGTCTGCGAGCGGATCGGAATCGACGGGATTTTTAATTACCGGACGGACGGGGGGATTTCCCTGAAGGAGCCGGTGGACATGCCGGACCATAAAGCTGCGGTGGGGGTGTTGTTAAATATGCTGGTGGACCCGGAGCGCGGCGTGCTGAAGGATTTTTCGGAGATCGACGTGGTGGGGCACCGGCTGGTTCACGGGGGAGAGAAATTTTCCGGTTCTGTGGTCATCACAGACGAAGTTATCCAGGCCATGAAGGAATGCAATGATCTGGCGCCTCTCCATAACCCGGCCAACCTGATTGGTGTCTATGCCTGCAGGGAGCTGATGCCG
>OLPX01000270.1_pt1 | contig 54607 bp, 45 predicted proteins | sample 1672491 | NCBI WGS metagenome assembly OLPX01 (sample SAMEA3136692, study PRJEB25190) | human gut metagenome | biome: human gut; feature: human-associated habitat; material: faeces | place: Austria | collected 2013
TGCTGCTCTTCCGATCGTTTATTTATTTTTTATCATATACCAGAAGTCTAAAGTGAGGACAATTACAAGATTGAAAAATTTAAGTGGGTGTGTATGTTGAGTGTTATCCCTTTTTTTCTTATAAATATTTCTTTTTATATTCTTTCTGACTCATACATGCAATACTATCAACAAATCACAATTGACAAATGCCATAAGAATGTTATAGAATAATAATGTTAAAGGCATTGATGGTGCACAGTAAGAAACCAAAAGTTTCCGAATTTCACACCGTAGCTGTATCTTTGAATGTGATGCAATGTCATTTAAGCATCAGTAGGAGATAACGGAGTCTGCCCGTTACGCAGAGACTTAAGTGCTTATGGTAATTAAGAAGAAGTTTAACGATACCATAGGAATTAGGGTGGTACCGCGAGTATATATTAAGAACTCGTCCCTTTGCGGACGGGTTCTTTTTCTTTTGCCTGAATACAGAAGAAAAAGTAACCTGATCCGAGAATATAGAAAAGATCAATAAAGGAGAACTAAGCAGATGAAAGAGAGATTAGAGGCAATCAAGAAAGCTGCCTTGGAGAAAATCGAGCAAGCAGATGCAATGGATAGTTTAAATGATATCCGTGTATCTGTACTGGGTAAAAAAGGTGAATTAACTCAGGTATTAAAAGGAATGAAGGACGTAGCCAAAGAAGAACGTCCGATCGTTGGACAGATGGTCAATGATACCAGAGCAGTCATCGAAGAAGCATTAGAAAAAGAGATGACATTATTAAAGAAAAAAGTTCGTGAAGAAAAGATGAAACGTGAAGTCATCGACGTTACATTACCTGGAAAAACTCATGAAAAAGGACATCGTCATCCAAACCAGATCGCGCTGGAAGATTTAGAAAGAGTATTTATCGGTATGGGATACGAAGTTGTAGAAGGACCAGAAGTAGAATACGATAAATACAACTTTGAAATGTTAAATATTCCTGCAAATCATCCTGCAAAAGATGAACAGGATACATTCTATATCAACAAAGATATCGTGTTAAGAACACAGACATCTCCTGTACAGGCTCGTATCATGGAAACAGGACAGATGCCAATCCGTATGATAGCACCTGGACGAGTATTCCGTTCTGACGAAGTAGATGCAACACATTCTCCATCTTTCCATCAGGTAGAAGGATTAGTTGTAGATAAAGGAATCACATTTGCAGACTTAAAAGGAACATTAGAACAGTTTGCAAAAGAATTCTTCGGACCAGATACAAAAGTAAAATTCCGTCCACATCATTTCCCATTTACAGAGCCAAGTGCGGAAGTAGACGTGACATGTTTCAAATGTGGTGGAAAAGGATGCCGTATGTGTAAAGGAAGCGGATGGATCGAGATCTTAGGATGTGGAATGGTTCACCCACACGTGCTTGAAATGTGCGGAATCGACCCAGAAGTATATTCAGGATTTGCATTTGGAATCGGTTTAGAGCGTGTCGCATTATTAAAATACGAGATCGACGATATGCGTCTGTTATACGAAAACGATAAGAGATTCTTATCACAGTTCTAAGAGAAACGATAAGAATATTTCGAATAGAGAAGATAGAATAAAGGAGAATAAAAGTAATGGATACACCAATTTCATGGATCAAAGCTTATGTGCCTGATCTTGATTGCACACCACAGGAATATGCAGATAAAATGACATTATCTGGTTCCAACATGGAAAGTGTCACATATTTAGATAAAAACTTAGAAAAGATCGTAGTCGGAAAGATCGAGAAGATCGAAAAACATCCAGACGCAGACAAACTGATCATCTGTCAGGTGAATGTTGGAGATGAAACAGTTCAGATCGTAACAGGAGCACCAAACGTATCAGAAGGAGACTTAGTACCAGTTGTCTTAGACGGTGGACGAGTTGCCGGAGGACATGACGGTGGAAAGAACCCAGAAGACGGAATTAAGATCAAAAAAGGAAAACTTCGTGGAGTAGAATCTTTTGGTATGATGTGTTCTATTGAAGAACTTGGAAGTTCCAGAGATATGTACCCAGAAGCACCGGAATATGGAATCTACATTTTCAATAAAGACGTAAAACCAGGAGATGATGCAGTTGAAGCTTTAGGACTTCGCGATGCAGTTGTCGAATTCGAGATCACATCAAACCGTGTAGACTGCTTCAGCATGATCGGTATGGCAAGAGAAGCAGCCGCTACATTTAAGAAAGACTTCTTCCCACCAGTTGTCACAAAGACTGGAAATGATGAAGATGTCAATGATTACATCAAAGTAAGAGTCGAAGACGAGGATCTTTGCCTAAGATACACAGCAAGAGTTGTAAAAAATATCAAATTAGCACCATCACCAGAATGGATGCAGAGAAGATTAGCTGCGATGGGAATCCGTCCGATCAATAACCTGGTTGACATCACAAACTACGTGATGGAAGAATTCGGACAGCCAATGCATGCATACGATCTTGATACGATCGCAAACAAAGAGATCGTCGTACGCCGTGCAAAAGCGGGAGATAAATTCACTACATTAGATGGTGAAGAAAGAACAATGGATGAAAATGTCTTAATGATCTGTGATGGAGAAAAAGAAATAGGCATCGCAGGTATCATGGGTGGAGAAAACTCCATGGTAACAGATGATATCAAGACATTATTATTTGAAGCAGCATGCTTTGATGGAACAAATATCCGACTTTCTTCTAAGAGAATCGGTTTAAGAACCGATGCATCTGGTAAATTCGAAAAAGGATTAGACCCAGAAAATGCAATGGCAGCGATGGATCGTGCATGCCAGTTGATCGAAGAATTAGGAGCAGGAGAAGTTGTTGGAGGAGCCGTTGATGTTTATCCAAATCCAGTCAAACAGATTCGCCTTCCATTAGAAGTAGATAAAATGAACGCCCTTCTTGGAACAAATGTATCCAAAGAAGAAGTCTTAGAATATTTCGGAAGAATCGACCTTGGATATGATGAAGCAACAAATGAAGTCATCGTACCATCCTTCCGTCAGGACCTTCACCGTATGGCAGACCTTGCAGAAGAAGTTGCAAGATTCTATGGATATGATAACATCCCAGTTACATTACCAAACGGAGAATCCACAGCCGGTAAGAAACCATTCAAGATCCGTGTTGAAGATGTCTGCAGAAATGTAGCAGAACAGAACGGATTCTGTGGTGGAATGACATATTCCTTCGAAAGTCCAAAAGTATTCGATAAATTATTATTAGCTGAAGATGCAAAAGAACGTCAGGCAATCGAGATTTCAAACCCATTAGGAGAAGACTTCAGTATCATGAGAACAGTTTCCTTAAACGGAATGTTGACATCTCTGTCTACAAACTTAGCACACAGAAATAAAAATGTAAGATTATATGAATTTGGAAATATCTACATTCCAAAATCATTACCATTAACAGAATTACCAGATGAAAGAATGCAGATGACACTTGGAATGTACGGAGAATGCGATTTCTTCACATTAAAGGGTGTTGTAGAAGATATGCTTGATTCCTTAGGATTAGGTGGAAGATCTGAATATGCACCGACAGGTGAACATCCATTTTTACACCCAGGAAGAGCAGCAGATGTGACGATCGATGGAGAAAAAATTGCCTACATCGGACAGATTCATCCAGAAGTTATGGATAACTATAACATGAAAGGTGAAGTCTATGTAGCGGTCATTGACATGCCAACATTAGTACCAAAAGCAACCTTCGACCGCAAATACGAAGGAGTAGCCAAATTCCCTGCAATGAAACGTGACTTAAGTATGGTTATGAAGAAAGACATCTTCGTTGGACAGCTTGAGAAGATCTTTAAAGATAAAGGTGGAAAACTTCTCGAATCCTACGAATTATTCGATGTCTACGAAGGAGACCAGATCGAAAAAGGATACAAATCCGTAGCATACTCCTTAACATTCAGAGCAAAAGACCGTACATTAGAAGACGCAGAAGTATCTAAGATCGTTGAGAAGATTCTTGATGAACTTAAGAAATTAGGCGTTGAATTACGTGCTTAATTGTGATCGAAAACAAAATAAAGTGAGAATTAAAATCCTCTGGCAGATAATAGTGTCAGGGGATTTTTGTGTATCAGAAAGAAGCAATATGTAAAGGTGTTGAAAAAATTATTGTTTTTCGATAATTTTTATGATACAATAATCTTGAAATTATCGAAAAACAATAATTGGAGGTAGATAGGATGAAATCAAACATAAATAAACTAATCCTGATCGAAGTCATCGCAGGAATCCTTTTTGCATTCATAGCAAGCAAAATCCTACATATGACAGCAGCACTACAGATCATGTACTTACCATTTGAACTCATAGGAAAAGGACTAAGATTTTTATCTCTGAGTTCGGCAATAGGAAATGTCATCGCGATCATCATATACGCAGCCATTTCAATGATACCGGCAATTTATGTCATCTATCAGAGAAAAAGAGGAAGAACACACAAAGAAGACATATTACTTGTTGCATTCACAGGGCTATTATTTTATTCCATGTATATGTTCATCAATCCAGGACTCATGTATCAGAAAATGCCAGACATTTTTTCAATGGACCAAAGCAGTCTGATTGTAATGAAAATTATTTACGCATTCATCATTTACAGCGTCCTGGTCATGTGGTTAATTATGAAAGCGATTCGTTTTCTTGGAGATGACAGCCAGAAGAATTGGAAAAACCGCTTATATTTTGGAATGAAAGGACTCATTGCTGCGCTAGTCAGTTATTATACGCTTTTGATCACATATGCAAAGACATTCGAACTGCTTCATAAGAGCGAAAATAAACTGCAAAATGTATCTTCGATAGAATGGTTTAAATCAGTATTACAGTTATTACCAATCATTATGACAATCCTGCTATTTATCAACATCATTCATGTAGTAAAAGCAATCGAAGATCATAAGGAGGAGCAGCAGATGATGACAGTGGCAAGACTTGCAAGTGTCGCAAAGGTTACTGCAGTGGTTACAGTTATATCAGATTTTATTCTGAATTTTTATCAGTTTTTACTAGGAGCAACCTTACAGAATGTAAATGTTACGTTTGCACCAGATGTATCCATGGAACCGTTGATCATAGCATTTGGAGCATTGATCTTCCATGAATACTTCAAGCGGACTAAACAGTTAAAAGAAGAAAATGACCAGTTTATATAGAAGGAATGATAGTTATGGCAATTAAAATACATTTGGATGACATCTTAAAAGAACGAAACATGACATCCAAAGAATTATGTAAAAAAGTCCATATTACAGAAGCAAACCTGTCAATTTTAAGAAGTGGCAAGGCAAAGGGAGTGCGTTTCTCAACGATCAATAAGATCTGTTATTATCTTGAGTGCGATGTCGGGGATATCTTGAAATTTGACGGGAGATTGGAGGAAGAAGATGAGTAGGGGAATCAGAAAAACAGGAGTATTGGCAATGGTTGTGATGCTGGCAGCAACTCTATCAGGATGCCGCCTTGCAAAAAAAGACGAGGATGGAACAGTAAAGAAAACATTGTATGGTGCTTATGCAGTTGTAGGAAAGAGTCTGGATGATCCAGACATTCCAGATCCAGAGATGGAAGGAACAACTGTTGGGCAGAAAGATAAAAAAGGATTTGTTCATTTTAAAAAGATCAAGGGATATTTCTTTTTTCATAAATACGATCAGAAAGAAAATACGATCAGCATGGATGGTGATCCACAGTTGACTCATTTTTCAGGCGGCTCTAATATGAAAGATGGCGAGATCCAAAAAGATAAATGGCAAAAGACAGGCCAGTCATGTAAGGCAACAATTTATGTTCAGGAAACAAAAGGAATCACAAAAGTGCAGATTGGAAGTGTATATAAAAGAGCAGATGGTACATTTTATCTGGAACCTTCAGGAAGGTCTTCTGTGCAGGATCTTTGTAAAACAGGAGGGTCTGGGATCAGCCAATCTTTTTCTGTGGATACAGAAGAAGGAAAGATGACATACCGTGTGGACTTTAAAGCAGACCGTGCAGTCAAAAAGATCCAGATCATCGAAATGAACAAAGATGATGTCAAGATCAAAAAAACAGCCTATATTTCACCTAAAATAAAACAGTACCAGATGCAAAAAGATACAGCATATGTTATTATAAATGAACAGCTGATCGGTATGAAAGGTCAAACGATCAACAGACAGAAGATACATTCAGCAAAGAAGAATTTCACATATAAATGGAAGCAGCTTGGAGATGATGGAGTATTGACACCGACAGACTTGAAGTTTAAAAAGTAAAATCAGGAGGATATAATTGAAATATGAAAGATAAAAGAGAATCATTTAACAGCAGATGGGGATTTATCCTCGCCTGCATTGGTTCGGCAGTTGGTATGGGAAATATATGGATGTTTCCGACAAGGGTATCTTTGTATGGGGGAGGTTCCTTTTTGATCCCGTATTTTATCTTTGTCGTTGTGATCGCATCCACTGGTGTGATTGGAGAGATGAGTTTTGGACGTGCGGCAAGGTCTGGACCGATTGATGCATTTGGGATGGTCTGTGAGAAGAAAGGAAAGAGAAAAGTCGGGGAAGGGTTAGGAATGATCCCAGTTCTTGGTTCTCTTGCGATGGCGATCGGATATACAGTTGTGATGGGGTGGATCTTAAAATATGCTGTTGGAACTTTCACAGGGGCAACACTTGCACCAAAGACGATCGAAGAATTTGGCGGACGTTTTGGAACAATGGCATCTGCATTTGGAAATAATATCTGGCAGATTCTTGCTTTGATCTTATGTATGTGTATTTTAATCTTTGGTGTAGGAGCAGGGATCGAGAAAGCCAATAAGATTTTAATGCCAATTTTCTTTACACTGTTTGTGATCCTTGGAATCTACGTGGCATTTCAGCCAGGAGCAGCAGCGGGATATCAATATATTTTCAGAGTCGATAAGGCGGCCATCTTAGATCCAAAGACATGGATCTTTGCACTAGGGCAGGCCTTCTTCTCCTTATCCGTCGCAGGAAATGGAACATTGATCTATGGATCATATTTATCCGATGAAGAAGACATTCCATCATCTGCGGCAAGAGTTGCATTTTTTGATACGGTCGCTGCGATGCTTGCAGCACTCGTGATCATCCCAGCTATGGCAACAACCGGAGCAACACTGGATCAAGGAGGACCGGGGCTGTTATTTATCTATCTTCCAAACCTGATCAGCTCTATGCCAGGAAGTACGATCATCGCGATCATCTTTTTCGTTGCAGTGCTTTTTGCGGGAATGACATCACTGATCAATCTCTACGAAGCACCAATCGCAACTGTACAGGAAAAACTCCACGTAGGAAGAAAGACCGCCTGTGTGATCATCGCAGTGATCGGCGTGATCGTCTCCTTATTGATCCAGGGCATCGTATCTGACTGGATGGATATCCTATCCATTTACATCTGCCCACTAGGAGCAGGACTCGCAGGAATCATGTTCTTCTGGATTGCCGGAAAGAAATATGTAGAAACACAGATAAACAAAGGAAGAGAAACAAAATTTACAAAGATGTATTATCCAATCTGCAAATATATTTATGTATCGATCTGTATTTTGGTATTGGTACTTGGAATTGCATTAGGTGGAATTGGGTAATGAATGTAGAATCGTAGTTAAGGTATATCTTGGCTGCGATTTTTTTTCATAGGATATTTCGATGAAAGCAAACAAATTAAGTTCCAAGAAATTGTACGAAATTACAAGGAAAGAATATTTACATTTAAGAAGATTTTTGCTATGATATAACTATCAAAGTAGAAGTATTGTTGAAACTTATATAACTATAAATGTAGAATAAATAACAAAGATAAAGGGGATTTAGCTATGGAATTAAAAGAATTAACAAGTGCAGAACAGGTTGTGATGAAATGTATCTGGGATTATGGAAAGGATATGCCATTACAGCAACTGATTGAAAATCTAAAACAAGACTATGGAAAAGATTATAAAAGAACAACGATCCGTACATTTGTCCTTCATTTAGAAGAGAAAGGATATGTGACAACATATCAGATCGGGAAATATTCTTATATTAATTATCTGATCGAAGAGCAGGATTACAAAGAACAGGAATTGGAAAAGACAAAGAATTTCTGGTACAAAGAATCTGGATTTGATCTGGTAAAGACATTATATAAAGGAAAATTAAATGAGGGGAAACTAAAGAAACTCAAAAAGTTGTTAGAAGAAATCGATGATTGACAGGAGAAGATATGATAGACATAAGAGAGATATTGGTTAGGATATTTAGTGCGATATTTTTATCCATGTGCACTGGAAGCTGTATGTTTGTTTTCTGGATGGCTCTAAGAAAAGTTTTTGCAGACAGGATTCGTCCAAAAGTTTATGATGTGATATTAAAGATCATTTTAATTGCTTACTATGTTCCAGCAGGATATCTGTTAGTAAATATTTTTTTTGATAATGGATATGTATTTGATTTTACAGGTACTATCATCAATGTTTTTTATGCTATAGCGTTGTTCTGGCTGGCTGGAGCAATTGCAACAGTTCTGAAGTTTGGAGAACGAACATTCCGAATTAGAAGAGAAAAAGAAAGGTGCTTTCCATGTAAGATGTATGTGAAAAAGCTCTTTGAAGATTGTAAAAGAGAGCTTGGAATTCGCAGATCAATAGAAGTATTACAAGGATATCGCATTCAAATTCCAATGACAGCAGGAATGTTAAAACCATGTGTGTTTTTACCTGTAGAAGATATGGAAGAAGAACAATTAAAAACGTGTATCTACCATGAACTCACACATTATAAGAAGCACGATATATTTTGGAATTATATAGCATGTCTGATGGTATGTATTCACTGGTATTGCCCATGGATCAGAACTGTATTTCGTAAGAATGATGAATGGAGCGAGGTGATCTGTGATCTATCAGCGATTGGTTATGTAGGATCAGCGAAGCGTTATTTTACAACGATTTTTGAGATGAGTCAGAAAAGTCAGGGAATCAAAGCATATCGAGCAGCATGCCTGTTTGAAAGCCAAGATAGCTTAGAACAAAGAATCTACTATGCAATGATGTATCGAAAACAAAAGAAGATAAAATATGCTGCAGTCATTGCAATGACCGTGATATTTTGTGGAATGAGTGTAACCAGTACTTTGGCTGTAAGTAAGGGATATCAAAAAGTATATACAAAATGGGTACAAGAAACGGAAGTAGAAATAGAAGAACCAGATGATGAGGAAGAGGAGAGAATATCGTATGAAGAAAAAATGGGAGTTTTGGAGAATGATAAGAGTGAAAGCATAAAGAAAATAAATTTAAAAAATTTTAAAAAGATGAATACAATGACTTTTAAGAACCAAATAAAAAATGGAAAAAGACTGAGGTATAAAGGGTTAGTTGCAAAACAAAATGAAAATATAGAACTTACAATAGGAAGTCAGAAGAAATGTAAATATATAAAAGCTGGAATTATTGATTCTCAAAATAAGGTTAGCTATATACAAGATAGGGGTACGGATTTAATTAGATATCAGTTTAGAATAAAAGAAGGAGGAAAATATGATGTTTTTATTGAAATGGAAGGTATGAAAAAAATGAAGATTTCCGGGATGATTGCGATAAATGATTGAAGGAATATGAGGTAAAAAATGAAGCATATGAGATTATTGATAATAATATTTGCAATATTGTTTAGCTGTTCTACTTACAATATAAGTGCGAATGAAAATACAGATGACATAGTAGAAGAAAAGATAGACGTATCAGAAAATATTATTGAAGAGATTGGAGATGAACAGGAAGATTTAGAATCATTTTCTAATGTAGTAGAAATTGATTGGACGGTAAAAAATGGGGTAAGAAAGAAAACAAAAGAATTTTATAAAAAGAAAGGAAGTACTGTAAATATTAATTTAAAAATAAAGCCAGGAACACAGAGTGTTAAAATCGGATATTTAGATAAAGATCAAATAAAACACTATAAAACAGTAAAAGCAAAAATAGATTATGATTTTACAATAAAAAAAACAGGATATATACAGGTATTTGTTGAAAATAACAGCGGAAAGACAGTAACAGCAAGTGGAAGTTATATTAAATAATATTTATAAATATATTTTATAAGAGGTGATGCAATATGAATAATTAAAAAATCCATGTAATACAAAAGATCCCCATCTTCAGCTATCTGTAATATACAGATACAAGTATCACATGGATTCCTATATTATAACAAAACATATCAAGAAATAAAAGCTATTTATAGTATAATGAGAAAACATTATGAGAAAGTTCAGAAAAGTCACAGCTACAATCTTGGCAGTAATGATGACGGTAGGAACAGGTATGTTTGGATATAAACCAGCAAATGTATCTGCCAGTCAAAAAGAGAGTGAATATATCATTGTAACAAAAAATAACAAAGCAATGAAAAGTGTCGAAGAAAAATATGATACAAAGATAGAAAAACAAGAACAAAATACAGATCTTTTACAGGATGAGAATGTATTAGTATCGAAAATGACAGCACAAGAGGCGGATGTTGTAAGTAGAGATAAAAAAGTTGTTTCTATAGAAAAGAATGATATGGTAAGTGCATTAGAAGCAGGGGATACAGCAGAAATAGAAAATGAACAAAATTCAGACAGTGAATGGAATTTAAAAAGTATTCATGTAGATAAAGCAGATGATTCGGCATCAAGTGAAAAAATAAAAGTAGCGTTATTAGATTCAGGGATTGATTATCAAGAAGGGTTAGATGTAAAAGAAAGAGTAAATTTAATAGAAGATGATACAGAATTTTCTCCATTGTTTGAAGATAGTTCAAATCATGGAACTTCTATTGCAAGTTTATTAGTCAGCAATAATGGGGAAGTAAAAGGGATCAACAAAAATATTGAATTATATTCTGCAAGAATTTTAGATGAAAATAAACAGGCTCCAATAAGCAGGGTTGTAGAAGGAATTTATTGGGCAATTGATAAAAAGGTAAATATTATCAGTATTAGTTTTGGAACAAATCAGTATTCAGAAGCCTTAAAACAGGCAATCGATGAAGCAAATGCAAATGGAATTTTAGTGATTGCGGCAGCGGGAAATCAGGGTGAGAATGGAACAGATAATATAGAATATCCAGCTGCATTTGAAAATGTTGTAGCAGTAGGATCTGTAGATTCCAAAGCAGAATTAAGCGATTTTAGTTCTACAGGAAAAGAAGTCGATGTCGTAGCACCAGGGGAAGCAGTACGTGCGACAGGTGCTTTTGGTGAGACAATGGTTACTTCAGGAACAAGTATGGCGGTGCCACATGTGGTTGGCGTAGCAAGTCTCTTATGGCAGAAAGATACCAGTAAGTCAAAAGATTTTATCAAAGATCTTTTAGAAGAAAGTGCAAGAGATTTGGGAGATAAAGAATCTTATGGTAATGGACTAGTTGATTATGAATATGCGGATAAACAATATGAAAAAGCAGAAGAACAGTATGATCAGGGGCAGGATATTGATATTCAGGATAATACAAAAACAATTGAAACATATAATAATTCTTCCGATGAAGCAAAGGTAGAAGGAACGTGGTCAGCAGCAAAACATCAGCAGTATTTAACAGATAATGATGTGAATATCCCAGCGATGAAAAAAGGAGCAATATATGCGGATAGTGATGACTCAGGAGTAAAAGGAATGACAGAAAATCCGGATTTTCATGCAGCTGGTGACAAAGATGGAAGTTATTATGTAGATGATACGGCAAAAAAATATTATCGTATAGCTAATATTTCAAAATATGCAACACAGGTTAATATAACAGATGAAAATGTTATCAAACATTATGGAATGATCAATATTACAAGATAAAAATGATGAATATATGATATATATAAATTGGTAAAGCAAAATACAATGTAGTGTAATAAACGAAACGATATAAATCTTATTTTACAAACAAGGGAGGAATAGTCAAATGAAAAAGAAATTATTATCTTTAGCTATGCTGGTAACAGCAACAGCCAGTGGAATTGCATTTACCAACAATGTAAAAGCAGCAACCAAATGGGACACAACAAAATCAGTAACAAAAGAACAAAATGGAGTCAAATATTCCGCATATCTGTCTGAAGACGGAAAAGAAAGCTGGATCTATCAGGTGAAATTAAGTAAGAAGATCAAGACACTTTCTTTACCAAAAGAGATCAATCAGGCGAAACTAACAAGAGTGGGATATGGAGAAGAATTATACGGAGAAGGACATGATTCATATGAAAATATCTTTGGAGATACGATTGAACCAGGGCATGGATGTTACGGAACAACATCGAACGATGATAAGAACAAACGCTCCGTTGAGAAGATCGTGATCCCGAGTACAGTCGATCAGATGGAAACAGCTGCATTTACAGGAATGACAAAACTTAAGAGTGTAACAATTCCATCAAAAGTTGCCAAAGTACCAGCTTATACATTTGCAAAATGTACTTCATTATCAAAGATCAAGTTTTCAAAGAGCATGAAATCCGTTGCAAGCACTGCATTCTTATATAGCAATCGTGTAAAAACATTCAGCTGTCCAAAAGCAAATAAAACATATACAGTGAAAAAAGGTCAGCTGACAACAAAATCAGGAAAGACACTCGTACTTGTGCCAAACAGTATGAAAAAGATCACAGTTCCATCCACTGTAACAACGATCAGACAAAAAGCACTCAACGGTTCACAGGCAACAAGTCTTGTACTTCCAAAATCTGTAAAGACAATTGAAAAGAAAGCGTTAAGTGCAAAGAAGATCAAAAAGGTAAGTTTAAGCAGCAAAAACAAGACATATAAGATCAAAAATAACTGCATTTATCGTAAGTCTGACGGCCTCTTAGTTGCAGTTGTTGCAAAGGCAAAGAAGATTTCTCTCCCATCCACAGTAAAAGTGATCGATGACGGAGTATCCGTAATGGGTAAAATCAGTAAAAAAAATGAAGTCCATATTCCAAAATCCGTAAATAAAGTTATTGAAAACTGGATGTTCTATGGAGATGCAGCCGTATATTTCCACGGAATGAAGCCACCAGTGATCGTAAGCCAGTATAACGGAAATGAATTTACAGCACTTCCGATCTTTAATAAGGTTTACGTACCAAAGAAAGCAAAAGCAACTTATATCAAGTGGGCAAAAGACAGAGATGGATTAGAGTGGAATAACTTACATACATTTTAGGAAACAATAAAGTAAAGATACATGGTAGAACAGGACATTCCAGCGAAAGCAGGGATGTCCTGTGTTTTCTTATGCAGCATTTCCTTGTTATTTGCAATATCAAATGGTAGAATTAGGAATATTCAAAGTGAATCAATCTGTAATATGGAATGGAAAACAAACCGATACAACAAAGGAGAAACGAAACAATCATGCCAGGATACATTTTACATTTAACTGCTGCCCAGATGTTTCTAAAGACACAAAAAGGACAGAAATTTTTAAAGACAAAACAAGATAAAAATAATTTTCTGATCGGAAATCTTCTGCCAGATACAACAAAGATCAAAGCAAGATCCCATTTCAGAGATCCAAAATATCACGATCGCATGATAGAATACCCGGAAACAAGCTGGTTTATCAAGAAATATAAGCATCTTCTATCAAACAGCAGTGTGGTCGGATATCTCTTTCATCTCTACATCGATCGAAGATTTTTCAAATACTATATGCCAAGGATCGTAGAGTTTCGAAATGCACAAGATGAGAGAGAAGAAAGAAGAGATATGGTAAAAGATGTCTTATTAAAACGGACAGGACAAAGATTATCAAAGCAGGATTTTTTCTCAGAGAAATACTACTATGGGGACTACACAAAGATGAATATGTACCTTGTAAATCGTTATCAGATTCCGACAACACTTGATCCCAATATATCAAATCCTGGGATCAAAGAAGTTGATTATGAGGATGTAAAGCAGGTGTTAAAAGAATTAAAAACATATATGAAAGTACCAAAAGATGCAGTAAAGAACGTGAGAGTTTTTGACGTGGAAGATCTTCTTTTCTTTTTGGAAAACGCAGTAGGTGTATTTAAAATCTAAGTTTGGATAACATACAAATACAGGAAATTTTTTCATTATATAACAAAAAAGTTGCAAATATTACAAAAATATGACATAATACCATAGAAATAACTTTAAGGAGGACAACATGATGAAAACTGTAAAGGAAATTGTAAAGAGGGAACGTCAAAAGAGAAGAAGACGTGTGGGGATTATGATCGTATTGATCGCTTTATGTGCAACAGCAATTTTCTTTGGAACCAAAGTTTATCACAATTACAAGGAAGAGGAATTCTTCAAGAGTGTGAAAGAAAAAGAAATCAAAGTAACTCCAAAAAGCATAACGCACAAACAGACAGATATCTTTACACAAAGTTATCAAAAAGAAACGGATGATCAGTTGAAAGCATTAAAGAAAGGCAAAAATTATACTTTCAATAAGCCCTTAATCGTCTGGAATGCATATGGAACATACACAACATCTTTGTACTATTATGCAAAAAATGATCGTGCATCTTATGCAGTATGTACTGTAGAAGCCAGCGAAGCAGGTGCGAGTCCATACAAACGTACATTGAAATCTGTATCTGGAAAGAAATATGTGACAACACATGAATATCAGATCAAAGGACTTGTTCCAGGAGCGAAGAATAAGATCACAATGCAATTCTTTAATGAAGATGGAAGAGCTGTCGGGAAAACACATTTCTACGTGACAGCACTGAAAGATGATGTCATTCCTGCAATTCTTAAGAAGAATACAGGGACAAGCAAAGCAAAGATGAGCGATGGCCTGTTTTGCCTGTTTGGACATGATAAAGCGGATGTGTCAAACATCTATCTGTATGATAATAATGGAGTGAGCAGGGGAAGAATGCCTTTGAACAAATATCGCACAGACCGCTTTTTATTTATCAAAGGACAGCTGGTATATTCTTATGACTATAATAAAATTGCATTTACGAATTGTATAGGAAAAGTGACAAGGACCATTGATATTGGAAATTATCAATTTCATCACGATTTCCGTTATGACAAGAAACACGATAAGATCATTTGTCTGGTAAATAATCTGGACAAAGATACGATTGAAGATACGATCGTACAGGTGGATGTAAAGACAGGAAAGACAAGTATGCTCTTTGACTGTGAAAAAATTCTGCCGTTAATGAGAAAACTGGCGATCCAGAGAAAAGGTGGTAGAAATACCTATGGAGGAACTGAACTAGACTGGATACACATTAATTCTTTTGATTTTCTTGATGATGGTAATAGTTTGGTCTTAAGCAGCAGAGAACAAAGTTCAATCCTTAAGATTAAAAATATTTACACAAAACCAGAACTAGACTATGTGATCCATCGTGGAACAATCTATAATGGGACAGATATTGCCAAATATCAGTTAAAACGAGAAGGAGACTTCGTTGCAAATGCAGGACAGCATATGATCACTGTAGAATATGACGATTCCCTTCCAGAAGGACAATATTATTTATATATGTTTAATAATAACTATGGAAAGGCAACATCTATACCAACTTTCGACTGGAGTATGTATCCGAACGTAGGAAACTTTAAAAGTGGAACTTCCTATTACTCAAAATTTCTTGTAGATGAGAAGACAAGGACTTATAAACTTGCACAGCAATTTAGTTTGCCTTATTCGGCAATCGTAAGCAGCGTGCAGCATTTAGGGGGGAATATTCCGTTTAGCAGTGGAATGAGTAAGATATTTGGAGAGTATGATAAAGATGGAAAACTGATCAAGTCCTTTGAATATGAAGCAGATAAATATTCATATCGCGTGATGAAGTATGAATTTTAAGTTGTAAGTTGGCCAACTATAGTCTTTCAGTATATGATAAAAATTAAATAAGCAACCGAAAACGCAGCGGTGGAATTTTGCTCACATTTTGAACAAATCGCTTATCCGCCCAATTTCCTACGAGAACTCGCTCTGAAGTTTTGTTTTAGACAAAAGTCTTTGAAGCTCAGACATTCGTCCAATTGGGCTGCGAATTTGTTCAAAATATGGCAAAATTCCAATGCTGCGTTTTCGGTTGCTTATTTAATTTTTATCATATACCTGAAGTCTGGAGTGTGGACAATTACAAGATTGGACAATTTAAGTGAGTGTGTATGTTGAATGTTATCGGTTCTGTCGGAGTATAAGTATCAAGAAAAAACAATCCTCGACATAATATTACAAAAATAGACTAAATATTACAAAAATATTACAAAATAATAATCGAAAGTATTGACATACTACATATAAGTGCTATAATACACACATACTCGAGTTAACAAAATTGTAACATTTACAGGAGGGACATTATGATAACGAGGAAAATGAGACTGTCGATGGCGATGCTTACGATTGCCGCGAGTGTGTTGACGACAGGAAATATAAAAGCAGATGAGAAAGATACAACAAATGAAACAAATACAGCAACGGAAAGTAAATATGCGAATAAAGCAGTTGCAGATATTTATTCTACAACAACATTAAATATCCGAAAAAAGGGTAGTATAAATGCAAAGATCGTAGGAAAAATGAAAAAAGGTAATATTGCAACTGTGCTGAAGAAAGGATCTGAATGGTCAAAAGTAAGATCAGGAAATGTTACAGGATATGTAAAAAATCAGTATCTTGTATTTGGCGATGAGATTGAAAACTTTGCGAAACAAAATGTGAAAAAGGTGGCGAAAGTTCAGACGGAAACATTAAGAGTTCGTAAGAAAGCATCTACGGATTCAAAGATTGTTACATTGGTATCTGAAGATGATAAATTAAAAGTGAAGAAACAGACCAATGACTGGGCAAAAGTCAAGGTTGATGGCCAGACAGGATATGTGTCAAAAGATTATGCAAAAGTAACATACTCTTTTGGAAAAGCGAAATCCATGAAGCAGATTCAGGCAGAGCAAGAAGCGAAAGAGGCGAAGAAAAGAGCAGAAGAAGCAGCCAGAAGTAAGTCTGAAAATGAATCAGTATCCACAACATCAAGCGGTCATACTTCTGATGATGGAACAACATCTGGAAGTACAACAGGTTCCACACAGACAACAAAGAAAGCTTCCGTATCCGTATCATCTAGTGGCTCATCAGCAACAGGAAGCAGGATCGCAAGTTATGCGCAGCAGTTTGTTGGAAATCCATACCGATATGGTGGAAACAGCTTAACCAACGGAATTGATTGTTCTGGATTTACGCAGCAGATTATGGCGAAGTTTGGATACAGTATCAGTCGTACGAGCAGTTCCCAGTCTGGTGATGGAAGAGCAGTATCTACGAGCAATTTAAGAGCCGGTGATCTGGTATTCTATGGAGATGGTGGAAGCATTGATCATGTGGCACTTTATATCGGCGGTGGTCAGGTAGTACATGCAAGTAATTCCGCACCATATCCGCGAGGAGGAATTAAGATTTCAAACGTAAATTACAGAACACCAATCTGTGCAAGACGTATCATAGGATAGCTAGAAAAATTATCAATACAGTATTTATATGGAAAGAGCGTAAAAGGAAGATTCATGCAGAATCATTCTTGTGCGCTCTTCCTTTTTTGATATACCAGACATGAAAATAAAAAATTATATTTCCTATATTGACAGAAGAACATCATGTTTATAGAATGTAAAAAGATATATTTTGGTTAGAAAAATAAAGATAGAAAAGAGATGTAAAAAGAAAAAGATGAAACAAAGACGATTTACAAACAAAAAGCTGATCGCCCTCATGTTACCACTGGCAGTTGATCAACTTTTAAATTCGTTTATGGGTACGGTAGATACCCTTGTAGTCAGCAATTTAGGATCAGCAGCGATTTCTGCTGTCAGTCTGGTAGATTCCATTAATATTCTGGTAGTTCAGGCGTTTTTTGCACTGGCTTCAGGTGGTACGGTTGTTTGCTCTCATTATCTTGGATGTGAGAAGAAAGAGAGAGCAACGAATGCAGCCAGGCAGTTAGTGTTTATTACATTCGCAATGTCACTGGTCATTGTGATCGCGTGTCATTTATTCAGCAATCAGCTTCTTGGAGTGATCTTTGGACAGGTGGAACCAGCGGTTATGGACAATGCGAAGAAGTACTTCTTCTTTTCGGCCATGTCTTATCCATTTATCGCATTGTACGATGATGGAGCCTGCATTTTAAGAGCACAGGAGAACAGCAAACTTCCGATGCAGATTTCTTTTGTTGCAAATGGCATTAATGTTGCATTGAATCTGATATTTGTATGGGTATTGCATTTGGGTGTAGCAGGTTCTTCTGCAGCGACGATGATCGCCAGAGCATTTGCAATGGTTGCGGTGCTTTATAAATTGAGAAATCCGAAGATGAAGATACAGCTTAGAGACTATTTTTCGATTCGTCCAGAATGGGAAGAGATCAAACGAATCTTACATATCGGAGTTCCATCAGGAATTGAAAATGGAATGTTCCAATTTGGAAAGCTTGCGATCCAGTCAACGGTATCTTTGATGGGAACGGCGGCGATCGCGGCACAGGGAATGACCAATATCATCGAGAACTTGAATGGGATCATGTCGATCGGAATGGGGATCGGATTGATGACAGTCGTTGGAGAATGTCTTGGAGCAGGAGAAAAAGAAGAAGCAGTCTATTATATAAAGAAGATTTCCATTGCAGCAGAAGTTGTATTGATCGCTACATGTCTTTTGATGTTTGGGCTTACTTATCCGATCACATATTTTGGAGGCATGGAACCAGAGAGTGCAAAACTTTGTATATTCATGGTAACATGTATCACAATCGTAAAACCAATCGTGTGGATCATGGCATTTATTCCACCATATGGATTCCGAGCGGCAGGAGATGTTAGATTTACAATGACGACCTCCATGCTGTGCATGTGGCTTTGCAGAGTCGTGCTTGCCATGGTACTTGCGAGAGTTTTTCATATGGGACCGATCGCAGTGTGGATCGGAATGTTTACAGACTGGACGATCCGTGGAATTATTTATACAATACGATTTAAAAATAGAAAATGGCTTGCTCATCAGGTGATCTGATGTTCGTTGCGGATGATGACGGTTCGTGTTATACTGAAATGTATTTGAATGATCAAGAAATAATATAGAAGGGATACAAATAAAATGAAAGTATCAGATTTTACATTTGATTTACCAGAAGAATTGATCGCTCAGGATCCACTTGAGGACAGATCAAGTTCCAGATTATTAACATTAGATAAAAATACAGGAGAGATCGGACATGATGTCTTCCATAATATTGTAAATTATTTAAAACCGGGAGACTGTCTTGTATTGAATAACACAAAAGTAATTCCTGCAAGACTGATCGGAGCCAAAGAAGAAACTGGCGGTAAAGTTGAAGTTTTACTTCTTAAGAGAAAACAGGACAATGTATGGGAAACTCTTGTAAAGCCAGGGAAAAAAGCACGTCCGGGAGCAAGGATTTCTTTTGGAGATGGAAAATTAGTTGGAGAAGTCATTGATGTTGTTGATGAAGGAAATCGTTTGGTGAAGTTTGAATATGAAGGTATTTTTGAGGAAGTATTAGATGAACTTGGACAGATGCCATTACCACCATATATCACACATCAATTAAAAGACAAGAATCGTTATCAGACAGTTTACGCCAAATATGATGGTTCAGCCGCAGCACCAACTGCCGGACTTCATTTTACAAAGGAATTATTACAACAGATCAAAGACATGGGAGTTAATATCGCATATGTAACACTTCATGTTGGACTTGGAACATTCCGTCCAGTAAAAGTTGATGATGTTTTAGAGCATCATATGCATTCTGAATTTTATAGAATTGAAGAGGAAGATGCAGAACTTATCAATGAGACAAAGAAAAACGGTGGAAGAGTTATTTCTGTTGGAACAACAAGTACAAGAACTTTGGAATCTGTTGCAGAAGAAGATGGAACTCTGCATGCAAAGAGCGGATGGACAGACATCTTCATTTATCCAGGATACAAATTTAAAGTGATCGATGGACTGATCACAAACTTCCATCTGCCAGAATCTACATTATTAATGTTAGTTTCTGCACTCGCAGGAAGAGAACATATTTTAAATGCTTATAATATCGCAGTAAAAGAAAGATACAGATTCTTCTCTTTCGGGGATGCGATGTTCATTCATCCATAAGAAGAATTCACGATAAAAGGATATCTTAGAAAGGAGGTACAATGGTAAATTTGATCGAAATAGGAAAAAGTGGAATAAAAGTACCATTCTTAGGAATGGGAACATGGGCGATCGGTGGTGGAAGCTGGTGGGGAGACAATGATGATGAACTCTCTGTCAAAACGATTCAAAGGGCGATCAATCTTGGAATCAAATGGATCGATACAGCGCCAATTTATGGATTATATCACAGTGAAGATGTGGTGGGAAAAGCAATCAAAGGAAAAAGAGAGCAGATTATATTATCCACAAAGTGTGCACTGGAGTGGAGACATGAAACACCAGTCTTCCATAAAGAAGTCGATGGAACGAAAGTCTATCGTGACCTTTCAAAGAAAAGCATCATTGAGGATTTAGATCATAGTCTTTTAACACTTGGAACAGACTATATTGATGTGTTGTATACACACTGGCAGACAACAGATAAGAAACTTTATCCGATCGAAGAGACAATGGATGCATTGATGACACTTAAAAAACAGGGTAAGATCAGAGCTATTGGTGCGTCAAATGTTACAGAAGAAGATATCAGGGAATATTGTCAATATGGACAGCTTGATGTAATCCAGGAAAAATACAGTATTGTGACAAGAAAAGTGGAGAAAGAATTGTTGCCAGTATGTAAGGAACTTGGTGTGTCAATACAGGCGTATTCTCCATTGGAACAAGGTCTGCTTACAGGTAAGTTTACAATGGATACAACATTTCCAAATGGAGATGTAAGAAATAACAATCCATCTTTTCAGCCAGAGATAAGAAAAAAGGTATTGGATATCTTAGAGGACTGGAAAAAATATCTCGAAAAATATGAGTGTTCATACAGCAATCTGGTAATTGCATTGACTTCTCAGATGATGGATGGTCTGCATATTCTTGGTGGAGCAAGGAAACCGAAGCAGATTGAAGACAATGCCAAGGCATTGGGTGTGTCTTTGGAAGAGGCAGATATTGTTCAGATGAAAAAAGATATAGAAGCGTTATTGTAAGATATGAAATGGAGGAAAGCTTATGAAACTTGCACTTATTGGAACAGGAAAGATTATTGAAGATGCATTGTTTGCAATGGAACCAGTAGAAACAATTGAGAGAACAGCGATTTTTGCAAGACCACATAGCAGGGATAAGGCAGAAAAATTTGCAAAACAGTATGCGATCAAAGAAGTTTACACAGACTATGAAGAATTACTTGAAAAGACAGAAGCAGATACTGTTTACATAGGACTGATCAACAGTGCTCATTATCCATATGCAAAACAGGCATTATTGGCAGGAAAGAATGTCATCCTTGAGAAGCCATTTACTGGATTTTATGAAGAAACAAAGGATTTAGAGAAGATTGCAAATGACAAGAAATTATTTATTTTTGAAGCGATCACAGTACTTCACAACGAAGTGTTTTATGAGATGAAAAAGAACCTGAATAAACTGGGGAATATCCGTATGGCACTTTGTAATTATTCTCAGTACTCCAGCCGTTACGATGCATATTTAGAAGGAGATATCACACATTCTTTTGATCCTGCATATTATGGAGGTTCATTATATGATATCAACGTCTATAATATTCATTATTGTGTAGGATTATTTGGAGAGCCAAAGGATGCGACATATTATCCAAATATCGGACCAAATGGAATTGATACATCAGGAACACTTGTGATGGAATATGATGGATTTAGTGCGGTTTGTACAGGAAGTAAAGATTCAGACAGTCCAGGATACGTCTGTGTTCAGGGTGAAAAAGGTTTTATGAAAGTAGATTCTAAACCAAACATTGCTTCTGAATTAAAGACGGTTTATGCAGATGAAAATATCAAAGAAAAAGTAAAAGATGCAGCAGGAGCGATGGTTCGTGCAACGATCACAGAAGATTATAAGGCTCCAGAGCATCACCACCGCATGACACAGGAATTTACAGATTTTGCAAGAGTCATTGATGAAAAAGATTATGAGACGGCAAAAGAATTTTTGGATGAGACAGTTGCGGTTGTGAAAGTACTTGAGACAGCACGAAAGAAAGCTGGAATTGAATTTTAGAATTAAATTAAATAGAAGGAAGTAATCTATGAAAGTGATCATTATCGGTGGCGGAGCTGCCGGCATGATGGCTGCATATCAGGCAGCAAAATGTGGAAACGATGTTTCCTTATATGAAAAAAATGAAAAATTAGGAAAGAAGATTTTTATTACAGGAAAAGGACGCTGTAATGTGACAAATGCCTGTGAGATTGAAGAGCTGTTAGATCATGTTGTGACCAACAAGGAATTTTTATACAGTGGTTTCTATTCTTTTACCAATGATGCAATGATGGAATTATTGGAAGAACTGGGATGCCCTCTGAAAGTGGAACGAGGAAATCGAGTATTCCCTGTATCTGATCATTCTTCAGATGTTATCGCAGCATTACAAAGAGGTCTTAGAAAAGAAAATGTTGACATATATTTCAATACAACTGTCAAAAAGATTCTGATCGAAGATGGAATTGTAACAGGAGTAAGATTGGCATCTGGAGACACAGTGAAGGCAGATAAAGTCGTTGTTGCAACAGGAGGTATGTCCTATCAGGCAACCGGATCGACTGGAGATGGATATGACTTTGCAAGAAAAGCAGGACATAAAGTGACAAAACTTACTCCTGCACTTGTTCCGTTTGAAATCAAAGAAGATTATTGTAAACAGTTGATGGGATTATCTTTAAGAAATGTCGCAGTGACAATGACTGCAGATGGAAAGAAGATTTACGAAGATTTTGGGGAAATGCTCTTTACACACTTTGGAATCAGTGGACCAGTCGTTTTAAGTGCAAGTAGTTATATTGGAAGATATCAGGGCAAAGAATTAAAATTTATCATTGATCTGAAACCAGCACTTAACAAAGAACAGTTAGATCACAGAGTATTAAAAGATTTTAATAAGACATTAAACAAAGATTTTGTAAATTCCTTAGATCATCTTTTGCCGAAGAAGCTGATTCCTGTTATGATAGAGTTATCAGGAATTCCAGAGCATAAGAAAGTCAACGAGATCACAAAGAAGGAAAGAGAACGATTTGTTTCTTTATTAAAGCATTTAGAACTTACAATTACAGGAGTTCGTGGATTTAAAGAAGCGATCATTACACAAGGCGGAGTTAACGTCAAAGAGATCGATCCGGGGACGATGGAATCAAAGAAGATCAAAGGATTATATTTTGCAGGGGAAGTATTAGATCTTGATGCGGTCACAGGTGGGTTTAACCTTCAGATCGCATGGTCAACAGGATATCTTGCAGGAATGAATTAATATATTAGGAAGCAGATCAGGAGGAAAAGATAATGTATAGTATTGCGATTGATGGACCAGCAGGAGCAGGAAAAAGCACAATTGCAAAAACAATTGCAAAGAAATTAGAATTTATTTATGTGGATACAGGAGCAATGTACCGTGCGATGGCTCTTTATTTCATCAGACATGAGATCGATCCAAAGGATGAAGAGGCGATCAACAAAGCATGTCCAGATATTCATGTAAGTATCAACTATGAAGATGGAGTGCAGCAGGTGTTATTAAACGGGGAAAATGTAAATGGACTGATCCGTACCGAGGAAGTTGGAAATATGGCTTCGAAGACATCTGCATATAAAATGGTAAGAGCAACACTATTAGATCTTCAGAGAGATCTTGCCAAGACGGCTAATATCTTAATGGATGGAAGAGATATCGGAACAAACGTACTGCCAAATGCCGATTTAAAGATTTATTTAACTGCATCATCTAAAGTAAGAGCCGAGCGCCGCTACAAAGAATTGGTAGAAAAAGGTGTAGAGGCTGATTTCGATAAGATTGAGGAAGATATCATTATCCGTGACCGTCAGGATATGGAACGTGAGATCGCACCGCTAAAACAGGCAGAAGATGCAGTGCTGGTTGATTCTTCTGATATGACGATAGAAGAAGTTGTTGATGCGATCGTTGCAGAATTTGAAAAAGTAAAATAATAAAAAGTTTATTTGCAAGCAGTGAGGATAAAGATGGAAGTTATTTTAGCAAAAACAGCAGGGTTTTGTTTTGGCGTGAAGCGTGCTGTTGACACTGTATATAAAGAAGCAGGAAAGAAAAATGTATACACATACGGGCCGATCATTCACAATTCAGAGGTTGTTAATGATCTGAAGAAAAAGGGCGTGGAAGTGATCAATTCCAGAGAAGAATTAGAAGCTTTGGAAGAAGGAACGGTTATCATACGTTCCCATGGAGTTGCGAGAGAAATTTATGATCTGATCCATGAAAAAGGATTGGAATTAGTTGATGCAACATGTCCATTTGTCAGAAAGATCCACAAGATCGTAGAGAAAGCGGGCAACGATGGTGATCAGGTGATCATCGTTGGAAGTGAGCACCACCCAGAAGTTCAGGGAATCAAAGGATGGTGTACTGGAGAAGTGCATATTATCTCAGATGCAGAGCAGTTTGAAGGGATCGATCTTAACAAGCCGACGACTCTTGTATCACAAACGACATTTAATTACAAGAAATTTCAAGATTTAGTTGAAATTCTGAATAAAAAGGGTTATGATATAGGAGTATGTAATACAATATGTAATGCCACGGAAGAGCGTCAACTGGAAGCAAAGTCTATCGCTAAGGGTGTAGATGCAATGGTTGTGATCGGAGATAAGCAAAGCTCCAACAGCCAGAAGTTATATGAGATTAGTAAGAAAGAGTGTGAGAACACCTTTTTTGTGCAGACACTTAGAGACCTGGATTTGAAACTTTTTGAATCGACTGGTAAGGTAGGTATTACAGCGGGGGCCTCAACCCCACAGAAAATTATCAAGGAGGTTCATGCTAGCATGACAGAAAAGAGTTTTGAAGAATTATTAGAGGAAAGTTTTGTGACAATTCACAACGGAGAGGTAGTGAAAGGTACAGTTATCGATGTGAAACCAGATGAGATCATCTTAAACATCGGATACAAAGCAGATGGTATCTTAACAAGAAGTGAATACTCTAATGATTCAGCCAACGTAGATTTAACAACTGTTGCTAAAGTTGGTGATACTATGGAGACTAAGGTATTAAAAGTGAATGATGGAGAAGGACAGGTTCTTCTTACTTATAAGAGATTAGCAGCTGAAAAAGGAAACAAACGTTTAGAAGAAGCTTTCGAGAATAAAGAAGTCTTAAAAGCACCTGTAGCTCAGGTTTTAGATGGTGGATTAAGCGTACTGATCGAAGAAGCACGTGTATTCATCCCTGCAAGCTTAGTTTCTGATTCTTATGAAAGAGACTTAAAGAAATACGAAGGACAGGAAATCGAATTCGTTATCAGCGAGTTCAACCCTCGTAAGAGAAGAGTCATCGGAGACCGCAAACAGTTATTAGTAGCTGCTAAGAAAGAAAAACAGAAAGAATTATTCGAGAAGATCGAAGCAGGAATGAAAGTAGAAGGAGTTGTTAAGAATGTAACAGACTTCGGTGCATTCATCGATTTAGGTGGAGCAGACGGACTTCTTCACATTTCTGAAATGTCTTGGGGACGTGTTGAAAACCCTAAGAAGGTCTTCAATATTGGAGATAAAGTAACAGTTCTGATTAAGGATATTCAGGGAGAAAAGATTGCATTAAGCTTAAAATTCCCAGAAGAGAATCCATGGTTAAAAGCAGAAGAGAAATACAAAGTAGGAAGTGTTGTAACAGGTAAAGTTGCACGTATGACAGATTTCGGAGCATTCGTTGAGTTAGAATCAGGAATCGATGCACTTCTTCACGTTTCTCAGATCGCAAAAGAACATATCGACAAACCATCTGACGTATTAAGCGTTGGACAGGAAATCGAAGCTAAAGTAGTTGACTTCAAGAAAGACGACAAGAAGATCAGCTTAAGTATGAAAGCATTAGCTAACGAAGAAGAAAAAACAGAAGAATAAGATCTTTATCAAAGAATCCTGATTTTTATAAATCAGGGTTCTTTTTTCGTACAAGTATTGTAAAAAAACAAGTTTTGCGATATAATCAGTTTTAAAAATACATTTTTTTAAAATGATAAACCTCGAAAAGGAGTTATGACCATGGAATTAAAGAAGTTTAAAAAAGTATTGGTTGCAAACCGTGGTGAGATTGCGATCCGAGTTTTCCGAGCTTTAAATGAACTTGGAATTACAACGGTTGGTGTCTTTTCAAAAGAAGACCGTTATGCCTTATTCCGTTCTAAAGCTGATGAATCTTATCAGTTGAATCCGGACAAAGGACCAATCGATGCCTATCTTGACATCAATACGATCATTCGTATTGCAAAAGAGAAGAACGTAGATGCAATTCATCCAGGTTATGGATTTTTATCAGAGAATCCTGATTTTGTAGATGCCTGTGAGAAGAATGGAATCACATTTATCGGACCATCCTCAAGCTTAATGCGTAAGATGGGAGATAAGATTTCTTCCAAACAGATGGCAATTGAAGCTGATGTTCCAATCATTCCTGGTGTAGACCATGCGGTTCACGGACTGGAAGAAGTGACTAAGATTGCGAACCAAGTTGGATATCCTGTAATGTTAAAGGCTTCCAATGGTGGTGGAGGACGTGGAATGCGTATCGTTCATTCAGCCGAAGAGATGCCAAAAGAATATGCAGAAGCAAGAGATGAATCCAAGAAAGCATTTGGAGACGATCAGATTTTCGTTGAAAAATACTTAAAGAGTCCAAAACATATCGAGGTTCAGATCATTGGTGATCAGTATGGACATGTTGTTCATTTATATGACCGTGACTGCTCTGTACAGAGAAGACATCAGAAGGTTGTAGAATATGCACCAGCATTCAGCGTGCCAGAAGAAGTAAGACAGCAGATTTTTGAAGCATCTATCCGTCTTGCAAAACATGTAGGATATAAGAATGCTGGAACATTAGAGTTCCTGGTAGATGCAGATAATAATGCATACTTTATCGAGATGAACCCTCGTGTACAGGTAGAACATACGATCACAGAGATGGTAACAGGAATCGATATCGTACAGACACAGGTTCTTGTAGCAGAAGGATATTCTTTAGATTCTGAAGAGATCGGTATTGGATCTCAGGAGGAAGTGACATGTAATGGATACTCTATTCAGACACGTATCACAACAGAAGATCCAATGAATAACTTCCTGCCAGACACAGGTAAGATTACGGTATATCGTTCTGGAGCTGGTAACGGTATTCGATTAGATGGTGGTAACGCATATGCAGGGGCAGAGATTACACCATACTATGACAGCTTATTGGTAAAAGCGATCTCTCATGATCGTACATTTGGAAGAGCGGTTGACAAATCTATCCGTGTATTAAAAGAGATTCGTATTCGTGGAGTTAAGACAAATATCCCATTCTTGATCAATGTATTAAATAATGAGACATTCCGTGAGGGAAGATGCTATACAACATTTATTGAAGAAACGCCAGAATTATTCTTACTTCCAGAAAGTCAGGACAGAGCAACAAAGATTCTTGAATTTTTAGGAAATAAGATGGTGAATGTGCAGAAAGCCGTTCTTGACAAACCAGATTTTGAAGCAAGAACTCTTCCAAAGTATGATACGGAGAAGAAGATTTATGGTTCCAGAGACAAGTTCTTAGAGATGGGAGCTAAAGACTTCACACAGAGCCTGTTAAATGAGAAGAGATTACTGATCACAGATACAACAATGCGTGATGCACAGCAGTCTTTAATGGCAACACGTATGAGAACAAAAGATCTGATCGGAGCATCTGATGCGACAAACGCATTTATGGAGAATGCATTCTCTGTAGAGGCATGGGGTGGGGCTACTTATGATACAGCTTATCGTTTCTTAAAAGAGTCTCCATGGAAGAGATTAAAATTATTAAGACAACATATGCCAAATACATTGATCCAGATGTTACTTCGAGCATCCAATGCTGTAGGATACAGCAACTATCCAGATAATGTTGTTAAGAAATTCATCGAAGAAGCATCACAAAAAGGTGTAGATGTGTTCCGTATTTTCGACAGCTTAAACTGGGTTGAGAATATGAAGATGCCAATCGAGACAGCATTAAAGACAGGTAAGATCGTAGAAGGAACGATCTGCTACACAGGAGATATCACAGATCCAAACGAGACAAAATATACATTAGATTACTATGTAAAGAAAGCCAAAGAATTAGAAAGCTTAGGTGTTCATATCTTTACGATCAAAGATATGGCAGGTCTTGTAAAACCATATGCAGCGAAGAAACTTATTAGTGCATTAAAAGAAGAATTAAATATTCCAGTTAATCTTCATACACATGATTCTACTGGAAATGGTGTCAGCACATTATTAATGGCATCTGAAGCAGGACTAGATATCGCTGACTGTGCGATTGGTTCTATGAGTTCTATGACAAGTAACCCATGTATGAATTCATTAGTAGAAGCATTAAAAGGAACAGAGCGAGATACAGGACTTAATCCAGATGAATTAACAGAATTAAGTCAGTACTATGCAAGAATCCGTCCAATCTACAAACAGTTTGAGAGCGGAATGGATGCGCCAAATACAGAGATTTACAAATATGAGATTCCAGGTGGACAGTACTCTAATCTGTTAGCACAGGTAAAAGAAATGGGTGCAGCGGAAGACTTTGAAGAGATCAAAGGTTTATATAAAGATGCGAACCAGCTGCTTGGAAATATCGTTAAAGTAACACCATCATCTAAAGTTGTTGGAGACTTTGCGATCTTTATGTTCAAGAATGGATTAACAAAAGAGAATATCTTAGAAGTTGGTAAAGATTTATCTTATCCAGATTCTGTTGTAGAATATTTTGAAGGTATGATCGGACAGCCAGAAGGTGGATTCCCAGAAGAATTACAGAAGATCGTATTAAAAGATAAGAAACCGATCGATGTGCGTCCAGGAAGTTTATTACCAGATGAAGATTTTGATTATATCGCAAAGGGATTAAAAGAAAACTTCTATACAGAGAATATGGAAGATCCAGATGTCTTAAGTCAGAAGACATTAAGCTATGCGTTATATCCAAAAGTATATGAAGATTACTGTAGACATTTTGAGGCTTACAATGATGTAACAGGACTTGAAAGTCACGTATATTTCTATGGATTAAGAAAAGGTGAAGAGACAACACTGAAATTAGATGAAGGTAAATATCTGATCATCAAATTTATCGATATGACAGAGCCTGATGAAGATGGATACCGACTGTTAGACTTTGAAGTAAATGGATCTATCCGTGAGATCAAAGTTCTTGATAAGAATTTAGAGGTTAAGACAGACCGAAGAGTTAAAGCAGATAAATCTAATCCTGCACATCTTGGATCCACAATTCCAGGAACAGTTGGTAAAGTTCTTGTCAATGAAGGTGATGAGGTCACAGTGAATATGCCGCTGATGACAGTTGAAGCTATGAAGATGGAGACAACTGTTGTTTCTACGGTTAATGGTAAGGTTGATAAGATCTATGTCAAAGAAGGAGAACAGGTAAATCAGGAAGATCTGTTAATCTCTTTTGAAATTGATGAATAGAAATTGAATTAGATTTCATACTAAAGAAGGAAGTAAGAAGATGCTTCCTTCTTTTTTTAGTGCAAATTGCAGAGCATCGTTCTAAATAATAAAGATAAAAAATATGATACAGGAAGGTAAGATTTTGGTATGAAAGATAATGAGAGACAAGAAATAGAAAAATTTGGACAGTTGCAGGAAAATGGGATTTTTACAATGACTATCATTGGTGAGATCGAAGGGCATCAGTTATCTGCACAAAATGCAAAGACAACAAAATATGAACATATGATACCGGCTTTAGCAAAGGTTGAGCAGGATGAAAGTATAAAAGGAATCTTAATTTTGATCAATACGATCGGTGGAGATGTAGAATGTGGACTTGCGATCGCAGAGCTTATCGCATCTCTAAGCAAACCAACCGTATCGCTTGTTCTTGGAGGAAGTCATTCGATCGGAGTACCGCTTGCTGTGGCAGCAGATCATTCTTTTATTGTGAAAAGCGCAACAATGATGATTCATCCAGTGAGAAGTTCTGGAACATTTATCGGAGTTATTCAAAGTTATCGTAATATTGAAAAGATTCAAGATCGGATTACGACATTTATTAGTGATCATTGTAAAATGAAAAAGGAAAGAGTTGAAGAATTGATGCTTCATATTGGACAGCAGGTAAAAGATGTTGGTATGATCCTTTTAGGGGAGGAGGCAGTAAAAGAAGGATTGATCGATGAGATGGGTGGAATAAAAGAAGCAACAGACAGATTGATTGAAATAATTAATCAGTCTGAAAATAAATAGAAAATTTGAATAAAAAACAGATAATACCTTTATAAAATTCCTGTTTTGGTATATGATAAGAATAACAAGTATGTTAAAAAAAACACAAACTATCTTAAGGCATCATTAGAGGAGGGAATATCATGAGAGGAATACAGACACCAGTTCGGAATGTGAGAAGAAGAATTTTCAAAGAGATCGCAAAGTTTGGTTACGAACAAAGGAACCTACAGGATCTTGAAGATCTTCCATATGAGATCATACCTGGAGAAGTTGCAAAATATCGAGATAGCATTTACAGAGAACGAGCGATCGTAGGTGAGAGATTGAGGCTTGCCATGGGAATGTCATTAAATCCAGCGGATAAACCAACAAGAATTACGAAAGGAATTGATGAGAGCAATATTTCAGGGAAATATTATGAGCCACCACTTCTTCAGGTAATTCCATCTGCATGCAATGAATGTAAGGAGAAGGCATTTATTGTAGGAGAGCAGTGCCAGGGATGCATGGCACATCCGTGTATGGAAGTTTGTCCGAAGAAGGCAATTAGTTTTAAGGATGGATATTCTTATATCGATCAGGAAAAATGTATCAAATGTGGACAATGTAAAAAGGTTTGTCCATATGGTGCGATTTATGAAAGAAAACGTCCTTGTGCAAATGCCTGTGGGGTTGGAGCGATTGAAACAGATTATGCAGGAAGAGCTAAGATCAATCCAGATAAATGTGTTTCTTGTGGTATGTGTATGGTAAATTGTCCGTTTGGAGCAATTGCAGATAAATCCCAGATTTACCAGTTGATCAAGGCAATGAATGAAGGTGCGGAAGTGATCGCAATCTTAGCACCTGCATTTGTCGGACAATTTGGACCAAAAGCAACGCCAAATAAGATTAAAGCTGCACTTCTTGATATTGGGTTTGCAGATGTGTGGGAAGTTGCAGTTGGAGCAGACGCAGGGGCACTAGAAGAGGCAAAGCATTATGTTCAAAGTGTAGCTACAGGGAAACTACCATTCTTGCTGACATCATGCTGCCCATCATGGTCTATGCTTGGAAAGAAATATTTTCCAGAGGTGATCGATGAAATTTCTAATGCACTAACACCAATGGTAGCAACGGCAAGAGCGGCAAGGATTACATCTCCAAATGCAAAAATTGTTTTTGTAGGGCCATGTGTTGCCAAAAAGTTAGAAGCATCCAGACGGACAGTGCGAAGTGAGGTCGATTTTGTGATCACATTTGAAGAACTGGCTGGAATGTTTGATGCGAAAGAAATTGATTTTAGCACATATGAAAAAGAAGAAGAGTTAAATGATGCCTTTGGAGCAGGACGTGGGTATGCGGTTGCGAGCGGAGTAGCTGGAGCGATCAAGGCATGTATTGATGAATACTATCCTGGAACAGAAGTAAAGATCGATCATGTGGAAGGACTCGCAGAGTGTAAGAAGATGCTTCTACAGGCGAAAGCAGGGAAGAAAAAGGGCTATCTGATCGAAGGAATGGGATGTCCAGGTGGATGTGTTGCAGGAGCCGGAACTAATATACCTGTTGTGAAAGCACAAATTCAGGTTAAGAAATTTGTAAAAGAAGCGGAAGATTTTGTACCTCCAGAAACTGCACAATATTAAGATGTTAAAAGAAAAGGGAAATGTATGGGAGATAAATACATTTCCCTTTTTCACGGTGGGACTTGCGTATTTTGATAATTAATTGTAAAATAAGAAAATACGCAGATTATGTATACAAAATGTATACAAAGAGAGGTAACAATTTCTATGGCAACAAAGAAGACAAGAAAGAGGAAGACATCTTCTGCAAAGAAACGGACACGCACAAGACAAAAAGATTTTGCACCGTTTTATAAAGAGATTGCAGTATTAGTTGTTTTTGCTCTTTTCATTTTTTTATTTTTAAGTAATTTTGGAATATGCGGATACATAGGAAACAGCATCAGTACATTTTTCTTTGGAGCGTTTGGAACGACTCATTACATCATTCCGGCGGTAAGCTTTATTCTGGCAATTTTATTGATCTCCAATGATTACAGCAGTCTTGCAGTGAAGAAGACATGTTTTGCAATCCTGCTGTTATGTATGGTATCCACAATTTTTCAGATGATATATAATATAGAAGTAAGAGATGCTTATTCAGCCTTTGTATTTAGTGGAAGAACCCACAGAGGAGGCGGGTATCTGGGTGCATTGATCTGTTCAATCCTTTATAAGGAACTGGGAGGGGCAGGAAGTGTTTTGGTTGTTTTATTGATTTCTGTAATCTCATTGATCCTTGTAACAGAGAGATCTTTACTTTCTTTCCTTAAGAAAGCAGTTGATTTCTTTACAGTAGAAGGATATGAAGAAGATATAGAAGAACGACTAGCGAAGAAGAAACGAAAAGCAAAAGAGGTGTCCAAAGAGGATAAAGAAACAGCACCGAGAAAGAAACGATCGATGCATATTCCAGATTTACGATCTGGAAGACCGAAACCATCACAGGCATCTCCAATGCCTCCTATGGAACCAGAAGAGAAAACAAAACAAACACCGATACAGAAGGATTTTGATGATCTGATCGTCCAAGAAGAAACAGACAAAGAACCAAAAGAAATATTTGAACCAGTACAGCCGAATGCATCGAAGAGATCTCTTGTGAATAAGGATAAGAATACACCATCGAAACCAGTGGAGATTCTTCCGCAGGTTCGGACTAAAGAAGGAGATTATAAGTTTCCACCAGTATCTTTATTGGAGAAAGGAAAGAAAACAGCGGGAAATAACAAAGAAGAACTTCGTCAGACTGCACAAAAACTGCAAAAAACATTGGAAGATTTCGGAGTTCATGTTACAATTACCAATATTAGCTGTGGACCATCCGTTACACAGTTTGAATTACATCCAGAACAGGGTGTGAAAGTCAGCAAGATCGTAAATCTTGCTGATGATATTAAGTTAAACCTAGCAGCAGCAGATATTCGAATTGAAGCACCGATTCCAGGTAAATCAGCAATTGGAATCGAAGTTCCGAATAAGACAAACCAGATGGTAATGTTCAGGGAACTGATCGAGAATCAGGAATTTGCACAGGCAAGATCAAAGATTGCATTTGCAGTAGGAAAGAACCTTGCTGGACAGGTGATCGTGTCAGATATTGCCAAGATGCCGCATCTTTTGATCGCAGGAGCAACAGGTTCTGGTAAGTCAGTTTGTATTAATACATTGATCATGAGTATTTTATACAAGGCAACGCCAGATGAAGTGAAACTGATCATGATCGATCCAAAGGTCGTAGAATTAAGTGCATATCAGGGAATTCCACACTTGCTGATTCCGGTCGTTACAGATCCGAAGCAGGCATCCAGTGCGTTAAACTGGGCTGTGATGGAGATGGGAGAGCGATATAAGAAGTTTGCAGAAGTGAATGTAAGAAACTTAACTGGATATAATGAGAAGGTCGAGGAATCGATCAAGAATGGTATGGAAGGGGAAGATTTTAAGAAACTTCCGCAGATCGTTATCATTGTAGATGAGCTTGCAGACCTTATGATGGTTGCACCGGGTGAAGTAGAAGATGCGATCGTGCGCCTGTCACAGCTTGCCAGGGCAGCAGGAATTCATCTGGTGATCGCAACACAGAGACCATCTGTTAACGTCATTACAGGCCTGATCAAAGCGAATGTACCTTCAAGAATTGCATTTTCAGTATCATCAGGAGTCGATTCAAGAACAATTATCGATATGAATGGTGCAGAAAAGTTATTAGGAAAAGGTGATATGCTGTTCTATCCATCTGGATATCAGAAACCAATCCGTGTACAAGGTGCATTTGTCAGTGATGAAGAAGTCAGCAAGGTTGTAGAATTCTTAAAGGAAGAAAATAATGCCGAAGACAGCTATGGTGCAGACATTCAGGAAAAGATTCAGACAGCTGCGGTCAAAGCAGCAACATCGCAGGAAAGGGATGAATATTTTGAAAAAGCAGCTGAGTTTATTATTGACAAAGACAAGGCTTCGATCGCAAGTCTTCAAAGAGTCTTTAAGATTGGATTTAACCGTGCAGCAAGACTAATGGATCAGTTATGCGAAGCGGGAATCGTCGGAGAAGAAGAAGGAACCAAGCCAAGGAAAGTTCTTATGAGTGAAGAACAATTTGAACAATACAAAGAAGATTATCTATAGAAAGGAAACTATTATGAAAACAGATATTGAAATTGCACAGGAAGCCACATTATTACCGATCAAAGAAGTTGCAGCGAATATCGGAATCAAAGAAGACGACCTTGAATTATATGGAAAATACAAGGCCAAATTTGATTCTCATTTCATGGATGAAGTTAAGAATAACGAAGATGGGAAACTTGTTCTTGTGACAGCGATCAACCCAACTCCAGCAGGTGAAGGAAAGACAACAACAAGTGTCGGAGTATCCCAGGCGTTAAACAAACTTGGAAAGAAAACAATCTGTGCTCTTCGTGAGCCATCTCTTGGACCATGTTTTGGTATCAAAGGTGGAGCAGCCGGTGGTGGATATGCACAGGTTGTACCAATGGAAGATTTAAACCTTCATTTTACAGGGGATTTTCATGCGATCACATCTGCAAACAACTTATTAGCAGCAATGCTTGATAATCACATTCAGCAGGGAAACAAATTAAATATCGATACAAGAGATGTTGTATGGAAGAGATGTATTGATATGAATGACCGTGCATTAAGAAATACAGTCATCGGACTTGGACGTCGTGTGGATGGTGTTGTCCGTGAGGATCATTTTGTCATCACAGTAGCATCTGAGATCATGGCAATTCTTTGCCTTGCAAATGATATGGCAGATTTAAAAGAACGTTTAGGAAAGATCATCGTTGCATACAACATGGACCGTGAACCAGTCACAGCCAAAGACTTGAATGCAGTTGGAGCTATGGCGGCATTATTAAAAGATGCTATTAAACCAAATATGATCCAGACATTAGAGCATACACCAGCATTCGTACATGGTGGACCATTTGCCAATATCGCACATGGATGTAATAGCGTACAGGCTACAAAATTAGCGTTAAAATTAGCAGATATCGCAATTACAGAAGCAGGATTCGGTGCTGACCTTGGTGCAGAGAAATTTATGGATATTAAGTGTCAGATGGCTGATCTTCATCCAGATGCAGTTGTATTAGTAGCAACTGTACGTGCTTTAAAATACAATGGTGGAGTTCCAAAAGACAATCTGGCAGAAGAAAATATCGATGCGTTAAGCAAAGGTATCGTAAATCTTGAAAAACATATCGAGAACTTAAAATTGTTTGGAGTTCCTGTTGTTGTAACATTAAACCAGTTTGCAACAGATACAGAGGCAGAACTTACATTTATCAAGAATTTCTGCGAAGAAAGAGATTGTGATTTTGCATTATCTCAGGTATGGGAAAAAGGTGGAGAAGGTGGAATCGAACTTGCCAAAGCAATCCTTCGTACATTAGATAATAAAGAAAGCAATTACAAACCATTATATACATATGATGATACAACGATAGAAGAAAAGATCGAAACGATCGCAACTAAGATTTATGGAGCAGATAAAGTTGTATACACAGCAGCTGCAGCACGTCAGAAGAAGAGACTGACTGAACTTGGGTATGGAAATCTTCCAATCTGTATGGCGAAGAACCAGTATTCTTTATCTGATGATCCTAAGAAACTTGGACGCCCAGAAGGATTTGATATTACGATCCGTGAGATCTATGTCAATGCAGGTGCAGGATTCTTAGTAGCCTTGACAGGTGATGTCATGACAATGCCTGGACTTCCAAAGAAACCAGCAGCAGAAGGAATCGATGTAAATGACGATGGAGTTATCACAGGATTATTCTAATCAACAAAAATAAAGCCAATATATACTTAAAAGAAATGACGAGGAAATACAATGCAGATTATTGATGGAAAGAAGATTTCTCAGGAAATCAAAGATGAAGTAAAAGAAGAAGTAGCGCAGCTGAAAGCAGAGGGAAAAGATATTGCGCTTGCTGTTATTCAGGTAGGAGCAGATCCTGCATCAAGTGTTTACGTACGCAATAAAAAACGTGCCTGCGAGTATGTAGGAATCGAGTCTGTAAGCTATGAGCTTCCAGAAGAGACAACACAGGAAGAATTAATGGCGATCGTTGATAAATGCAATAAGGATCCTAAGATCAACGGAATCCTAGTACAGCTTCCACTTCCAAAACATTTGGATGAAGATGAAGTATTATTAGCGATCGATCCTAAGAAAGATGTTGACGGATTCCATCCAGTCAGTGTTGGAAATATGGTGATCGGAGAAAAAGGATTCTTACCATGCACACCAGCCGGAGTGATCCAGTTATTAAAACGTTCTGGTGTCGAAATTGATGGGAAAGAATGTGTGGTAGTCGGAAGAAGTAACATTGTAGGAAAACCTATGGCAATGTTATTATTACGTGAGAACGGAACAGTGACTGTCTGCCATTCTCATACAAAAGACTTAAAAGAAGTCTGCAAACGTGCAGATATCTTGGTTGTAGCAATTGGTAAACCAAAATTTATTGATGATTCTTATGTAAAAGATGGAGCAGTTGTCATTGATGTTGGAATCCACAGAAATGAAAATAACAAACTTTGTGGTGACGTAGATTATGACAAAGTTGCACCAAAGACATCTGCGATCACACCAGTTCCAGGTGGAGTTGGACCAATGACGATCGCAATGTTAATGAAAAACTGTGTAGAATCTAAGAAATTGTTTGGAGAGTAAGAGAAATGAAGATATTATTTATTTCGCTTGGATGTGATAAAAACTTAGTAGACAGTGAAGTTATGCTTGGCCTTTTGACCAAGCATGGCTACACTTTGACCGATGATGAGACACAGGCAGATGTTATTGTAATTAATACATGCTGTTTCATCCATGATGCCAAAGAAGAAAGTATCAATACGATCTTAGAGATGGCACAGTACAAAGAACAGAATCTGAAGGCATTGGTTGTTGCTGGATGCCTCGCAGAACGTTATAAAGACGAGATCTTAAAAGAGATTCCAGAGATTGATGCGGTTCTTGGAACAACAAGTTATGATTCTATTGTAGAAGCAGTGAATACCGCATTAGAAGAAAATACAGGGGAACATTTTGAACATTACGAAAGTATTGATTATCTTCCAGATAATTCTGAAGTAGAACGTGTTGTAACAACAGGAAATCACATGGCATATTTAAAAATTGCTGAAGGTTGTGACAAGCGATGCAGCTATTGTATCATTCCAAAGATCCGCGGACGTTTCAGAAGTGTTCCAATGCAAGAACTGTTGAATGAGGCAAAGCGTTTAGCATCTGAAGGAGTGAAAGAATTAGTACTGGTAGCTCAGGAAACAACACTGTATGGCAAAGACCTGACAGGAGAAAAACAGCTTCCGTTATTACTTCATGAACTTTGCAAGATCGAAGGGATTGAATGGATTCGCCTGTTATACTGCTACCCAGAAGAGATCACAGATGAGCTGATCAAAGTGATCAAGACAGAAGAGAAAGTCTGCAATTACATTGACATGCCGATTCAGCATAGTGAGAATCGTATCTTACAGAGAATGGGAAGAAGAACATCAAGAGAAGATCTTGTAGCAGTGATCAAGAAACTTCGTAAAGAGATTCCTGATATCACGATCCGTACAACACTGATCACTGGATTTCCAGGAGAAAGCCAAGAAGATCATGAAGGATTAATGAACTTTGTAGAAGAATGTCAATTTGATCGTTTAGGAGTCTTTACTTATTCACCGGAAGAAGATACACTGGCAGCAACATTTGAGGATCAGATCGATGAAGAAGTCAAAGAAGAACGAAGAGATGAACTGATGAGTCTTCAGCAGGAGATTTCCTATGAACATACCCAGCAGTTAGTCGGTAAAACGATCAAAGTCATGGTAGAAGGATATTTATTTGAAGATGATATCTACGTTGGACGTTCTTATATGGATGCACCAAAGGTAGATGGATGTGTTTTTATAAATTCTCCAGAAGAATTGATGACAGGAGACTTTGTTTATGTTAAAATTACCCAAGGTAGAGAATATGATGTGATAGGAGAAGTAGATTATGAATTTACCAAATAAGTTAACAATTTTAAGAACACTTATGATCCCGGTATTCTTATTTTTCTTGCTGACAGATTGTGCAGGGGATTATAGCAAGTGGATCGCAGTTGTTGTATTTATTCTAGCGAGTCTTACAGACTTTTTAGATGGACATATTGCAAGAAAATACAATCTGGTAACAAACTTCGGAAAATTTATGGATCCATTGGCAGACAAATTATTAGTTTGTTCTGCAATGATCGCATTAGTTGGAATGCACCGTTTATCATCTATCGTAGCGATTATTATTATTGCAAGAGAATTTATCATTAGTGGATTCCGCCTGATCGCCTCTGATAATGGAATCGTTATCGCAGCCAGCTACTGGGGAAAATTTAAGACAAACTTTCAGATGTTTATGATCATTATGCTGATCATTGATCTTGGAACAAGCACAGCTGTGATGATCGAGAATATTTTGATCGTCATTGCAACAGCCCTGACAATTATTTCTTTAGTTGATTATTTGGTGAAGAATAAACAGGTATTATCTGAAGGAAATTAGATCCAGAAAGGAACAACAATTATGACAGCAGAAATTATTTGCGTAGGAACAGAGATTTTATTAGGAAACATCGTGAATACCAATGCTGCCTACTTATCAGAACGCTTAGCCTCATTGGGGATAAGCGTTTTTTTTGAGACGACAGTAGGCGACAATCCAGAAAGATTAGAAAATGTGATCAGACAGGGACTTGAAAGATCTGATATTTTGATCTTATCTGGTGGACTTGGACCAACGAAAGACGATCTTACAAAGGAAATTGCAACGAAAGCATGTGGACAGGAGCTTGTAGAAGATGAAGAAGCACTAAGACGCTTGAAAGAATATTTTGCGAGAAGTCATCGTAACATGACAGAGAATAATTTAAAACAGGCATTAGTGCCAGAAGACTGTACTGTTTTATATAACGAAAATGGAACAGCACCGGGAATGGTCATTCATGCAAAAGAAGGGAAGAAAGTAGTTTTACTCCCAGGACCTCCAAATGAACTGCTTCCAATGTTCCATGATCAGGTAGAACCGATCATAAAAGAATTAAGTTCAGAGGTATTATACTCTGATGTTGTGAAGATTGATTGTATGGGAGAAAGCCGCGTTGCAGCAGAGATTGAAGATTTGATCGAAAAGCAGACGAATCCTACAGTTGCCCCATATGCCAAATTAGGAGAAGTTCATCTTCGAGTGACAGCAAAAGCGGTAAGTGAAGATGAAGCAAAGAAGCTTGTTACACCAATAACAGAAGAATTATATAGAAGATTTGGTCATAAGATTTTTACGACAAAAGAAGATGAAACATTAGAAGATGTTGTGGTTGATATGTTAAGTAAACATCATTATACGATCGCAGCAGCAGAATCCTGTACAGCAGGAATGTTTACAGCAAGGTTAGTTAATGTTGCAGGAGCATCGGATGTCTTAAATGAAAGTTTTATTACATATGCAAATGAAGCTAAGATGAAATATCTTGGAGTAAAAGAAGAAACTCTAAATACCGTTGGAGCAGTTTCAGAAGATACGGCAAGACAGATGGCGGAAGGTGTTGCACGACAGGCTGGTTCAAATGTCGGTGTTGGAATCACAGGTCTTGCTGGACCGGGCGGTGAAACACCTGAGAAGAAGGCAGGACTTGTTTACATCGGTGTCAGTGTTAATGGAAAGACGAAAGTAAACAAATACCAGTTAAACGGTAACAGACAGAAAGTCAGAGAAACAGCTGTATGCAGAGCGTTAACTATGGTAAGACATGCATTGGTTGAAGAGTTTCTATGAGAATCATCATAAGAAAAAGGATCACGAATAAAAATCGAACAAATATTCGTTCGAACACTTGTTTTTTAGTGTAAGGATATGCTATACTCTAAACAGGAAATTAAAAGATAGAAGAATATAAGATAAATATTTGAAATTAAAAGGAGTAAACATATATGAAACAGGAAGAAAAATTAAAGGCATTGGATGCCGCATTGGTTAAGATCGAGAAAGACTATGGTAAGGGATCTGTCATGAAACTTGGAGAGTACCAGGCAGACCGTACGATTGAAGTAACACCAACAGGTTCTATCAGTCTTGATATCGCATTAGGAGTAGGTGGAGTACCTAAGGGACGTATCATCGAGATTTATGGACCTGAATCTAGTGGTAAGACAACAGTAGCACTTCATATGGTAGCTGAAGTCCAGAAGAGAGGCGGGATTGCAGGATTTATTGATGCAGAGCATGCCCTTGATCCGGTCTATGCAAAGAATATCGGGGTTGACATTGATAACCTTTATATCTCTCAGCCAGATACAGGAGAGCAGGGACTTGAAATCACAGAGACAATGGTAAGATCTGGAGCGATCGACATCATTATCGTCGATTCTGTAGCTGCATTAGTACCGAAGGCAGAGATTGATGGAGATATGGGAGATTCGCACGTAGGTCTTCAGGCAAGATTGATGTCACAGGCACTTCGTAAGTTAACAGGTGTTGTAAGTAAGTTTAACTGCACAGTTATCTTTATCAATCAGTTGCGTGAGAAAGTTGGAGTCATGTTTGGAAACCCAGAGACAACAACTGGTGGACGTGCACTTAAGTTCTATTCATCTATCCGTTTAGATGTCAGAAGAACAGAGACATTAAAACAGGCAGGAGAGATGATCGGTAACAGAACAAGGATTAAAGTAGTGAAGAATAAGGTAGCTCCTCCGTTTAAACAAGCAGAATTTGATATTATGTTTGGAAAAGGAATTTCCAAGTATGGAGATATTTTAGATCTTGCAGCAGATGCAGATATCATTCATAAGAGTGGTGCATGGTATGCATACAACGGAGAGAAGATTGGACAGGGTAGAGAGAACAGCAAGAAGTACTTAGAAGATCACCCGGATATCGCAGAGACAGTGGAACATGCAATCCGTGTCCAATATGGACTGTTAGAGGAAGATGCTGAGAATGCCAACAACGATCCTAAGGCAGAGGCTCAGGTTTCTGAAGAATAATGATCATTACGAAACTAGATAAAGTAGGAACAAAGCAGGTCAGGCTTTTCTTCGATGAAGAAAAGTACTGCCTGCTTTACTATAATGAGATAAGACGATTGGGATTCCATGAACAAGACGAGATCGGACAGGAAGAATTTGAAGAATTAAACAAATTACTGTTGCATCGGGCGAAGTTAAAAGCTATGTCATTGTTAAAATATCAGGATCGTACAAAAAAGGAATTAAAAGAACGTCTTATGAGAGCAGAATTTCCAGAATTTATTACGGAAGGGGCAGTTGCGTATGTGGAGTCATTTGGATATATCAATGATGAAGAATATGTACGCCGCTACATGGAATACAAGTCAGGAAGTAAGAGTAAGATTCAGATTAAGATGGACCTTCGGAAGAAAGGAATCACTGCGGAGACATTAGAGAGGGTCTTTGAGGAATATGAATACGAAGAAGATGATATCTTGGAAGAACAGGTTAAGAAGAGGATCCGGCAAAAGGGTTCCGTCACTAAGGAGAATTTTCAGAAATATTACGGATATTTTGCGAGAAAAGGATTTAATAGCGGCAAAATATTAGATTTATTACGGAAATACATGGAAGATTAAATAAATTACAGGCTAAATATTAAAAAAATATAAAGAATTCATCATTTGGTTGCATATTGACAGATAAAATTATATAATTTGAGTCAAAGGGTGTAACAAAGCAGATGACGACGATATCTGGAAGGAATATATGATCCGGATATGGTTCCAATTATAAGGAGTATCATTTATATGAGAAAGAAATCACATATTTCATTAGCAGGGCAGATTATGGATTCTATGGAACTTGACAATGTATTCGATTATAGATTACCGTTTTATGTAGGAAGTATCTGGCCAGACTGCAGACCATCATTTGTGACGACACCTCATAAGTTTGATATTACATTTGATGATATTGAACGTAAGATTTCAAAATTTATTGCCAATTACGATAAAGATAAGGGAATGAATATGCGACGTTGTGCAGGTCTTGGTGTGATCATTCATTACATTGCAGATTATTTTACATTCCCACATAATGATCATTATCCAGGCAATGTAAAGGATCATTGCTATTATGAACGTGATCTGAAGTTTGGAATGAGAGCATTTCTTGAGACAGAAGAAGCAGCACAGATCAAGGAGCATGTTGCGGCATATGATTCTGTGGAAGAATTGACATCATATATTAGAAGTATTCATAATTCTTATATGAAGCTTGCACATACAGTAGAAGAAGATATCAGATATATCGTACATGCATGTACAACCGTTGTGAAGAGTGTACTGAATATGGTAAGTTATGCAGTTAGTACAAGTGTGATGAATATTCAGTATGTATAGGACAAGGAATTGAAGATAAAATAATAAAGAAAAAGGGCAAAGACAGACAGAGATGATTTGTTTTTGCTCTTTTTATTGAAATCAGTTTGTAAAAAATGATAAAAATATGATGCAAGTATGATGCAAAGAATTCGTAAAATAAAAAAGGTTTTGGGCAGCATACAAAAACAATAAGGAAAATCAATAAAACAATAAGGAGAACAATTATGGTGAACATCATGGTCGTAGAAGATGAAAAGCCAATTTCAAATCTGATTGCACTAAGTTTAAAGAAAGCCGGCTATCATAGTGAATGTGCTTATGATGGGTTAGAAGCAATTGATATGCTGGAAAAGAATTATCCAGATTTGATCTTACTAGATATCATGCTGCCCGGGGCTGATGGGTTTGAAATTTTAGAATACGTAAAACCATTAGAGATACCAGTCATTTTCCTGACAGCAAAAGGAGATCTTAATGACAGAGTAAATGGTCTGCGATATGGAGCAGAAGACTATATTGTAAAACCATTTGAGATTATGGAATTATTGGCAAGGATTGAGGTTGTATTAAGACGATATCACAAATTAGATCGTATTATCAATATATTAGGTTTAGAAATCGACACAGATGCAATGTGCGTAAAAAAAGAAGGGAAAGAAATTAACTTGACCAAGAAGGAATATGATACATTATTGCTGTTTGCAAGGAATCCTGGAAATGTATTATTCAGGGAAATAATTTATGAACGTGTTTGGGGTGGAGATTACATTGCGGGAAGCAGGACGGTAGATCTTCATGTGCAGAGAGTTCGAAAGAAAGTTGGCTGGGAAGATTTTTTGATCACTGTGCCCAAGATGGGATACCGTCTGGAGGTACCAAGATGAAATTTCGTTGGAAATTAATGATCATAACAATGTTGATCGTTTCATTTTCATTTGGATTTGGAGGAATGTTGCTGATTCAATATTCATATCAAGCATCTATCAAACAAGAAAAAAGAGCAGCAAGGAATTCTTACGAAATGATCTTAAGAATGTTAAAAGAAATTAATGAGATGGATGATACGTATCAGAATCAAACATTTGCGAGTGTATTGAAGCGATTAAACTGGCAGGGCTTGTTAAGAGACAGCTCAGTTCGATTATTAAAGGAACAACATGGAGAGGTTCAATGGAAGCAGCCACTTTATTACAATCGTAAAAATGATAATTTTAGGAGAAGCAATGGTTTTTCAACGAAACAGGGAAAAGCGGTAGTATTCCAAAATAAAAATAAAGTATATTATCAGATTACTAGTAAGATTTCTTATGGAAAGGAAACTATGGTTTTTCAGGGAGCATATGATATTTCAGAAGTATATGCGACAAGGCATCAGCAGTTGGTAAGTTTTCGTAAGATTTTTGTATTAGTAATAGGAATTGAGATTGTAGTATCCTATTTTCTGGCAATGATCCTTACAAGACCATTACAGAAATTGTCGCAGGTTTCGAAGCAGATTGCAGACGGTGATTATTCTGTCAGGGTTCCAGTGCATACAGAAGATGAAATTGGAGAACTTTCAGTTAGTTTTAATTATATGACAGAACAATTGATAGAAAAGTTAATGAAATTGGATCAATTGTTAAAAAATCAGGAAGAATTTATGGGAAGTTTTGCTCATGAAATGAAGACACCACTTACATCGATCATAGGATATGCAGATCTGATGCGGATGGAAGCTCTTTCGAAAGAAGAGCAAAAAGAAGCATGTGGGTATATTTATTCAGAAGGAAAACGATTACAGAATTTATCATTAAAATTAATGAAACTTCTTGTTTTGAAAAATCAACAGTTTCAGATGAAAAAACAAGATTTAGAGCCAATGATTCAAGAAGCAGTTATATCCATGCAGTATCGTTTAAAAGAACAAGATATTCTTGTGAATTTAAATTTAAAAAAAGCAATTTGTAAGATAGAGCCGGATTTATTGAAATCATTAATATTAAATTTGATCGATAATGCATTAAAATCAATGAATTCGGGTGGAATATTAACAGTTGAGGATCGAGCAACACAAGAAGGAGCCAAGATTTATATTTCGGATACTGGATGCGGAATGCCAAAGGATGAGATAAGTAAGATCACGGAAGCGTTTTACCGGATAGATAAGTCAAGGTCAAGAAAACAAGGTGGAGTAGGTTTAGGGCTTGCTATATGTAAAGAAATCGTGAGGATCCATCAAGGAGAGATGCGATTTATCAGTCAGCAAGGGAAAGGAACAACTGTGATCATAACAATTGGAGGAGGAGCTTATGAAAAAACAAATTAGGAATGCTCTTCTTGTTGTGGCGGCTTTATTACTTGTGGTCTTGTTTTACTTTTTACCAAATATTCAGGCAGCTCTGGTGGACAAAAAAACGTTTGGGCAGAGTGAGGATCTATCCTTAAATCCAGTAGAGATTTCGGTAGAGGCTACTCAGACAACTCTAGAAAAATTAAAGATCATCAATAATCATATTTTGAGTGTAGCAGTAAGACCTTCATCAAGAACTGTGGATGGAAGAGATGTAGAAAAAACTGCAAAAAAACAGACGAATCTATTATTAAAAAAATGAAAATCGCTTATCGGGTAGAGGAAGACTGGAAGATTACATATAAAAAATTATACACTTATATCAAGAAAAAGGATGATATGATCGATGAAGGTTCCGTATCTAATATTTCGAATGTCAAAAATCTTCTGGTATGGTATATTACATTATCACCAGAATCGTCGGAGGATGAAATAGTGAATCTTATTATGGATGCGTATACGGATCAGATTTTAGCGATTGATGTGTACTCTTATGATTACACAAAAGATTGGAAAGATATCGCAGATCATTTGGAAGATATTCCGGCTGGATTTTTGTCTTATCTGAATCTGAAACAGTCAGAGTATAATTTGAAGAAGCGTTTGATGGGCAATGTCAATGTAACAGAACAATACCAAAAAGCAAAATCAGCAAAGGGATCTTATTCTCAGATTTCGGGCAGAATAGGTATTTATGCGATACAAAATAAAAAACAGACATACATTCCAATCGAATGGAGTGGTTATGGATTTATGATAAACAATGTATACAACAACTGATGCAAAATAAAGATTTGCTCTTGTATTTTGAAAGCTTTCTCTCTATAATAAATAAACGGAACCCTACAAATATAGTAGGATACGAAAGAAAGGTTGAAAGCATGAGCAATATTAATATTTCATATAAAGAATTAAAACAGTTAGAAAAAGGGAGTTATCAGCTTCTTGATATGAGAGATGAATCAAACACATCTTATGGAATGATCCCTGGAGCTGTTGTGGCAGCAGGTGAAGATGAGCTTGGAACACAGGCAAAGGAATATATTGATCAGGGTAAGAAAGTTATTTTATATTGTACCAAGGGAATTTTCAGCAAGGAGGCAGCAGAAAAATTAGCGGAAGAAGGAATCAATGTCCTTAGTTTGGAAGGCGGATACACAGGATGGTTGTTATCCTTGATGAAAGAAGAACAGGAAAACGATCAGAAAACAGAACAAAATAACAAAGAAGCCGAAGGAAAAGGCAAGAAAAAAGAACTGACAAGAACACAGGAGATTGAAAAGAGCATCCGTAAGAAGTTTCACAAACAGATATTCTCCAAGTTTGTAAAAGCAATCAAGACATATGATCTAGTGCAGGAGAATGATAAGATCGCCATCTGTATCTCTGGGGGAAAAGATTCCATGTTGATGGCGAAATTATTTCAGGAATTAAAACGCCATAACAAATTCCATTTTGATCTTGTATTTTTAGTCATGGATCCAGGATATAATGAAATGAATCGACAAATCATAGAGAATAATGCCAAATTATTAGATATTCCGATCACAGTCTTTGAATCTGATATTTTTGATGCTGTTTATGAGATTGAGAAATCGCCATGTTATCTGTGTGCAAGAATGCGTCGTGGATATTTATACAGCAAGGCTAAAGAGCTTGGATGCAATAAGATTGCGTTGGGACATCACTATGATGATGTCATTGAGACGATCCTTATGGGAATGCTTTATGGAGCACAGGTACAGACGATGATGCCAAAACTTCACAGTACAAACTTTGAAGGAATGGAACTAATCCGTCCGATGTATCTGATCCGAGAGGATGATATAAAGCATTGGAGAGATTACAATGGATTACATTTTATCCAGTGTGCATGTAAGTTTACAGATACTTGTACAACATGTAATCCAGACGGTGTTACGAAATCCAAGAGAATGGAGACAAAACAGTTGATCGCGAAGATGAAAGAGATCAATCCGTATGTAGAGTCCAATATTTTCAAGAGTGTAGAAAATGTCAATTTAAAGACGATCATTGCATATAAGAAAGATGGAGTAAAACATTCGTTCTTAGATACTTACGATCAGGAAAATTAAATAAGAATAAAAACACAGAGATTGGTGATAAAATCTCTGTGTTTTTGTTTAGAACTATGAAATTATTCGTCGTCTTCTTCAATCTCAACAATCTGACGTTTTCTGGCAGCTTCGTCATTTTCCAGATATTCGTCGTAAGTACATTCTTTGTCAATCAGACCATTCGGAGTGATTTCCATGATACGATTAGCTGTTGTCTGTACAAACTGATGATCCTGAGAAGTAAACAATAATGCACCAGTGAAATCTTTTAATGCTTCATTTAAAGCAGTGATAGATTCCATATCTAAGTGGTTGGTAGGCTCATCAAGAAGTAAGATGTTGGCTCCGCTGATCATTAATTTAGATAGCATACAACGAACTTTCTCTCCTCCAGATAAAACACCAACTTTCTTTAATGCGTCTTCTCCAGAGAATAACATACGTCCAAGGAATCCACGGACAAATGTTGCATCTTTATCTTCAGAATACTGAGTCAGCCATTCAACGATCGTTTCATCCTGACTGAAATCTTTTGTATTATCTTTTGGGAAATAAGACTGCGTTGTAGTCACTCCCCATTTGTAAGAACCAGAATCAGGTTCCATTTCTCCTGATAAGATCTTAAATAATGTTGTAGCAGCCAATGTATTAGGACCTACGAAAGCAATCTTATCCGTTGGTTTCATTAAGAAAGAAATATTATCTAAGATTTTTACGCCATCGATCGTCTTTGTAAGATTTTCAACAACTAAAGCATCATTTCCGATTTCGCGGTTTGGCTTGAAGTTGATATATGGGTATTTACGGCTGGATGGTTTTAACTCATCTAGCTGGATCTTATCTAAAGCTTTCTTTCTTGAAGTAGCCTGTTTGGATTTGGAAGCATTGGCACTGAATCTTGCGATAAAGTCCTGTAATTCCTTCATCTTTTCTTCTTTTTTCTTGTTGGCTTCCTTTATCTGTTTTGTAAGAAGCTGGCTGGATTCATACCAGAAATCATAGTTTCCAGAGAATAACTGAATTTTCGCATAATCGATATCTGCGATATGAGTACATACCTTATTTAAGAAATAACGGTCATGGGATACAACGATGACCGTGTTGTCAAAGTTGATCAGGAATTCTTCTAACCAGTAAATAGCGTCTAAGTCTAAGTGGTTGGTAGGCTCGTCAAGCAGCAGGATATCTGGATTTCCGAATAAAGCCTGTGCAAGTAAGACTTTGACTTTCTGAGAACCGTTTAAGTCAGCCATCTTTGTATAATGGATATCGCTAGGAATTCCAAGACCATTTAATAAGGTAGCAGCATCAGATTCTGCTTCCCATCCATTCATATCAGCAAATTCGCCTTCTAATTCACTAGCACGGATGCCGTCTTCGTCTGTGAAGTCTTCCTTCGCATATAAAGCTTCTTTTTCTTTCATGATCTCGTATAATCTTTGATTACCCATCATAACCGTATCAAGGACGATATGATCATCATACTGGTAGTGATCCTGTTTCAAAACAGAAAGACGCTGTCCAGAAGTAATGGATACATCTCCTTTTGAAGGTTCGATCTCTCCGGAAAGAATTTTTAAGAAAGTGGATTTACCTGCTCCATTGGCACCGATCAGTCCATAGCAGTTACCTTCTGTGAATTTAATATTTACATCTTCGAATAAAGCACGTTTTCCTAAACGTAAAGTTACATTATTTGCCTGAATCATTGTATAACCTTTCTTTTTGATTTATAATTAAATAGAATGCTCTTTTCATTTTACAGAAAAGCTAGAGTTTTTCAAGTAAAATTTGCATTGTGCAAGTAAAAATACTTGACAAAGGCAGTGAAATTCGCTAAACTAACATCTGGTAAAGGAAAATTGCTTTACAGGAGTATCAGATGGAACGAATCGTAGAACAGAATTTATTATATGATTTTTACGGCGAATTGCTGACAGCACATCAGAAGGAGATATATGGTGAACATATTTTGAATGATATGACAGCCACAGAGATCGCAGCTGAGTTTGGAATTACCAGACAGGCGGTGCATGATATGATCCGAAGATGTGATAAGATCTTGGCAGATTATGAAGCAAGACTTCATCTGGTAGCGAAGTTTTTGACGGCCAAGGAGAAGATCAAAGAGATCCATACCTTATCCAGAAGGCTTCTTAAAGAAGATAAAGAGCAGATGGAAGAAGATATCAGACAAATAGAATCTGTATGTAATCAGGTTTTAGAAGATTTATAACTTAGATGAGGTGAATCAATGGCATTTGAAAGTTTATCCGAGAAACTTCAGGGTGTATTTAAGAACTTAAGAAGTAAGGGCCGTTTAACAGAAGATGATGTAAAAGCGGCAATGAGAGAAGTTAAAAGAGCTTTACTTGAAGCTGATGTTAACTTCAAAGTTGTAAAGACATTTATCAAATCTGTACAGGAAAGAGCTGTAGGACAAGATGTTCTGAATGGTTTGAATCCGGGACAGATGGTAATCAAGATCGTAAAAGAAGAGATGGAAGCATTAATGGGATCAACGATGACAGAGATTCAGCTTCGTCCAGGTAATGAAATTACGATTATTTTGATGGCAGGTCTTCAAGGTGCTGGTAAGACAACAACATGTGCAAAACTTGCCGGACAGTATAAGAAGAAAGGAAAACGACCATTATTGGTAGCCTGTGATGTATATCGCCCAGCGGCGATCAAACAGCTTCAGGTCAATGGAGAGAAGGTCGGAGTACCAGTATTTACAATGGGAGATAAGCAGAATCCAGTGGATATTGCAAAGGCTTCCGTAGAACACGCACAGAAGAATGGAAACAATATCGTGATCCTAGATACAGCAGGACGTCTTCATATTGATGAGAATATGATGACAGAGCTGGTTGAGATCAAAGAGAATGTGGATGTATTCCAGAGTATTCTCGTCGTTGATGCCATGACAGGACAGGATGCTGTCAATGTGGCAAAAGAATTTAATGAGAAAGTCGGCGTCGATGGAATTATCATCACGAAGATGGATGGTGACACCCGAGGTGGTGCAGCACTTTCTATTCGTTCTGTAACAGGAAAGCCGATTTTATATGTAGGTATGGGAGAAAAACTGGAAGATCTTCAGCAGTTCTATCCAGACCGAATGACAAGCCGAATCCTTGGTATGGGAGATGTATTGTCACTGATCGAGAAAGCAGAGCAGACGATCAATGAGGAAGACGCACTTCGTATGACTGAGAAGATGAAGAAGGCTGAGTTTGATTTTAACGATTTTCTTGATCAGATGGATCAGATGAAGAAGATGGGTGGATTATCCAATCTGTTATCTATGATCCCTGGTGTCGGAAACAAGATGCAGGGACTTGATATTGATGATGGTATGATGGATAAGACAGCGGCGATCATTTATTCCATGACTAAAGAAGAACGTGCTAATCCTAAGATCATCAATGCTTCAAGAAAGAGAAGAATCGCAGCGGGAGCAGGAGTTCCAATCGCGGAAGTTAACCGCTTATGCAAACAGGTTCAGAATCAGAAACAGATGATGAAGCAGATGTCAGGTATGTTTGGTGGCAAAGGTGGTAAAAGAGGTGGATTTAAATTACCTTTTTAGGCCTTAGTTATAGAAAATAATAATTAATTTAAATTACAAAGAAAGATTTTTGGAGGTAAAAACAAAATGGCAGTAAAAATGAGATTAAAAAGAATGGGACAGAAGAAAGCACCTTTTTATAGAGTAGTAGTAGCAGATGCTAGATCCCCTAGAGATGGTAGATTTATTGAAGAAATCGGAACATATGATCCAAATCAGGATCCTAGCGTGATCAAATTTGACGAAGAAGCTGCTAAGAAATGGTTAGCAACAGGTGCTCAGCCTACAGATACAGTAGCTAAATTATTAAAAGCTGCAGGAATCGAAAAATAGTCAGATTTAAGACAGGAGGCAGTGCATGAAACATTTATTAGAAGTGATTGCAAAAGCCCTCGTTGATCAGCCAGATAAAGTGACAGTTACAGAGAAAGAAACTGCCGATGCAGTCGTATTAGAACTTCATGTTGCCGAAGGTGATATGGGGAAAGTAATTGGAAAACAGGGAAGGATTGCAAAGGCGATCAGAACTGTTGTCAAGGCTTCGGTTGACAAAGGTGACAAGAAGATTGTCGTTGATATTCAATAGAAGATTAAAAGCTCACAGGAAAGTGTACAGAAGATGTATAAAACTGTGGGCTTTTTGTTATGTATAAATTCGAGAAAGTAAGAAAGCCCTTGAAACCATTTCATTTCAAGGGCAATTTTTATAAATATTAATCTTCTGGCAGATCAAGTTTATCAGATTTCTCAAATAAGGATTGAATTTCAACAAGAGATTCTTCCAGAGAATCCTCAATGGACTCTAATTTATCTGCATCAACGTTATAATTTAAAAACAGCTGTTCGATATTTTCTGTAATATGATGACCAAGATGGGAAATTAAAAGGAAAGTATTAAAATTGTGACTATTCTTTGCATTTTCAAAACGCTTTAAGTCTGCTGTAATAAAATCGATAATTTCCTGATCACTGGCGAATTTACCATGGACCATTGCATATGGCTGCATACGTTGTAAAAAGTATTTATTATGTCGTGTAATATTAAAAACATAAGAAACAATTAATCCATCACCAAGATCGAATTCAGCAATGTGCATGATGCTGTTAAACTCCTTGATAGAAGTAGCGCCTAACTGACGCAGATTGATATTAATATAATCTCCGGTTACGGTATTTTGATTCATAAGATCACGCTCCTCTCCTAAATATTATAATCCATAATTTTTTATTAAGCAAATCGAATCAAAAGAAATACGGAACATACGATGATCGATAAGATCATCATTGGGAATCCGATCTTAAAATATTGACCGAATGTAATTGGATGTCCGTTATTTTTACTGATACCAGACAAAACAACGTTTGCAGAAGCACCGATCAGTGTTCCATTTCCACCTAAACAAGCACCGAGTGATAATGCCCACCAGATTGGAGCGACATCCATTCCCTCGGACTGCATCGTAAGAATCATAGGGATTAATGTTGCAACAAATGGGATGTTGTCGAGGAAAGAAGATACAATAGCGGAAACCCATAAGATTACCATCATTGTAACCACCATATTACCATGAGTGATAGAAATCAATCCATTTGCAAGCATTGTGATGACACCTACTTTTTTCATCCCACCGACAACAATAAATAATCCAATAAAGAAAAGAATGGTAGGCCATTCAACGTCTGCAATGATTTCTTCAGGTTCTTGACCGCCGATTAAAAGCATGATACATGCTGCAGCAATAGCAACAGTACAAGACTGTACGCCTAACTGGTCATGGAAAATAAAGCATAATGCGACTAGGATGATAACGATAACACTTTCATGCATCAGTTTTCGGTCCTTGATCGCTTTGTTTTCATCTAACTGCATAACCTTTGCAATTGATTCGTCTGTAACAAATAACTTTCTTCCGTATATAAAATACATACAGATCAGACCAACAATGATAACAAATACAGTGGCCACCCCTGTATTTAAAATAAAATCTACGAAACTTAATTTGGCCGCACTACCGATCATAATGTTAGGTGGGTCACCGATCAGTGTAGCGGTACCACCGATATTGGAAGCCATGATCTGTGTGATGATATATGGTACGGGATCAACTTTCAAGATATTTGTGATTGCCAGAGTCATTGGTCCTACTAGCAAGACTGTGGTAACGTTATCAAGCATTCCAGAACATACGGCGGTGATCAAAATAAAGATCACCATGATTGGCCATGGACGACCTTTTGCGATTTTTGCAGCTTTGATCGCTATGTATTCGAAAATACCAGAATTCTTGATAACAGCAACCAAAAGCATCATTCCGACTAGAATACAGATTGTTTCAACATCGACTGCGTCAATACAATCTTCAATCGAAAGAATGTGGGTGAGGACCAGACAGGCAGCACCGGTTAATGAGGCAACCGTGTTGTGGACCTTCCCTGTGATGATAGCGCCCATCGTACATAAAAAGATGATGATCGCTATGATTTGTTGTAATGACATAACAATTTCCTCCTAAAAATAAACTCATTATTATAATAGACCTCTTTTCAAATATTGCAAGTATAAAATGAAAAAAGAAGTCGTAGAAAACGACTTCTTTTTTAGAAAAATTTCACATCTTATATAAATATGATATAGGTGTGATTATAAATTTGTAACAATCTGATCGTACAGATCAAGCTGACAGTGCTGCTCAGACACAGAAAAGTGTTTACAGTTTAAACAGCTAGGTGCTTTTGTGTCATCTCCGGTACTGACGTTCTTTACGGAATGGTCACAGCCACAAGGACAGTACTGACTGCATTCTTCAGCAACTTCCTGATACACTTTATTCTGGTTTTCCATAATATAAAAGCCTCCTTATAATAAGTACTCACAGAATCACTTGGAAAGAATTCTGTGAGTACGACAATTGATACCTTTATATTATGTACAGATTTACTCAGGATAATTCAGATTTTTATCATCTGCAACGTATAAAGCGTTTTTAAGATAGTGATCTGCAAGATAATTTGCCATCGGAAGATTCATATCAAGATAGTTACCACAATCCTTAGCACTGGCTCCAGGAACATCACCTTTAAAATCACGAATAAATTCAAAAGTACTTATAATAAGAGGTAATATATCCTTTGAAGTAAGATCGCCAGCTAAAATAAGATAGAATCCAGTACGACAGCCCATTGGGCCAAAATAGATGATCTTATCCTGCCATTCTTTGTTATTTCTTAAATAAGTAGCGGCAAGATGCTCGATCGCATGCATCTCTGCGGTATTCATAACAGGCTCACGATTTGGGGCTGTCATACGAAGATCAAATGTTGTTAAAGTCTCAGAACCAACGGCATCTTTACGAGAAACATAAACACCGGGTAACAGTTTTAAATGATTAATTGTAAAACTTGCTATTTTTTCCATGATGGATTTCCTTTCTTATATAAAATGTGTTATCACTATAGGGATGATTTTGAAATCGTTCACTATTATGCGATTTAGAATCATCTTAAATTTTCATATCATATTATAGCGTGAAAATACAAGAAAATCTATGGAATAAAATTAGTTTTAATAAAAATGAAAAAAAGACAAAAAGCTGTTGACATACTGTATACAGCTATGGTAAGATAATCAACGTCGCTGAAAGAGCGGCAGGAAAATATAACATCGGA
>OLPX01000275.1_pt1 | contig 54236 bp, 47 predicted proteins | sample 1672491 | NCBI WGS metagenome assembly OLPX01 (sample SAMEA3136692, study PRJEB25190) | human gut metagenome | biome: human gut; feature: human-associated habitat; material: faeces | place: Austria | collected 2013
ACATTTGGAGTCTCCGGCCCCGCTTTTCTGGCTCTCACGAACGGATGCATCAAAATCCCCCGCACACCCTCAAAGCACCACCATCTCATGCCCCGTCCGATTCAATCTCTCAGCTCCCTTTTCCCCCATCACCACCACATCCTCAATCCTCACCCCAAACTTACCCGCCATATAAATCCCCGGTTCAACACTAAACGCCATCCCCCGCTCCAACCTCCGCCGGTTCGTGGCTTTAATCTCCGGCTGCTCATGCGTTATATACCCAATCCCATGCCCCAGCCGCGTTGTAAAAAACTCCCCATACCCTTCCGCCGTGATCAAATCCCTTGCCGCCGCGTCCACATCCGGAATAAACGCCCCCTCACGCACCGCCTCCCTTGCCGCCCGGTTAGCCCTGCGCACAATCTCATACACCTTCCTCTGTTCCTCCGTAACCCCTCCCACAAACACAGTCCGCGTCACATCAGAAAACATCCCTTCATAACTGCACCCGTAATCCAGCACAATCACATCCTGCTCTTCAATCACCCGCTGGTTCCCAAAATAATGCGGCAGCGCCGAATTCGGCCCTGATGCCACAATATCCCCCGCCAGCTTCACCCCACGCGCCGCAAACAACCGCTCCATCTCTGCCCGAATATCGATCTCCCGCAGCCCCGGCCTGATAAACTCCAGCAGCTCCGGGAAAATATCGTCCGCAATCCTGGCCGCAATCCGCAGATTCTCCATCTCTTCCGGCGTCTTAATGATGCGGATCTCCTCCAGCCACTCCTTCCCGTTCACAAACCGGATTCCCGTCCGCTCCGCCACCGGAATCAAATTAAAAGCCCGAACGGTGGAGTTCACCCCCACCGTTCCCCCTAAAAGCCCGTACTCCTCCAACACATCCCCGGCCACTGCCGCGAAATCCTCACTGTCCGTCCAGGTGTGGACGGGTATGGGTTCCCCCAGCCCCTCCGCCACCTCGTCCCGGCTCAGAATATTACAGATATAAAACGCCCCGCCTTTCGCGGTCAGAAACAGCGCCTGAAACCGCTCGTCCTGGTACACGTTAAACCCCGCCAAAAACCGCAGCTCCTCAGACGGCGCGATCATCATCGCGTCCACCTGTTTCTCCCACAGGCTCTGTCCAAAATGGATAGTCATTACACCTGTTTCTCCCTCATCAGCCGGACCAGCCGCTCCTTAAACCGTTCATTCATGCCGCCTTCTGCGCCTCCTGCGCTTCCAATGCCTCGCTCTCGCTGTCATCCACCCGCTTGGCCATAACCGTTTTCCATGCGTGCAGGGCCAGTGCCACCGCGATTACCGCATAACACGCGAACACCCTGAAATACTCTCCCAGCTGCGCATTGTCAAACAGATTCTTACCCGCGATAGGCGAGATAATAAACATGGTGTGGAACAGCAGCGCTCCCAGCACCGCCTGTCCGATGGTCGCCTTCTTAATAGAAGCCCCGCCCACCAGCAGCGCCGCAATGGCAAACGTACCCACGTTCTCATGTGCCGTATAGGTCGTAAAATTGCCGATATCCTGAATAAATATCAACTGCCCCAATCCGGCCAGCAGCGTGGAAATCATAATCGCCGTGATGCGGATCTTGTCCGCAGGTATTCCCATGGACACCGCAATATTCATATTCTGACCCACCGCATTGATATCGCTTCCAAGCTTGGTCCTGCTCAAAAATGTGATATAGATGCACACGCAGAAAATCAGAATCCCGGTCACCACCGGCACATCCGTAAACTGAAGTGCAAACAGCACCGTCTTCGACGCAGCGCACAGAACCTTAAACGCCGCCAGAAGCGCCGCGGTCAAATACAGCTTGTACTGCCCCGCCCAGCGTATTTTCTCATGCCTCACGCTGATCCTATAAACCAGCACAGCCGCCTGCACCGCCAGCAGCGCAATCAAAACCCATCCGATCGCCTGATCCAGCGACATGGACCACATCTTATTGATAGCCCCCTTGGTATCCGCCTCCAGGTTAATGGGCGTCGTCAGACCGATCCCGTTGGTCAGAAGCAGCGTCTGGTTTTTAATCGGAATCACCGGACCGCATAAAAACATAAACACCAGGTCATAAATTCCTTTGGCAAAAAATCCCAGAATCATACCGGTGATCATCTCCTGACCCTTGGTCTGGTTGAACAGACGTCCGGTCAGATTGCCGAACAACAGGGACAGCGGGATGCTCACGATAAAGGACACCATCAGGCAGGCGAACCCGGATACCGAGAAATTGGTAGCCACAATGATCCCGATCTGCGCCGACATCGCCCCCAGCACGATGCTGAAGTTTAAGCCCATGCCCGCCCATACCGGCACCAGCAGAGCCAGAATCAGGATCAGATTGCGGAACAGACGCGTGGAAATCTCCCCCACAATAAAGGATAAGGGCTGTTTTGCCAAAATAATGCCCGCAACGCAGATGATGCAGAACAGGATGGTCACGGCGTTGTTGATCAGGAGTTTTTCCAGAAAGACCCCCGCTTTGTGTTTTTTCTCATTCCCCATTATCGTTTCCCTCCTTGCATACGGGATAAGGCATATAAAATAATGCCGTTGCTGACGATGGTGCGCACCACCTCAGACAGGTTGCCCTCAGGGATCAGGCTGTTGGCCACCGGGGTTGCAATGGTCAGCATGCTCTGAAACATAATGGTTCCCAGCACCACATTGAAGATGGAGATGCGGCTGGGAGTCGCCCCGCCGATCAGCACCGCCGCAATGGCCGGAAACGCCATCATCAGAGGCGCGTTGTAGAGCTGGTAGAAGCCGAAGCCCTGGGCGTAAATGATGATGCCGATGCCCCCGAGCACGGTGGAGAGTATGGTCGCCATGGTGCGCATATTGTCCACCTTCACGCCGTTGCTGCGGGCGAAATTGGGATTGGAGCCCGCCGCCTTCATCATCAGCCCCAGGTGGCTTCTCATAAACAGCCAGATGAGAAAACAGAACAACCCGATCACCAGAATCAGTCCCACGGGAATCTCCACCCCGAACACGTTAAAGGCGAACAGGTTGTTCAGCGCCCGGTCATACCAGGCTTCCAGGGTGATGGTGGTCCGCAGCCCGTCGCCGATGGGCCAGACAATGGAGGGGTGGTTAAAGGGCAGGATCAGCCAGCCGATGCACATCAGCGCCACCACCGAAAATCCGATGTAGGTGGACACCATCATCTCGCTGCCCTTCACCCGGTTCACCAGCTGGCTGTAGGCCCAGCCAGCCGCCACGCTGAACGGCACGGAAATAGCCATTGCGATGAAAATGCCGCCCACGCCCGTCATGTTGTACTGCAGGCTGATCATACCGGCCAAAAGCCCGCACTCGATCCCCAGGGGCAGCGCGAAGTTCATGCCCGTGCCCGCCATGATGCCCGGCACCATAGCCAGGGACAGGATCATATTGATGCCCACCCGGACGATGCACTGGGAAAATGTCAGCGGCGCCGGAATTCCCAGAATAAACATCATCATAATCAGAAGAAGCAGGAACGCCATGATGATCAGGCGCGGAAATCCAAAGGATTTCAGTGAATTCTTAACAGCGGTCATGATGGGTCTCCTCCTTTTTCTCCCGACATCAGCAGCGCAAAGTCCACATTCGGGGCGTCGGGTTTCAGTATTCCCTGGACCACGCCGGAGCCGATGATGGCGATCCGGTCGCAGATGGTGCGCAGCTCATTTAACTCGCTGGAGGTCATCACAATGGTGATCCCCAGCTCCTTGTTGATCTTCACCAGGTAATTCAGCAGAATCTGCTTGGCCCCGATGTCGATTCCCCTGGTGGGCTCGGACACGAACAGCAGATCCGGCCTGGTGATCAGCGCCCGGGCCATGCAGACCTTCTGCTGGTTGCCGCCTGAGAGCCGCCCCACCAGCTGTTTGGAGCCGGTGCAGCGGATATCCAGCTCCCCGATCATCTCCTCCACAGTTTTCTCCGCGCTCTTACCGTCGAACAGGCTGAAAAATCCATACGTTTTCAGAAACCGCCGGTTCACCTTCATATCCGTGTAGACCATATTGAGGGCGATGGACTCGTCCAGCAGCAGGCCCACGCCCTTGCGGTCCTCGGACACAAAGGCCATGCCCTTGTTTAAGGCCTCGCCCACCCGGGTAAAGGCCAGCTCCTCACCATTGTAACGCACCTTGCCCCTGGCCGGATACATGCCGAAAATGCCGTTGGAAATGCTGGTCTTGCCGTGACCCGCCAGGCCGCCGATGCCCAGAATCTCCCCTCTGCGCACCTTCAAGGACACGTCCTTCGTCCGCTCCCCGGGCATACTCACGCTCAGGTGCTCAATGTCCAGAATGATGTCGCCGCCGTCAAAGCTGCGGTTCACATTGATCATGCTGTCCGCCTCCAGCTTGCGGCCCACCATCAGCTCCGCGATCTGATTCTTGCTGGTATTCTTCGTTTTCTCGTCAAACACCATCTGCCCGTCCCGCAGAATCACCACGGAGTCCGCCAGGGTCATCACCTCGTCCAGCCGGTGGCTGATGAAAATGACCGCGATGCCCTCGTCCGCCACCTGGCGGATACATTTGAGGAACCGCTCCGCCTCGCTCTCCGTCAGCACGGCGGTGGGCTCGTCCAAAACCAGAAGCTTTAAATTGCTCTTGTCGATTTCCCTGGCGATCTCCACAAATTGCATATGTCCCACCGGAAGCTTGTCAACCGTCACTTCCGGATTGATTTCCATTCCAAGTTTGTGAAGGGCTCCGGCCGCCTCCTCCACAATGCGGGGATTGTCCAGAAGCTCGAACCGTTTTCCCGCTACCCGGCTCACCAGGTTGGGTCTGACGTTCTCCCGGTTCAGCTTGATGTTGCGCGCCACCGTAAAGCCCGGCAGCAGCATGAATTCCTGGTGTACCATGCCGATCCCCAGTGCCATGGCGTCCTCCGGGGACTGGATTTTCACGGGTTTCCCCTCAAAAATGATCTCCCCCTCGTAACCGCCGGTCTCCTGTATCACGTTCATTCCAAATAAAATATTCATCAGCGTGGACTTGCCGGCCCCATTTTCACCTGCCAGCGCCACGATTTGTCCCGGGAAGATCTCAAAATCCACTCCGGACAGCACTACATTTCCCGAGAAGCTTTTCTTTACATTTTTAAAATGGAGGAGCGCCTGCTTGGCCATATAAAACCCTCTTTCTTTTCCAATTCGTAAATTAACGTAACCGTTCAGACGGCGGGAAAATTGGTGCGGGAAGCCACGTCAAGTTCGCTTGTAAGCGGATTTCCGTGCCAATTTTCACATCGGATGGACATCCGAAGCTTCTTGACCGGCCTTTTCCGGTCAAGAAGATGAGCCGTCAGAACGATTACAAACGACTGCCTCCCGGACGGAAGGCAATCTCCTGGTTTTACTCTGTTGCCGTTTTATTACAGGGTGATGAACTTGCCCAGCACCACGAAGAAGTTGTCATAGGTCTTTCCGCTCTCGATGTCCTCGTACACCCGCACGCTCACGTCGCCGCCTGCAAAGTCAGAGAAAATCTGCGTGAAATGCTCCATGTCCGCGCGCTCGGTAAAGGTGCCGTTGCAGTAATCCATGGCGTACTGAACCGCGCAGTTGATGAACATGGTGTGCATGGGAGCGCTCCAGGCGCCCATACGGCCCGTCATATTGTTTTCAGCCAGCTTGGCGCTGATCTGATCTCTCATGTAGTCCACATCGCCCTTGTGGTCTTCCGGCACTTCGATTCCCAGGGCGCCGGGGAAGGCGTAGAACACGCTGGGGTTGTCGGGCATGGGGTAAATGGCTCCGGCCTCAAACACGGCCTTACACATGGGCTCCTGCTGCCCCGCATTGGTTCCAAAGAACGCGGTGTCGGCTCCGTACTCTTCCACCTTACGCGGCACGTCCTCCAGGATATACTGCTGGGTAGCCGCGATTCCGGCGTCGCTCATGGGGTCGGGGGAGGTTCCGTCCACGAACTTCAGTCCCAGCTCCTCACATTTTGCCTTCATGTTGTCGTGACGGGCAATGTTTAAGGGCTGCGCCATATGGCGGGGGAAGGAGTAGTGCACCACCGTGGTGGCGCCCATCTCAGCGGCAGCTTCCGCAACCGCGGTGCCCATGTTGGCAACGTCGGGATGGAACACAAGGTCAGCAGCCGCGCAGATCACGTCCGGGGATTCGCTGGGAACGCCGGCCAACAGCAGGATGTCCGGGCGTTTCTCGCGCACCTTCTCCATGGCCGCAGCGGTGCCTTCCATGGCGGTGTTGCAGATAATAGCCTTAACGTCCGGGTCAGCCGCCAGGGACAGGGCGATGGAGATGGTGGTCTCCTGCTCGCTGGCCGCCTTGTCCGGGAAGGTCTGGTGGATAATCATATCGCCGTACTTTTCCTTTACAGCCTCAGCCGCGCGGTACTCCTCCTCGGCCTGGGAGACCGTGGAGGTCAGGATGCCGATCTTAAAGTTGGCCGCCGGCGCCTCGGTTGCCGCCTGGCTCTCGCCGCCCTCAACCTTGGAGCCGGCTTCCGTCTGGGCCGGTGTGGTCGCCGGCACCTGTGTGCTGCCGCCTGAGGAGCCGCAGGCTGCCAGAGACAGTGTCATTGCCGCAGCTAATACCAGTGATAATGCTTTTTTCATGTTTTTTCCTCCGTTTTTTCTTCTTTTTATCAAAACGGCCTTTCGCCGCTTTAAACTGTTGTACTGCCGGTGGCTGTAACGCTGCCCAGCCGCCGGCCTCCCGTCTAATACTCCAGCATCCCCTTCAGGGTCAGACAGAGCATCTCCCACTCCTTCTGCACGATGCTGACCAGCACGCTCTCATCCGGCGTGTGGGCTCCTATGATCTGGGTTCCCGTGCAGACGATATCCGCGTCTGGAAACGCCTTGAAGAACGCGCCGCACTCGTTGCCCCCGTGAGACACCTCCACCGCCAGCTTTTTGCCAAACCGTTTCTCATAGATTCTCTGAATCAGGGCGCTTAAGCGGCTGTCCGCCTTGTACTCCCACTCCGGCGAGCTGGATTCCACGGAAAATTCCGCCCCCAGCAGGCGGGCCAGCCTGCGGTTCCGGTCCACCACGTACTGCTTTTTGCTGTCGTAGCAGCTGCGGTACAGGGTGCGGATCACCACGTTCCCGCTTTCTGTTGTCACTACGCCGATGTTGCCGCTGGTCTCAGGGACTCCCGGAACCTCTGCGTTCATGGCGATCACGCCGCAGTCGATGTTCAGCATGGCGTCCAGCAGCTTCTCCTGGCTCTCCGGCGTCAACACACCCCAGCCCTCGGCCGGTTCCGCCAGCCCGACCCGCACGTCCGGATCGCTGATCTTAAATTCCTTTTTCAGAATGCGCTCCCACGCCTCAAGGCAGGCTTCCACCTCCTCCCGGCGTTCCGCCGGAAATGCGATCTTCGCCTCCGCCTCCCGGCAGATGGCGTTGGTCTGAAGTCCGCCGCGAAAGCCGCCCACCCGCACCTGGCAGGTCTCCGCCAGGGAGGAGAGGATTCTGGCCAGCAGCACGTTGGCATTTCCCCGTTCCTTTGTGATATCCAGGCCGCTGTGGCCTCCCTTTAAGCCGCGGATCTGTAACTCCCCGCACTCCCAGTTGCCCGGGACCGCCTCACGCTCCACCGGAAGCTCCAGGCGGATTACCGCGGAACCGGCGCAGCCCACCACGATGCCCTGGTCGCTGCAATCCAGGTTAATGATCACCCGGCCCGTAATCTTTGAGAAATCGATGGCCTTGATTCCGCTCATCCCCGCTTCCTCGTCCGCGGTCAGCACCACCTCCAGGCGGGGGTGGGGAATGTCGTCCGCCTCCAGCACCGCCATGGCGAAGGCCACGCCCGTGCCGTCGTCCGCTCCCAAGGTGGTTCCGTCCGCGTAGATGCGGTCGCCGTCCCTCAGAACCGGGATGGGATCCTTGGTAAAATCATGATCCGTTCCGGCATTTTTCTCGCACACCATATCCAGGTGGGCCTGGAGAATGACCGTGGGGGCATTTTCATAGCCCGGGGCGGCATCCTTTTTAATGATCAGGTTGTACGCCTCGTCCTGCCAGACCTCCAGCCCCCGGTCCTCGCAGAACCGGCGGATGTAATCGCTGACCGCCTTCTCGTTTTTGGAGCCGTGTGGAATCCGGCACAGCTCCCCGAACAGCTCGAACACCCTGGCTGGCTCCAGCCCTTTTAAACACTCGTACATTGGCTCTTATCCTCCTGTCTCTCATAATCCTTCATCGCCCGCAGCGCGCCCAGCAGCAGACGGTATTCCTTCTGAATCACATCGATGCCCACCCATTCCCTGGGCGAATGGGCGTGATGGATCTTCGTCCCCATACACACGATATCCGCACCGGGAAGCCGTTTGCTGAATGTGCCGCACTCGTTGCCCCCGTGGGAGCGCTCCACCAGCAATGGGGCCCCCGTCTGCGCCCGGTACTCCCGGCAGATCAACCGGGCCAGACGGCTGTCCGGGTTGAACTCCCACTCCGGGTAATCGGTCAGCACCGAATACGCCGTCCGCCCGTGGCAGGCGGCAAGGAGGCGGCACTTCTCCTGCAGCCAGCGCTTCTTGCTGCCGTAGCTGCTGCGGCAGTTGCAGTGAATGCAGATGCGGCTCCCTTCCATATAAACCATACCGATGTTGCAGGAGGTTTCCGGGAGATGGTTCATGGTGAGACGCAGGGTGGATTCTCCGTGGAAGCCTTTGTTGGGTTCTTCGTGGGACCCTCTGTTGTTCTCTTCGTTGTTTCCTTCTCCGGCCCTCTTTTCGGTCTCCCCGCTGATTCCGTCATCCTGCGGCGCGGACGGTTCTTTTGCTTCCCCCTCGTCGTCCCGCTCCATCTCCAGCACGCCCGACGGCAGCAGATTGATCAGACTCACGTAAGCCGCGCTGTCCTCCTGGGATAATACGGCGGTCTGATTAGGGATTTTTTCCAGTTCAATCTCCAATCCCGGGTCAACATCCGCCAGCTCATGCTTCAGTTCCCGGGCGCATTCCGCCACAGCTTGTTCCACCGCTGTCATGTCCCCCTGTTCCACCGCGAACACAGCCTTTGCCTCACGGCAGATGGCCCCGTTCTGGGTTCCGCCCTCCACCCGGACCAGGCAGAAACCGCCTGTACGGGACGCCGCCGCCAGCACCCGCCCGAGGATCACGTTGGCGTTGCCCCGGCCCAGGCCGATATGCAGCCCGCAGTGCCCGCCCAAAAGCCCGGACACCCGCAGTCCGTAGAATTGCTGCTCCCTGCGGGACCGCTCAAACTCGCCTGCAAGTTCCAGCCGGACCACCGAGGCCCCGGCGCAGCCCACCACGATGCCCTCGTCGCTGCAATCCAGATTCATCACCACCCGCCCCTTTAGGGAGCTGAAATCCAGCCGCTTCACCCCGGTCAGACCGGCCTCCTCGCCGGTGGTCAGCACCACCTCCAGCGCAGGATGGACCGCCGTCTCCGACTCCAGAATGCTGAGCGCAAAGGCCACGCCCGTGGCGTTGTCCGCCCCCAGGGTGGTTCCGTCCGCATACAGCCGGTCGCCGTCCCGCAGGACGCGGATCGGATCTCTGTCAAAATCGTGTCCGCTGTCCGCCTCCTTCTCACACACCATGTCCAGATGGGCTTCCAGGATCACGGCCGGCGCCTGCTCATACCCCGCCGTTGCGGACTTGCGGATGATTAAATTCCAGTGCTGGTCCTGGGTCACGGAAAATCCCAGTTTCCGGAAATATTCGTATATGAAATCGCTCAGCTCCTGTTCCCGCCCCGAGCCGTGCGGAATCTGAGCAATCCGGTCAAACCACCAGAATACCCGCTCCGGCTCCAATCCTCTGAAAACTTCCTGCATACCGCACCTCCCGATTGATCCGTACCGTTTCGTTCCCCGTCACGTAAAGTCAATGATCACCTTTAACATCCGGCCCGCGTTCTCGCTCATCTCCTGAAACGCCCTGGGCGCCTGGTCAAACTTGTAGACGTCGGTGATAATCTTCTTCAACGGGATCTTCCCCGCCTTCACCAGATCGATCAGCTCCAGGAAATCCGGCTTCAAGGCGTTGCGGGAACCGAACACGTTCAGCTCCTTTTTCTGGATCATGGTAAAATTAAAATCCAGATTTTCCTTGCCCACGCCGATGAGTACCATCCGTCCGCCAAACGCAGCCGCGTCGATGCAGTTCTGGAAGGTGGAGGGAAGCCCCACGGCCTCAATGGTCACGTCGAATCCATTTCCCCCTGTGATCTCCTTTACCGCCCGCTCATAGGCCTCCGGCCCGTCTGCCAACACCACGCCGTCCACGCCGAATTCCCTGGCGTAATCCAGCTTCACCTGAGACACATCCGCGATGTATACTTCAGCCCCCTTCTGCTTCGCCGCCACCGCGGCCAGGATGCCGATGGTTCCCGCACCCACAATCAGCACCTTGTCCCCGCCCTTCACACCGGCCCTCTTTACGCCGTGGTAACTGATGCAGAGTGGCTCGATTATAGCCAGCACCATGGGTTCCAGCCCTTTTCCATCGTATATACGGTCCAGCGGCATGGTAATGTATTCCGAAAACGCCCCCTCGCGCTGCACGCCCATGGTCTGATTGCTCATACAGGCGTTCACAAGGCCGTGTTTGCAGGAGTAACACTCCCCGCAATTAAAATATGGGTTGCATACAACAACCATGCCCGGTTTTAACCCCCGGTCGTTCCCGTCGATCTCCACAATCTCCGCGGAAAATTCATGTCCTGGCGTTCTGGGATAGGAAAAATATGCAAACGTCCCCCGGTACGAGCCCAGATCGCTTCCGCAAATCCCCCCGTAAAGTAGCTTTAACAGGGCTTCTCCGGGCTTTCTGGCCGGGCGCGGGATATCCTTTATCACCGCCTTGCCGGGGTTCTCAATAAACACAGCTTTCATAGTGGCATTAGCTCCTTCTTCTCAGTTTCACAATACTTCCAACCGGCGGTTCCGCCTGTTGTATACATCATAATTTATAATATTTGCAGCTCCTTGTCAATAGTGTATTTCAATATTATCCTATTTTGTGATTTTATCTTTGTTATTTTTATAACTTTTCACTAATTTTTGCATTTTTTCGCAATTCCATTCAGACAAATCGTCGTTTTACCTGATAAATGCGTTGTTTTATTGTATTCATCACCATTTCCAATCTGGCGCCACATACATTTTTCTCGCTCCGCCCTTGGCTTTTACCAAATTTTTTACTATAATGGAACTAAAGATGTATCCAATATTTTGGAAGGAGACGTTATTCAATATGACGAAAAAAAGCTTGAAGTCCCAGGCATACAATAACATTAAGGAGAAAATCATCAGCTGTGAATACTCCCCCGGTATGCTGCTCAACGAGGAGATACTTTGTGAAACTTTTAACGTAAGCCGGACGCCCATCCGAGACGCATTAAGCCGTCTGGAGCAGGAGGGGCTGATTACCATACGGCCCAAAAAGGGCATTATTGTATCTAGCCTGTCCATCAGTGAGGTGAACAACCTTTTCGAACTGCGCCTGCTGCTCGAACCCTACAGCATTCAGAACTACGGATACACCCTGGACGAGAACGTACTGATGGATTACTATCAGAAATTCCTGCGCATGGATCTGACCCGGGACTCCAAGAACTTTTTTGTCATCGACGACAATTTCCACGACTTTTTAAACAACGCGGTGCCCAATCACTACATCCAGGAAAATTTTAAAATCATCAACAACCAGAACCAGCGCATCCGCATCATCACCGGCCAGCGGGCGGTGCAGCGGCTGGAGGACACCCGCAGCGAACACCTGGCCATCGTCAAGGCATGCGTAAAAAAGGACTGGAAAGCCGCGGCCGAAGCCATGTACGAGCACCTGCTCCAATCCAAAAACGCTACCTTTGAGATGCTGCTCAGCCGGGACGATCTGCTCCTCAACACTTAAGGCGTTGAGGCGTTTCCCGCCGACAACGCCGGGGCCGGCCTATTGCAGCCATCAACAAAGCGCGTTTGAACCGCCCGCTCCGCCTTCAGACGGAGCTCATTTTCAGACACGCGCCGGATAAAGAGAGAGAATTATGGCAGAATTTCAGGAATTGATTAAGAATTTCGACCGCATACGCGACTATATGCGGCAGTTTTACATATACGGTTTCAAGGCGCGCACGGAATTTGACGGCAAAAGCGCCCGCACCTACGACAATGAGCGCCGCCGCATCGAGAGCTGGCTGGCGGATTACACCCGGGCGGACTACACGTCCAAGGGCAAGCACGTGTACATCAACGTGGACAGCAAGGAAATCCCCCAGAATCCCCTCTACACGGCCTGGAAATCCAAGAGCTTCACGGACAACGATCTGATGCTGCATTTTTTCATTCTGGACCAGATGATCGAAGACGGGAACGAGAACGCCGGGATGGCCAAGGCCGGGGCGGAACAGACCAAGGCGGCACAGGCCGATGCGGCACAGACCGAGGCGGCGAATCCCGAATCCCCAAGCCCCGGCGGTCTCACGGCCGGGGAGCTCTGCGACCGCATCTGCGCGGACTACGGCGTGGTTTTCGACAGTCAGACGGTGCGGCTCAAACTAAAGGAATACGAGTCCCTTGGTCTGCTGTCGGCCTGGAAGGACAAAAAGCAGCTCCGTTACCGGCTGGCTCCTCTGCTCCCGCCTGAAACAGCCGGTCCCTCCCCCGCCTGGGACCGTTTGATAATGGCTGTAAAATTTTTCCAGGGTGTCGCCCCCTTCGGCGTGGTCGGCAGCACCATTCTCGACCGCGAGGAGACGGACAATGAATACTTCCAGTTCAAACACCATTTCATCGTCCACACGCTGGAGGACGGGGTACTTTCGGATGTGCTGGCAGCCATGAAGCAGGGGCGCGCCATCTCCTTCACCAACCGCAGCGGCAGAACCGGCAACGTTTCCCAGAGCCGGGGCCTGCCCCTCAAAATCTTCGTCAGCACCCGCACCGGCAGGCGCTACGTGTGCCTGTACCAGGAAAACACCCGGCGTTTTACCAATATGCGCCTGGACTCCATGAGCGATGTGACGCCCCTGGAAATCCACTCCGACTACAGCCGGAAGCAGGATCTCCTGAAGCGCAATCTGGACCGACTCTGGGGCGTCTCCTTTTCCGGCAGCGGGCGTCTGGAGGAAATCTGTATCAAATTTTATGTAAATGAATCCACGGAAGCCTATGTGCTGGACCGGCTGTACCGGGAGGGCAGGGGCGGGGAAATCCAGCGGATCCGGGAAAATGAATACCTCTACAGCGGTGCGTTTTTTGATACCAACGAGATGCTCTCCTGGGTCAAAACCTTTACCGGCCGCATTTTGGACATCCAGGGAAGCAACCACTTTGCAGTGGCTAAGATCACGTATGACTGGGAAAAAATGTATGAAATGTATTGCCGGGATGGCGAGGAGAACGGGGAGGAAATCTGATGGCTGCTGAATTGTTTGATAAGATATACGGGCGCTACTATTATGTGGTGCGGCGCATGCTGGAGGCGGGCGCCCGCGCTTCTCTGACGCGCCGGGACATGGACGATGTCTGCGGCGCCTACAGCTACCGCGAAAGCGCGCTCACCATCGTTCCCAAGCTCACCGGCGGCGGCTGGGCGCTGTTTGAGCAGCGGGAGGACAAAACCTACGTCCCTGTTTTGCATCATCCTGACCGGCTGAAACCGCCTCTCACCGGGCTGCAGAAATCCTGGCTCAAATCCCTCCTGGCCGATCCGCGAGCCCGGCTGTTTTTCACGGACAGCCAGCTGGCGGAGGTGGAGGAAGCCCTTGGGGACACAGAATCCCTCTATGATCCGTTGGATTTCCATTATTTTGACCGCTATCTGGACGGGGACGACTACACTTCGGAGCTTTACCGCAAGAATTTCCAGGCGGTGCTGGAAGCCCTGGAACAAAACAGGACCCTGAAAATTCTCTATCAGGGTCCTAAAAACGGCAGGTCCTCCTTTGAGGCGGTTCCCTGCCAACTGCAATATTCTTCCAAAGACGACAAGTTCCGCCTGGTCTGCCTGCGGCGCTCCCACGGCCGTTTCTCTCGCTCCATTCTCTTAAACATGGCCCGAATCCAGGTCTGTGTGCCGGGCAGCGGGGCAATGCCGCCGGAAGCTGCCGCGCTGCGCTTTTCCAATTCCTGTAAGGCCGCGGAACCGGTACGGTTAAAAATCAGCGGGGAGCGCAACTCCCTGGAACGCTGCATGCTGCATTTTGCCAACTATGAAAAACACACGGAGTACGACGAGGATGAAAAAGCCTGGATCTGCTCCATCTACTACGACATGGCCGACGAGACGGAGCTGCTCATCGAGGTGCTCTCCTTCGGGCCCGTGGTCCGGGTGCTGGGACCGGAATCCTTCCTGCGCCAGATCCGGGCGCGGGTGAAACGGCAGCACCAGCTGTTCTACGAGGTGACCGAATAACGGCAGGGGGAGTCACGCTTTCGCCCGCTCCCCCGCGCCAACTACGCTTCCGCTTCCGAAGTCCCCTCATCTTCCGTCCGAAGTAACGACCAGACCTCCTCGCCGTCGTCGTCCCGGCAGTAGCCCAGCGCCAGGTCCAGGGCGATCCCAAGTCCGCTCTTTAAGGAATCCGCGCGCAGATACTCCTGGCGGGTATGCGCGCCGCCGCCCATGAAGGAGCCGACGCACACGCTGGGAATTCCCAGGGACATGGGGATGTTACAATCCGTGGATGCCTTTCTTGGCTTTGGGAAATATCCCAGCGTCCGGTATACCGCCCACAACGCACGGTGTTCCAGCATCTTCTGGCGCTCCGGGTCTCCGCCGCCCGCGCAGGGGCGGATTCCCACCACCTCGTATTCCACCTGCACGCCTTCCCTCTGCGCTGCTTCCTCCATCACCTTGCGAAACGCCTTTTCCATGATTTCCAAATCTTCCCGGCAGTCCGAGCGGAATTCGTACAGGGCTTCCGCTTCCTGGGCGATGGTGTTCACCGAAGTTCCGCCGGAGATCGTTCCCACGTTGAACGTGGTCTTTCCTCCCTGCGGCACCTCGATCCCGTAAAGCCTGCCGATGATTCCCGCCAGCTCGGCGATCGCATTCTTCTCCCCAAAGGCGTAGTAGGAATGACCGCCTTTTGTGCGCACGCGCAGACGGTAGCGCTGGGACCCCACTGCGCGATGAACAAACTCATCCAGCTTGCAGTCAAAGCTGATAAATGCCTGGATGCGGCCCTCGTAATCCTTGCAGATCTGCCTGGTTCCCTTCAGATTGCCCAATCCCTCTTCGCCGGAATTGCACACGAACAGAAGCCCCGCTCCCTGAGGCCGGATTTTCTGCTCCGCCACGTACCGTGCTGCCGTCAGCAGCGCTACCACGCAGGCGGTATCGTCGCCCACGCCCGGACACCGGATCACCCCGTCCTCCTCCGTCAGCGGCAGCGGTTCCTCATCGGGAAACACCACGTCCGTGTGGGCGGCGAAAACCACCACCGGATTCGTTTCCTCCACCCCCACCGGATAAACCACATTCAGGGCGTCATCGATAAAAACGCCTTTCGCTCCGTGGGCCGTCAGCCAGTCCCTGCAAAATACCGCCCGCCGCTCCTCTTTGCCCGAGGGCGCCGGTATCTGCGCCAACTCCTTTAAAAGTTCCAGCGCCTCCTGTTCCATACCGTTGACGTAATTTAATGCATGACGATCCAGCATAGTGCTCCTCCTTTGTATCACGATCTGTCTTTTTTTATAATCATTATTTTACCATATTAACAAATAAAAGCAAAATATAAAGTATTTCTTTTTATTGTAACCGCCCCGTATCAGCAATTTACGCGGATACGGCCTATGTCCACCATGCGAATCCGAGGATTACCACTTGCCAAATCTGAAATTTGTGATACAATAAAAAAACATATTCCGTATAATGGCCCGGCGGAAGCGACCTGCCGAGTCCATTTTCTGTCTTTCTTTGATCCCTGCGACCTTCCCGCAACTCTACGCATTCAGAACCCATCTGAAAATCCCGAACCCCATCGGAGGTAATTGATTTATGGCGGAACAAAACCTACACTTGAACAAGCTGCTGTCCGACCCGGTCTATTTTTCCGACCTGTGCAACGGCGTTTTATTTCGCGGAGAAATGTACCTGAAACCTGAAGATTTGATGCCCGTGAAAGGAAGCCAGGGGGTGTTATACGCGGACCGCAAAGGGGTTAAAAAGGTGCTGGAGCGCCGGCGCGATGTAGCAATGCGTCTCAAAAGCGGCACCCGATACGCCGTGATCGCAGTGGAAAACCAGGCCAATATTCACTACGCTATGGTGATCCGCTCCCTGCTCTACGATGCGCTGGATTACACGGACCAGGTTCAAATCCAGGAGAAGGAGCTCCGGCAGGCGGGCAGGCGCCCCTCCGGCGACGGTTTTCTCTCCGGAGTCGGCCCAAAACTCCGGCTGGAGCCGGTAGTCACCCTGGTGCTCTACTGGGGAAGCGGTCATTGGGACGGCAGTACAAGCCTGCACGAGCTCCTGGGTCTTAAGGACGGCAAAGGGGAAGCGCCGGAGCTGGCCGGTTACATACCGGACTACCGTCTAAACCTGGTAAACGCCGCCAATATGGACGATCCCTCCATTTTCCGGACCCATTTACAACAGATATTCAGTATGCTAAAATATAAGTCAGATAAGGCCGCCCTGTACCGCTATGCCCAGGAGAACCGGACCGAGCTGCGGGATATGGACGGCACGGCAAAGCTGGCGCTGTTATCCATGATGGGCGAGCAGAAGCGCCTTCAGAAGATCATGGAAGAAGCCGAAGGAGAGGAGGAGTTTGACATGTGTAAAGCGATAGACGACCTGATTGCGGACGGGGAATCCCGGGGCTTCGAACGCGGAGACCGACAGGGATTTGAGCGTGGGGAACGGCAGCTCTCCTCCCTGATCAGCCGCCTTCTGGCCGAGAACCGGCCCGACCTCATCGAGCAGGCCGTGTCCGATCCGGACGTCAGAGCCCGGCTTTATAAGTCCTATCACCTGTAATCCGCGGCCTGCAAAGCCGCAACAGGCCGGGAATCAATCCCGGCCTGTCTCTGTTTGAGTGCAATGGGCCGCTGGTACAACCCGCGGACGATTGTTATTGTTTCTCTGTTCTCATGTTCTTTCCGGCTCTCTTTTCTTTCTTAACCTCCCCCGGTTTTCCCATCACCACCGTGATGGATCTGGGCTGCACGGTCAGACTGCGCTGGTCCGCCAAAAGCGGCTCCCGGCCCTCGGGCATAAACCCGTTTTGCTCTGCGTCATCCGTATCCGCAGCCAGATGCCACATCAGGCCCCCCGGAAGGCTGGGGAGCGCGAATTCCTGCGGCGTCCAGTGCATGTTGTATGCCACGTAGAAATAATTGTCGTGGCCTCCGCCTGGAAGTTCCCCGTATTCTCCACAGTACAGCACCCCCAGTTGACGCCTGGAAGCGTCGAAATCCGGATACCAGGCCTTCACGCCGTGGTAGGAGACGTCCGGCATCCCACAGGACTTATAGTCCATCAGCGCCGGTTCCCGTCTCATGTGAAAGACCGGATGTCTCCTGCGGAACGCGATTGCCGACTTCGCAAACGCGTAGATATCCCCGTTGTGTTTCAAAAGTCCCCAGTTCAGCCAGGAAATCTCATTGTCCTGGCAGTAGGAGTTGTTGTTTCCCTTTTTTGTCTGCCCAAACTCATCGCCGGACAGAAGCATCGGCGCTCCCTGACTCAAAAACAGCATGAGAAGCGCGTTTCGCAGCTGCTTTTTGCGCAGGGCCAGAACCTTCTTCTTCCGGGTTGCACCCTCCGCCCCGCAGTTCCAGGACTGGTTGTAATCGGTGCCGTCCTGATTGCCCTCGCCGTTGGCCTCGTTGTGCTTGCCGTTGTAGGAAACCATATCCATCAGCGTAAAACCGTTGACGTCCGCCATGTAGTTGACAACCGCCGTGTCCGCCGGATTGTGCCGGATGCAAAAAGCAGCGCTGTCCAGCTTACCCTCGTCTCCCTTCAGGAAACCGCGCATCTCCAGCATAAATCCTTCGCCGCACTCCGCCAAATGCCTTTCATTTCCGCCGTCCGCACCGTCCCATCCGGCAGCCAGAAGCTTTCGTCTCCTCAGATAAGGGTCCGCGCCCAAAAGCTTCAGCGGCGCATAGCCTACCAGACGGATCCCGTCCACATGAAACTCCCGCGCCCAGAAGCGGACCGCTTCCAGCACATACGCCGGGGACTCCGTTCCGTCAAAAAACAGTTCGATCACCAACTCCAGCCCGGCCTGGTGCAGGCCCTTCACCAGCTCTTTAAACTCCCTCACAGGCTGTTTCCCGCTCCCGGCGCTGTAAGCCGCCTTGGGAGCCATCATCTGACCGGGTGTATACCCCCAGTAGTTCAGCTTGTCCGCCTGTTCCTGAATCCCGTAAGGGTTCCGGTCCACACACTCCGGCCTCACCACCTCCTCAAACTCCACCGGCGGCTGGAGCACCAGGGTGGTCACGCCCAGCTCCTGTAAATAGGGAATCTTTTCCATAATCCCCCGAAAGGTCCCGCGCTTTGCGGGCTCCACACCAGAGGAGGCATGGCGGGTAAAACCCCTAGCGTGAATGTGATAGAAAATACAATCCTCATAGGGAATTTCCAGGGGCCGGTCCCCCTCCCAGTCAAACGCTTCCAGCTCCGGCAAGGCCATTGCCCGCAGGGGCGCTGCCGGACGTTTCAAATCCCCCCACCGCTCCCGCCCGGAAAACTGCCGCCCGCATGGGTCGGTCTTCAACTCGCCGTCCACCTCATAGAGGTACTCAATTCCGGCGAAATCCCCGGACACCGCCGCGCTCCACACGTCCCCCATGCGCTGCTCCCGGGGAAATGGCAGTTTCACCAGGGGAGTTTTCCCGCCAGATCGGTAAAGCACCACCGCACAGCTCTCCCCCGGATGCGCAAACGAAAAATGCATCCCGTTCCTTGTCGCCCACGCCCCCAGCGGGTACTCCCCTTTTTCACTCTGATCAATCTCAAACCTGCTCTTCATTCCGGCCTCCATCTTCCATCCGCTGGCCCAGGCCTGCGGTCACTGCTTCTGGGCCTCTATCTGTTCCACAAGACCGCTTAAGTACACCCAGCGGTCCATGGTTTCTTCCAATTTTGTCTCCGTCTTCTCTTTCTCAGCCATCAGCTCATTGAGTCTGGTATAGTTGCTGGCCGAAGCCTCGATCTCCTGATCCAGCCCTGCAATCCGATCCTCCAGCGCCGCGATATCGTCCTCAATGGTATCCCACTCCCGCTGCTCCTTGAAGGAGAGCTTCAGCTTCTTCTCGCCGCCGGAGCGCTGTTTCCAGTTGGACTTGTTCACCTGCTGGGCGGAGTCCGATGGCTGCCCGTCCGCGGCGCTTCCCGCCGCACCCGCCTGGCTCTTTGCAGCGCCTCCCGCTTTACCGGCCCCGGCTGATCCGCCGCTGCGTTCCGCCGCATCCGAACCTTCCTCCAATCCCCGGCGGGCCAAAGCGATCTGATAATCCGTAAATCCGCCCTCGTACCGCCGGATCGCCCCATTTCCCTCAAAGGCGAATATCCGGTTCACCACCCGGTCCAGGAAATACCGGTCATGGGACACGGTGACCACGATCCCCGGAAAGGTGTCCAGATAATCTTCCAGGATGGTGAGCGTCGCGATATCCAGGTCATTGGTGGGCTCGTCCAGCAAAATCACATTGGGGGCGTCCATGAGAATCCGCAGCAGGTAAAGCCTGCGCTTCTCTCCCCCGGAAAGCCGGCCCACCGTAGTGTACTGCATGCTGGAGGGGAACAGGAAACGCTCCAGCATCTGGCTGGCGCTGATGCTCCCGTCCTTTGTCTTCACATACTCCGCCACATCCCGGATATAGTCGATCACCCGGCAGCTCCCGTCCATGTCCTCGCTCTCCTGGGAGAAATACCCCAGCTTCACCGTCTGCCCGATCTCCACAGTCCCCGCATCCGGCTGCACCCAGCCCGCGATCATCTTCATCAGCGTGGACTTTCCGCTGCCGTTGGGGCCAACGATGCCGATGCGGTCATTTTTCAGAAAAATGTACGTGAAATCCTGAATCAGCACCTTGTCTCCGTAAGCCTTGCACAGGCCGTTTAACTCAACCGTAGTCCGCCCCAACCGGGAGGCGATGGATTCCAGCTGGACATTGCGGTCAAATTCCGGCCCCTTCTGGTCCCGCAGGGTCTCAAAACGCTGGATATGGGCCTTCTGCTTGGTGGAACGTGCCCTTGCGCCCCGCTGCATCCAGGCCAGCTCCGTGCGCAACAGGGTCTGGCGCTTGCGCTCCGTGGCCTGGGCCATGTCCAAACGCTCCGCTTTCAGCTGGAGATAGCCCTCATAGTTGGTCTGATAGCTGTAGAGCTTGCCCTTGTCCAGCTCCACGATGCGGTTGGTCACGCTGTCCAGGAAATACCGGTCATGGGTGATCATAAGCAGCGCTCCCCGGAAGCTTTTCAGATATTCCTCCAGCCAATCCGCCATCTGGCTGTCCAGGTGGTTGGTGGGCTCGTCCAGGATCAGCAGGTCCGCGGTGCTAAGGAGCACGCCGGCCAGGGCCACGCGCTTTCTCTGGCCGCCGGACAGCGTGCCGATCCTGGCCTCGTGGTCCGTGATTCCCAGCTTGTTGAGAATATTTTTGGCAGTGGCCAGCAGCTCGTCCCGGGAGGTAAAATGGGGCTCAGAGGCATTTTCCCGCTCCACGCTCTCCAGCACGGTGTCGCTCTCCACAAACTCCGGGATCTGGGGCAGATAGCGGATATACAGGCTTCTCCCCCGCACCACGGTGCCGCCGTCCGGCTCCACCAGCCCGGCCACAATTTTCAGCAGCGTGGACTTTCCGGTGCCGTTTACGCCGATCAGCCCCACCTTCTCCCCTTCGTTCAGGGAAAACGCCGTGTCGTCAAAGAGCAGACGCTCGGTATATGATTTTGTCAAATGTTCAATGGTTACCAGATTCATAGGTTTTTCCTTTTTTCCGAATATAGTTTAAATTGTGTGTATGGTTAGTATAACATTTTGCGGCGGGGGATGTAAAGGCAAATGCGGAAAAGGGGGGGGGATTTTTGGAACCCCCGCCCCGGATTTGCCGGGTATTCAGACATTCTTCAATTCAAATCCATCCCCGCAAAGTCAATCTCCAAACCCGGGAATAAATTCACCCTCACTTTATCCCGAAACGTATAACTGCCCACCTTATTCTCCGCAAAGTCATACACCATCACCGTCTCCCGCTCCGGGTCCACGATCCAGTATTCGCGCCCCCCGGCTTCCCGGTAGCGGATCAGCTTCAGCAGGCAGTCCCGGCTCCGGCTGCTGGGCGATAGGATTTCCGCCACAAAATCCGGCGCGCCGTGGCAGCCCTTGTCATCCAGTTTGTCACGGTCGCAGACTACGGTTATGTCAGGTTCCAGGTAGGTCCGGTTGTCCTCGTTCAGATATACGGAAAACGGGGCCGGATATACCGCGCATTTTCCTTTGTTCTGGTTCAAATAAGCGAATAGCATGCCGGATATCGCGATGACCAGCCCCTGATGCTTCCGCGACGGTGTCGCCATATAAAACATCTGCCCGTCGATCAACTCCGCACGCACGCCCTCAGGCAGCGCCTCGATATCCTCCACTGTGTACACCTTTTCCTGTGCCAGCGCCATATTCTTTTGTATTACCTCTTCCTCTCCCATGTACACGGCCATTGCGGCAACCTCCTGCTGTTTTTCTCTTTAACATCAGTATACCGAATGACCGCAGACATGTCCAATTTTTCTTCTATAATATACTGCTTTGACACCCTAAAACACAATCAAGGACATCACTCCCCGTTTGCGTGAATTAAAATTCCCACACAGCAACCCGCTTCTGCCATAAACATACCATAAGCGCCTCGAAAGCAGCCTCGTTCCCCCACACCTGAAAGGCGCAAAAAAGGCGGCCCGGACCCCAGCCGCCGGGGCATCTCAATCCCCGGCCAGCCGCCGTCCCGTACCGCCTTCTCTCATTTTTCTCTCAATTCCTACTCAATCACCAACTCCACCGGACAATGGTCGGACCCCATCACCTCCGTATGGATATCCGCGCTGACCAGCCGGTCCTTCAAACTCTCCGAGGCGCAGAAGTAGTCGATGCGCCACCCCGCGTTCTTCGCCCGGGCGGAGAAACGGTAGGACCACCAGGAGTAAATCCCCTCCCGGTCCGGATAAAAATACCGGAACGTGTCGATAAATCCGGCTCCTAAAAGATCCGTAAACTTTCCGCGCTCCTCGTCGGTGAAGCCCGCATTTTTCCGGTTGCTCTTGGGGTTCTTCAGATCGATCTCCTTGTGGGCCACATTCAGGTCCCCACAGAAGATCACCGGCTTCTCCTCCTCCAGCTTTTTCAAATACGCCAAAAACGCATTTTCCCACTCCATCCGGTAGTCCAGACGGGCCAGCCCGTCCTGGGAGTTGGGCGTGTAGCAGGTCACCACGAAATACTCCGGGAACTCCGCCGCGATCACCCGGCCCTCCATGTCGTGCTCCTCGATCCCAAGGCCGTAGCGCACGCTGACCGGCTCCTCCTTCGTAAACATGGCAGTGCCGGAATACCCCTTCTTCTGGGCATAATTCCAATACTGGTGATACCCCGGCAGGTCCAAATCGATCTGCCCTTCCTGAAGCTTGGTCTCCTGCAGGCAGAACACATCCGCGTCCGCTTCCTTAAAATAGTCCAGGAAACCCTTGCCCACGCAGGCCCGCAGGCCGTTGACATTCCACGAAATCAGTTTTTTCATCCCGTCTTTCCTCCTATTCCGGGTAAACCAGCCTGGACTGCGGGAACTCGTCGATGTGCTCCAGCACATCTAAATACTTCCCGGCCAGGTAATTGGCCATCCCCAGGTTCATGTCCAGATAGTTGCCGCAGTCCTTAGCCGCCGCTCCCGGCACCTCGCCCCGGAAATCCCGGATAAACCGGTACATTTCCGTCACAAGAGGCAGCACCTCCCGGGAATCATAGTCCCCGGCCAGCAGCAGATAAAACCCGGTCCGACAGCCCATGGGACCGAAATACAGGGTCTTATCCCCGAAATCGTCCCGGTTCCGCAAAAATGTGGCCCCCAGATGCTCGATGGTGTGCATCTCCGCCGTGTTCATCACCGGCTCCTCGTTGGGTGAGGTCATGCGCAGGTCAAAAGTGGTCACAACGTTTTCGCCCACCCTGTCCTTGCGGGACACGTACAGACCCGGCTGTAGCCGGATGTGGTCGATGGTAAAACTCGCAATCTTCTCCATATTATTTTCCTCCAAATCAATCGTCCGTATGCAGGGGCGCCACGCCGCGCAGCCGCCTAAAGCGCCGCCCGTTTCATCCGTTTACCGCCCCGCCGCAGCCAGCTCCCGTCTGCCCCGCATCTCATCGACTCAAAAGCAGCGGGAACCAAAGCCCCCGCTGCCAAAAATTCATCAATCGTCCGCTTCTTCACTTTCGGTAACGGTAAAGGTAAAGCGCTTACGAGCCATCTCGTCGCTCTCCAGATACTCGTCGTAGGTGGTGATCTTATCGATCAACTTGCCGTTTATGATCTCCATGATCCGGTTGGCCGTGGTCTGCACGATCTGGTGGTCACGGGATGAGAAGATCAACACGCCCGGGAACTTGATCATACCGCGGTTCAGGGCGTCGATGCTCTCCATGTCCAGGTGGTCCGTAGGCTCATCCAACAGCAGCACGTTTGCGCCGGAAATCATCAGCTTGGACAGCATGCAGCGCACCTTCTCGCCTCCGGACAGCACGCGCACCTTCTTCACGCCGTCCTCACCGGCAAACAGCATACGGCCAAGGAAGCCGCGGACATAGGTCACGTCCTTCTCCGGGGAATACTGGGTCAGCCAGTCCGCAATGGTGTCGTCGTTATCGAACTCCGCGCTGTTGTCCTTGGGGAAATACGCCTGGCTGGTGGTCAGACCCCACTTGTAATTGCCCTCGTCCGGCTCCATCTCCCCGGACAGAATCTTGAACAGCACCGTCTTGGCCCGCTCGTTGGGGCCTACCAGCGCTACCTTATCCTCACGGCCCAGGATGAAGGAAATGTCGTCCAGAACCTTCTCGCCGTCGATGGTCTTGCTCATGTGCTCCACGGTCAGGACCTCGTTTCCGATCTCGCGGGCGGGGCGGAAGTCGATATAGGGGTATTTACGGCTGGAGGGACGGATGTCGTCCAGCTCGATTTTCTCCAGAGCGCGCTTACGGGAGGTGGCCTGCTTGGACTTGGAAGCGTTGGCGGAGAAGCGCTGGATGAATTCCTGCAGCTCCTTGATCTTCTCCTCCTTCTTGCGGTTGGCCTCCTTCATCTGCTTCACGATCAGCTGGCTGGACTCCACCCAGAAATCGTAGTTTCCGGCGTACAGCTGGATCTTGCCGTAGTCAATGTCCGCGATCTGCGTACACACCTTGTTCAGGAAGTAACGGTCATGGGATACCACAATCACCGTGTTCTCAAAATTAATCAGGAACTCCTCCAGCCAGGCGATGGCGTCCAGATCCAGATGGTTGGTCGGCTCGTCGAGCAGCAGGATGTCCGGGTTGCCAAACAAAGCCTGGGCCAGCAGCACCTTCACCTTCTGGGCGCCGGTCAGGGTATTCATCTGGGCGTAGTGCAGGTCTGTCTCGATTCCAAGGCCATTTAACAGGTTCTCAGCGTCGGACTCCGCCTCCCAGCCGTTCATGGTGGCGAACTCACCCTCCAGCTCGGCGGCCTTCACGCCGTCCTCCTCGGTGAAGTCCTCCTTCATGTAGATGGCTTCCTTCTCCTTCATGATCTGGTACAGCCGGGCGTTGCCCATAATCACCGTGTCCAGAACCGTGTACTCGTCGTATTTAAAGTGGTCCTGCTGAAGAAAGGAGAGACGCTGTCCCGGCGTGATGGCGATCTCGCCGCTGGTCGGCTCCAGCTTACCGGACAGAATTCTCAAAAATGTGGACTTGCCGGCGCCGTTGGCTCCGATCAGGCCGTAGCAGTTGCCCTCGGTGAACTTGATGTTCACGTCCTCAAACAATGCCTTTTTCCCCACCCTGAGGGATATGTTGTTTGCACTAATCATAATACTTACCTTTCCTTTTGTCTGTTTTTCAACCGTTTCCCCGCGCCGTCCAAAAATGCCCTGCGGTCCCGGCCGGGCGGTCCGGCCGGCCATTTTCAGGTACGCGTCTGTGCTCTCATGAAAAAAGGGGTCTGCCGGCCCCTCTTCTCGTCAATATCAGATTGTACAGGGAAAACGCTTAATTTGCAAGGGTTTTTCGGAAATTTCCCATTCCAATTCAGCGCGCGGATCGAATTTCCGCTCTCACTCCCCTTTTCTCACCTCAACGGGGTAATTGGTCCCCCCGGAAGTCACATAAGCCACCATCACGCGGTCCCCGCTGTCCTTCGTCAGGGCGCCCTCCTCCATAGGGCAGTTATCCTTTAACAGGCTCAGCTCCCGGTTGTCGTCGGTCTTAACCGTAAAGCTGCTCATGGCGTTAAACATCGTGGTTCCAGTCTCCTGGTAGACGGTCCACTCCTCCTGTTCCGGCAGGGCCACCACCAGATCCGTGTCCTCCGGCTTCACGCCACCCTTGCCGATCTCCTTGCCAATGTAGGCGATCGCGATCTGCACGTCCTCCTGTATCTCTACCTCCACATCCCGAATCTGTGCCAGCTTGAGATCATAGTTCTGGCCGTCGTCCGCCTGCAGGGTGAAAACGGAGCCGTCCTCCGTGGTCTTCACCACCGTGCCCTGGAGCATATGGTAGCGGTTGGTCAGATCCACCGCCTCCCCATCCGCCTCAGTGGAGGCTTCCGTGGTCTCCGGCTCAGCAGCCGCCTCCGTGGTCTGGGCCGCGGTGGTCTCAGTGGCGGACGGCGCCGTCTCCGCCGCCGGTTTCTTCGAGCAGCCCGCCGCCAAAAGCACTGCCGCCAGCACTGCCGCTGTTGCTATCATCCATGAACGTCTCTTCATTGTTCAATTCCTCCGTTTCCATCCATTTCATATTGCGCCCCGGCTCCATCAGCGCCCCCCAATTCCCGGGGCCGCGCCTTCCGTCCCGCCCGCAAAAACCTTCCGGCGGACTATGACCGGCGAACCGCAGCAAACTTGTTACTTATGAAGCTTACCATTAAGCTTTCTAAAAAACAAGGAAATTTCCCTTAAAGCTTTGTGAAGGAATATCCCCGGCAGAAAACGCAGATACAGAAGCAGAATCAACCGGGCCATCCTGGGCGAAAGATCCATACTATAAACTCCTTTTCCACTTCGGTATCCCCGAAGCTTCCAATTTCTTTATAGTATGCCCTGAATTCCGCGTTTTCTGCAAAGAGACTCAAATTTTGCGTTCCGTAACGTAAGTGAAGGACGTGTACTGGGGCAAATGGTAGGACAGGGTGTACTCGATCATCAGCCCCTGGCGGTCATAGGCCAGGTACGTGACCGCAAACACCTTCTTATCCGGCGGATTGTCTAACAGCTGCGCGTACTCCGCGGGCGGCAGGTCGATGCGCAGGTAGGACTCCACCTCCGCGGGATAGCGGTCCTTGGTGTCCATGTAATCGTACAGGGAACCCTCCGCGAAATCATACCGGTCCGCATCCCAGAAAACCTCCGCGGGAATGTAGGTTTTCTGCACCGCGTAGGGTCTGTCGTTGATCTTGGAAAGGCGAAGCATGACAAAGACATGGCTGGTGTAGGGAAACATTTCCTTGATCTCCCCCTCCGCCGGACATTTCTCAAAGCTGATCACATCCCGGCTGGACCGGTAGCCCCGCTGGCGGATGCCGCGGCTCAAACTGATCACTGCCCCGGAATCCGCGCCGATCTCGATCTTCCGGCTGGGCTCCTCGGGAATCCGGGCCACAAAGGTGCCCCTTCCCCGGTAAGCCTTCACGTAACCTTCCTCCTCCAGAGCCTTTAAGGCGTTGCGCACGGTCATCCGGTTGATCCCGTACTGGGCGGCCATCACCCGCTCCGAGTCCAGCTTGTCCCCGATCCGATACTCCCCGTGGATCATCTTCTCCTTCAGGCTCTTCATCAACTGCACATATATCGCATCGTATTCAATCATAGTCTGGTAACACTCCTGAATTCATAGAGATCCGAGACCGCCACAATCTCAAAATACTCGAAGGGCTCCGGCTCTTCCTTGTAGGTGATTCCCTTGATCATCATCAGTTCCCCGTCCCCGCAGCCCAGCAGCTCCTTTTCCTTCTCCCCGGCCGCCACAATCAGGATCTCCTCCTCGCTTCTGCGGGTCACATAACCGAACATTTCCTGTAATGTCTTGTAAAACGACTGCTTCCCCAAATCCGCGCTCTCCACGCCCTTAACCTTGTCATAGAGAATATGGGTCTTTTCAATCGACTTGGGAACCCCGTCCACAAGCCGCAATTTCCGGAAATAAAAAATCCGCGAGGCAATGGGAATCTTCAGCTTCTGGCTGATATAGCGGTTGGACTCCGTGACCTCCATATCCAGCACACGGTATTCCGACCGGAATTTTCTGGATTCCAGCGTGGCCGTGATCGGCTCGAACCGTTCCATATCCCTTAATATGTATCGATTTCCCTGTTCCATAGCTCCCCCTGTTCCGTTCCATTTTCAGTCTGTCCAAATCATAACACAATAAACCGGCCAATGCAAGAACGGCAAATTCTCTTGCAAAACACAAAACGACGCCGTGAATCTTGCGTTCACAGCGCCGCGTCATTTTGTCCCGCGATTCCGGGCAGTTCCAGTATCTCGGTCAGCGAATCGACCCGATACGCCGCTCCGGTCTGGTCAAAGGGAAACCGGCTGTCCCGCCTGGCTGCCACGCAGGCCCCAGCGGCCACTCCGGCGGTCACCCCGTAGGTGGAATCCTCCACCACCAGACATTCACCGGCCCGGCAGCCCAGCGCCGCCATTGCGGTCAGATAAATCTCCGGATTGGGTTTGCTCTCCCGAAACTGTTCCCCGCTGACCACATAATCGAACAGCTCCCCGATCCCGCACTGCCTCAGCACCTTCCGGATTCCCTCCATACCGGTGGAGGAAGCCAGCGCTGTCTTAAACCCCATCTCCCGCAGGCGTCTCAGCACATCTGGCACCTCCGGGTACAGAATATCCCGGTAACACACGTCGTCAAAGAGACTGTAAATTTCTTCCAGCTCCCGGTCGAACTCCAGATTGTCAAGGGGCTCTCTTGCCACCCTGTGCATCAGTTCCCGGTTCCTGGCGCTGTCCATTCCAACGGACGGGTATAAGTCCTCCTCCCGGACCCAGGGCCGTTTTTTTTGCAGCTCCCGGTGGATTCCGGTCAGGTACAGATATTCGCTGTCGATCAGAACCCCGTCCATATCAAAAATCACTGCTTTGAAACCCATAAACTCCCCTTTCACGGCCGCAGCGCCGCCCATATTGTCTAAAATGAGTCGTCATCCTCCTCCACGCCGCCCGCGTCAAACCGTCCCACCTGGCTCCGGCCCTTGTCCACGATATCCGCGTTCAGCTCCTCCAGGCTCTTGCCGAAATTCCGGTTCAGCGTGGTGTCCAACAGCATCGCCACGTTTGTCCCGTAGTACACGGTGATGCCGCCCCGGCGCATGGCCCGGTCGATCAGCGTGTTGAAGGGCGAACCGCTGAGAATGTCGCAGAACGCCAGAATGTGCTCCGTCCCTTCCAGGCGCTTTAACGCCTCGTCCATATTCCGCTCCAGCTCCGTCTTAGTGTCCCCGTCCGGAAAATCCACCGCCTCGAAGCACTCCTGTTTCCCCAGCACCAGTTCCAGAGCGCTGGTGATACCGGTGGCAAATCTGCCGTGGCCTGTGACTAAAATTCCGATCATCTTTTATCCTCCTGCACCCGGCGTCCGGCCGGCCGCCCTCACAAAAGCAGGGGCGGGCGGCCCGGAAATACCGCGCAATCGAATCCTATTCCCCGTCCGGATAGTGGGCCAGCGGCTCATCAAAGGGGTTGATATTGGTGTCGATGAAAATATCTTTGGCGCCCTTGGCCGCCACAAACTGGAACGGAACCGTGTACATCAGAGGCGCGATAAACTTGTTGGCCTTGATCCCAAACACCAGATCCCGGCTGTCGCCCTCGATCTCCCGGCAGGTGATCACGTGAACCCGGTCGGTATACTTCTTGAATGCGGCCCGAAACTGCAGCATGCGCTCGAACTCCGCCTCGTCCGAACCGATCATAAACAGGGTTTGGTTGGGCTTAAGCGCCATCGTCGGCCCATGGGAATACTCCTCGATCTCATATCCGATGGTGGGCAGGCGGAGCATCTCCCCCACCTTCAGCATGCCCTCCAGCATGGAGCCGTAGTCGATGCCGTAGCCCAGCACAAACAGCCGGTCGCTGTTCACAATGGAAGCACGGTTGCGATCGTACCACGCTTCGCTCTCCTCGATCACGGTCTGGAAATTGTCCACCAGCTCCTTTGTCTCCCGAATCGCGGTCTGGTACTCATCCTCAGAATAGACGCCCTTGTCCCGGGCTACGCCTACGGCCCACAGGTAAGCGCTCAGCACGGAAACCGTATACCCTTTAGTCTCCGGAGGGGTCAGCTCCTCGCCCACCAGCAGGTGGACTGCGGTGTCCACGTGTTTGGTGATCTCGCTCTCCAGATTTCCCGTCAGGGCCAGGGTGGGGTAACCGTTTGCCTTGGCATGGGCCATCACCTCGCAGGTGGACACCGAGGTGCCGGACTGGCTGATGCCCACGAACAGAATCTGATCGTTTCGCAGAAGTCCCGTCCAGTCCGCTTTCTCATAGTTTTTAAATACCGTGGGGTACTGGGCGATTCCCTCGATCCCCACAATGTGTTTGAAATAGTAGGCCGCAATCTGCGACACGTTGTAAGAGGTGCCGGAACCAAAGAAATAGATCCGTTTAATATCGTGTTTGCGGAACAGCTCCACAAATGGCTCCACAAAAACTGCCTGATTCTCCAGCACCTGGGGCAATACCTGGGGCTGGAACCTGATGTTGTCAAGTACCGTCTGCTGCATGTTGTTCTCCTCCTCTGATGGGTCCGGCCCGGCGCGCCGGCAGCGGCCGCCGGACCGTTGATATCTGAATTTACATTAATTTCTTAAAAGTTCGGAAATGTCCTCCCTCGCCTCATTGGGAACCATCTGGGAATAAACAGGAATTCCCATCTCCACCAGCTCCGCAAACGCCGCCTTTTCCTCCGGCGACACAAACACCGTCTTGCGGATCTGGATGGCTCCCGGTTTGGTGGACATGTTGCCCACCGTGACAAAGGGCGCTTTGTAGCCCAGCTGTGCCATCTTTAAAATCGGCACCGGGCTGTTGCACAGGATCATCACCCGGATGCCCTCGTCGATCTTGCGGATAAACTTATCCGCCGCCTTGACCGTGCTGAAAATGGACAACTTGCACTTTTCCGGGCAGCCGAACTTCAGAGCAGTCTTGCGGATCTCGTCGTTTACAATCTCATCGTCCACGATGGCGATGCGCTCCAGGGAGTAGTGGGGAATCCAAAACCCGCACACCTGGCCGTGAATCAGCCGGTCGTCAATTCTCACATCCAAAATAGCCATACTACGTCCTCCTTACATTGCGATCAGTCCCAGAATACCCAGGATAAAGCCGACCACCACGATTCCGCCGATGATGGCGGTCACTTTCATTTTCTTCTTGATGCAGGCGAAAATGCCCAGGGTAAAGGCCAGCGGCAGCAGCTTGGGAAGAAGCTGGTCTAAGTATTCCTGGAGCACGATCTCGCTTCCCGCGATGGTGAACTGCAGGGGGCAGGAGATGCTCACCCACATGGCGATCATACAGCCGATGGACATAGCTCCGATGATGCCCGCGCAGTGGGTAAACAGCTGCACGCGGCCCGTGGCCTGCATCTCCGACAGCAGGGAATGCCCCTGACGGTAGCCGATGAACAATCCGAACCAACGGGTCAGGAAGTTGGGAATATTGAAGAACAGCAGCAGCACAAAGGGCGCCAGGATATTCCCCTCCTTGGCAAAGCCCACCGCCAGGGCGCAGGCCAGAATCCGGAAGATGCCCCAGAAGAAGGTGTCTCCGATTCCGGACAGCGGGCCCATCAGGGATACCTTGATGGCGTTGATGGAGGCCACGTCAAAGGTCTTGTCCCGCTTAGCCTTCTCCTCCATGGCGATGGTGGTGCCCATGACAAAGGGCGAGGGCGCCACGGTCATGTTGAAGGCTGCGATATGGCGGTGCATTGCGGCTTTTAACGCCTCGTCGTCCCCTTTATAGATCTTGCGCAGCACCGGCATCACCGCGTAGAGGAAACCCAGCCCCTCCATGCGCTCGTAGTTAAAGGACCCCAGCAAGGTAAAGCTGCGCCAGAAAACGCCTACAAAATCTTTCTTCGTCAGATTATTTTCCGCACTGATTATCTCATTTTTCGCCATCGTTTAATCCTCCCACTCGTCTTCCACACTGGACGCCGCAGCGGCGGCCCTGGTTCCCTCGTTCTGCCGCAGCATAAAGATGATCCACGCAACCGCAACCGCGATACCTGCGATCGCAACCATGGTCAGGTCAAAACCCACGTAAGCCGCGGGGATAAAGCCCAGGATAAAATATGGAATCAGGTTCTTTTCCATAATGATATTGAGCAGCAGCGCAAAACCCAGGCAGGGGAGAATAGCCGCTACGCCGGTCAGGCCCGCGTTCATCCAGGCCGGAAGACCGTTTACAATGCCCTCGATCATATGGTTTCCGAAGTACATCACGATAAAGGTCAGGCCAAAATACAAGAGAAACGTGCCGAAACCGCAGAGATAATGGACGGCGTTCACGCTCTTAAAATTCAGCTCGTCGATCTTGCGGTCCGCAACCAGCATAGCGCCTGAGTACGCGGACAGCAGCAGAGTGTTCAAAAACTGCATGATCACGGCCACGGGAACGCCGAAGAGAATGGCGCTCTCAGCGCCGGTGCCGGTCAGCAGCGCCACCGCGGTTCCGATGGTTCCGCCGGTACCAATATCCAACTGAGCCGTTGGGCCGATGCCCGTGGCTCCCATCCACATCAACTGCAGCGTCGCGCCGATCATCAGACCCTGCTTCACATCCCCCAGAATCAGACCGACCAGAAATCCCGTCACGATGGGCTCACGGAGCTTGCATTCCCCCAGCCAACCCCCTTCCAACTGGGTCAGCGCCGCCACACAGCCGATCAGTATCGCTTGTAACAAACTCATATCGCTTCCTCCTATTCATCTCTCCATCTTCATACCGGTTTGCGCAAATTGGTATATGTGGTATAGCAGATAATCCACTTAGATTTTTTATACCACTTTATTATCAGAAATGCAATACTAATTTTAAAATTAACGATATTTTTTATTCACATTTATAGTTTCAGACAAGGCTGCCGCCTATGGACCGCTGACGCACATGCACAGAACCTCGCGCTGCACCGCACCGGTTTCCGTCAATTTTGTGCGCAAAAAAGGAGGGTATTCCGCACAGACAGCCGCGCTGCCCTACGGAATACCCTCCCGCTAAAAGTCATTTTCAGTTGATTCAGTTATCCCCTCTGCAGCATCTCCCCATACCGCCCCAAAAAGCTCTGGGTCCGCTCGTTGTCCGAGGCGAATACCTGCTCCGGCGTCCCCTGCTCCACGATAACGCCGTCCGCCATGAAAATCACCCGGTCGGAGATATCCCGGGCAAAGGCCATCTCATGGGTGACAATCACCATGGCGATATCCAGGTCCGCCAGGGATTTGATCACCTTTAACACCTCTCCGGTCAGCTCCGGGTCCAGGGCCGAGGTGGGTTCGTCAAAAAACAGAATCTTTGGGTTTAACGCCAGCGCTCTGGCGATGGCCACCCGCTGGCACTGTCCGCCGGAGAGCTGGCAGGGATAGGCGTTTTCCTTGTCCTCCAGTCCCATTTTACGCAGCAGTTCCCGGGCCTCCCGGAAGACAATTTCCTTCTCCCGCTTCTGCACATGGATGGGCGCGTCGGTGATGTTCTTCATCACGGAATAGTGGGGAAACAGGTTGAAATTCTGAAACACCAGGCCATACTGGCTCTGGATCTCCCGCAGCTCCTTCCTGCCCGCGTACACGGCCTTACCGTCCGCGCCGGTCCAGGCCGCTTTTTTCCCCAGGTAAATGACCTCCCCGCTGTCCATGGTTTCCAGCATGGTGGCACAGCGCAGCAGAGTGGACTTTCCGGAGCCGGAGGGCCCGATTATGGACACGATTTCGCCTTCCCCCACGGTCAGGGAGATATCCTTAAGCACGCCCAGCCCGTCGAAGGCTTTTTCCACATGATTGATCTCCAAAAGATTCATTGTCCCCAAACTCCTTCCCCTTACTGGTAATAATTCAGCTTCTTCTCAAGCCCTTCCATGGCCAGGGCCACAATCAGGTTGAACACGTAGTAGAACAGGCCCGCCGCGATAAACGGAATCATGTTGCTCTGGGACGCCGCCAGCATCTTAGCGATGGAAAACATCTCCATAACGCTCAGGGTAAACGCCAGGGAGGTATCCTTCACCAGGGTGATGACCTCGTTGGTCACGGACGGCAGAATCCGCTTGATCACCTGGGGCAGGATAATCTTGAAAAAGGTCTGTCCTCTGCTGTAGCCCAGGATCTTGGCCGCCTCATACTGGCCCTGGGGCATGGACTGGATGCCGCTGCGGTAAATCTCCGCGAAATAGGCGGCGTAGTTGATCACAAATCCGATCAGCGCGGCCCAAAGGCGGTAGCCGCTGCCCAGCTTCAGCCCGAAAATATAGTAAGGCCCGAAATACACCACCATCAGCTGCAGCATCAGCGGCGTGCCGCGCATAACCGAGATGTACCCCTTCACAATGGTGCGGACCACACGGTTCGCGGACATCCGCCCGAAGGCGACCACCAGGCCCAGAGGCAGCGAAAATACCAGCGTCACCACGAATATCTGTACGCTGGTCAGCATTCCCCCCATGAGCTGGATCAGAATCTGTTCAACCGTCATTTTCCCCATAATGATCTACCGCCTTTTCTATACGTTGAGCGCTCCCTGATGCCCGGCCTACTCCCGCCGGTCCCGGACCGCTTTCCCCCGGCAATCGCCGAAGCATCTTAAAATCGCGCGGGCCGGGCCCCGCCCCCCCCAGCGCGGAGAAAACCGCTGTACGGTTAAACATGCAGCGGCTTTCGGAATATGAATTGTTTACTTGCCGATGGTGGTCACGTCCTCGCCGAACCACTTCTCGGAGATCGCCTTTAAGGTGCCGTCCTGAGCCATTTCCTCCAGAGTCTTCTGAACCTTGTCGCGCAGCTCCGTGTTGCCCTTCTTAAAACCAACGCCGTACTCCTCAGCGGAAAGGTGGTCCTCCAGGATCACAAAATCGGCGTTCCTCTGCTGAATCTGATACCCCGCCACGATCACGTCCATGGCGATGGCGTCCACCGCGCCCTGCTCCAGGTCCATAAACGCGGAGTTGTAATCCGCCGTGGTCACAAGCTCTTTAAAAGTGGCCGTCAGGTCCGGGTTTTCATTCAGCGCCGCCAGAGCGGAGGAATCGGCCTGGCACTCCACAACCTTGCCCTTTAAGTCGTCCATGGACGCGATACCGGAATCCGCTGCGACCACAAACACCTGGGAGTTGGCCATGTAGGCTTCCGTCCACTCGTAATCGCTCTCACGGCCCGTCATGGTGAAGCCGTTCCAGATACAGTCGATATTTCCGGAATCCAGCTCCATGTCCTTGGTATCCCAGATAACGGGCTGCGGCTGGTATTCCAGTCCCAGGCGTTTGGCGACCTCCTGGGCCAGCTCCAGGTCAAATCCGGTGTATTCCCCGTTATCCCCCATGAATCCCATGGGCGGGAACTCCTGGTCAAATCCTACGATAAAATGTCCGCCCGCAGCCTGGGCCTCCGCGGAAGTCTCGCTCTCAGCCGCGGAAGTGTCCGCTGCCGTATCCGCCGCAGTGGTGTCCGCCGCAGTAGTATCCGCCGTGCTCTCAACTGTTGTAGCGGCTTCTCCCTTGGTTTCCGCGCCGCCGCAGCCTGCCAGCCCAAAAGCCATCACAGCCGCCATAGCCAGGCAAAATGTTTTCTTTTTCATAATACTGATCCTCCTCAAAACATGATTTCATGGGTCTGATACTTTATTCAAAAATCACTCTACCATAGTAGCATACTAAAGCGAATATGTAAAGAGGAAAAATCAAAGGACGGCTCCCTTTGCAGAATATCTGCAGGTAAGCCGCCCGAATCATCTGTTATAACTTCGCCTCGCGCGCTGCCTTCACGAAGGCAGCCGCCCGCTGCGGATCAATCTGATTCCAGAGAATCCCCTCTTTTTTAATACTGGTTCCGATAATCACACCATCGGCGATTGTCAACAATTCCTTTATGTTGTCCACACGGCCTCCGCTCCCCAGAATCAGAGGGGTCTGCGGGAACCGTTCCTTCACCCTGCCCAGAGCAGTGGCCTGAGGTGGCAGCCCCGCCCGCGGCCCACCCATAAGCACACCGGCTATGGGTAGATTTAAAAGTGCGCCGTCAATCTGGTTCTCCACTGGCCTGGTATCCATTCCAGTCCCGGCGTGAGGTTCAAAATAAGTATAAACGCGTACGTTCTCGGCACCGATCTGCTTCTGGTAGCGGAAAATCTCACCGGGGTTAAAGGTTTGCCAACCGAACAGGCCGTTGTATGTTCCCGTCACATAGGTACGCACAAATTTTGCATCAATCGCTTTCGCCACGGCCAGCGTTGCAATGGGATCAATGAGAACCCCACAGCCATAGGGAATTGTTAAATCCACAGCCACCTCCGCGGCAATCCGGACATAGGAGGCCACCGTCTCCGGTCCAACCTGCGACAGGTATGGCCGGTCCCCCTCATTGGCAAACACACAAGCATCAAATCCTTCCCCCATTAAAATTTTGGCATCCTCTTTCAGGCGTCTGATCTGGTCCCGATACGTCATTGTGGGGTCCGCATAATAGCTTCCGGGCAGGGCCGCCATATGCAGGCAGCCGATCAGCGGTTTTTTTGTGCCAAACACATTCTCATGCTGTTCCATCATCATCGATATTTCCTCCATTTTCCACCGTCCTGCGTCATACTAAAATTCCGGTCAGCGACAGGACCGTGCCTGCCGCAAAAATGATCCCCATAGTTTTCATAGGCGTCATCCCCTTACGCAAAAGTGCATATACGCCGAAGAACAGCGCCAGCGGTAGCAGCGCCGGCATAATCTGGTCGATCAGCGCCTGGACTTCCGTTACCTTCTCGCCCAGCGCAAAGGACAGCGGAGTCGTAACACCGATTTTCGTGGCCACCAGACCGCCCAATACCATCATTCCCATTGCGCCGCAGCCTTCCGTAATTTCCTTGATCAGACCTCCGCTGAGGATTTTCACAACAGCATTTTTTCCCATTTTATATCCGGTCATGTAACAGGTATAGCCTACGCCCAACGCATACGCTGAAAACACCAGCACAAACAGAATCGGTCCCAGCGGATTGCCCTGCATGGCCAGATCAATTCCGATTGCCAGAAGAATCACCTTAACAATCCCCTGAGTGATTGCATCTCCTACCCCGGCCAGCGGCCCCATCAGAGCTGTTTTGATATTGCTGATTGCATCGTCCTCCACATCCGCTCCGTTCGCCTTTTCCTCCTCCATTGCGGCGACGATTCCAGGGATCAGACAGCCCCAGGTATTCTCCGTATTATAGTAGGTCAGATGGCGGCTCATACCCTCAGCCCGCTTTTCCTTATCGTCCGGGTACAGTTTTTTCAAAATCGGGATCATGGAGTGGCAAAAACCCAATCCCATCATACGCTCGAAGTTGTAACAAATCTGCCCCCAGCAGGTCCAGTTCCACCACGACTGGCGAAGCGTTTTTTTATCCAGAACTATTTTCTTTTCCTCAGGCATTCTCTTCCGTCCTCCTTCCCCTGGTATAAAGCAGATGCAACATTCCAAACGCAGCGCCCAGTATTGCCAGGGCGATGATATCCAGCTTCAAATATGCAGCCAGCACGAAGCCCATAAAGAAAAATGGAATCGTGGAGCGTTTGTTCATCATATTCATCAGCATTGCAAGGCCCAGCGCAGGAACCATGGCCCCGATCAATTTAAGTATGCCGATCACCTGCTCCGGAACGATCGCCAACATCCGATCCATAAACGGAGCCCCGAATACCACACAGAAAAACGCCGGGAGAAAATAGGTGATGAACGGTACAATCTGCGAGGCAACCAGATTCATCATAACAACGCCCCTGTCATTTCCCTGAGCAGCATACTGATCCGCCTTATGCACCCAGATCGGATTCAGCGCCATTTTTGCGTTGGAACAAAGGATCCCCAAAAATCCCAGGGAAACGGCGATAGGAAGTCCAACCGACGGATCAGCATGGGAAGCCATTGTCATATATACACCCAGATAACCGGCCAGCGAAAGATCCGACGGCAGGGAGCCGCCGATTGCCACCAGACCGATATAGGCCATCATTATCGTGCCACCGCACTGCAGCCCATAGGTCATATCTCCAAGAAGTATCCCATTAATCAGCCCCGCCACCAGCGGAGCGCCAAAGTACATGGACCATCTGAGCCACATTGGAAATGCCGTAGCTACCAGCCATGTAAGCAATGCAATAATCAGTGCATGCAACAGTTGCATAATCCCCACTCCTTTATCGAATCATTTTGCGTCTACAGTTTCGTGGCAATACTCACCCGGCTCTCCTGCTGAACCATCTGCAGGTATACATCAATCCCCATATCCAGAAGCTTTTTGAATATTTCGACCTCAGAGGCGGAGGCATACACATTGCGCGAGATTGCCTTTCTGGACGGACCGGCCCCCATATTACCGATGTTCAGCTCCCTGATCTCAACCCCCTTCTCAACCAGTGCCAGTGCGCATTGCGGCCCTTTAAACAGCAGCATGGTGTTGACCCCGTCCTGTGTCCCATCCTTCTGAATACGCCGCACCGCTTCATCCACGCTGACCAGTTCAACCTTAACCCCTGAAGGAGCGGCCATTGCCAAAACAGTTCCCATAAAGCTGTCTTTCGCCAGCTGATCGTCAATTACCAGAATCTGCCTGATACTCAGAATCTTTGACCAGGAAGCGATGACCTGCCCATGTACCAACCGTTCGTCCACTCTGCACATTACAATTTTCATAACGCTACCATTCCTTTCCGTTCCATGATCCGACCAGAAGATCCCTTATCCCGCGCAGCAATCCTGGATCTTGGACGAAAATGCATGGATACCTACAATTCCGTCCCTAAGCGCTCCGCTTCTGGCCGCCTCCAAATCGATAACCGCGCGGTTTGAAACTGCCTCAATCACCATCGGAAGATTCATCCCTGTGATAATGTCCATCTTGACACTGCCGGCACGTTCTCTGTACACCTTTGCGGATGTGATAAACGGGCTTCCGCCTGCAATGTCCGTAAAGACCATACATCCCCCACACGCTTCCGATTCGGCTACAAATCTGTCGATCGCACGAAAATATTCGTTCATATCCTGCTCAGGGTGAAGCGAAAACGCCGTCACCTCCTTCTCCGGCTGCTTGCCGATCACCATCTCCACGGTTCTGAGCAGCTCACCGGCCAGGTTGCCATGGCTCAGCAGTAATACCCGATACATTCAACCACCCCCTTTCAAAACTTTAAACCGAATATAGCACGCCCATTTTTTTCTGTAAAACTTTTCTCCGTTTTATATTTTTTCCAATGTGTGTCAAATATTTATTTTCATATTTTCGTATTTTCTCCCTATTTTCTGATCATAACACGACACGATTTTCCCCATCTTTTCTACTTTCCCAGCTTATGTGACACACATCCGTCTGACATTTACTCATCTCTTCAAATACCCCGGTATCCTTTATTACAAAAAACACAGATTTTCAGAAATTTATTTATCTATTTTTAAGCACTTTTCTTTCCTTTCCAGTTTTTTCCTCATATTGAATATTTAATTGCTATTTTTATCGATCTATATTATGCTAATTTACACAATCATTTAACTACGACACGCTTACGAAAGGACAATCACATGAGTCAAACTGTTCCCCGGCGCCTTGACAGGGTTCTGGCGCTGATTCGTGAAAACACGCTCAAGGCTGCTGAACTCAATTTTACAGATACGATCGGCCTAACCGCTTCCGGGCTGGCCGTGGAGGCCGGACTGGACCGCACCAATGTGTCCAAAGAACTAAACCGCCTCTACCGGCAGGGCCTTGTCATCAAATGTCAGGGTAAACCCACCCTGTTTCTGCACCGGGCAGCTCTCGCTTCGCTTTTCCCCCAGGCATTTTTCCCAGGCACAATTCCGTGCACCGGGCGGCTCTCCGACTATTTGGCCTCTCAGAACACGAACGACGCTCAGGCCAGGCAGCCCGCCGACAGCCTGGAGGCCGTGATCGGCAGCAACGGCAGTATGAAGCAGGCGGTCCGTCAGGCCAAAGCAGCCATGCTCTATCCCCCCCGTGGAATTCATACCCTGGTTACAGGCAGTGCAGGCATCGGAAAGCTGCGTTTTGCCAAAACCATGTACGAATATGCAAAACAGCATGGTCATCTGGCCCCTGAAGGGAAATTTATCGTGCTGAATTGTCAGGACCACTCAGGATCCCAACAGCTTTTGATGGCTCAGCTTTTTGGATATGGAAAAAATTACCTGCCCGGTGCAGAAAAGGGGCGGTACGGCCTGATCGAGCAGGCAAAAGGTGGAATCCTCTGCCTGAACGGTGTCCAAAAGCTCTCCCCAAAAGTGCAGGAACTCCTAGCCACCCTGATCGAAAAAAATACGTTCTGCCGTATGGGCGAGTCTGCTGTTGTGCGGGAAGGCGAGACCACGATTATTGCCACTACCACAGAACCGGCGGATTCTCCCAGCATCGAACGGTTTGTGCGCAACATGCCCATGCTGATCGCTCTCCCTGATCTGTCGGACCGCGGCCCCAGGGAAATTTTAGAGCATCTGGCGCTCTTTATCAGCCGGGAATCCTGCTGCATAAAGTTGCCGTTTTGTATTCACCGTGATGTGCTTTCCTGTCTCCTCCAAGCGCCTTACCCCGGTCAAATCGGTGAGCTCAAGGGCTGCGTCAAAGGTATCTGCTCTTTAGCGTACCTGGAATATATGACCGATGGCCACGCCTCATCCACAGTAGAAATCGGCTACCGGCATCTTCCGCTCTCCATTACCGGCATTTCGCTGACTCACAATGAAAAATATGCTCAGACCGGGAAGCTTCTGAGCAGTTTGAGAAGCGATTATCTGACGTTCTCCCCTGAGGATTCTCCGGAGCTTTCTCTTTCCCCCAATGCACCTGATGACGATCCTCGAAGCGGCCCAGAGTTTCCCCTTTCCACAGAACCTCTGCAGATTACCGATGTGGGCAGTTACATCAACCGGTGCGTCGACCGCATACGCAACGTACAATCCATCAGTATGGAGCGGCTGCGCGCCTCATTCCCGCCAGCTCTTTGCCAGGCGGTGGACCATGCGCTGGAAAACGCTCCCCGCTATAAACACGCATTGGAAAATCCCCGTTTGTATTACGGTTTTCTGCTGCACCTGCACAATGCGCTTCGGCGGCAGGACGGAAATCCCACGGTTTCCCCAGATCAAACAGGTCATATCAGGCGTACCAATCCCCAGGAGTACGGACTTGCTCTGAAACTCCAATCCGAACTGTCTGAAAGCGGCCTGACTTCCCTGCCCGACTCTGAGCTGGGCTTTATCGCAATGTATTTATATCTGTCCATTAACTGGACTGCAGAACACAATGTGGAGTTTATCACGGTCTTTCACGGCGAAGGTGTCTCCTCCGGGACCGCCGCTTTTTTAAACGGCGCTGTCCGGCCTCCACTGGTCCATGGCATCAACTGCGGCCCTGAAACCTCACTCGGCCAGGTGTTGGAACAGGCAGCCGCCATTGCGCAATCTGTGGATTGCACCGCCGGCCTTCTCATTTTTACAGATATGGCTCCCTTTACGGACCTGCACCACCATCTCACCCAGCTCACCGGCATTCGGGCCGAACTTATTTCCGGCGCCTCTATGCCGCTGATGCTTCGCCTGGTTGAAAAATCGGCCTCAGAGCACGCCTCCCTCATCGCTCTGATGTCGGAGGCCCCGGGAGCGGAACCGGAGATCCGGTCATTGTCCGGAACCGTTACCACCTCGTTTTTAAACCGGATTATTCACGAAATCCTCTCCCCGTCCCTGACTTTTTTAAACCCTGGTAAAGCTGCGGACACGCTGCTCCACGTATTAAACAAAACGCTTGCCGACCTCTCCCTCAGCTATTCCGACGAAATCGCTTTAAAGTTCATTTTTCACACCGCACACATGCTGGAACGGGTGATAAAAGGAGAGCCGTTAAATTATCCACGCTTAAAAACCTTTATCAATCAACACTCCGCCCTCATGTCGGTTCTTGAACGGCGCCTGGTTTACGCGGAGGAAGTGTTCGGCGTCCCCATTCCAGCCTCCGAAAAAGCTTATATCACCGAAATCTTTATTCCCTTCGTGGAAGATGGTCGATAACTCCATAGGAACGAAATATGAAAACGAACAGAAGCCGCGGATCACCCAACGTTCCGTGATCCGCGGCCTCTGCCGTTTTCTTACTTTTTATACAATTTTTTCCAATTCCCTCAAATCCCGTATCTCATAGTCCACCCGGATCCCGCTCTCTCCCGCCTTCCCCTTCGGGTTATACCAGCAGGTATCGGTGCCGGCCACATTTCCCCCCAGTATGTCGGAGTGCAGCGAGTCCCCCACCAACAGCATCCGGGAGGGGTCCGCGCCGGGAATCCTTGAAAAGCAGTAGTCGAAATACTCCTTCTGGGGCTTCTGGCTCCCCGCGTCCTCGGACACGAAAATGTCTTTCACATACAGATCCAACCCGGAGGCTGCCAGCCGCTTGTACTGGGTGGACGAGGTTCCGTTGGTCACGATATACAGATCATACCGGTCCCGCAAATATCCGCAGATCTCCACCGCCCCGTCGATCAGGATAGCGGAGCCGTCCAGCTGCCTGCGGTACAGGCTCTCCACCTGAGCGCCGTCCACGGTCTTGCCGAGACTCCCGAAAAATGTCTCGAACCGCTGGCAGACCAGCCGTTCCTTGGTCACCTCGCCCCGCTCAAAGGCCGCCCAGTACACGTTATTCACCTGGTGGTAGGCCTCCAAAAGCTCCTCTGTCGGTTCGAACCCGTATTCCCGCAGCACTACCCGCATCCCGTCCGCCTCTGCCTGGTCGAAATTCAGCAGCGTGCCGTCCACGTCCAGCAGGATCACGTCATATTTTCTCTCGCCTGTCATCTATCCTGGTATACCACCTTTCCCTCACAGATCGTGTACTTCACACGGCCGGTGAGCCGTTCCCCCACAAAGGGGCTGTTGGCCGCCCTGGAGGCGAAATCCGTTACCGTCCACTCCTCGTTCTCATCGAACAGCACCAGATCCGCCGGAGCTCCGGCTTCCAGGCGGCCGCAGTCCAGCTTGTAGAGCCGGGCAGGATTGAAGCTCATCTTCTTCATCAGTTCGCACAGACTCAGATGTCCGGGCTTCACCAGGCAGGTGATTCCCAGCGCCAGGGCGGTCTCCAGGCCGATGATCCCGCTGGGCGCCTCCGTCAGCGGTCTGGCCTTCTCCTCCGCGCTGTGGGGCGCGTGGTCCGTGGCGATCATGTCAATGGTGCCGTCCTTCAGCCCCTCGATCAGCATCGCGCGGTCGGTTTCGGTCCGCAGGGGCGGATTCATCTTGGCCAACGTGCCGTATTTGAGCACCGCTTCCTCGGTCAGCGCGAAATGGTGGGGCGTCACCTCGGCCCACACATTTGCGCCCAGGTCCTTGGCCAGCCGGACCATTCTGACCGCGTGCCCGGAGCTGATGTGCTGGATGTCCACCTTCGCTCCGGTCTCCAGCGCGATCATGCAGTCCCTGGCCACCAGCGCGTCCTCGGCAAGCGCCGGGGAGCCGTAAATCCCCAGCCGGTCCGACACGGCCCCATGGTTGATGCCGTTGTTGACAATAAAGCTCTTGTCCTCCTCGTGGAAGCTCAGCACCGTGTCCAGACGGGCCGCCTCTTCCATCGCCTTCTTGACAAACACACCGTCCATCAGCGGAATCCCGTCGTCCGTGAATCCGGCGGCTCCGGCGGCCAGAAGGCCCTCCATGTCCGTCAACTCCCGGCCCTCAAAGCCCCTGGAAACAGCGGCGCAGCTCAACACGTGGATGCCGGTCTTTTTGCCCTCCGCGAGAACGTAACGCAGCGTCTCCTCATTGTCCACAATAGGTTTGGTATTCGCCATGCACACCACCGTGGTGAAGCCGCCTCTGGCCGCAGCCCGGGCTCCCGAGTGAATGTCCTCCTTGTAGGTCAGTCCCGGATCCCGGAAATGCACGTGAACGTCCACAAGCCCCGGCGCAGCCACCAGTTTTTTTGCATCGATCACCTGGTCAAAATCCGTCTCCGCCGCCTGGCCGGGCGCGCAGATTTCCCGGATCACTCCGCCCTCCAATACCAAATCGGCCCGCTCATCTCTGCCCGTCGCCGGGTCCACCACGCGTCCGCCGCGAATCAATATCATAATGTTCTTCCATCCTTTCCCTATGCGGCTTTTCCGCCCCATATTAAATCACAAACTCCTCGCCGCAGCGGTGGATTTCCATCACCCTGCCGCGGTAATCCGCAGAGCACTCCAGCTGTTTCAGCTTGTCCGCCACGGTAAAGTCTCCCCAGAAATGCATGGGGAATACCACATCCGCGCCCACCGTGCGCATAAAGCCGTCCATACCCCGGTAAAAATCGCCCTCCTGGCGCGGGTCCAGGGGTACGAAGGCCACGTCCACGTGGTTGCCCTTCATCTTCTCCAGCTCCCGGTTGTAATTTTCACTCATGCGCAGATTGTCGGCCTCCGGCTCGCCGGACCACACCCAGTCGTTCAGATCACCCGCGTGGTAAATCCGTTTGCCCCCGCACTCCACCAGAAAGGCCACGCCCTCGTCTGTGGACTTCATGGACCGCACGTGAATCGCGGGCGGGAGATTGATGGAAGCCTCCTCGTCCGGCCCCATAAACAGAATCCGGCGGCGCAGCTCCTGAGGCGCCCGCTTGCGCCAGATATCGTCGCTGAGGACATATACCACCTGTTCCGCCTGGTCCGCCAGCTCAAAAATCACCGGAGAGAAATGATCTCCATGGCGATGACTGGAAAAAATCACCAGCGGTTTGTCGAGAATCTCCGGCAGCTGCCCCTCAAAATAGTCGAACAGAAACGCCGCCTGGTCCATTTCCACCAGAAATGAACTGTGGTGAATATACGTGATCTTCATTCCTAAAACCCCCTTCCCGGAACATTTCAAAATCGGTTGAACATCCTTCTCTCTTTCTATTATATATCATAATATCCCATGATAAAAGCGTTTCCACGTCCCCTTCAGAAACTGCGGCTCAAAAAAGCCAAACGCAGAATGTGTTATATAAAAGACTAATGCATAACACCATTCTGCGTCAATCAGCATTTTATCCAAAAAAGGATTATTTAATCATCAGGCCCAGCCGTTTTGACAGCTCCGCCGCCTGGTAAAGATCCACCGTAAGCCCGCGCAGCTCCTCGCAGCCGTCGGACAATACCAGGCTTCCGATCTGGCTGGTGGTAAAGTCCATTCCCCGAAGGGGCGTCCTAAAAAAGCTGGCCCCGGTCAGGTCAACCCGGTCCCAGTAAACATCCTTGGCGCGGCATTGGCTGAACACGGCCCCCTTCAGGCGGCTGTCTGAAACGCAGACGCGCTCCAGACGGCAGGCGTCGAAGTTGGCGAAATCCATAGCGCAGCCGGCCAGGGTCAGATTCTTCACCGTGCTGCCCGCAAACTTGGTCCCAAGCCCCTTGCAGCTCCTGAACTCACAGCGGTTGAAAAAGCTGTCGCTGAAATCGCAGTTGGAAAAATCGCAGGACTGAAACACCGTGTCCACAAATGAACTCTGCTCAAAGGAACAGCTCTGAAAGCTGCAATTTACAAACAGGCACTGGACGGCGGCCAGCAGCCGCAGGGATTCCTCCCCGGCCGCCAGCCCGTTAAACCGCAGGTCCCGCACGCATTCCTCCTCGCGGACGCAGTCCAGAAGGTAATCCAGTTCCCGGGAGACCGTCTCCGGCTCCCGGGACAGCCAGGGCCCGGTCACGCGCTCTGCCGCCATCAGGCGTTCTCCGCCCCGTCCACAAACAGAGGCGTAAACTGGAAGGTCCGGCAGTCCACCAGCCCCCGGTCCGTGAGCCGCAGCTCCGGCAGACAGGCCAAGGGAATCAGGGCCATGGTCATAAACGGGGAAACCATGGTGCAGCCGATCTGCTCCCAGCACTCCGTCAGACGGCTCACCATGGCGGCCATCTCCTCCGCCGGCTTGTCGTTCATCAGCCCGGCGATGGGAAGAGGCACCACACCCAGAACCCGGCCGTTCTGCACCACGGCCATGCCGCCCTTGCTCTCGATCAGGGTATTGGCCGCCAGCGCCATATCCGCGTCGTTGGTTCCCACCACCAGCAGATTGTGGGCATCGTGGGCAACGGTGGAGGCCATTGCGCCGCAGCGGATGCCAAAGCCCTTACAGAAGCCGAAGCCCACTTTGCCTGTCTCGTGATGGCGCTCAAACACCGCGGTCTTCAATACGTCCTGCTCCACATCGGAGTGTACCTGCCCCTCCGCCACGGTCAGAAGCGCCGTGCCCGCAATGTCGGCCACCTTGCCGGAGCCCACCTCGATCACCTGCACCTTCACCCGGCTTCCGTCGGCCAAAGGGGCGCCCTCCCCGGTTCCCGGCGCATTCAGCCGGAAGGAATCCGGAGTGATGGAGCCGCCGACGTGCACGGAATCCATCGCCCAGGCGGGGTAGGAATAAGGCTTAAAGGGAACGGTCATCTTCCCGTCCTCCGCCACCACGTCGCCGTCGATCAGCACCCGGGTCACCCTGAGCTCCTCCAGGTTGTTGAGGAACACGATGTCCGCGCACTTTCCCGGCGCGATGGACCCCAGCTCGTGGTCCATCTGGAAGCACTGGGCGCAGTTGATGGTCACCATCTGGATCGCCGTGACGGGGTCGATGCCCTCCTGCAATGCCCTGCGCATGATGTGGTCCAGATGGCCTTCCTGGATCAGAGTCTCCGGGTGGGCGTCGTCGGATACCAGGCAGGCGAACCGGGTGTCCACCTTGTGCTCCGTAATGGCCTTTGCCACCTGGTGCAGGTCGTGCCAGGCGGAGCCTTCCCGCAGTTGGGCGTACATCCCCAGGCGCATTTTGGCCAGGGCGTCCTCGGCCCGGGTGGACTCATGACAGCAGCGGGTTCCGGAGGCGATGTAGGCGTTTAAGCCTTTTCCGGTCTCGGGCATGGAGTAGTGGCCGGTGACGATCTTTCCCGCTCTCAGGGTGGCCCCCACGATCTTGTGGGTGCGCTCGTCGGAGTTTAAAATACCCGGAAAATTCATCATTTCGCCCAGGCCCACAACGCTGTCCCAGTACATGGTTCCCTCCACGTCCTCCGGACCGATGGCCGAGCCGGTGTCCTCGAACCCGGGAACTGCGGGCACGCAGGACGGGGTGGTGATCATGGCTTTAAGGGGCGTTCTGGCCGCATCCTGCGCCATACACTTAACGCCCTCCAGCCCCAGCACGTTGCAGATCTCGTGGGGGTCCATATAAATGCCCACGGTGCCGTGGGGGATCACCGCCCTGGCATACTCCCCCACGCCCATCATGGAAGACTCCACATGGATGTGGCCGTCCAAAAATCCCGGCGCTATGTACTGGCCCTCAGCCTCGATCACCCGGGTGTCCGGCCCGATGCAGTGGGAGCCATCTCCCACCAGAGCGATCCTCCCCTGGGCAATGGCTACATCCGTGTGCTCCATAATCTCACCGGTGCACACATTCACCAGCCTGGCATCCCGGATCACCGTCTCAGCCGGAATCCTTCCCTCTGCCGTGGCGGCCAGCGTCATCGTTGCCTCCCACAATGGCGTTTTACAGAATTTGTTAATCATAAGTTCTCCTTTCTAAAGTCTAAATAGAAACAACAGCGCCCTGAAACCCCGGCGCTGTCTACCCCTTTTTTGTTATTATCAGTATGCCATATTGTGGCTGACTTTTCAATACCTACCAAATTCTTTCTGAATATTTTAGAATTGGCGCTATATTGATGAATAATTCGTCCGGAACATACGGGAAATATGCAGATCCGCAGCGGGACAACGGCTGGGCGGCGTGGTATAATTTAAACAAATTCAGAACACACCGCACCATATAAGGAGGGCTTTTCTATGTTTGAACTGACTCAGGCCGGAGATTGCAGCTACTATGTCAACGCACCGGCAAAAATCGGCATCTACTGCTCAGGGGACGGCCAGGTCTACCTGATCGACAGCGGAAACGACAAGGACGCGGGACGCAAGCTCCTGCGGATCCTGGAACAGCGCGGATGGCAGCTTACGGGCATCGTCAACACCCACTCCAACGCGGACCACATCGGCGGAAACCATTTTATCCAGCAGAAAACCGGCTGTAAAATCTTTGCCGAGGGAATCGAGGGGCATTTCACCGAAAGCCCCATCCTGGAACCGGCCTTCCTGTACGGCGGTTTTCCGGCGGGGGCGCTGCGCCACAAATTTCTCATGGCCCAGCCCAGCAGCGTAGTCCCCTTCTCGGACCCGGACTTTCCCAGCGGCCTTAAGGTCATCCCTCTGCCCGGCCATTTCTTCCAGATGTACGGGTTTCGGACGCCGGATGACACCGTATTTCTGGCGGACTGCCTGAGCAGCGCTGCCACCCTGGAAAAATACCACGTCTCCTTCATCTACGACGTGGCCGCCTACCTGGATACCCTGGACGCGGTAGCCCGCATGGAAGGCCGCCTGTTCGTTCCCTCCCACGCGGAGGCCACGGACGACATCGGACCGCTGGTGGACCTAAACCGCAAAAAGGTCCGCCAAATTGCGGACCTCATCTGCACATTCTGCCGGACCCCCGCCTCCTCCGAAGCGGTCTTAAAACATGTATTCGACTCCTACGGCCTGACCATGAACTTTGAGCAGCACGTGCTGGTGGGCAGCACGGTCCGCTCCTATCTGTCCTGGCTCCACGACAGCGGGGAGCTGGAAGCGGAATTTACCGACAACACGCTGCGCTGGAAACGGCGCTGACTTATGACCCGGCCACCGGACGCTGCCGCGCGCTGTCCCGATCCAGCACAAAGCGGACCAGCTCGGCGGGTGGCACCGCGGGGCTGTAGAGATACCCCTGGAAAATGCGGCAGTTCAGCGAGAGCAGCAGGTCCCGAAGCTCCCGGCTCTCCACATACTCCGCCACCACCTGAAAGTTCAAATCCTGCCCCAATCCCACGATGGCGCGCACGATATCCTGACTGCGCGGGCTGTCAAGGAGCTGGCGCACAAGAGCGCCGTCCAGCTTTACAAACTGGAAATTGCTCCCCTGGAGATATTTAAGGGACGTCTGGCCCATACTGAAATCATCGATAGCCGCCAGGATGCCGTGCCTGAAAAGATCGTGCAGGTTTTCCGCGATTTTTCCAAACCGCTCCAGTGCGGCCTCCTCCGTCACCTCCAGGCAGAAGCTGTTTTGGAGCCCGGCCTCCTCAACCAGGCGAACCGCCTTGCGGACAAACGCCTCGTCATTTGCCTCATAAGGGGAAATGTTCACCGACACCATGAGAGGCCGGCCCAGGGCGTTCCGGAAGCGGGCGCTGTCCGCCACTGCCGTATCCAGGATGCAGTCGGTCAGGTCCCCATAGATTCCCGCCTCCCTGGCCAGCTTGATCACCAGCGGAGGCGGCAGCGGCTTGCCCCGGAATCTCCAGCGCAGCAGGGCTTCCACCCCGCAGACCCCGCCGAACTCGTCCACCTGCGGCTGGTAGAACACCGGTATTCTCCCTGCCCGCAAATCCCGGCTAAGCTGTTCCACCACCACCTTGGCCACCGCGCCTACATTGTCGGACCGCTCCAGAAATTGGTTTCCCAGGGCCGGCAGCTCGCTCTCCTCCGCAAACACCCTCAGCAAGTCCTCCAGGTCAATCCGGATCCGCTCCTGCTGCATGTGCTCGGAAAGGCGCACAAATGGCGCGTAAACCGCCGTACCCGCCGCCACAATCACCGCCTGTACCAGGGCACCGTTTACGGAGTGGGTTGCGGCGTATCCGCTGAGGGGCGCCGGAGTCGTCCAGGTCACCGTGGTGGTCACCACCGGCATAAATCCGCAGGCCGTGGCCGCGTACCCGATGAGCAGCGAGATCACAGGCACCAGGAGAAACGGCAGAAAGAGGATTGGATTTAAAATCACCGGGAATCCGAACACCAGCGGCTCGTTCATATTGAACACCCCGAAGGGCAGCGAGCACCATGCCAGCCGCCGGTTCTCGTGGGACCGCGAGAACAGCAGCAGGGCCAGCAGCAGGCACAGCGTCGCCCCGCTTCCGCCGATAAGCGCGAAATTATCCACAAAGGATTTGCAGACAATGGCGCTGCCGTTCTGGTCCAGGGTGGCGAAATAGGCCTGCGCCACCGGCTCCATCACATTTCCCCCATGGATGCCGAACAGCCACAGAAGGTCGGTCAGAACCACAAACAGCACGCCCTTGCCCAGCTCGTTGGGCACATTTTGGAATAGGGCCATCATTCCGCCCGAGAGCAGTTCATTGATGCTTCCAACCCCCAGAAACTGTTCCATCGCCAGCCCCGCCAGAGCAAAGACCAGCAGACACAGGCACAGCGGCACGATCAGGGAAACCGACACCCGAAACTGCACGTCCATGCCCGCGCTGTAGGAACGGAGGCGGGCCGGCAGATAACGGCTGAACGCGCCGAACAGCGCCGTGGCCGCAACGGAACACAAAATGGCTCCGAACATGCTGACCGCGCCCAGGCTGGCGAACTCGAACACGCCGCTGCTCTGCGCGCTGAACAGGATGAAAAAGCTTCCAAGAGAGGCCATAACCGCCACCAGGCAGAACGTCTTGTCGGACCCGGAAATGGTCGCGGCATAAGAATAGCTGATACCGCACAGCAGACACAAGGACATGATGCCGATGGTGGCGTCGTAGATGAACCCAAGAGTGCTGTAAACCGCCCCGCCCGCCGCCGCCGTAATCCACTCCTGGAATCCGGGAATGGGAAGGTTCCGCAGCATCAGGGCCACCGCTCCCACGATCAGCACCGGCGTCAGCAGCAGCAAACCGCGTTTGACCGAAGCAAACACCGGATTCCGTTCCAGGCGGTATGTAAAACGCAGCAATTTCCCGTACAGCATATATTCCCCCCCTTTTTCTTACTTCCCCGACCCCTGTTTCCCTCTGAACCACCAGAGCGTCGCAGCGATTGCCGCCAGGAGCACCACCGTGGCCACAATACTGCCCTCCGGCCCGAATGCCCCGCCGTTTAATAGCGAAGAGCCGGTCAGCTCCGTCACCGCCACACTGGGCGTGCTGATACCGCTGACGCCGAAACCGAACACGCAGCCCTGGAAAAAGTTCCAGGAGATATGAAATCCGATTCCCAGCCAGAGCTGTCCGCTCTTTAAGGCCAGAAGCCCCAGCAGAATCCCGGCCAGGATAATGTTTCCGCAGCCCATCAGGCTGAAATTGGCATTGGTACTGTGGGCAATCCCGAACAGCACGGCGGGTAAAAGCACCATAAGCCAGTCCTTTTCCGTCTGCCGCAGCGTTCCCATGGCATAACCGCGGAACGCGATCTCCTCTCCAAACCCCACAAACACGAACACGAGCAGATAACCTGCCAGCCACGGGCTGAAATGCAGGCCCGATCCGTTTATTACCCGGGCGCTGCCGGTCAGATAAATCCCGCCGCAGACAATGGTGATCATCACCACCCCGATGGCAAAACCCACGCCCAGCTGCTTTAGCCATTCCCTGCCCGCGAGTCCCATGGAGCGCGCGCTGCCGTGAAGCAGATATTTCCACGCCCCCAGAAAAAACAGGCACATCAACAGGTTCTGTACGATCATCCCCGCGATAAACCAACCGTTCTGGAAAACCTCTTGATACTCCGCCCGCAGCACGCCGTCGCCGTCCAACACCCCGGACGCCTGTAAAACCGGAAACAGCAGATTTACCAGAGCCACGGAAACCAACACTATGGCGATCGGCACAAAGATCTCCTGGATCAGAACAAAGGACATGAGCTTATATCCCCACCGGACCTGATTTCTGTCGTTTTTTAATATGTGTTTCATCCAACGTTTTCCTTTCCGTCTCTCAAATCCGCGCTCTCAACCTCTGCTCCTCATCGTCGAACAAAAGCCGTTTATTGTACTGGTAATACCGCTCGCACTCATACTCCTGTAAAAAGCGGACGCAATATTCATTGGTATTCAGCTCGGTCACAAAAATGACCATCTCCTGGCTGTCCCCGAAGGCCGCCTCCAGGAAATCGAAGGCGTGCTCCAGCATCTCACCGCAGGAAATCCGCCGCTCCTCGTAGCGGTCGCTGGCCTGACCGAACCGCGCCCGCACCTGCTCCCAGGCCGCCGGACCGTCCGCGCGCTCCATCTGCGCCAATTCTTTACCATAATTTTCCAGTTCTATCAAGGCAGACCGGCGCACCGCCTCCTCCCTGCGACTCAAAAGTCCGGCGGACCGGTCGGCGTTTATCTCCCGCTCCATCCTGGCCGCCAGACCCATCATGACCGCGGCCGGAGACTGAACGTTTTCGCAGTCCGCCATGCCATGCGCAACACCTCCTGCGGTCGCGTCCGTGACAACCGCCTTCTGGAACTCCTTCAGCCCGTTCATCACAAGTTCCATCTGCCGTTCCCTCAGGCGTAGCTCCCGAAACACCCCGGACAGCTTAGACAGCAGCAGGCAAACCACGCTGAGCTTTTCGTCAAATGCGGCCTTCGCCACCTTGTCGCACAGAGCCTCGCTGATGACTCCGGCCAGGACCTGATCCACCTGGTAATCGTCCCGGTATTTGTAATAAAGCTCCAGATAATTGGCGAAATCCTTTGCAATGGCGGGGAACTGGATATACTGCCCCACCACGTCCCGGTCCGCTTTCTTCTCAAGCCGCTCGTAAACGCAGATCAGTTCCGACAAATCCTCCCAGCCTCGGGGCGTAGCAAACCGTTTCCCGTCCACCGTCGTCTCGATCTGGCAGAAATTCTGCCGTTTGATGCCCAGGTAAGAGAGGATGGCCGGATGAATATTTTCCCGGTAGGCATATTCCTTCCAGACCTCAAAATCCGGCTCCACCGTGATTTTCTTGATCCGGTCCAGCGTCACCACGTCGAACTCCCGGACAGACTTGTTGTACTCCGGCGGATTGCCGGCGGTCACGATAATCCAGCCCTCCGGGATCCGGTGGCTGCCGAAGGTCTTGCACTGCAGGAACTGCAGCATGGTGGGCGCCAATGTCTCGGACACGCAGTTGATCTCGTCGATGAACAAGATCCCCTCGGCCAGGCCCGTGGACTCGATCTTGTCGTAGATGGAGGCCACGATCTCACTCATAGTGTACTCCGTCACCGTGTACTCCCGGCCTCCGTACTGCTTTTTCTCAATAAACGGCAGCCCCACCGCGCTCTGCCGCGTGTGGTGGGTGATGGTGTAGGCCACCAGACCGATTCCCATTTCCTGGGATATTTGTTCCATAATCTGGGTTTTTCCCACGCCCGGAGGGCCGATTAACAGCACCGGCCGCTGCCGGATAGACGGAATCGCGTAAGCGCCCGTATCATCCCGCAGCAGATACGCCTGGATGGTATCCTTGATCTCTTGTTTGGCCCGTTTTATATTCATGTCGTTCTCTCCTGCTCTTCCTTCTGCAACAGTCCCATATTCCCTGTCTCCGGCTCATTTTGCCCTTTCTCCATCAAATCGTCCGCCTCCAGAATCACCTTCATGGCCCAGGGCGGCACCGACTCGTCGCTGTACTGGTCCTTGACGAACACAAAGGCCGTGTCGTAAGGCGGAGCCTGCACCGGATAAATCCCTTTTCCGTCCGTGAAGTAGATCAGACCCCTGAGCCTGGCAAACGCCCCCGCGGCCCGCAGGCCGTTCACATACTCAAAGGCCGGCCTGAAATCCGTACCTCCCAGGCCCTTCAGGGTCAGATGCTCCATATAATCCGTCAAATCCTCCGCCCTGGTGATCACCACGTCGGACCGGATCTGGTCGTCGCACTGGATTACGTGCACATTAACCCGGCGGAAGAAGCTCTCCGACTGGGACAGCACGTCGTAGGTCTCCTCCAAAAAACGCTGTACCAGCTCCCCGGAACAGGACATGGAGGTGTCGATCACCACGGCGAAATCCTCCACCCGGTACACCTCTCTGGACTCCTGAGGCTCAACCAGTGGCATGTTCCCGTACAGGGACAGCCCATAGGTGTAAAAAGCGTAGTCGAAGGAGTCCATATCCACCTGAATCTCCTCCTTTAACACCGCGAACCGCCGGAGAAACTGCCGGTAATCGTACCGTTCCCGGTTCTCCACCTCCAGCTCATCCAAAAGGCTTCGGTTGTCCTCCGAGGCGTCTTTAGAGCCGGTCTCCATCTCGGTCTGCATGCGCTCCCGGTTGTCCTTCCACTTGTTCTGCCGGTTTCTGACCTGGCGGGGCGGCTGAGGCTCCTCCCAGCGGCTGTGGTCGTCCACATAAAATTCCCGTTGCAGCTGGCCTCTTCGCCGGTCGTCGGGTTTCATCTCCACCAGCGCCTTGTACACGCCCTGAGCGGTCAGCACCTCCTGGTTTAACATTTTCCGGATCCGCAGGTAGGTCTCACGGCGGAACGCTCCCGGCTGGACGTGGGTGCACTTCTGGTAAAGCCCATCCAGCACCGACTCCATGGCGATGTCGCAGGCCAGATTCCAATCGGATATTTCCCGCTCTCCCCGCCCGTCCAAATGTCCGAACAGGCAGTGAAACAGCATGTGCAGATAAGCGCGGTTCACCCGCACGCGCCCCTGACCGTAAAGTCCGGTCAGCCAGTCCGGGCCGTAATAGATATTGAAACCGTCCGTGCGGATTCCGTTCAATCCCCACTCCGCCTCAAATCCCAGGCTGCTCAAGGGAATATCCAGGAAACGCATGTTCAGATAGAGCTCATTCCTGGCCTGGTAGAGGATCTGCGCGCACAGATTTACCTGCTCCAGCTCCCGCAGCTGCCGGTCTCTGGTTGGATCAATCATAAGGGCCGCCTCCCGGGTTACTCTGCGGGCCGGGCGGGGGCCGCCTGGTCCGTGGAAGC
>OLPX01000278.1_pt1 | contig 53667 bp, 35 predicted proteins | sample 1672491 | NCBI WGS metagenome assembly OLPX01 (sample SAMEA3136692, study PRJEB25190) | human gut metagenome | biome: human gut; feature: human-associated habitat; material: faeces | place: Austria | collected 2013
GAAGCAGGAACCCACCGAAATGATTCAGGCGACAGCCTGAACGTAGCAGGGATCCTCGTCCTTCAGGGCGTGGAGGATGTCAAGCTGATTCATCTATGTCGAGACGAGCAAGGAAATTACGAATTCCTTCGCGTGACAAAAATTGCGCAACTTTTTCCCGCTCACTGTGAGTCATGTTGTCTATTGCGCTGATGATTTGCCGATAAGCAGGAGTGCGAATCCCCGGTGCGTATTCGGCAAGGGGTTCTTCGGCTTCCAGAAGCATCGGCGTGTTATGGAAGGCTGGCGTGTTCTGAATAAACTCGCAAACTTGCGTATCGACCAGAATAAGTCTGGCACGACCGCCTTTCACGCCGGGAAATTTTTCCGTTTTCCAGCCTTTTTCTCTGATCCAACGGTTAACAGTTTGTTTAGCCACACCGAGGCATTCAGCCAGTTCTTCGGTGGTCATTTTATTGCGTAATCTTTTCATATTATTTGCTATCGCGAATCCCTAAGCGTTGTAATAATCCGATAATCCCTTCCCGCAGAAGCAAGGATGTAAACTGTTTTTGTTCAACTGGCGTCATCTCTTTCGCCAGTGTCACCAGCAACACTTCAAGCGGCGCATCACCAGACAGGGCAGGCGTTTCTCCCTGACTTTCCGGACGTTCAGCATTGCGAATATATTCACGAACCTGTTCATTGACGTGAACCAGTCGGGCTTTGCCACCCTGGACGCCTGGTTTTGGTGACGTTGTCCAGCCTTCCTTGCGTACCCATTTATTAATGGTCTGGCGGCTATAGCCGGTCAGTCTGGCAAGTTCATCTGGCGTCATCCTCTCCTTGAACATAACAATTCCCTGAATGTATGTGGGTCTATTAGTAGTTCATTTTATAACACCACTTTACAGGAAACCGTGACATGAATAACTACTGAATGCGAGCGGTTTTCCAAAATTGTTCATTTGCCTGATTTTTCAGCGATTGAAACTACACGTTGCAATTTGCCGTTGACACATTCGGGCGGAATTCATATGATGCCGCCCGTCAACTCGACAAGCTTTACGTGACGGGGCTATAGCTCAGCTGGGAGAGCGCTTGCATGGCATGCAAGAGGTCAGCGGTTCGATCCCGCTTAGCTCCACCAAATTTCAAACCCTCGCTGTAAAGCGGGGGTTTTTTGTCTCTGCTTTTTGCCGCTTTTGTAATACAGTCTACGTCCGGGTTAGCGGCGCCTGGTGAAAGCATCATTGGATGAAAAATCGGCAACAGGCTGACCCCTGTTTGCTTCGCGATGCGAATAAACTTATTATTTGTGTGCCTGAAAACCCCGATCAGTGAGAGTAGTTTACTCATGTTTGTGGAGCATAACCTGATAAAAAATATCAAGATATTCACACTAGCGTTTACGCTCACCGTGGTACTTATTCAGCTATCCCGTTTAATTTCGCCACTTGCTGTTATCCATTCCAATTATATCTTTCTGGCGTGGATGCCACTGTGCGTAATGCTGTCAATCTTGTTTATCTTTGGCTGGCGTGGTGTCGTTCCCATTTTATGCGGGATGTTTTGCACCAATCTGTGGAACCTTCATCTCACTTTTTTACAGACCGCCGTCATGATCGGCAGCCAGGCGTTTGCAGTCCTGTGTGCCTGTGCAATATTACGCTGGCAATTGGGGACGCGTTGGCTTTATGGATTGACCAGCCGATACGTCTGGCAACGTCTGTTCTGGCTTGGTTTGGTGGCGCCGATTGGCATCAAATGCAGCATGTATCTTGTGGGAAATTTCTTTGATTTTCCGCTAAAGATATCTACCTTTTTCGGCGATGCGGATGCCATTTTCACGGTCGTTGATTTGCTAAGCCTTTTCACCGCAGTGCTGATTTACAACATGCTTTTTTACTATCTCACCCGCATGATTGTAAGTCCCCACTTTGCACAGATATTGTGGCGTAGGGATATCGCTCCGTCGTTGAGCAAAGAGAAACGCGCATTTACCTTAAGCTGGCTGGCAGCTCTTAGCGTGCTGCTACTTCTGATGTGCACACCGTATGAAAATGACTTTATTGCCGGTTACCTGGTACCTGTTTTCTTTATCATCTTTACCCTCGGTGTCGGTAAGCTTCGCTATCCGTTTTTAAATCTCACCTGGGCTGTTTCAACGCTTTGCCTTCTGAATTATAACCAGAACTTTTTGCAAGGGGTACTAACCGAATATTCGCTGGCATTTATTCTCGCAGTACTGATTTCCTTTAGTGTTTGCCTGCTCTATATGGTGCGTATTTATCATCGTAGTGAATGGCTTAACCGCCGCTGGCATTTGCAGGCGCTGACCGATCCGTTAACGCTCCTACCCAACTTTCGTGCGTTAGAACAAGCGCCGGAGCAAGAGGCGGGCAAGAGTTTTTGCTGCCTGCGCATTGATAATCTTGAGTTTATGAGTCGTCATTACGGCTTAATGATGCGCGTTCACTGTATCCGATCAATTTACCGTACGCTGCTGCCGCTGATGCAGGAAAACGAAAAGTTGTATCAATTGCCGGGGAGTGAACTGCTATTAGTACTGAGCGGGCCGGAAACGGAAGGGCGACTCCAGCATATGGTTAACATCCTGAATAGTCGGCAAATTCACTGGAACAATACCGGGCTGGATATGGGCTATGGTGCTGCCTGGGGGCATTTTGATGGAAATCAGGAAACCCTGCAACCCTTGTTGGGGCAGTTAAGCTGGCTGGCGGAGCAATCCTGCGCACATCATCATGTGCTGGCGCTGGATAGCAGAGAGGAGATGGTTTCCGGGCAAACCACTAAACAGGTGCTATTGCTGAATACCATTCGCACGGCGTTAGATCAGGGTGATTTGCTGCTCTACGCCCAGCCAATTCGCAACAAAGAGGGTGAAGGTTATGATGAGATCCTCGCGCGACTGAAGTATGACGGCGGCATTATGACCCCGGATAAGTTTCTGCCCCTTATTGCTCAGTTTAACCTTAGCGCGCGTTTTGATTTGCAAGTGCTGGAATCCTTGTTGAAATGGCTGGCAACACACCCTTGCGACAAAAAAGGTCCACGATTTTCAGTCAATTTAATGCCGCTCACGCTGCTGCAAAAGAATATTGCCGGGCGGATTATTCGTCTGTTTAAGCGTTATTACATCTCCCCGCAGGCGGTCATTCTTGAGATCACCGAGGAGCAGGCGTTTTCTAACGCAGAAAGCAGCATGTACAACATCGAGCAACTGCATAAGTTTGGTTTCCGGATTGCGATTGATGACTTTGGCACCGGCTATGCCAACTACGAACGGTTAAAACGTTTGCAGGCTGATATCATCAAAATTGATGGCGTCTTTGTGAAAGATATCGTCACGAATACGCTGGATGCGATGATTGTGAGATCAATTACCGATCTGGCGAAAGCGAAGTCATTGAGTGTGGTCGCGGAGTTTGTCGAGACGCAACAGCAGCAGGCGCTATTGCATAAGCTCGGGGTGCAATATCTGCAAGGGTATTTGATTGGTCGCCCGCAGCCATTAGCTGATTAACAGGCGTAAAAAACCGGGGAATTATCCCCGGCTTTTTTATGTATGGTCTTACAGCACCAGTGCTGCGATTGACGCAGACAGCACACTCACCAGGGTAGAGCCGTAAACCAGTTTCAGACCGAAGCGAGAAACCACGTTACCTTGCTCTTCATTCAGGCCTTTAACTGCACCTGCGATAATCCCGATTGATGAGAAGTTAGCGAAGGAAACCAGGAACACAGAGATGATGCCTTCAGCACGCGGAGAGAGCGTGGAAGCAATTTTCTGCAGATCCATCATCGCAACGAACTCGTTGGAAACCAGTTTGGTCGCCATGATACTGCCCACTTGCAGTGCTTCACTGGAAGGAACACCCATCACCCATGCAATCGGATAGAAGATGTAGCCCAGGATGCCCTGGAAGGAGATGCTGTAGCCAAACCAGCCAGTCACGGTAGCAAACAGTGCGTTCAGCGCGGCGATCAGGGCGATAAAGCCGATCAGCATTGCGGCAACGATAATGGCAACTTTGAAACCTGCCAGAATGTATTCACCCAGCATTTCGAAGAAGCTCTGACCTTCGTGCAGGTTGGACATCTGAATATTTTCTTCACTGGCATCAACACGGTAAGGGTTGATCAGCGACAGCACGATAAAGGTGCTGAACATGTTCAGTACCAGCGCCGCAACGACGTATTTCGGCTCCAGCATGGTCATGTATGCACCAACGATGGACATCGACACGGTGGACATCGCCGTAGCTGCCATGGTGTACATACGATTGCGGGAGATTTTGCCGAGGATATCTTTATAGGCAATAAAGTTTTCAGACTGACCCAGAATCAGAGAGCTGACGGCGTTAAAGGATTCCAGTTTGCCCATACCGTTGACTTTGGAGAGCAGGAAACCAATTGCGCGGATAATCACTGGCAACACGCGAATGTGCTGGAGAATACCGATCAGTGCAGAAATAAAGACGATTGGGCACAGCACTTTCAGGAAGAAGAATGCCAGGCCTTGATCATTCATGCTACCAAAGACGAAGTTAGTCCCTTCGTTGGCAAATCCGAGCAGTTTTTCGAACATTTCGGAGAAGCCTTTCACGAAGCCTAAACCAACGTCGGAGTTCAGGAAGAACCACGCCAGTAACACTTCGATAACAAGCAGTTGAATAACATAACGGATACGAATTTTTTTGCGGTCGCTGCTTACCAGCAGTGCGAGAATCGCAACAACGGCAAGTGCCAGTACAAAATGAAGGACGCGGTCCATATTTGCTCCAAATATGAGGCAGGTTAAATTTCCGTGCACATTCTATGTAACATGGTTAAGGAAAACGAGATCTGACACACACTATAATGACGTCCTGTGACAAGCTTCAAAAATAGTGAGCTGTCATACATTTCTGCTATGTTGTGTATGGAAGCTGAAAGTTATGTAAATGTGCTAACATTAAACATAATCACAACATTCAAGTCATCAATCTTTTCGTCATCATAATTCTGGTCTATCAAAGAAATCATCACAATCCACTTAAATGAATTTGATAATCATTCTCGCTTGACATAGCATGAAACATAGCAAAGGCTATGTTTTAGAGGCACAAGATGACTAACTATCGCGTTGAGAGTAGCAGCGGACGGGCGGCGCGCAAGATGAGGCTCGCATTAATGGGACCTGCGTTCATTGCGGCGATTGGTTATATCGATCCTGGTAACTTTGCGACCAATATTCAGGCCGGGGCCAGCTTCGGCTATCAGCTACTGTGGGTTGTCGTTTGGGCCAACCTGATGGCGATGCTGATTCAGATACTGTCTGCCAAACTGGGGATTGCCACCGGTAAAAACCTGGCGGAGCAGATTCGCGATCACTATCCGCGTCCCGTAGTGTGGTTCTATTGGGTTCAGGCAGAAATCATTGCGATGGCAACCGACCTGGCAGAATTTATTGGTGCGGCGATCGGTTTTAAACTCATTCTGGGTGTTTCGCTGTTGCAGGGCGCGGTGCTGACGGGGATCGCGACTTTCCTGATTTTAATGCTGCAACGTCGAGGGCAAAAACCGCTGGAGAAAGTAATTGGCGGGTTACTGCTGTTTGTTGCTGCGGCTTACATTGTCGAGTTGATTTTCTCCCAGCCTAACCTGGCGCAACTGGGTAAAGGAATGGTAATCCCGAGTTTACCCACCTCGGAGGCAGTCTTCCTGGCGGCAGGTGTGTTGGGGGCGACGATTATGCCGCATGTGATTTATTTGCACTCTTCGCTCACTCAGCATTTACATGGCGGTTCGCGTCAACAACGTTATTCCGCCACCAAATGGGATGTGGCTATCGCCATGACGATTGCCGGTTTTGTCAATCTGGCGATGATGGCTACAGCTGCGGCGGCGTTCCACTTTTCCGGTCATACTGGTGTTGCCGATCTTGATGAGGCTTATCTGACGCTGCAACCGCTGTTAAGCCATGCTGCGGCAACGGTCTTTGGATTAAGCCTGGTTGCTGCCGGACTGTCTTCAACGGTGGTGGGGACGCTGGCGGGGCAGGTAGTGATGCAGGGCTTCATTCGCTTTCATATCCCGCTGTGGGTGCGTCGTACAGTCACCATGCTGCCGTCATTTATCGTCATTCTGATGGGATTAGATCCGACACGGATTCTGGTTATGAGTCAGGTGCTGTTAAGTTTTGGTATCGCCCTGGCGCTGGTTCCACTGTTGATTTTCACCAGTGACAGCAAGTTGATGGGCGATCTGGTGAACAGTAAACGCGTAAAACAGACAGGCTGGGTGATTGTGGTGCTGGTCGTGGCGCTGAATATCTGGTTACTGGTAGGAACGGCACTTGGATTGTAGTTGAATGAGCGTCGCATTTGGCACCATTGGCGGATGCGGCGTAAATGCTTTATCCGCCCTACGCGTTAAAGAGCTGGTTTGTAGGCCTGATAAGACGCGCTAGCGTCGCATCAGGCATTGTGCTCCATTGGCAAATGTGTTTAATGGCGATGCCCATGTCCGCGGCCTTTTCCGCGATGATCATCACGATCGCGCCAGCCTTCACGATAGCCACGCTCATAGGCTTTACGCTTATCCCAGCCACGGTGGTAGCCATTATCATGACGCCACCAGCGGTTCTTACGCCATTCATAATTGCGATGCCAGTAGTCACGGTCGCGCCAGTGACCACCGTCCCAGTAATTACCGTAATGATCGCGATCGCCAATTTGTAATTTGATTGATGGCAGTAGGGTGATTTCACCTGCGTTTGCCGCAAGCGGGGTAAATGCCATCAGGGCGGCCGCCAGAAACAGTGACCTGAACATTGTTATTCTCCTTCACGATCGAAGCCGTCAGCGGCCTGTTAACGCAATATTACGGGGAGGTAAAGCCCCGTATCATCGCCATAACTCTTAAATCATAAAGGAGAGCATTTTTTGCTAAACGTTATCGTGGGGTGGCTGTTGCTTCGGACGATTGACCATCATCATCGGCTTACCTGCTAATAACAGCCATGCCGGAAGCATGACGATACAGAGCAGCGGTAGCAATGTGGTATTGGGTACAACGACTGCCGCCATAAAAAGACTTAACCAGCCATCGCGTGTTACCACCAGCACGATGCCGAGAATAGCGCAGGAAACGGTTATTGCCGCTGGAACGGCGGGAACGTGCTCATGCAGCATCAACCCTAATGCCACCCCGACAAACACTGCCGGGAATATTCGCCCACCGCGAAAGCCACTGGCGGCAGCAACGACCAGGGCGGCAAGTTTAATCACCGCCAGCAAAAAGTAATCGCTGGTGCTGAAAGCCTGATTTGCCACCATCTGCTGCATCTCATCCAGCCCTTTAAACAGCGAAACTGGTCCACCCATTACCCCCAGAATACCGAGAATAAATCCGCCAATACCCAGCACGAGCACCGGATTTTTCATTTGATGCATCATCGCGTGCAACCGTGGTAAGCACCATACGGCGACCATCCCTGCTGCGATGGCAATCGCCGCCACAATTGCACCGCTGAGAATATCGGTCATCTCCATCTGCCCATAATGCGCAATGGGCAGTGAAAAATGAGGATGGAAAAACAATCCGGTGGTTAGCGCACCAGCCGCCGCCGCCATTAACGGCGCAAAGAGACGATCCCATAGTGGGACTTCACTACTGCCATTTAAGGTTTGCGAAAATATCAACGCCGCCGCAACAGGTGTGCCAAACAGCGCGCCGATAGTTCCAGCAGAGGCTAAAATAGTCCACTCCATCCGGTTGACGCGCGGTAACAGACGAGCACCTATCGCAACCGCAAGGGCGATATTGACGGTCATGATCGGATGTTCCGGCCCCAGGCTGACGCCGCCAGCAAGACCGAGAATTAATGCTACGATAAGTCCTGGTAGCGCAGAGGGCGGAACCGGTGCGCCGATCAGCGGTTCACAGGCGGGGTCTGGTCCAGCATGCCCCTGGCTGAAACGGATAACCAACCCCACCGCAATACCTGTTAGCGTTAATATGGCGATGATCCAGAAAGGTGAATCCTGGGCTATCCCCAGAGTTCCCGGCAGTCGTAGCCAGAGCAAATTCTGTAATACCGAGGCGATTTTCATCACCACAATCAGAATAAGACTGGACGCAATCCCAATTGCCACGGCGGGGAGCGATAATAACAACATGGTTCTGGCTCGCGGATGGAGCATGTTCTATTCCTTATGCGGGGTCAGATACTTAGTTTGCCCAGCTTGCAAAAAGGCATCGCTGCAATTGGTGCTGAAACGATAAAGTAATTGTGTGACCCAGATCGATATTTACAGGGAGCCTGCCTTTCCGGCGTTGTTGTTATGCCCCCAGGTATTTACAGTGTGAGAAAGAATTATTTTGACTTTAGCGGAGCAGTTGAAGAATGACAAAGTATGCATTAGTCGGTGATGTGGGCGGCACCAACGCACGTCTTGCTCTGTGTGATATTGCCAGTGGTGAAATCTCGCAGGCTAAGACCTATTCAGGGCTTGATTACCCCAGCCTCGAAGCGGTCATTCGCGTTTATCTTGAAGAACATAAGGTCGAGGTGAAAGACGGCTGTATTGCCATCGCTTGCCCAATTACCGGTGACTGGGTGGCAATGACCAACCATACCTGGGCGTTCTCAATTGCCGAAATGAAAAAGAATCTCGGTTTTAGCCATCTGGAAATTATCAACGATTTTACCGCTGTATCGATGGCGATCCCGATGCTGAAAAAAGAGCATCTGATTCAGTTTGGTGGCGCAGAACCGGTAGAAGGTAAACCTATTGCGGTTTACGGTGCCGGAACGGGGCTAGGGGTTGCGCATCTGGTCCATGTCGATAAGCGTTGGGTAAGCTTGCCAGGCGAAGGCGGTCACGTTGATTTTGCGCCGAATAGTGAAGAAGAGGGCATTATCCTCGAAATACTGCGTGCAGAAATTGGTCATGTTTCGGCAGAGCGCGTGCTTTCTGGCCCTGGGCTGGTGAATTTGTATCGCGCAATTGTGAAAGCCGACAACCGCCTGCCAGAAAATCTCAAGCCAAAAGATATTACCGAACGCGCGCTGGCTGACAGTTGCACCGATTGCCGTCGCGCGTTGTCGCTGTTTTGCGTCATTATGGGCCGTTTTGGCGGCAATCTGGCGCTCAATCTCGGGACATTTGGCGGCGTGTTTATTGCGGGTGGTATCGTGCCGCGCTTCCTTGAGTTCTTCAAAGCCTCTGGTTTCCGTGCCGCATTTGAAGATAAAGGGCGCTTTAAAGAATATGTCCATGATATTCCGGTGTATCTCATCGTCCATGACAATCCGGGCCTTCTTGGTTCCGGTGCACATTTACGCCAGACCTTAGGTCACATTCTCTAAATCCTTCCTGTTATATCGGGAGGTAACTCTCCCGATAATCTTTTAAATCATACAGTTAATTCAATTTTCCTTTGTGTCCCCTCACAAGGCCGACCTGCGTCACACTTCCGTACAGCGGGATTAATTCTCCAGTAAATGCATTATTTGTCTGGTAACGGCGATTTGTTTTGCACGTTCATAATTTCACTCGTCAACTATCACTGAACGAGGAATTAACGATGAGTAAGAAACTGATTGCTTTATGTGCCTGCCCGATGGGTCTGGCTCACACCTTTATGGCAGCCCAGGCGCTGGAAGAAGCGGCGGTGGAAGCAGGCTATGAAGTGAAAATTGAAACTCAGGGCGCGGACGGCATCCAGAATCGCCTGACCGCGCAGGATATCGCCGAAGCGACCATCATCATCCACTCCGTGGCGGTTACCCCGGAAGATAACGAACGTTTCGAATCACGCGACGTTTATGAAATCACTTTGCAGGACGCAATTAAAAACGCTGCGGGCATCATCAAAGAAATCGAAGAGATGATTGCCTCTGAACAACAGTAATATTCGACAGGGATAATTGTTATGGCCATTAAAAAACGCAGTGCAACCGTTGTGCCTGGCGCATCCGGTGCGGCAGCGGCAGTTAAGAATCCGCAGGCCTCTAAAAGCAGCTTCTGGGGTGAACTCCCGCAGCATGTGATGTCAGGGATTTCACGCATGGTGCCGACCTTAATTATGGGCGGTGTGATCCTCGCTTTCAGCCAGCTGATTGCTTATAGCTGGCTTAAAATTCCTGCTGATATCGGCATCATGGATGCTCTTAATAGCGGGAAATTCTCCGGTTTCGACCTCTCCTTACTGAAATTTGCCTGGTTATCGCAGTCCTTCGGCGGCGTGTTGTTTGGTTTTGCCATTCCGATGTTTGCTGCATTTGTGGCTAACTCTATCGGTGGCAAACTGGCGTTCCCGGCTGGTTTTATCGGCGGGTTGATGTCTACCCAGCCGACGCAACTGCTGAACTTCGATCCCAGCACGATGCAATGGGCGACCTCTTCGCCGGTGCCGTCCACCTTCATTGGTGCCCTGATTATTTCTATCGTTGCTGGTTACCTTGTGAAGTGGATGAACCAGAAAATCCAGTTACCGGATTTCCTGTTAGCGTTCAAAACCACATTTTTGCTACCGATTCTTTCCGCCATTTTTGTCATGCTGGCGATGTACTACGTCATCACCCCCTTTGGTGGCTGGATCAACGGCGGTATCCGTACCGTGCTGACTGCCGCAGGTGAGAAGGGCGCGCTGATGTACGCGATGGGGATCGCCGCGGCGACAGCAATCGACCTTGGTGGCCCGATCAACAAAGCAGCTGGTTTCGTTGCCTTCAGCTTTACCACTGACCACGTATTACCGGTTACCGCGCGTTCCATCGCTATTGTTATTCCGCCGATTGGTCTGGGTCTGGCGACCATTATCGACCGCCGTTTAACCGGCAAACGTCTGTTCAGTGCTCAGCTTTATCCGCAGGGTAAAACCGCCATGTTCCTGGCGTTTATGGGGATCAGTGAAGGTGCGATTCCGTTTGCACTGGAAAGTCCCATCACCGCCATTCCGTCCTATATGGTTGGCGCGATTGTCGGCTCAACCGCTGCAGTCTGGCTGGGCGCAGTGCAATGGTTCCCGGAATCCGCTATCTGGGCATGGCCACTGGTCACTAACCTGGGCGTCTATATGGCGGGGATCGCGCTGGGAGCAGTCATTACTGCGCTGATGGTGGTGTTCCTGCGTCTGATGATGTTCCGCAAAGGCAAATTGTTAATCGATAGCCTGTAAGAAGGACAATCCTGATGACATTACTCGTTTCGCTGCGCGACTGGCTTAAGGCGCAACAACTGGATGCAGTGCTTCTCTCCTCACGGCAGAACAAACAGCCGCATCTGGGGATCTCCACCGGATCAGGCTATGTGCTGATTAGCCGTGAAAGTGCGCACATTCTGGTGGACTCGCGCTATTACGCGGATGTCGAAGCCCGCACGCAAGGTTACCAGCTGCATTTGCTTGACGCGACGCACAAGCTTACAACCATCGCCAGGCAAATCATTGCCGATGAGCAGTTGCAAACGCTCGGTTTTGAGGGCCAGCAGGTGAGTTGGGAAACCGCGCACCGCTGGCAGTCTGAACTCAATGCGAAACTGGTTAGCGCCACGCCGGATGTGCTGCGGCAAATCAAAACGCCAGAGGAGGTGGAGAAAATCCGCCTCGCCTGTGGGATTGCCGATCGCGGTGCTGAGCATATTCGCCGCTTTATTCAGGCGGGGATGAGCGAGCGCGAGATAGCCGCTGAACTGGAGTGGTTTATGCGCCAGCAGGGCGCAGAAAAAGCCTCTTTCGATACCATTGTCGCCAGCGGCTGGCGTGGGGCGCTGCCGCACGGCAAAGCCAGCGACAAGATTGTTGCAGCGGGCGAGTTTGTCACTCTTGATTTTGGTGCGCTGTATCAGGGGTACTGCTCTGATATGACGCGCACCTTGCTGGTGAATGGCGAAGGGGTAAGTGCCGAATCTCACCCGCTGTTTAACGTCTATCAGATTGTTTTGCAGGCACAGCTCGCGGCAATCTCCGCGATTCGCCCCGGCGTGCGCTGCCAGCAGGTTGACGACGCCGCGCGCCGGGTTATTACCGAGGCAGGTTTTAGCGACTATTTTTGTCATAACACCGGTCATGCTATCGGCATTGAAGTCCATGAAGATCCGCGTTTTTCACCGCGGGACACCACGACGCTACAGCCAGGCATGTTACTGACCGTGGAGCCGGGGATTTATTTGCCAGGGCAAGGGGGCGTGCGCATCGAAGATGTTGTGCTGGTCACCCCGCAAGGCGCAGAAGTGCTCTACGCCATGCCGAAAACAGTGTTGCTCACGGGAGAGGCATAATGGATTTATCGTTATTAAAAGCGTTGAGCGAGGCAGATGCGATCGCCTCCTCGGAACAGGAAGTACGGCAGATCCTGCTGGAAGAAGCGGATCGCCTGCAAAAAGAAGTGCGATTTGACGGCCTGGGATCGGTGCTGATCCGCCTCAATGAATCGACAGGTCCGAAGGTGATGATCTGTGCGCATATGGACGAAGTGGGATTTATGGTGCGCAGCATCTCCCGCGAAGGGGCGATCGATGTGTTGCCGGTTGGCAATGTACGCATGGCTGCCCGCCAGCTTCAGTCGGTGCGTATCACTACCCGTGAAGAGTGCAAAATTCCAGGCCTGCTTGACGGCGACCGGCAGGGGAATGACGTCAGCACCATGCGCGTGGACATTGGCGCGCGCTCGTGTGACGAAGTGATGCAGGCGGGAATTCGTCCAGGCGATCGCGTCACCTTTGATACCACTTTTCAGGTTCTCCCTCACCAGCGGGTAATGGGGAAAGCCTTTGATGACCGCCTCGGTTGCTATCTGCTGGTGACGTTACTGCGTGAGCTGCACGACGCCGAACTGCCTGCGGAAGTGTGGCTGGTGGCAAGTTCCAGCGAAGAGGTGGGATTACGCGGCGGGCAAACTGCCACCCGCGCGGTGTCGCCGGATGTCGCCATTGTGCTTGATACCGCCTGCTGGGCGAAAAACTTTGATTATGGCGCGGCTAACCATCGCCAGATTGGTAACGGGCCGATGCTGGTGTTAAGCGACAAGTCGCTGATTGCGCCGCCAAAACTTACCGCGTGGATTGAAACCGTGGCGGCAGAAATTGGCGTGCCGTTGCAGGCCGATATGTTCAGCAACGGCGGAACGGACGGCGGGGCGGTGCATTTAACCGGCACTGGCGTACCCACAGTGGTGATGGGGCCAGCAACCCGCCACGGACATTGCGCCGCATCGATTGCCGACTGCCGCGACATTTTGCAGATGCAGCAGCTTTTATCTGCCCTTATTCAACGTCTTACCCGTGAGACGGTTGTTCAACTGACGGATTTCAGATGATCTCCTGATTAACCCGGAGCGGTTATGTTAACGATTCAATTTCTCTGTCCTTTGCCAAACGGTCTGCATGCTCGTCCGGCGTGGGAACTTAAAGAGCAGTGCAGCCAGTGGCAAAGTGAAGTCACCTTTATTAATCATCGCCAGAACGCCAGGGCTGATGCCAAAAGCTCGCTGGCGCTGATTGGCACCGGCACCCTATTTAATGACAGTTGCAGCCTGAACATTAGCGGCAGCGATGAAGAGCAGGCGCGACGCGTGCTGGAAGAGTACATCCAGGTGCGCTTTATCGACAGTGACAGCGTCCAGCCGACGCAGGCAGAACTGACGGCGCATCCGCTGCCGCGTTCATTAAGCCGTCTGAATCCTGATTTACTGTACGGCAATGTGCTGGCAAGCGGCGTCGGCGTGGGTACACTGACCCTGTTACAAAGCGACAGCCTCGACAGTTATCGGGCAATCCCCGCCAGTGCGCAAGATTCCACCCGGCTGGAGTACAGCCTGGCAACGCTTGCCGAGCAACTGAACCAGCAGCTGCGTGAGCGTGACGGCGAAAGCAAAACTATCCTCAGCGCCCATTTGTCGCTGATTCAGGATGATGAATTTGCAGGCAATATCCGTCACCTGATGGCAGAACAGCATCAGGGACTGGGGGCGGCGATCATCAGCAATATGGAGCAGGTTTGCGCCAAACTATCTGCTTCTACCAGCGATTATCTGCGCGAGCGGGTCAGCGACATTCGCGATATCAGCGAACAGTTGCTGCATATCACCTGGCCGGAACTGAAGCCGCGCAACAATCTGGTGCTTGAAAAACCGACCATTCTGGTGGCTGAAGATTTAACCCCAAGCCAGTTTTTGAGCCTCGATTTAAAAAATCTTGCGGGCATGATTCTGGAGAAAACCGGGCGCACCTCGCATACTCTGATTCTGGCCCGTGCCTCGGCGATCCCGGTTCTTAGCGGCTTGCCGCTGGATGCGATCGCGCGCTATGCCGGGCAACCGGCAGTGCTTGACGCCCAGTGCGGCGTGCTGGCGATTAACCCGAATGACGCGGTGAGCGGTTATTATCAGGTCGCGCAGACGCTGGCGGATAAACGCCAAAAACAACAGGCGCAGGCCGCCGCGCAGCTGGCCTATTCCCGTGATAACAAGCGTATTGATATTGCGGCGAATATCGGCACCGCTCTGGAAGCGCCAGGCGCGTTTGCCAACGGCGCGGAAGGTGTCGGGCTGTTTCGTACCGAAATGCTCTATATGGATCGCGACAGCGCGCCGGACGAGCAGGAGCAATTTGAAGCCTACCAGCAGGTGCTACTGGCGGCGGGCGACAAGCCGATTATCTTCCGCACGATGGACATCGGCGGCGATAAAAGCATTCCTTATCTGAATATTCCCCAGGAAGAGAACCCGTTCCTCGGCTATCGCGCGGTACGTATTTACCCGGAATTTGCTGGCCTGTTTCGCACTCAACTGCGGGCCATTTTGCGCGCCGCCAGTTTCGGCAACGCCCAGTTGATGATCCCGATGGTTCACAGCCTCGATCAGATCTTATGGGTGAAGGGCGAGATCCAAAAAGCGATCGTTGAGCTTAAGCGCGATGGCCTGCGTCATGCAGAGACGATTACGCTGGGTATCATGGTGGAAGTGCCGTCGGTGTGCTACATCATCGATCACTTCTGCGATGAGGTCGATTTCTTCAGTATCGGCTCCAACGATATGACCCAGTATCTGTATGCGGTCGATCGTAATAACCCGCGCGTATCGCCGCTGTATAACCCGATTACGCCATCGTTCCTGCGCATGTTGCAGCAGATTGTTACCACTGCTCATCAGCGGGGTAAATGGGTAGGTATTTGCGGTGAACTGGGCGGTGAAAGTCGTTATCTGCCGCTACTGCTTGGGCTGGGCCTGGACGAGCTGAGTATGAGTAGCCCGCGCATTCCGGCGGTGAAAAGCCAGCTTCGTCAACTGGATAGCGAGGCGTGTCGGGAACTGGCGCGTCAGGCATGTGAATGCCGCAGCGCGCAGGAGATTGAAGCGTTACTCACCGCCTTTACGCCGGAAGAAGACGTTCGCCCACTGCTGGCGCTGGAGAATATCTTTGTTGATCAGGACCTTAGTAATAAAGAGCAGGCGATCCAGTTCCTGTGCGGCAACCTTGGTGTGAACGGGCGTACTGAACATCCGTTTGAGCTGGAAGAAGATGTCTGGCAGCGGGAAGAGATTGTTACTACTGGCGTTGGTTTTGGCGTGGCGATCCCGCACACCAAATCTCAGTGGATCCGTCATTCCAGTATCAGCATTGCCCGGCTGGTGAAACCGGTTGACTGGCAGTCAGAAATGGGCGAAGTCGAACTGGTGATCATGCTGACACTGGGCGCTAACGAAGGGATGAATCATGTGAAAGTCTTCTCGCAGCTGGCGCGCAAACTGGTGAATAAAAACTTCCGCCAGTCGCTGTTCGCCGCGCAAGATGCACAAAGTATTCTGACGCTGCTGGAAACGGAATTAACCTTCTGACGTTAGCCCTGAAAACGGGCGCTGTACTCTCCCGGCGTCAGGCCAAACTGACGCCGGAAGACGCGACAAAAATAGTCGCTGTCCGGAAAGCCGCAACGCTGCGCCACTTCATGAATCGACAGATGATATTTCTGCAAAATCATCCTCGCCTTCGCCATTCGCACCCAACGCACATATTCGATAAAACGCATTGTTCCATGCTGCGCAAACAGTTTTGACAGATGATTGGGCGTGATATTAAAAAACTGCGCCACGCTCTCACGGGTGAGCGGCTGGGCATAATTATCCTGAACCCAGTTACAAATGCTGTGATAGAGAAAATCGCCGCGCGGCTGCGAATTGCCCGGCGGCATATTCACCACGTTACGGCAAAGATGCAGCAAACTTAACACCAGTGGCTGAATGATATTCTGCTCCAGCGGCGAACGGCTAAGATGGGTGAGGGCGGTAAGTATCGCTTCACCTTCACCGCGTTGCAGGCTGGGAAGCTGGATCTGGCGGGCAGGATGCAACAACGACGTGGTGCGGCTATCGTAAAACGATAACCCAAGCCAGGTCGGTGCGAACACCAGGCTTAACAGCATCACCGGTTTGTTGTTGATCGGTAAATTAGCCGCGCGCGCTGGAATAAACAGCATTTCTCCTTCCACCATTCGCTGCTGCTTTGCTTCCAGCAGGTTGCCGTATTCGCCGCGCAGCACGATATCCAGACGGGGAAAATCAATACATAAACTGCCCACCGGCAACGAGGCAGGCTGGCTGGCAAACCAGACGCGCCCCAGTAGTTGCGGGTTAAGCACCAGGCCGCTGAACAGATCGGCGAAAAATTGTTGATCGGCGGGCAAGCCTGGTGCTTTCATGAAAGTTCCCGATTAAAGATGCATTAACTGTCGGAATTCTTTAACTTTGCTGCGGCTGACCGGCACTTCAAAATCCAGATCTTTCAGCCGCAGAATATAGGTGTTATTAAACCACGGTTCGATCTCGCGGATTTTGTTCAGATTGACACAAAATGAGCGATGGCAGCGGAAAAAATGCGACGGCGGCAACTTGCTGCAAAACTCGGTAATGTTCATCGGCATTACGTAGGATTCACGCCGCGTATAGACAAAGGTCATTTTCTCGTGCGCTTCGGCGTAATAGATATCGTTAATGGGCGTGACGATGATTCGCTCATCTTTCACCAGATTAATGGTGTCATTCTCACGCGTTACCGTCGCGGCAGGCGTACTGCTGGTCTGCTGTTGTTGCCAGGCTGCTTCCAGTTTTTGCAGCATCCCGGTAATGCGTGACTCCTGATACGGTTTGAGAATGTAGTCAAACGCCTCCAGTTCAAACGCTTCTACCGCATGTTCTTTCCACGCGGTGATAAACACAATAAACGGTTTATGGGCGAACTGGCTGATGTTTTGTGCCAGCAACACACCATCCAGCGACGGAATATTGATATCCAGAAAAATGGCGTCGACGCGGTTATGCTGCAAAAACTTCAACACGTCCAGACCGTCGTCAAAGGTGCCGACAATCTCCATCTGGCTGTGCTCTTTAATTAGCCAGCTCAGTTCCTGTTGTGCCAGGAATTCGTCTTCAACAATGATGACTTTCACAATATCACTCCGGCTCAAAGCAATAACGTAGCCTGTGAGGCGACTGGGGTGCGTTGGTTAGGAATGTAAAACGCAATTTCCGTTCCTGGTTCCAGGCGGCGGATATGCAGCCCCTCGCCATACAATAACTTCACGCGATGATGGACATTCAGCAGGCCAATTTTATTGCCCGGCATTTCATTCGCTTCGACCCGCTCAATCACCTTTGGATCGATGCCGTGCCCGGTATCTCGCACCGCAATACGTACCCGATTACCGCACTCTGCAACGCTGATGGTGACAACGCCTTTACCTTTGCAAGGCTGGATACCGTGGACAATGGCGTTTTCCACCAACGGCTGGATCAGCAGGCTGGGAATGTAGCAATTCACCTCTTCATCAATATCATAGATAACCGTCAGCTTGTCGCCAAAGCGGGCCTGCTCAATGGCAATATAGTCTTTAATTTGATATAGCTCTTTTTTGATATCGATTTGCTCATCGTCTTTTAATTCAATGTTATAGCGCAGATAACGCGACAGATTAAAGATCAGCTGGCGAGCAGTATCCGGATTCAGACGGATTGACGATGAAATAGCGTTCAGAGCGTTAAACAGAAAATGGGGATTAATTTTGCTTTGCAGGGCGCGAAGCTCTGCCTTATTTGCCATTTCACGTAACTGCTCGGCACGCGAAACCTCCAGTTGCGTGGAGATGATTTGTGACAGACCGACCGCCATTTCCTGTAATGACGAGGTTATCTGATGCGCGTGGCAGTAGTAAATTTTCAGCGTTCCGGTCACAACGCCTTTCTCCCACAATGGGATCACCAGCATGGAATGAATCTCTGGTGTGCGGTGGGCTTCATCATTGTTTTTAATGATGATTTTTCCATAATTCATCGCCTGACGGGTAGTCGGGCTAATGAAGTCATCGCCATTCTGATAGTTATGTTCACCCACGCCAACGTAGGCCAGCACATGATCGGTATTAGTAATCGCCACCGCATCGGCGTGAATGTCATCGCGGATAATTTCGCAGACTTTGCGTAATGACTCGCTATTGACATGGCGAAACAGCGGCAGCGTTTTGTTGGCGATATCCAGCGCCAGCTTGGCCTGCCGCGCGGCGCTGGCCTCTTTTTCGCCCTCAACGCTTTGCACCAGAAGCACAATAAAGCCGATACAGACGCTACCGAGGATCATTGGAATGCCGATTTTAGAGACGATATCGATCCCCAACGCGGTAGTTGGTGCCCAGACAATCACCAGAATCATGGTCAACGTTTCACACAACATGCCGCCGAGAATACCGACGCGCCAGCGCTGTGCTTTGGGGATTTTCAGGTTGATCCAGCCCGATATACAACCCGCCAGAATGCTGGTGATAAAGCAGGGGATCGCCGTCACGCCGCCGATATCAATTAAATACCGGTGAATACCCGCAATCACGCCGGTAATGATGCCCACCCACGGGCCAAACAGAATCCCGCCTGACATCACCGCGATAATACGTACGTTCACCAGCGAACCTTCTACGGGTACGCCGGACCAGGTGCTGAACAGGGCGAACAGCGAGAAAATGGCGGTAACGGCGAGCAGCTCTTTCGGTGAGTGTGCCGACTTGTGCAACAGTTCGCGAAACAGGCGGATACGGATGAGAAAAAACAGGCAGATAAGCATTAACGCTGCCCGATCGAAGACCGCCAGCAGCATGTTGAATATTTCGTGCACGGGTGACTCTGAATAAGGATTAAACCTCTATGATAGGTAACCTGAAGGCTGATGACCAGCAGGCCGTTTTTGAGGAAAAACCACAATTTTAAAAGGGGATTGAAGGATAAATGGTGTATTAGCAATGCATCTCTTGATAATGCACATCTGCTTGGTAAATTTATTGAAATTATAATGTTAATAAAATGAGTGGTAATTTTCTTGTTAGCGCAGATAAATTTCCTGTTTTTGAAGTGGAGTTCCTCATTTAAAGCCATTGATAAAAATGTTCTAAAACGCTGGACAGACAGAAATTAATCAGGCTATTTTCAAAACAGCCACCATCGTGGCAGCGTCGCTCGGACGGTCCGGGCGCTAACGTTAATCTGAGGACATTATGGCTGACACTCGCCCTGAACGTCGCTTTACGCGTATTGATCGTCTCCCGCCCTACGTTTTTAACATTACCGCTGAACTGAAAATGGCTGCGCGTCGGCGCGGCGAAGATATTATCGATTTCAGTATGGGTAACCCGGACGGTGCGACTCCGCCGCATATCGTCGAAAAATTATGTACGGTGGCCCAGCGCCCGGACACGCATGGTTACTCCACTTCACGCGGCATTCCGCGGCTACGTCGCGCCATTTCCCGCTGGTATCAGGATCGCTACGACGTTGAAATCGACCCGGAATCAGAAGCCATCGTCACTATTGGTTCGAAAGAGGGCCTGGCGCATCTGATGCTGGCGACGCTGGATCACGGTGACACAGTGCTGGTGCCGAATCCAAGTTACCCCATTCATATTTACGGCGCGGTGATTGCCGGGGCGCAGGTACGCTCAGTGCCGCTGGTGGAAGGTGTCGATTTCTTCAACGAACTGGAACGCGCCATTCGCGAAAGTTATCCGAAACCGAAGATGATGATCCTCGGCTTCCCGTCGAACCCAACCGCGCAATGCGTGGAACTGGAATTCTTTGAGAAGGTTGTGGCGCTGGCGAAACGCTACGATGTGCTGGTGGTCCACGACCTGGCCTATGCCGATATCGTCTACGATGGCTGGAAAGCGCCGTCAATCATGCAGGTGCCAGGTGCACGCGATGTGGCGGTCGAGTTCTTTACGCTGTCGAAAAGCTACAACATGGCGGGCTGGCGTATCGGCTTTATGGTCGGTAACAAAACGCTGGTCAGCGCGTTGGCACGTATTAAAAGCTATCACGATTACGGCACCTTTACGCCGTTGCAGGTGGCAGCGATTGCGGCGCTGGAGGGCGATCAACAGTGCGTGCGCGACATTGCTGAACAGTACAAACGCCGCCGTGATGTACTGGTAAAAGGGCTGCATGAAGCGGGCTGGATGGTCGAAATGCCGAAGGCTTCGATGTATGTCTGGGCGAAAATCCCGGAACCGTATGCTGCCATGGGCTCACTGGAATTTGCCAAGAAACTGCTTAACGAAGCGAAGGTCTGTGTCTCGCCGGGGATCGGCTTTGGCGACTACGGCGACACGCATGTTCGCTTTGCGCTGATTGAAAACCGCGATCGTATTCGCCAGGCGATTCGTGGAATTAAAGCGATGTTCCGTGCCGACGGTTTACTACCCGCCAGCAGCAAACATATTCACGAAAACGCGGAATAAACACCATCGCCAGAAATGCAAACAGGAGCCAGATGGCTCCTGTTTTTCATTGCACAGTTTGCTTTTAGATCATCAGGGCAAAAGTACCGGCCCAAACGATGACCATAAAAGAAATGCCCATAAAGAAATATTTCACTTTACATCTCTCCGCGTAATTACTGTTACGCCTGAATGACTTCATTACACCTGATACAGTGAGTTGACACCGGGCAAAACGACCTTAAAAGTCCTGTATTTTACCGTGGGCATCACCCCAGAATTCTGAGCTAAACTGCTCCAGACGGCGCTAATGTACGCCTAAAACTGAAACGAGACAAGAGGCATTTTCTTATTTACTTTTAGTAACTTACAGGTGTCTCATATCGGCGACAGTTTAATTTCTGACGGTAATAATTAGAGATTCAGCGAAGGAAAAAACCTTAAGAAAAAAGCCATAAAAACCATGAGGTTATTATGGCTGATTTGAGGAGGGAAAGAGTAAGAGCCGTTTGTTAAATGTATAGCGACGATTCTCCCACCGGGCGCGTTTTAAAGCGACGGTGGATCCATAGGTACTGCTCCGGTGCGCGCATGATCTCTTTTTCGATAATCTTGTTCATATAGGCAGCGGCTTGATTTTCATCTGCCGGGTAGCCTTCCATCTCTGGGGTGATGTACAAACGATATCCGCTGTAATCCGCTTTTCTTACCATCGTTACGGTTAACATGGCTGCGCCAGAGAGACGTGAAAGGACATACGTACCATTGGTTGTGGCAACATTTTCCACCGCAAAGAACGGCGCGAAGGAGCTGCCTTTACGACCATAATCCTGATCGGGAGCAAACCATACCGCTTCACCTTTCTTCAGTGCACCGACAATGCCGCGCAGATTATTTCTGCCGATCATCGCTTTGTTAGAGCGCATGCGACCACGGGTCTGCACCCATTCCATCAGCTGATTATTATGTGGACGATAGGTGGCCATCATTGGCTGACAAAGTCCCATCACGCGGCCGCCCAGTTCCAGCGACATAAAATGGACGCCGACAACCATTACGCCGCGATTTTGCATTTGTGCGCGTTTAAGGTTATCCAGCCCTTCCACATCAAACCATTTACGTACGCGACTGTCGGGCCAGAACCATGCCATGCCGGTTTCTACCAGCGCCATGCCGAGTGAACGAAAGTTTTCGGCAATCATCTTCTCGCGTTCTTCCGCAGAATGCTGCGGGAAGCAAAGTTCCAGGTTTTTACGGGCGATAGATTCACGACGTTTCAGGAATGGTCGCGCCATTGTGCCGATACGCGTGCCGAGAAAGCAGAGAACAGGATAAGGAAGCTGTACCCAAAGCCAGAGTACACCAAGCCCAAACCACGTGAGCCAGTAGCGAGGATGCAGAAACTCGCGTGAAAATTTGCATTTTGGAAACATAGTTACCTTCTGTAGATACGAATTGTTGTATCGCAGAAGATTCCATGTCGACAGCGGTACACTCAATTGATTAGGCCATCATGTACGACAATGGTTCCTGTAAAGAGTGTAAAGACTAGTCAGGACATAACCACGAGGAGCATGAATGCGGTGGCTCTACTTTATCACTGGCTGACTGCTTTCAGCTACTGATTATTAATCGTGCAAAGTAAAAAGTTTTCCGCACGCAATAGCGTTGCATTTAACGTGCTGTTTTCATTGATGCTTAGCAAAAATTGCCAGAGGTTAAGGATTGTCTTACTATTAAAGTGACTGAAGTTACAGGTTTTTTAGCGCGGCAGGAGGTTGAGCTATGATTTATTTATGGATGTTTCTCGCCCTGTGTATTGTCTGCGTAAGCGGATACATCGGTCAGGTCCTGAACGTGGTCTCGGCGGTCTCTTCTTTCTTCGGCATGGTGATCCTCGCTGCACTCATTTACTACTTCACCATGTGGTTAACTGGCGGTAATGAACTAGTGACGGGGATATTTATGTTTCTTGCCCCGGCTTGTGGCTTGATGATTCGCTTTATGGTGGGATATGGCAGGCGGTAGTGGGTCAGGATGGTTCATTTGGGCAGGTGTTCACATCAGCATCAGACATGATTGTTCACCTGCCGTGTGACAGACGCTATCGCACAGGATGGATAAGATAATTCGCCTTTGTCGGAAAAGGGGGCAGAATTTCTTCTGTGAGGTTTAATGGTGGCGCATCTTCTCTCATTTTTAACAAAATCGCCTGTGATGGCTGAAATTTTGTAGAATGAGTTGTCGTCATCATTGACGTTTTTTCTGTCTCTTTATAGCTCGCCTCACTACCACCACCAGAAATAGAAAATGCAAAAACATTGCATGCCATAATAGAGACCAATAAAAATAAGCTAAAAAGCATTAAGTTTACTTTCATAGAAAGTTATCCTGAAAATGGTTCACTGAAAACCTACGACGTTATTGCTGTATTTACATATAATTAATCAGTATTTACATCGATATAATAAATGACATCTCTTTTTGGTATATAAGAATAATTCTCTGTGACAGGAAGCATATTCCTACAACTGTAAGACTAAATGCCGCTTTGCGATAATAACTACAGTTGTAAGATAACCCTTTCAAAATGTCCGTTGCTCTCTGATTTCTCATTTCATGCTCACCCAATATGATGGCGGCGTTTTCTAAAACTGTTAAAGAATGAGGTAAGTATGAAACGTTTAATTATGGCTACGATGGTCACAGCAGTTCTGGCATCTTCAACTGTATGGGCTGCTGATAATGCACCGGTAGCGGCACAACAGCAAACTCAGCAAGTTCAGCAACCCCAAAAAACGGCAGCAGCAGAGCGTATCTCTGAACAAGGTTTATATGCGATGCGTGACGTGCAGGTAGCGCGCCTGGCTCTGTTTCATGGCGATCCGGAAAAGGCAAAAGAACTGACCAATGAAGCTTCCGCTTTGCTGTCTGATGATAGTACCGAATGGGCAAAGTTCGCAAAGCCAGGTAAAAAGACCAATGTCAATGATGACCAATATATTGTCATTAATGCATCTGTCGGAATTTCTGAGAGTTATGTAGCGACACCCGAAAAAGAAGCCGCGATAAAAATTGCCAACGAAAAAATGGCGAAAGGGGATAAAAAGGGCGCAATGGAAGAGCTTCGCCTGGCCGGTGTTGGTGTAATGGAAAACCAATATCTGATGCCGCTTAAACAGACTCGTAATGCACTTGCTGATGCGCAGAAACTGCTTGATAAAAAGCAATACTACGAGGCAAACCTGGCGCTTAAAGGTGCGGAAGATGGAATCATCGTCGATAGCGAAGCACTGTTTGTGAACTAAAGCTGACAGGCAATATATTGAGGTAAAGGATTTTACTCCCTCCAGCCGACAATTTTTTATGGCCACAATACGACAGGTTGTGGCCATAAAATTATTTGGCGCTCGCGGTTCTATAAACTCGAATTTTATCTTCCTCAAAGTAAACCGCAATAATCCCGTGTTATCACAAATCATTTATTATGTTATGTTTTATGGTACGCTTTAAAAAGCGTAATCATACCCTTACTTGTAAATCACTGGCGCTTCTTACAGTTGTAAGAATAACATCACAAATGTCGCGGCTCTCTCTGATTACCGCGAGCCAATATTTATCATATTCTTCTTTTCGTCCTCACTACTTACCATGCAGAAAGGAATTGGAAGTAGCGATGAAATGATTTTCAGTACTTGATACAGGAATTTAAAAATATCGAGTGCAGCTACGACGATATTTTGCGGATTATTTATAGAGGCGTTATGTCTTAAATAAACGCTAAATTAACACATATTTAATTAACTAATAGGTATTGCTATGTCAACTCCACTTCAAGGAATTAAAGTTCTCGATTTCACCGGTGTGCAATCTGGCCCATCTTGTACTCAAATGCTGGCCTGGTTTGGCGCTGACGTCATTAAAATTGAACGTCCCGGCGTTGGTGACGTAACGCGTCACCAGCTGCGAGATATTCCTGATATCGATGCGCTTTACTTCACCATGCTTAACAGTAACAAACGTTCTATTGAATTAAATACCAAAACAGCGGAAGGCAAAGAGGTAATGGAAAAGCTGATCCGCGAAGCTGATATCTTAGTCGAGAACTTTCATCCTGGGGCCATTGATCACATGGGCTTCACCTGGGAGCATATTCAAGAAATCAATCCACGTCTGATTTTTGGTTCGATCAAAGGGTTTGATGAGTGTTCGCCTTATGTGAATGTAAAAGCCTATGAAAACGTTGCTCAGGCAGCGGGTGGCGCGGCATCCACTACGGGTTTTTGGGACGGTCCGCCGCTGGTAAGCGCTGCAGCGTTGGGTGACAGCAACACCGGAATGCATTTACTGATCGGTTTACTTGCTGCTTTGCTGCATCGCGAAAAAACGGGGCGTGGGCAACGAGTCACCATGTCAATGCAGGATGCCGTATTGAACCTTTGCCGCGTGAAATTACGCGACCAGCAGCGTCTCGATAAATTGGGTTATCTGGAAGAATATCCGCAGTATCCGAATGGCACATTTGGTGATGCAGTTCCCCGCGGAGGTAATGCGGGGGGGGGCGGTCAGCCTGGCTGGATCCTGAAATGTAAAGGCTGGGAAACCGATCCTAACGCCTATATTTATTTCACTATTCAGGAGCAAAACTGGGAAAACACCTGTAAAGCTATCGGCAAACCAGAATGGATTACCGATCCGGCATACAGTACAGCTCATGCCCGACAGCCACATATTTTCGATATTTTTGCTGAAATCGAAAAATACACTGTCACTATTGATAAACATGAAGCTGTGGCCTATTTGACTCAGTTTGATATTCCTTGTGCACCGGTTTTAAGTATGAAAGAAATTTCACTTGATCCCTCTTTGCGCCAAAGTGGCAGTGTTGTCGAAGTGGAACAACCGTTGCGTGGAAAATATCTGACAGTTGGTTGTCCAATGAAATTCTCTGCCTTTACGCCGGATATTAAAGCTGCGCCGCTATTAGGTGAACATACCGCTGCTGTATTGCAGGAGCTGGGTTATAGCGACGATGAAATTGCTGCAATGAAGCAAAACCACGCCATCTGATATTAACGGGGGCTTCTGGCTCCCAATTTATAAAAATTTCGAGGTTATTAATCATGTCAGATCAACTTCAAATGACAGATGGTATGCATATCATCGTTGAAGCATTAAAACAGAATAATATTGACACTATTTATGGTGTTGTAGGTATTCCTGTTACGGATATGGCGCGCCATGCCCAGGCGGAAGGCATTCGTTATATTGGTTTTCGTCATGAGCAGTCGGCAGGCTATGCCGCTGCAGCAAGCGGTTTTCTTACCCAAAAACCAGGGATCTGCCTGACAGTGTCTGCGCCAGGATTCCTCAATGGTTTGACCGCATTGGCCAACGCAACGGTAAATGGTTTTCCGATGATCATGATTAGCGGCTCCAGCGACCGCGCGATCGTCGACCTACAGCAAGGTGATTATGAAGAGCTGGACCAAATGAATGCGGCAAAACCGTATGCCAAAGCAGCATTCCGCGTTAATCAGCCGCAGGATCTTGGCATTGCATTGGCACGCGCTATCCGGGTCTCAGTATCGGGTCGCCCTGGCGGAGTTTATCTTGATTTGCCAGCAAATGTCCTGGCCGCGACGATGGAAAAAGACGAAGCGTTAACCACGATTGTAAAAGTTGAAAATCCGTCGCCAGCATTATTGCCATGCCCGAAGTCAGTCGCTAGCGCAATTTCGCTTTTAGCAAAAGCTGAACGACCATTAGTTATCCTTGGCAAAGGCGCGGCGTATTCACAAGCTGATGAACAGCTTCGTGAATTTATTGAAAGTGCCCAGATTCCATTCCTGCCAATGTCTATGGCGAAAGGGATCCTGGAAGATACACATCCACTTTCTGCGGCAACTGCGCGTTCGTTTGCCCTGGCAAATGCTGACGTTGTCATGCTTGTTGGTGCACGACTGAATTGGTTACTGGCACACGGTAAAAAAGGATGGGCGGCAGATACACAGTTTATTCAACTGGATATTGAACCGCAGGAAATTGACAGCAACCGCCCCATTGCTGTGCCAGTCGTTGGCGATATTGCATCCAGTATGCAAGGTATGCTGGCAGAACTGAAACAAAACACATTTACGACTCCACTGGTATGGCGCGATATTTTAAATATCCACAAGCAGCAAAATGCACAAAAAATGCATGAAAAATTAAGTACAGATACTCAACCATTAAATTACTTTAATGCATTAAGTGCTGTGCGCGATGTATTGCGCGAGAACCAGGATATTTATTTAGTTAATGAAGGTGCAAATACCCTGGATAATGCACGAAATATTATTGATATGTATAAACCACGTCGTCGTCTGGATTGTGGCACCTGGGGTGTCATGGGCATCGGTATGGGCTATGCCATCGGTGCTAGCGTGACCTCTGGTTCTCCGGTTGTCGCCATTGAAGGTGATAGTGCTTTTGGTTTCAGTGGGATGGAGATTGAAACGATTTGTCGATATAACCTGCCGGTGACGATCGTTATTTTTAATAATGGCGGCATCTACAGAGGAGACGGTGTTGATCTCAGTGGCGCTGGTGCACCATCACCAACAGATCTGTTGCACCATGCAAGGTATGACAAATTAATGGATGCGTTTCGTGGCGTTGGCTATAACGTCACCACGACAGATGAACTTCGTCATGCTTTAACCACCGGTATTCAGTCGCGCAAACCGACCATTATTAATGTGGTCATCGACCCTGCAGCAGGAACTGAAAGTGGCCATATTACCAAACTTAACCCAAAACAAGTCGCTGGTAATTAAATACTGACATCGTCTCCTCTTGCCAACTCATTATCGATGGTGAGGGGACCCTTATCGGAAATACTATTATGCTAACATTTTTTATTGGCGATTTATTGCCTATTATCGTAATCATGCTGTTGGGTTATTTTAGCGGCAGACGAGAAACTTTTTCAGAAGATCAAGCCCGGGCATTTAATAAACTGGTATTAAACTACGCTCTTCCTGCGGCCCTATTTGTTTCTATTACCCGGGCAAACAGGGAAATGATTTTTGCGGACACTCGCCTGACCCTTGTATCACTTGTGGTTATTGTCGGATGTTTCTTTTTCTCCTGGTTTGGTTGCTACAAATTTTTTAAACGTACCCATGCAGAAGCAGCAGTATGTGCATTAATTGCAGGCTCACCTACCATCGGATTCCTGGGGTTTGCAGTTCTCGATCCTATTTATGGTGATTCCGTATCAACAGGTTTAGTGGTAGCAATTATTTCTATTATTGTTAACGCAATTACTATTCCTATTGGTCTGTATTTGCTGAATCCTTCCTCAGGAGCGGATGGTAAGAAGAATAGTAATCTGAGCGCATTAATTTCTGCGGCAAAGGAGCCAGTAGTATGGGCACCTGTTCTGGCAACGATCCTGGTGTTGGTTGGGGTAAAAATTCCGGCAGCATGGGACCCAACCTTTAATCTGATTGCGAAGGCTAACTCAGGGGTAGCGGTGTTCGCTGCGGGGTTGACTCTGGCTGCACATAAATTCGAGTTCAGTGCCGAAATTGCTTATAACACCTTCCTGAAGCTGATTCTGATGCCACTGGCGCTGCTTCTCGTGGGTATGGCATGTCATTTGAACAGCGAACATTTGCAGATGATGGTACTGGCAGGCGCATTACCGCCGGCATTCTCCGGAATCATTATTGCCAGTCGGTTTAATGTCTACACCCGCACTGGTACAGCGTCATTGGCTGTGAGCGTACTGGGTTTTGTCGTCACGGCTCCCTTGTGTATTTATGTCAGTCGACTGGTTTCATAATTAATCATGTTATTGATTTTACATAAATGCCGAAGTGCCTTTTCACCTTCGGCTTTTTTCAAGGCATAAGCAAATGACAAATAATGAAAGCAAAGGGCCGTTTGAAGGCTTATTAGTTATCGATATGACACATGTCCTTAATGGACCTTTCGGAACTCAACTTCTTTGTAATATGGGCGCAAGGGTAATTAAAGTTGAGCCGCCGGGCCATGGTGATGATACCCGCACATTTGGTCCCTATGTGGATGGACAGTCACTCTATTACAGTTTTATTAATCATGGCAAAGAGAGTGTGGTTCTTGATTTAAAGAATGATCACGATAAAAGTATATTTATAAATATGCTTAAACAAGCTGATGTATTAGCTGAGAATTTTCGCCCAGGTACAATGGAAAAACTGGGGTTTTCATGGGAAAGGTTACAAGAAATCAACCCGCGCCTTATATATGCTTCATCGTCAGGTTTCGGACATACCGGTCCGCTAAAAGATGCTCCTGCCTACGATACCATCATTCAGGCAATGAGCGGGATAATGATGGAAACAGGATACCCTGATGCTCCGCCAGTGCGCGTTGGTACCTCTCTTGCGGATCTATGTGGTGGTGTTTATTTATTCAGCGGAATAGTGAGTGCACTTTATGGCCGCGAAAAGAGCCAGAGAGGTGCGCATGTCGATATAGCGATGTTTGATGCCACGCTGAGTTTTCTGGAGCATGGACTGATGGCATATATCGCGACTGGGAAGTCACCACAACGCCTGGGAAATCGCCATCCCTACATGGCACCTTTTGATGTTTTTGATACTCAGGATAAGCCGATTACAATTTGTTGTGGTAATGACAAGCTTTTTTCTGCGTTATGCCAGGCACTGGAGCTTACAGAACTGGTTAATGATCCCCGATTTAGCAGCAATATTTTACGCGTACAAAACCAGGCTATTCTTAAACAATATATTGAGCGAACGTTAAAAACGCAGGCAGCTGAAGTTTGGTTAGCCAGAATACATGAAGTTGGTGTACCCGTCGCGCCGTTATTAAGTGTGGCTGAGGCCATTAATTTGCCACAAACTCAGGCGAGAAATATGTTGATTGAAGCCGGAGGAATAATGATGCCAGGTAATCCGATAAAAATCAGCGGCTGCGCGGACCCGCATGTTATGCCGGGAGCGGCAACGCTCGACCAGCATGGGGAACAAATTCGCCAGGAGTTCTCATCATAAATGTAAGATGTGCTGGTAAATAGCTCCCACATTAGAACATTGTGGGAGCCGCAATTTAGTCATTTTTCTGACAGAAAACAGCAATCTCCTGGTCCAGCTCTGCAATGTGTTCTTTTACAGAGTTCAGCAACTGAAGAATTTCAGGCTTACTGTCATCTGAAACAGGTGTTATTTCTAACTGATGGCTAATATTAATCAACTTTTGCAAATTCAGGATGTTAGCCGCACCGTGGATGCGATGAATACACTGATGGAAAGTTCTGTTATCGCCAGCTTCTAGTGCATGAAACGCAGCGGGTAGATCTTTATGCGTTTCATGCTGGAAAGTCATGAGAATCTCCTGCATCAGTTGTAGATCGTTCGCCGTATTATTTTTCAGGGCCTCGATATCAAGGTGGCGATACTGAGGTGCAATATGCGCAACCTGGTGTAACTGACTTAAATGTGTTTTCAGTACATCCAGAGTCAACGGTTTGAACAAACATAAGTTCATGCCGCAATTTAACCCTTTTTCACGTTCGTTAGCCTGTGCGTTGGCTGTAAGCCCCCAGATGGGTAAGGAAGAATTTTGCTCACGGAGTTTGCGAGTCAACTCAAAACCATCCATATTCGGCATATTTACGTCAGTAATAAGCAGATCATAATGTTGCATACTGATTTTGTGTAGCGCTTGCACACCATCAGTGGCTTCATCAACATCATATCCTAATAGATTTAGCTGGCGTTTGAGTAATAGCCTGTTGGTCGGATGATCATCCGCGATTAATATGCTCAACTTTTCAGGTAGTGTGATAGGTTGTTCTGCTTTTGTCTCTATAGCCGCCACTTGTTGGGTAATTTCTACCGGGATTGTGATCGTAAATATCGTTCCTATGCCTGGATGACTTTCTAATGACAAATCGCCCTGCATGTTTTTTATTAATTCTTTGCAGATCATTAAGCCTAAACCAGAACCTGTTTGCTGACGACCTGCACTTGTTTGGCTATAGCGTTTAAACAGTTGTTGTTGTTCTTCCTGCGATAATCCACTTCCAGAATCCATAATCGTCATTTTGATAACAGCGTGGTTGTCATCAATGTGACCCAGGGAGGTCGTAATTTTTACTGCTCCCTCGGTAGTAAATTTGAGAGCATTACTCAGTAAATTAGATAAGACCTGCTTAAACGCCTGAGGGTCGATCTTAACCAGGTAGCGTTCAGGAAACGTACTGCTGCAACTTAATGCGATGGATTTGCTTGCAGCAATCGCACCGAAAGAGTGACAAGTGTTCTGGACTAAAGTAGGGATATCGACCCATTGTGGTTGAAGTTGATAGTTACCCGACTCAATTTTGTCGACATCAAGGATTTCACCAATTAAGCCGAGGAGTGATTGTCCGGTGGCGTAGGCAAGTGAAATCGCCTCCACCCGTTGCTCCTTGCTAAGACCAGAACCCGACAGAAGTTCCAGGAAGCCCATAATGGAGCTTATTGGTGTTCTTATTTCGTGACTCATTGTTGCCAGAAACTGACTTTTTGCGACAGTTGCATTGATCGCTTTATTTCTCTCTACTTCGAGTGCATGAATTAAATCACGCGTCTCGGTAATATCTTGCCAACCACAAATATAAACAGCATGTTCGCTTGCTGGCAGATTGCATAATGTATGCCAGTGATTAATGCATCTTTTCTCGATGCCATTATCAATTTCAAATACCTGTGTGTATATTGTTCGATTTTCTTTCGTTTCTGCTGTGACTTCATGCGCATTAGAAAAAACATCTTTAAAGGGTGAGTCACTGTTTTCTAATGGTAACATTGCATTTTTGTAGTAATCCGCAGTGAAATAATGTTCAAAAGCACTATTATGACTAATGACATTACCTTGCCAGTTTACAACATAAGTTGGATTCGGTAAGGAATCCGAGAGTGCTTTTCGGAATGATATTTGGTTTTCTAAATCACCCTGAATGACTTTACGACGACGAACTGAGCGTAACAGGTAGAATCCCCATAAAAGGCTACTGCCAACTAATAAAACGGATAATGTCGTGACAATATAAAATTGCTCGCTATAGAGGTCCCATGTGTCAATGGTCACATTGGGCATTTTAATCCATTTTTCCGTCAGGCGCAGAACTTCGCTTGGGGGAATTGCATTCAGTGCTTTATTAATAATATCCTTAAGTTCCGGTTCTCCGCGAGGAAAAGCGAACGAAAGTGATGCATTCTGAACGCCGGGAATAAGAAAATGATAAAGTTCATTAGGATAGTAATGGTCGATCATGTAACGCGAATTTAACTGTGTCGCGACCAGAGCATCAAGTTCACCTTCCTTGACCTTGTGAAATGCAGCGCTGGCGTTATCGACTTTTATCCACTCTACCTCCGGATACATCTCTTTTAATTGCGAATGAAGCTCATAATAATATGGAATGGCAACTTTCATTCCTTTTTTTAATGTTTGTTCACTGTCAGGCGCTTTTTGCATGACAAAAACGTAAGGCGTTGTTATGAAGGCTTCAGCAAATGAAACATTATTTTCTCGATCTTCACTATAAATAGCGGCGGGCAATATATCCCATCCACCGGGGTTAAGCTGTGTCCCAGCATGAATATTGTGTGAAACGGTGATCGGAGAAAAATTTAAACCTGTTTGCAAGGTAATAATATTAAGAATATCACCCATCACGCCCCGAACTGAGCCAGTTTCATCTGTCATAGAATAGGGTGGCGAGTAAGGATTTTCCAGCACCTTTAAATCGGGATGCTGCTTAATCCACTGTTTTTCATGTTCAGTGAGTTCTAATGGTTTGTTCAGAAAGGCCAGGTTTCCTGTATCAAGCCAATTTTGTGATACTTCATAGCGAACTTCATTTGTTAAAGCATCAACAAATCGATTGAGTACTTCATTAAGAACGATTGAATCTTTTCTGGTTAATAAAAAGTTATATTGACGCGGTGAGTTATAATACTTCACTACATTTAAGGAGTGAGTAAAATAACGGGAAATCATACTGCTGGTAATGATGTTACTACCAATAAAGTAATCATTCTGTCCGGCTGAGACGGATGCTAATGCCTGATATAAATTTGTAAAAGAGATAATTGTTGCTTTTGGAAATGATTGATGAATTACCTCGTCTGGGGGATAATTTGCTACTCGAGCAATATTTACTGGTTTTGATGAGGTAAGCGGTCGCATTGAATCGTGAAGGGTAGTGACCAACGCAGGAAAGGTAATTATCAGAGGATTAGTTGCAGCAATGTCATCATTAAGAGGCGGCGAAGCAACTAAATGTGATAACACTATATCAACTTCACCGTCTTCCAGCGCGTCCATTGCTTTTTGATGATCTGCGTATTCCCGGAGTGTTAATTTGATATTTAACGCTCTTTTTAAAAGATTTAAATAATCAGCATTAATACCACGAATCCGTTGCTGCGAATCGGTATGCAACAACGTAGCTGTTTGGGACTTGTGTACTGCAATCACAAGATTTTTTTTGCTCGCGAGCCAACGTAATTCCTTGTTGCTCAGACGTAGTGGATCAAGTGTGACACGGTTGTTACTACTGATGCCACGATATTCGATGTAATCTCCGTCTGCGAAACTTATGGTCGACCAAAGACCACAACAGAGAAGAAAAATATAGGGTAAAAACTTCATGTGGTTAGCCGATTTTGTTACGTTGTGCGAATGTGTAAAGATCCATCAGTGATTTGCATTCTAATTTTTCCATCAAGCGACTTTTATACGTGCTGACAGTTTTGTTGCTGATGAACATTTTTTCAGCAATGTCATTATTATCCTTGCCATCAAGAATATACCGCATGACACTAATTTCTTGTTTCGATAAGGAGTCGAGTTTTTGCTGGTCGGACGTTAAACTTCCAACAAACCGGTTGAGAGAGAAGGGGAAATAGCAGTAGCCATTTTTTGCAGCTTCAATAGCCGCAATGATATTGTTCATGCCTTCTTTTTTACTCACGAAACCATTAGCGCCAGCATCAGCACAATGTTTCCCGTAAAAATGGTCATTTTTAGCGGAGACGATAATAATAATTCCGCTATATTGACGCTTCCTCAGCGTTTCTAACACCTGGATACCGTTAACTCCGGGGATATCGACATCAATGATGACGATATCAGGCTTAAGTGTTTCCACCCGCTGAACGGCGCTTCCGCCTTCAGTCAACTCTGCTAAGATTTCAATATCGTTTTTGATCAATAAATTACGAATTGCTGCGATAGCAAGAGGATGGTCATCAATAATTATTGCGTTCATAGATTATTCCCTTTGCAATGAAGCATTTCCCTTCTCCCTGTAGTAATACAGACATAAGGCATCATCTCATTTTCTCAATAAAAATAAGAAAATTTGAGCTTCCTTTAAGATAATTCGACAAGTATACCATATAAATAGTCGGCATAAATAAAATGTCAACAATAAAATCAGGGATGATACCGATGATTTATAGTTTCACATTAGCACTATAAGTCTTCTCACTAATCCTACAGGCGTAAGAATTGTATTGCAAAAGCTACGGTTTAGTCCTCTGTTGTTTCTTTTGCACCTCATTTAAATTAGGCCTCCAACGTTCCTGGGATAATGTGCAACACATGCACTGTGTTTGATATGAAGAATGAATACTCTTTTCATTCAATTCATAAATTTCATCTATGCGAAATGAGAGATAATAGTGGAACAGATTAATTCAAATAAAAAACATTCTGACAGAAGAAAATATTTTGCTTTGTTAGCGGTGGTTTTATTTATTGCGTTTTCAGGTGCCTATGCCTATTGGTCAATGGAATTAGAAGACATGATTAGTACAGATGACGCCTATGTCACGGGGAATGCAGATCCAATTTCTGCACAAGTTTCAGGCAGCGTCACTGTCGTTAATCATAAAGATACGAACTACGTTCGACAGGGTGACATTTTAGTCTCACTGGATAAGACTGATGCCACTATCGCACTCAATAAAGCTAAAAATAATCTGGCCAATATTGTTCGGCAAACGAATAAACTGTACTTACAGGATAAACAATACAGTGCCGAAGTCGCTTCAGCACGTATTCAGTATCAACAATCTTTAGAAGATTATAACCGTCGTGTACCTTTGGCGAAGCAGGGGGTTATTTCAAAAGAAACGCTGGAGCATACCAAAGATACGTTAATAAGTAGCAAAGCGGCATTGAATGCCGCTATCCAGGCTTATAAAGCGAATAAAGCTTTGGTAATGAACACACCATTAAACCGTCAGCCACAAGTCGTTGAAGCGGCGGATGCAACCAAAGAAGCCTGGTTAGCGCTTAAACGTACGGATATTAAGAGTCCTGTTACCGGCTATATTGCCCAGAGAAGCGTTCAGGTCGGCGAAACAGTGAGCCCCGGACAATCGTTAATGGCTGTCGTACCGGCACATCAAATGTGGGTTAATGCCAACTTTAAAGAAACACAACTCACGGATGTACGGATTGGTCAACCGGTCAATATTATCAGCGATCTTTATGGTGAAAATGTTGTGTTTCATGGTCGGGTGACAGGGATCAATATGGGAACCGGCAATGCGTTCTCCTTATTACCTGCACAAAATGCGACAGGGAACTGGATCAAAATCGTTCAGCGTGTCCCGGTTGAAGTTTCTCTTGATCCAAAAGAACTCATGGAACATCCCTTGCGCATTGGTTTATCGATGACTGCAACTATTGATACCAGGAACGAAGACATTGCCGAGATGCCCGATCTGGCTTCAACCGTGACGTCCATGCCTGCTTATACCAGTAAGGCTTTAGTTATCGATACCAGTCCGATAGAAAAAGAAATTAGCAACATTATTTCGCATAATGGACAACTTTAATGGCAATCACTAAATCAACTCCGGCACCATTAACCGGTGGGACGTTATGGTGCGTCACTATTGCATTGTCATTAGCGACGTTTATGCAAATGTTGGATTCCACTATTTCTAACGTCGCAATACCGACAATATCTGGCTTTCTGGGAGCATCAACAGACGAAGGCACCTGGGTTATCACTTCGTTTGGCGTAGCAAATGCCATTGCGATCCCTGTTACCGGCAGGCTGGCACAAAGAATAGGCGAATTAAGGTTATTTTTACTTTCAGTCACTTTTTTTTCGCTGTCTTCCTTAATGTGTAGTTTATCGACCAATCTTGATGTGCTGATATTTTTTAGAGTCGTTCAGGGATTAATGGCGGGGCCGTTAATTCCACTGTCACAGAGTTTATTATTAAGGAATTATCCACCAGAAAAAAGAACATTTGCTCTGGCATTATGGTCTATGACCGTGATTATCGCGCCGATATGTGGGCCGATATTGGGCGGTTATATTTGTGATAACTTTAGCTGGGGTTGGATATTTTTAATCAATGTCCCTATGGGGATTATCGTCCTGACATTATGCTTAACCTTACTTAAAGGAAGAGAAACCGAGACTTCACCGGTCAAAATGAATCTACCAGGACTGACCCTGTTAGTGCTCGGTGTTGGTGGCTTGCAAATTATGCTTGATAAAGGGCGCGATCTGGATTGGTTCAACTCGAGTACAATAATAATACTAACAGTAGTATCAGTTATTTCTCTGATCTCTTTAGTCATTTGGGAGTCGACCTCAGAGAACCCGATTCTTGATCTCAGTTTGTTTAAGTCCCGTAATTTCACCATTGGTATTGTGAGTATCACATGCGCGTATTTATTTTACTCTGGAGCGATCGTCCTTATGCCGCAGTTAATCCAGGAAACGATGGGGTATAATGCGATATGGGCCGGGCTTGCTTATGCGCCCATCGGTATCATGCCGCTATTAATATCACCTTTGATAGGACGTTATGGCAACAAAATAGATATGCGGTTGTTGGTGACATTTAGTTTTTTGATGTATGCGGTTTGCTATTACTGGCGTTCTGTGACATTTATGCCAACGATTGATTTTACAGGCATCATTTTGCCACAGTTTTTTCAGGGATTCGCCGTTGCCTGTTTCTTTTTACCCTTAACAACGATTTCGTTTTCAGGCTTGCCAGATAATAAATTTGCCAATGCCTCGAGTATGAGTAATTTTTTTCGCACCTTGTCAGGATCAGTTGGTACGTCGTTGACAATGACGCTGTGGGGACGCCGAGAATCATTACACCATAGTCAGTTGACAGCAACCATCGATCAATTTAACCCCGTGTTTAATTCATCGTCACAAATTATGGATAAATACTATGGTTCGCTTTCAGGAGTTCTTAATGAAATTAATAATGAAATAACCCAGCAGTCACTTTCTATTTCTGCAAATGAGATTTTCCGTATGGCGGCTATTGCTTTTATCTTACTTACGGTTTTGGTTTGGTTTGCGAAACCGCCGTTTACAGCGAAAGGCGTTGGGTGATGGTAAAAGCAAGGGGTTATAGCGGGTAAGACCGGGGATCTTAAGTCTGCGCCATCGGCAGCATCGCTCACCCAGGGAAAGGATGGCGATGCTGCGTTGAAACGTTATGAACGGCCTTTTGCCAGATATTGCTCCATCTCTTCTTCCGGCACCATTCCACCTCCCGTCGCCCACACCAGATGAGTGGCATTATGCAGTTGTTCTGCGCTGAAACCGTGCATCTGTTGGTAACTTACTGATGCGCACACGCGCTGAGGCCCGGCCATACCCGCCAGTGCCGAAGGTTCAAGACGAATACCTTCTTCCTGCGCCAGCCAGCCAAGCATGTCATACATGGTTTGATCGCTAAGGGTATAGAAGCCATCCAGCAGACGCTCCATCGCCCGCCCGACAAAGCCTGATGCGCGACCAACGGCAAGGCCATCCGCTGCGGTAAGGTTGTCGATACCAATATCCTGAACAGAAATCTGATCGTGTAATCCTGTATGGACGCCTAACAACATACAAGGGGAGTGCGTTGGTTCGGCAAAAAAGCAGTGAACATGATCGCCAAACGCCAGTTTAAGTCCGAATGCGACGCCACCAGGACCACCGCCAACACCACACGGCAGATAGACAAACAGAGGGTTATCAGCATCGACAATACGACCTTGCTCGGCAAATTGCGCTTTAAGACGCTGGCCAGCGACGGAATACCCAAGGAACAACGTGCGGGAATTCTCGTCATCAATAAAGAAACAGTTCGGGTCAGACTGCGCTGCTTTACGTCCTTCCTCGACGGCAACACCATAATCTTGCTCATATTCCACGACCGTAACGCCATGGCTGCGCAGTTTCGCTTTTTTCCATGCCCGGGCATCAGCAGACATATGCACTGTCACCTTAAAGCCAATGCGGGCGCTCATTATGCCGATTGATAACCCCAGATTTCCGGTTGAGCCCACAGCAATGCTGTATTGACTAAAGAACTGTTTAAACTCCGGGGAAAGCAGTTTGCTGTAGTCATCTTCAAGCGTCAGCAACCCCGCTTCCAGAGCCAGTTTTTCTGCATGTGCCAGGACTTCATAAATCCCGCCGCGTGCTTTTATGGAGCCGGAAATGGGCAAATGGCTATCTTTTTTCAGTAGCAGTTGCCCGCTGAACGGTTGTTGATATTCCTTTTCCAGCCGTTTTTGCATAGCCGGAATGGCAACCAGTTCTGATTCAATAATCCCCCCAGTAGCAGCAGTTTCAGGAAATGCTTTTGCCAGATAGGGTGCAAAACGGGATAAGCGCGCATGGGCGTCCTGAACATCCTGTTCGGTCAGGCCAACATAAGGTAAACCTTCAGCCAATGAGGTCGTGCCAGGATTAAACCAGGTGGTTTCTTGAAGAGCAACCAGATCCTCTACCAACGGATACTGGGCGATGAGCGAATTCATTTTAGCGTTTTCCATAGTACGTCTCTTTGCGCTTAGATGATAAATGACAGCAGGAATGTGCCCGCCAGAGCGACGACCGAAGCGATAAATGTCGCGGTCGTATAGTATTTAAATGTTTCATTGAGCGTAGCGCCGCAATATTGCTTCACCAGCCAGAAAAGCGAGTCCGTAACGATCGTGCAGCCAATCGCACCTGAACCGATAGCAATCGCAATAATTTCCGGGCTGATGTCGGGATACAGCGGCAGCATGGGTGCAACAATTGCCGTTGCCCCCATCATTGCCACCGTAGCGGAGCCCACTGCAGCATGCAGAATAAGTGCCACCAACCAGGCCAGAAGAATCGGGTGCATATGCATATTGGAGAGAATAACTGCCAGCGTATCAGCGAGACTGCTGCTTTTTAAAATGGCGTTGAATGCGCCTCCGGCCCCGATAATCAGCAAAATATTAGCAATAGAACCGAAGCCATTTTCCGTATGTGTGAGCATTGTCCCCATGCTCATATGCTGGCGTATACCCAACACATAATAGGCGACAAACACGGCGATAAACATGGCAGTAATAGGGTTGCCAATAAACTCAAGCAAGGTATACAAACCACTCTCACGCGCCATATTCAATTCGGCAATCGTTTTAACCAACATCAGCGCAATGGGTAGCAGTATGGTGAATAACGTTGCGCCTAATGACGGTAGTGTTTTTTCATCGCGAACTTTGAGATCGGCAAACTCTGTGGGTACAGGTTTAAAGGGCAGTCGTTGACCCAGAAATTTAAGGAAAAGTGGGCCACCGATCAGTGATGCCATCAGCCCAACCAGCAAACCGTAGACGATCACCGAACCGATATCTGCGCCCAGCTTATTGGCAACATATAAAGCAGCCGGATGTGGGGGAACCACGCAATGCACTGCCATCAATGCGGTACACAGCGGAATGGCCAGCTTTAACAATGAGGTATTGGTTTTTTTGGCAATTGAAAAAGCCAGAGGAATCAATAGCACGACGCCCACTTCAACAAACAGCGTGATGCCGCAAATCAGGCCAACCAGCACCATAATGACATCAGCTGAAAGCCAGCGACAGCGTTGAAGTGTCAGACCAATTCTTTCTGCGGCCCCGGATACTTCCATCATTTTTCCCAGTATCGTGCCCAGGCCGATAACCGCAGCAAGGAACCCCAGCGTTCCGCCAATTCCACTTTCAATAGCATTTACCATATCCAGTGGTCCCATACCCATCATCGTTCCCACGAAGAAGCTGGCCAGCAACAGCGCCAGAAACGGGTGGAATTTGAACTTCACGATGGTCAGTACAATTAACACGATGCTGATAAGCAGCGTGCTCACAACCCAGATTTGAGAGTGCATATCTCACCTTCCCCTGTGATTAACCTGATGATATTGGACAAAAAAACAACGCAGGCTGACAAACGATAAAATTTGCCTTTCACATGAGCTAAATTGCATCAAGGGAGTGATTTACATCTAAAAATGAAGGTGAATTGAGATATGGTTCACTTTAGCTCACCTTACAGCTGAAATTTTGCCGCTATTTTTTTACACTTAAGAGAAAAATGAGGTGATTATGGAACCCCTTCGTGAAATAAGAAATCGACTGCTTAACGGCTGGCAACTATCAAAACTGCATACTTTTGAAGTGGCAGCCAGGCATCAGTCCTTCGCCCTTGCGGCAGAGGAATTGTCGCTGAGCCCCAGTGCGGTAAGTCACCGTATCAATCAGCTGGAAGAAGAATTAGGTATTCAGTTGTTTGTTCGTTCCCATCGCAAAGTGGAATTAACGCACGAGGGGAAACGCGTTTATTGGGCGCTAAAATCGTCGCTGGATACCCTGAACCAGGAAATTCTTGATATCAAAAATCAGGAATTATCGGGAACGTTAACGCTGTATTCCCGGCCCTCTATCGCCCAATGCTGGTTGGTGCCCGCATTAGGTGACTTTACACGCCGATATCCGTCTATTTCGCTCACCGTGCTCACTGGTAATGACAATGTCAATTTGCAACGTGCCGGAATCGATTTGGCGATCTACTTTGATGATGCGCCGTCAGCGCAATTGGCTCATCACTTTCTGATGGATGAAGAAATCTTGCCTGTATGTAGCCCGGAATACGCTCAAAGACATGCTTTAACCAACCAGGTAATTAACCTGCGCCACTGTACGTTGCTCCATGACAGACAGGCATGGAGCAACGACTCCGGTACGGATGAATGGCATAGTTGGGCGCAACATTATGCGGTTAATTTGCCGACATCTTCTGGGATTGGCTTTGATCGTTCTGATTTAGCTGTTATCGCTGCGATGAATCATATTGGGGTAGCGATGGGAAGAAAACGCCTGGTACAAAAAAGGCTTGCCAGTGGTGAGCTCGTCGCGCCGTTTGGCGATATGACGGTGAAATGCCATCAGCATTATTACATCACCACATTACCAGGCAGGCAGTGGCCAAAAATTGAGGCATTTATTACTTGGTTAAGAGAACAGGTAAGTCAATATGAATGTTATACCTTATAATACATTAAATCATCTGGTTCCTAAATAACCTTATTATGCACTGTAAGTGTATGTTGGCTTTATAAATTGCAATTTTTATATGGGAATTGTTTTGTCAATAGTTACGAAAAGGATAAATAAAATAACCACATCTTCTTGGCGTCGAATATTGGAGAGCGATAATTTATAGTAAACTAGATTACCAGAGAAAAGATAAGTGGCAATATATTTGCTGGTGGCATTTTTATTAAATATTATATGTGTTGGTTTGTGACTTTAAAAAAATTAATTTTTAATAAAAAGGTGATTTATTTCTCATTTTGATTAATATTGAGGATCCATTATGATTATCAGTTGTATGTCATAAAAATGAGGGGCTAAAAGCCTCAATGAATTGAGGCCTTTAGAACAGGGGTTATATCTTCTTTATATCTAACACATCACTCTCCCATACTCGTTTAAATCTTGCTGCATTACTGGCTGTATATAATACCGTATGATGTATATTTCTGTGCCCTAAATAATCTTGTATTAGTCTGGTGTCTAACCCTTGATTAGCTAAAGCATACCCACAACCATGCCTAAGCATGTGAGGATGAATATTAATATTCATATTGTGACTATATTTCTTACACATCTTATACACATATTGTCTCGAGATTTTATTTCCTTGACAAGAAAGAAATAAAGAGTCTTCAAAAGGTTTTTTTACTATGTTATCACGTAGTGCTAGCCATTTTTTTAATAACAGAACAGTTTCTTTTTGCAGGGGATGTACTGTGGATAATCCATTTTTTAAACGCTTGATATATATTGCTGACTCTGAAAAGTCAATGTCGCTAATCTTTAGTGCAATAAGCTCGCTTACCCTAAGACCATGTACATATGCCATTTGTAACATGGCTTTATCTCTAATTTCATTTTTTGAACCGTTGATGGCTTCAAAAAATAACAACCATTCACTATGAGTAATAAATTTGCGCATAATATTATCGGTTATACTAATTAAGTTAAAAAATAAACTATAAATACCAGAGCCTGGTATTATTGCTTGTTTTTTATAAGCAAATAATGAGCTGGGGTTTAAATTATGCCACTAAATGGATATTCATCAATACCCCGCCAGAGAGATAGTTGCCCAGCGGGCATAGATCATTGTTAGTCAACCAATGAGCATAAATAAGCACAAGGAGGTGTGTATTGCGAATAGTAATTCAATGACATGCTGGTGGTTTTTTTGTGGTGAAAATATTTGTACCTTTTTGTTTACGGATGAAAAATAAACAGTCATATTATTTTGGTCAATTGTTGTGTTAGTTTTAACACTCGGTGATGTTTTTTGTTATAGTGCATTAAATTTTAAATAAAAAAATTCATACATTCATGGATGTAATATATACAAGATACAATGTTAATTTTAGATAAAATATTAATTGCATTGGATACTTTTTAAATATGCCGATGTTGAGCTTAATTTTATGAGGGAATGCTATTTCGGGTTGTAGGACTTTTTTATAATCATCTTATAGGGCTCTTTATATTTACAGGAGGGTTTTGAACGATAGTTACATAACGAAGGTTGTTTATATGCGTTTACAAGCGATTAATTAGATTAGGTGAATTTTAATAAATTAATCTATAATCATACAGCAACTATATGAATTATATTATTGACTAAATGTAATTCTTTCATCATAGTTGACATGGTTATTTTATATAAATAGAGGTGATTTATGCAAAACAGAAAATTTTTAACGCATCATGAAATTAATTTACTACTTCAATCTGTAAGACAAAAGAGTTGCTCTTCACGCGATGTTTGCATGATTTTATTGGCTTATTTTCATGGTCTGCGTGTTAGTGAGCTCTTATCTCTGCAGTTGTCAGATTTAGAACTAACTACAGAAAAAATATATATTCAACGGATAAAAAATGGATTCAGTACAGTCCATCCACTTCAAAAGGAAGAGGTGATTGCAATAACAAACTGGCTGAATGAAAGGAATTCATTAAATGTTAAACATTTCAATGATAACCCGTGGTTATTTGTTTCCCGAACAGGAAAACCATTATCGAGACAACGATTTTATAACATAGTTTCTGCTGCGGGTAAAAATGCAGGTTTAAATATTAAAGTTCATCCACATATGTTACGCCATGCATGTGGTTATTCACTAGCAGATAATGGTGTGGATACCCGTCTTATTCAGGACTATCTCGGGCATCGTAATATCAGGCATACGGTAATTTATACTGCTTCTAATTCAATGAGATTTGAAAAAATGTGGGGGAGAGGTGACGCAAAAAAGCAACATTTTGACCCAAAATGTAAACCCAATCTTTGTTTAGAAATTCTCGTATAGAAAAACATTTTTTTCTATAAAAAACATTAAATTTACTGATTTAGATCAATGTGTGACGTCAATCTACACATAAAGAGGTAGGTTTGTCTTCTTTTTAATCTTTGGCGTATAAAGCCAAAATGTAAATAATAATCAAAATTATATTCTGAATTAAAATAAATACGCAGGTTTTTTACCTGCGTTTTGTGCTATTTATAGTTAATTAAATTGATGTTGTCAAAATGGGTCATTTTGTAAACCTGTGCCTCAAGGTTTGTCTCCCCCCGGTGTGCAAAGCAAAAGGAAATTGGGAAAGGGGATAACAGGAAATTGATTGCATGGTTTTGATTACGACGACAAAAAATATTTTTATAATTCAAGCAATTAAGAGTATGCGTTGGCGGGGTTTTTCGTACGTGAAAGTCATCGCTGTGGACGACTATTCTTCTCTGATTCGTGATTTTGGCACATCTTGCTTTCGGGATGAGCAATCGTTGTTGTTACCTGTATTCCCTGATAATGATTCTACTACCTGTATACGCTCACTGTATTTCATTCACCAATGGCTAAAAAGCCAGCCTGTCAATATTCCGTGCCTGGCATGGGGGGATAATGGTGTAGTTAGTAATAAAGGCATACCTTCCATACCGTGGAAATTAACAGCAGAGCAATTTTGTTTCTATATAGATAAATTTATCAATGGCTGGAGGTGCAAAAAAAATATTCGCGCGAGTCATAAAGTTTCTTTTTTAGAACGACAATTATCCCCGAGGGAGAAAAGTATCTTTATATATACCAAGGAAGGAAAAGATATTGCATGGATCTCTAACACCTTGGGTATATCCAGTAAGACTGTGTGGACGCATCGTCGTAGAGCTATGGATAAACTCGGGGTAAAACGTTTACATCAATTTATAAATATTCCGCGTTCCCTTATTAGTGAAAATATTCAATTATAATGTACGTTCAAGAGTATTAGTGTTATGAATAAGATATATAAAGTCATTTGGAACCATACAACCCAAAAATGGGATGTTGTTTCAGAATTGACGAGTTGTAGAAAAAAATGTAAATCAACTCGCTTAGGAATTGCTTTATCAGCAATGGTTCTGGGGGGCGCTATTGCAATTAATTGCAATAACGCAATGGCAGATGTCATATTGTCACCAGACTGGCGTCCGGGTACGAATAACTCGGGTGTTGGGGCTGCAACAGTAAGTGGTAAAACCGAATACATCACTGGTCCAAATGTCGTCCAGTCTGGTGGGTCAGGTCTTATCTGGATGACTGTAGAACAGGCAATTTTAAATGGTTACACCACTGGAGATAATTTATCCGGATTGATTTACGTCAATACCGGAGAAAAAACAAAAACCATTACAGTGAAGGATGAGGCTACTGGCGCTTCTCAAACACTTCAAGTGTTTGATACTGACTCTTTCTCACAACGCGATGCGGGGACTGGGGGAAATGAAACCATTCCTGGTTTTAGTGGCACTGCAGATTTTTTCAATGCGACACGTTTTGTAACAGCCAATAATGGCGGTACAGCTATTTTGGATGTGGGTTCACCAGCAATCGGTAATTTTTTTAAAAATACACAGCTTGCTGTAGCTGATGGAGAAGGTTCCTCTGTTGTATGGAACTCGGTCAATGATTTTTATTTTCAGCCTGGTGCAACCATGCAGGGGGGCGGCGTTACTCAAAAAATCATTGACTCAATGAAATATGCTGGAACAATTACTGATTGGGCGGGAAAAACACACCATATTAACTCTCTTGATGATTTAAAGCAATATAATCAATATTTGATAAAGTCACTAGAGGACAAAACGCTTTCTTATAAGCAGTATGATGCTGAATTTAATAAGGCCCTTATTGTCACCAAGCATAATTACAATGTGGATATGACCGCTGGGGGACGTATAGACTCAACTCCTTACAAAGAAAATGTAGGGCTGCTTGCTGTTCTCCATGCAACCAATAACGCACGAGCAATATTAGGTAAAACGGGTAAATTAACTGGAGTTCTTCCTGCCTATGGGAATGGAGGAGGGATCGTTGCAACTAATGGTGGGACCGGTGTTAATGAAGGGGTCATTGATGCCATTGGTACTGAAATGATTGCCTATCAAGACAGTACCATTGTTAACGATGGTACACTTTTTGTTTGGGATAATAATGATAAATATGCTCTCCAGGCAGAGGGGATGGTTGCCGGTAGTAATGGTTCTTCAGCCATTAATAATGGTGTTATTAATATTCGCCCATTTAAAAATGCTTTCGCTCCAGAGGGGATTAACACCGCAATTGTTGTTAGTAATGGGGGCATGGCAACAAATAAAGGCACAATAAATATTACTGCCGATGCATCAACTAATGATAATAATGGCAAAACACGAGGTGTAAATGTTGGAGCTGGAGGCTCTTTTATTAACTCGGCCTTCGGGAGCATCAATGTAGGTATTGCGGAGGATAAAACTGCGACTCATTCGGCTGTGGGTTCTGTTGCGATTGAAGTACAAAATGGTGCAAACAAAGTCGTTAATGAAGGTACTATTTTTTTGGGCAGGGGGGCTCAGGGGAACTACGGAGTCCTGGCAAAGGATGCCGGGAGTGTTGATGTGGTAAATAAAGGGACTATCACTATTGACGGTTATGACAGTGATGCACCTGCACTGAATGTTGGCATGCTGGCAAATAATAGCTCCGGGATGAAAAACTCCGGGATTATCAATGTTAATGGTCTGAACAGTACCGGGCTACAGGTAATAAATGCAGGGCAATTAAATTCTGACGGTACGATAAATGTTGGCGGCGAGGGTATCAGTAGTGGTTTCCGTAACTATGGTGCCTGGGTGGAAGGTGCCGGAAGCAATGTTAATGTATCCGGAAAAATCAGTCTTGCCGGTACGGGGGCTGTGGGGGTTTTTGCCAAAGATGGCGGCAGTCTGACCCTGTCAGGCAATGGCGCAGTGCTATTTGGCAGCAGCGATCAGATAGGCTTTTATGTCTATGGAAAGGACTCTGCCATTCATAATACCGGAAGCGGTGTTATGGATGTGTCCACTGAAAACTCAACATTATTCCGTATTGCCAGCGGTGCGACATTCCAGGGAACTGCAGATGCTTCTTCTGCACTTACGGCGTCTGGTAAGAACTCTTATGCACTTATTGCCACGGGGAAATCGGATGGCGGTGTGGCCTCGACAGTAACGTCTGGAGGAATGACCATCAACCTGACGGGTGAGGGGGCTACAGCGACTTTAATTGAAGGGGGAGCGCAGGGCACAATTGAAAGTAATGCCATTATCAATATGGATAATGCCAGTGCGATAGCCGGTATTGCGGATGGCAATGGCTATGATATTTCCGGCAACCTCATTAATCCGAAGGACAAGACCACACTATTAACGGCGGGGGCTCAGTTAAGTTCCACCCAGGATAAAGTGACCGGGTATATCGCCCGTAATGGGGCCACTCTAAATAATACCGGTAATATCATCTTTACCGGAAAGAATACAGTGGGCGTCCGGGTTGAGGAAGGCGCTGTTGGAACCAACAGCGGAAATATTACCGTACAGGATGGCGGTGTGGGATTAATTGCCAGTGCGGTGCAGGAAACCACGACAATTAATAACTCGGGAAATCTCGTTCTCAAGGGGGGAGATAATGCTAACCGTACAACGGGTATAAAAGCATCTGGTACAACAACAACGGTTAATATGACCGCGGGTACTATATCTTTGCAGGGACAGGGGGCGATTGGCGTTGAGGCCAGCAATAAAGGGACTGTTAACCTTGATGGCTCGGCAGTACCGAACTTTGCTGCTGACGGCTCTGGTATTACCGATCAGATTGCTTTTCGTATTATCGGAGATGGTGCAACCATTAAGACGAATATTGCACCGGGAACTCTGCTGGATGCCAGTGGGGAACGTTCTGTACTTTTCCGTATTGAAGATGGGGCAAAACAGGCCGGCTCTCTGCTGATGAAAACCTCCGGGACAGGCAGCCGTGGTATCTGGGCCACAGGGAAAGGGAGCAATGTCCTGGCTGAGGCTGGCAGTGATTTCCAGATCCTGGGCGCTCAGGCTCAGGGATTATATGTAACTGGTGGTGCGACAGCGACGCTGAAACAGGGGGCATCAGTTAACCTTGTAGGGGATGGCGCTGTTGTCGCGGAAGTTGACGGAAATGAATACGCTCTGGATGGCAGTATTACACAAACGAATACTGGCTCGGTTATTACCAATGAGGCAGATATCTCTTCGCCGCTGAATAATGCCAAGGGCTTTATTACGCGTAATCAGGGACTGTTGATTAACAGCGGCAACATTGATTTCACTGCCGGTACCGATAATATCGGCGTCTGGGTTGATAACGGCCGCTTTGAAAATACAGGAAGCCGTATTGCGGTCAATGGTGTTGCTTTATTTGTTGAAGGCGCACAGTCTCAGATTACCAGCACGGGAGGGGATATCGTCGCTGTGGACGGTGAGGCTGCCATTAAGCTGGGGGCGGGCGCGTCACTGAACCTGGCAGGGAGTGGCCTGGGAACGATCGAAGGTCAGAAAAATGCGCATGGCATCCTGCTGGATACAGGGGCTGTGGGGCTGGTTATTGATGGTGCGAAAATCAATGTTAATGCTGCAGGTGCGGTCGGTCACGGGATTGAGAACCGTGCAGAAATTGAAGGTATCCAGTTAACCAATACGACTGAAATTAATGTGGCTGATGGCATTGGTGTGCGAACTTCTGCTTCTCTGGCGAAGACCAACAGCGGCACTATTAATGTAGACGGCAGTGGAATTGCACTGGCGTTCCAGAAAGCTGACGGAAGTGAAACCGATAATAACCTGGATATGTCTGACTCCGGCGGATTAGTCATTAATCTGAAAGGCACGGGCGGCACGGGTATTTTCGCCAACACTAAAGATGGTGCTGTCGTGAAGAGTGGTGCAAGTGTCAATGTTACACAGGCCGATGGCGGTTCCGCTCTGGTGGTTAACAATGCGGCCAGTGAAGTGGTTCAGAGCGGTAATCTCATTTCTGCTTCTCTGAATCATGCCGTGGTGGATGCTTCAAAAGCACAGTCCTTTACCAATAAAGGTCAGATTAAAGCTGCGTCCGCCACCGGGACTGCAATGGCGTTTGATGACGCAGTGAATACCACCGTACTGAATGACAGCGGCGCTAAAATTCAGGGCATTGTGGCCCTGAATGGGGGGGATAATTCATTTACCAATAAAGGCAGTATTACCGGAACCGTCAGTGCAAAAGAGGGTAACAATACATTTTTATTTGATGATGGCAGCATACTGACAGGAGAAGTGACTGCAGGAAATGGCAATAACAATGTAACGCTCAATGGTAAGGCTCATGTTGATAAGGTTACTGCCGGTACCGGGAAGAACACCTTCACCATTAAAGGCGAAGGGGCAACCTGGAACCTGCTGGATGGCGGGCAGGGAGATTCTGATTCCCTGATTTTTGATAACGCCATTCATACGCTGGATTCTGCTGTAAAACTACGGAATTTTGAACATGTCGGGCTGAAGAACAGTTCGCTTGTCACTCTGAAGGAAGCTCTTGTGCTGACCGATGGTGGGACCGGCCCGGGTTCCGTCGATATTGAAACGGGCAGCGAACTGACCATTATTCCTGCAGTTGCAGGCAACTTTACCTTTGATCCACTGTTAACAGGCACAGGAACACTGTCTGCCCGTCTTGATGCCGACACATCTGCTTTTGAATTCAGCCATAACGTCGGGGATCAATTTGCCGGAACTCTGAAGCTGGGTACCAGTAGCTTTGCTCTGGAAGGGCTGAATACGAGCGGGTTAACCCATGCAATGCTGATGTCTGAAACCGGGAATATCACAACGGTTGGCTCCGGTGTTCAGCAGATTGGCGGTCTTGGGTTCAATGGCGGAACGCTGATTTTTGGTTCCGTTATGCCGGGCGATACCATTGCCAGCAACAGTATTGAAACCTCTGCTGCAGGTACGCTGGATATCCGGGGGAAAGGCACAATTCAGGTCACCATGCCAGATGAAGTGATTAATGATATTCCGGCTGTTGATACCCGTAAGAATTTGCTGGAGCAGGATGATGCGCAGACCCTGGTCACACTGGTGAATGCAGCGGGTACCGTCACCGGTACTGGCGGGCAACTGCAACTGGTGGATGAAAACGGGCAGGCTATTTCTCACAGTCAGACGTTTGATGTCACTCAGGGCGGTGAAGTTGTAGCTCAGGGAAATTATGACTATAAGCTGCTGGGAAGCTCCGACGGTGTTAAAGGTGACGGACTGTACATAGGCTATGGGCTGAAGTCGCTGGATTTACAGGGAACCGGTGATAAAGCGCTGGTGCTGACACCGAGAGCGAATGCCCAGGGACTGCAGACAGATCTTGGCGCACAGTTAACGGGGGCAGGGGATCTGGCCATCGAAGCTGCGGGGCAGGTTGTCACACTGTCTAACGGCGGTAATAACTACACCGGGGATACGCTGGTGCGCAGCGGCACATTACAGATGGCAAATGATAATGTACTTGGCGCAACAGGTAATCTGAACGTCGCCAGCAATGCCGTCTTCAGAACAAACGGATACAGCCAGACTGTCGGTGCACTGCAGACAGAAACGGGAGCGCACATTCAGCTTGATAGCGGTAGTGTACTAACGGTCAGCGGCACGCAGCGTCAGCCGGGGGATGATAATGGTGGCATCATTGAAAACAATGTGCTGACCGGAGACGGTACGCTGGCTGTCACGGGCAGCAATCTGACGGTACATGGCACCAATATCGGGTTTACCGGTAATGCCAGCCTTACCCAGGGGGCGCTGGTTGAAATGAACGGCGCACAGGGGCTGGGAAGCCAGGGCTCCATCAGCTTTGAAAGCCTTAATGATCGCCTGGCGATTGATATCGCCGACGGTAGCGGAGTCAGCAGTAACCTGAGTAAATCGCTTTCCGGAAAAGGTTCAGTGGGCATACTGAACACCACTGATCTGACACTTTCCGGAGATAACCGTAATTTCAGCGGTGAATTCCGTGTGCAGAAAGATGCTGCTCTGCGGGCTTCAGATGAAAAACACCTGGGCACCGGGCTGATTGACAGTGATGGTGTCACCTGGCTTACCGCCAGTGGAAACTGGTTACTGAAGAATGATATTACTGGCTCCGGCGCTCTGGTGAAACAGGGGGCGGGTAATCTGATCATTAATCATGAGCTGACTTATACCGGTGATACCACGGTTGAGAATGGCGTTCTGATTGTCGGTGATGATTCAGTCACCCGTGCCGCTGGTGCGACGTTGTCAGGCTCCAAAAACATTCATGTTCTTAATGGCGGCACACTGAGTGGGCTGGGGACCGTTTCGGGTCAGGTTAATAACCAGGGAACACTGGCATCACTAAATGCTCTCTCAGGTTATGAAACGGCAGAGGCGGGCAATTTTACCGTTGGCTCACTGACCAATACTGGCGTCATTCGTCTGGCCGGTGGTAAGACAGGAAATACCCTGACCGTAAATGGCGATTACACTGGTGGCGGTACGTTAATTATCAATACCGTGCTGGGGGATGATACTTCTGCCACTGACAAACTGATTGTCACGGGTAACACCTCCGGTGATACCGGCGTGGTGGTGAATAATGTCCGGGGCCAGGGGGCTCAGACCGCTGACGGCATTGAGATTGTGCATGTCGGTGGGCAATCTGACGGTAACTTCAGACTGCAGAACCGTGCGGTGGCAGGGGCATGGGAATATTTCCTGCATAAAGGTAATGCGGGTGGTACTGACGGTAACTGGTATCTGCGTTCTGAATTGCCGCCAGAACCACAACCGCAGCCGCAGCCACAACCGCAGCCACAGCCACACCCACACCCCACGCCGGATAAACCTGTACAGAAGGTCTATCGTCCGGAAGCGGGCTCTTATATTGCGAACATAGCGGCAGCCAACACGCTGTTCAACATCAGAATGCACGATCGTGAGGGGGAAACTTACTATACCGATGTGTTTACTGGTGAGAAGAAAGCAACAAGTATGTGGATGCGTCATATCGGCGGTCATAATCGCTGGAAGGACAGCAGTTCACAGCTGAATACGCAAAGTAACCGTTATGTTGTGCAACTGGGTGGCAGCATTGCGCAATGGACTGACGGTCAGGACCGTCTGCAACTGGGGATTATGGCCGGTTATGGAAATGAGAAGAGTTCCACGACATCCTCGCTTTCGGGATATAAATCTAAAGGTGCGATCAATGGATACAGCACCGGTTTATACGGAACGTGGCAGCAGAATGACGGTAATGACAACGGGGCTTATGTCGATACCTGGATCCAGTACGGATGGTTTAATAATACCGTTAATGGTGAAAAACTGGCTGCGGAGTCCTGGAAATCCCGTGGATTTACCGGTTCAGTGGAAGCGGGTTATACCTTTAAAGCCGGCGAATTTACCGGTAGCCAGGGTAGTCACTATGACTGGTATATTCAGCCGCAGTCCCAGATCACGTGGATGAATGTAAGAGCCAGTGAGCATACGGAGAAGAATGGCACGAAAGTTCAGCTCAGCGGAGACGGTAATATCCAGAGTCGTCTGGGCGTCAGAACTTACCTGAAAGGTAAGAGTGCGTCTGATGATAATAAGGCGCATCAGTTCGAGCCATTTGTGGAAGTTAACTGGATCCATAATACACGGAGCTGGGGTGTCAAAATGGATAATACGGCACTCAGTCAGGACGGAGCTACAAATATTGCTGAAGTCAAAACGGGTGTTCAGGGTAAATTGTCAGATAACCTGAATGTCTGGGGCAATGTTGGTGTTCAGGCTGGCGATAAAGGGTACAGTGATGCCCAGGCAATGCTGGGTATTAAATATATATTCTAATCACACAGTGGCAGGAGGGGACCTCCTGCCACCTCAGGGTTGTCATAATGAGTTCTGTAATGAAATTTTCTGTTGTTAATGCAGTAGTGCTGCTGTTGCTGATTGTACTTACTGGTGTTTTTTATATGAAAAAGTCAAAAGAAATTGCAGTTGTTAATATCGATGCTATTTATAATCAGTCTGCCGCCGGAGACATGGCCAGAAAACATCTGAATGAGGTTAAGAGTATTCTTGAAAAAGGATATGAGGATGCGCAAAAAGTATTCGCAGATAACGCGAATAAAGAGGCGCTGCTTCTTGATGCCAGACAAAAACTGGAACGACAATATGTTATTGAGGAAAATAGCGCAAAAATGGTGTTATCCCGTGCGATAGATAATGCTATAGGCACATGGAGAAAAGACAATCCTAAAAATATTGCCGTATTGTCTTCAGGTGTTGTGCTTGCGCATAACGAGTCAGCTGATATCACCAAAGAAGTCATGACTCTGGTTGAAAAAGAAAATCTGGTTTTTAATAAATTACCCAAAGTGGAAGTGCACAATAAGAATGAAGAGAAACCAGAACAAAGTAAGTAATCACTAGATTCTGACGATTTCCAGAAGGGAGATTCAGCAGGCCAGCATCTGTAATCATTCAGATTTGCTGGCTTGCTGCTAAATATGGTTGCTGAGAAAAATAGCAGGCCAGTAATTTATTCAGATTACTGAATATAATAATTTTTCAGGAACGGTTATGCTGAAGGTAGTATGTTTAATCGACACAATTATTTGCTGTGTCTAATATGAGGTGACATTTTTATGATCACTGACCAGCAAGACTGACCCGTATTGATTAGCCTGATTATTGGCAACTTATTGGGGTAGTCATTTTGACATCGAATGGGGGAGGTTTCCAGTTAAGTTCACGAATGCATGATGATTTGCGTTCACATATCGAAGTACTGGTTGACTATACTAAGGATTTTAAGATAACTCACTGATTGTAAGTGGGTTATTGCGAGGGGGATGATAAATGGTGTCCCTGCAGGAATGAAATTTTTTATTTAATTTATTGTTATTTATGTTGTTTGTTAGCGTTGTTAATTTCTTGGGCCCCAGAAAGGGCCCCATCATTAAAAGTAATGAGTTAGTTGATGAACAGAAGCTTTCGGTAATTGATTTGAGAATCGGGTAGCATAAACAGCCATATAAACGAAACTACAACTGCCGAGAGTATCAGCTTCACAGGTCAGCCCTTTTGCATACAGTGTGATGGTATGCTGATGGCGGGGATTCAGTTCACCGCTGGTGAGCATGAGTTCCAGTTGT
>OLPX01000291.1_pt1 | contig 52771 bp, 80 predicted proteins | sample 1672491 | NCBI WGS metagenome assembly OLPX01 (sample SAMEA3136692, study PRJEB25190) | human gut metagenome | biome: human gut; feature: human-associated habitat; material: faeces | place: Austria | collected 2013
GCTAATGTAACTAGTGCATTAGGTGTAGATCCTACTACTACTTATGTAAAGAAAGCTGGTGATACTATGACTGGCACATTAACATCTGCATCTACTGCTGGATCAATTGTGTTTAAAGGCGTTGAAAATAGTGATATAACAAATATATACAAATCTGGTGGTAATTTATCTGAAGGTTTTGGTATGCATGCCAACGCTGATATCATTAATGGTTTGAGATTCAATTGGTATGATACATTTTGGTATATAGGTAATATTAGAGGTTCTGGTACAGAAAGTTACGGATTTGGAATTGTAGATAATAATGATTAGATAGGTTTTAGGGTAACTACTGATGCAGTTTATGCAAATAAATATACATCTAGTGTATCTACTGGTAATGCTCCTATATCTGTTAAGTCTACAACTATGTGTCCAAATCTGAATGCAGATATGGTGGATGGATATCACAGTGATCAGTTTTCTTAGAACAAATCTAATAAATCATTACTAACTAGTTCAAACGACAATATATATTTTAAAATAATCGAATTGACTAGAAATACTTCTACTACTGATAGTGTATATATTAAATATGGTATTACTGTTAGAGCTACTTCTGCTGTTAATTACAGCAACATAACTTTGTACGGAGATGTTGAAATATTTGGTTCATTTTCTTCTACAGCTGTTACCTATAAAGTTAGATGCAGTTCTGATTTTGCTAATAGAGGTAGACTTAGAGCTTATGTAAAAGGAGATAATTTGCAAATATGGTATGTTGGATACATTTGGGAAAATGTAGCTACTTATAAAAAAATAGAGAGAAACGTTAACCATTTTATTGTAAATTATGATATAAAACTAGCATCAGCGCTACCTAATACTTCTATTATCACTATAGAAGGAGATCAATTGGAAGATTGGTATGGAGTATCTTGGTCAGAAACATCTTCTAATCCAGATTGTACTCGTATTGGTAATATGGATATGCATAGAACATTACCTATATAGAGTATGATGAAACCATTTGCTTTTCATACAAGCCCTTCTTTTAAAGAATAGTTTGTTCCTATGAAGGAGAATTTCTCTACAGCAATGTATTCACACACAAATAATGCAGAAGCAGGATAGGTAGCATCTACAGTAAATATTATGATTAAGATACCAGAATTTTGGTATGTTGATGATTATGTTCTAGATACAAAAACACATAATTTAAAAATATGTCCTCACGCTAAACCAGGATGGTATCACCACAAAGAAGCTTATGTTAGTGCATATGAAGCATTCAACTTTGGTAATGAAGGTAGATTAGTAAGTATGAAAAGTGTTGTTCCTACTGTCAATTTTAACAGAACTAATGGTAGAACTTGGGCTAGAGCTAATGGATTTGACGGAGAAGCTAAATGGAATCTTTATACATATGAAGAACATAGAGCTATATGTCATTTGTTCTTAGTAGAATATGCTACTAGAAATTCACAAAAGGATGTTAATACTGAACTAACTCCTGAAGGATTTAGACAAGGTGGATTAGGTTCTGGTTGTACTACAGGAACAGCAACTATCAACGGAGCTCAAACTTGGTCGTTTATACCAACAGGAAGTTCTGATAGTCTAGGTAGTGGTTCTGGTGAAGTTACAGTAACTATACAATAGACCGATTCATCTGGAGCCAATACTTCTACTATTACACGTAAGTGTAACAGATATAGAGGAATTGAAAATCCATTTGGTCACATATGGAAACACATAGATGATGTTATTAGTAAATATGAAGCTACATATCGTACTTGGTATAAATCTGTAAAACCTGATCAATTTGCTACTAACAAAAACAATAGTTATAAACCTTTAACATCAGCAGCAGTTGCAACTGGTTATAAAACCGAAATTAGAGCTACTCCTACTTGTGATTTCTTCGCTGAAGCTTGTACTAATGGTTCAGAAACTACATACTGGTGTGATTATAACTGGGATAATACTGGTACTTCAGAACACTGTTTGTTAATCGGTGGTCGCTCTGACGATGGCGGCCAGGCGGGTCTATTCCATCTTGATTCCAATTATGGGGTTGGTAATTCCTCTGCTGCTATCGGTTCTCGATTAACATATCTCCCGTGGGCGGAGTAATGACTTAATTATGCAATACGGTATAGTTAAGTAATACCCACAGGTTGCTTCTCTAGAATTAGAACGAGTATGCATTATTAGTTTTAAGTAAAAAAGTAGTAACTCTGACAATAGCAGCAAAGCAGGTCTATTCAATCTTAATTCCAATAATGAGGTTAGTAATTCCAATGCTAATATCAGTTCAATGAAATTGCGTATCATAATATTTTCAGCCTATCATATAATAGCCAACTACTGAGAAGGACCTTACCACTTGGTAAAAAATATAAATAATTTATTAAGGGTTAGTAGTGAAATATCGAAAGCTCTTTGTAATTTCAGACTATGAAGAAATTTAAGAATTTATATTAGAAGATAACAGATTTAGATAATATAAAACTAGCTCATCATAATGCTAGAAAGAATAAAACTCATAGAGACGATGTAAAGAAAGTAGATGCAGATATAGAAGGATTTTGTAAGTAGATACAGGATATGTTAATCAATCATACTTATAAAACTTCTGAATATTTTACTTTTAAATTATATGAACCTAAAGAAAGAATAATATTTAAACTACCTTACTTTCCAGATCGTATAGTACATCACGCTATTATGAATATAATGGAACCTTTGTGGATTAATTAGATGATACCTTAGACTTATAGTTGTATTAAGAAAAGAGGTATTCACAAAGTTCTTAAGTAGATATAGCGTGATCTAAAAGATAGAGAGAATACTAAATACTGTCTTAAAATAGATGTTAGAAAGTTTTATCCTTCAGTAGATCATGATATATTAAAACAAATAATTAGAATAAAAGTTGCAGATAGAGAACTATTATAGTTACTAGATGAAATAATAGATTCCTCAGAAGGAGTACCTATTGGTAATTACTTATCTTAGTTCTTTGCTAATCTGTATCTATCTTACTTTGATCATTGGGTTAAAGAAAACAAAAATATAAAGTATTACTATAGGTATGCAGATGATATAGTAATACTTTATAAAGATAAATAGTCTTTGTAGACATTACTCAGAGATATAAAGGAATATCTAAAAGATAATTTAAAACTGTAGTTAAAGAATAATTATCAGGTATTCCCAGTAGAAAGTAGAAGTATAGATTTTGTAGGATATAAAATATATCACAACTTTACTTTAGTTAGAAAAGTATTAAAGAAAAAATACTGTAAGAAGAATGCTAAACTGAATAAAAGAAGTACTAACTATAAATATTATAAAAGAAAGATGGCTAGTTACATAGGGTGGTTTAAACATGCTAACTGTTATTCTTTACTTAATAAAACTATTAAACATAAAGAGCTATTAGATTACCTGGGTATACGTAAAGGAAATAGAACATACGAATAATGAGTACGTTATAGTTATATAATCGCAGAGACTTTAACATATGCTAGCAGTAATAAATATTGACTAGCATTTTTATTTCAGATAAAATTATTTTAAGTTGTGTTGAGTAGAAGTTTATATATAATGAATCTTGCAAGACGTATATTTGCTAATGGATATCAATCTATAGTAGGTTGGCTAACAGGTATAGCAACTATACTAGCACCAGCTGCACCATTAATAGGTGTGTCATTTCTATTCATAATATTAGACTTAATCTATGGGTATAAAGTATGTAGACAAGTAACTCACAAGAATTATTTTGAATCTGGCAAGTTTTGGTCTACTATTGAGAAACTAGGATTTGCAGCTATAATGATAGCTGGATTTACTTTATTAGATAAGTTTATATTTATGACATATGCCGATCTGGTGTTAGCTAAAGTTGCAGCAGGAGCAGTATGTTTTGCAGAAATAATATCATTATTAGAATCTAGGAAAGCATTAAAACCTAATTCATTAGTTACAAGACTCTTCACAAAGATTATAAAGTCGAAAGCAGAAAAATATTTAGATGTAGATATAACAGACATCTTAGAAGAACAAAATACTATTACAAATGATACCAATACTGATAAGTCTAGCAAAAAGATTAACAAGTAACATTATCGGTTGGTTTAAAAGGAATTACAAAGCAATGGCAGTGATTATCATTATGATTCTCGCTGCCATTTGTTTTTATTAGAATAACTAGCTAGATAAGAAGAATAAAGAAATAGATAGAGTAACTAATAACTATCTTTACTATGAATAGCTAGCAACATAGTAGAAGAATGATAATAGAGTTCTATAGCTTACTCTAGATGAATTTAAAGAAACCAAAGATAGCTTGATACAAGAAGTACATGCTACAGTAAAGAAATTAAAAATCAAAGAGAAGGAGTTGAAATAGGTACAGATATAGGAGTAGAAAGTAGTACATGATACTACAGTAGTAGTTAGATCAACTGACTTTAAAGTGGAAATCAAACCAAACAATTTGACATCAATCGTAATAAATAAAAGAGATACGCTCCTAACACATAGTATCGACATTCGCAATACTCAATCACTATTTATTCATACTAAAAAAGAATATAAGCGTAATTATCGTAATTGGTTTTAGCGACTCCTTCACTTTGATTTTAAAAAACGAACTATTTATAAGTACCAAATTGATAACAGTAACAAGTTAATCAATGTAGAAAATACTAGAATAATAGATTTATCAAAATGAACTTTATAAGTCGAATAATTAAATCAATTAATGCAATGAGAGAAAGACTGAAAATAGAGCGTCATGAGGCTATGTATGGTCCACACTTCAATGAAGAATGTGCACTAAAAGCAGTCTCAAAGATGGAAAACGAAGATGGCTCTCGTGGAGAACATTGGAGTTTAGAAGAAACTACTTCAATCGCTAACCAGTACGGAATCAATCTGAAAGGTGAGAAATACAACAAGTATGATTGGTACGTTGCTCTCAATATGATACGTTCAGACTATTATCGTGCAGTTGTTACTATGACAAGCAGTGATCACATTAAATACTTTGTAGAACTAGCAAAAGCTTGGTTGAATGACAAAGATATAGAAGAAGGAAAGATGTGGTATTACTATTGCTATATTATGTGTGATAAATTGCGCAAAGAAGCTAAGACGATGTTAATGCTTGAAGACGATGAAGATGAAGAGCGTGAGTATCGTTATGCTCGTGGTGGTAGAGGACGTGGAAGAGGTAGAGGAGGAAGAATGACTCGCTACGGTTATGACTATGACGAAGACGATGAATATTTAGATCGTGAACGTGAAGAGGAAAGAATGCATAGATATGAACCTATGTATGAAAGAAGAATATCAAGATATTAATTTAATCAAAATTTATGAGAACTATGTACGAACCTGAAAAAATTTTAGTACAAAACGCTGGTATAGATCCAGGTGTAGCTGCACTTTTGCAGAATGCAAACAAAGGTAATATGGACCCTGCTGCTCTTATGGCTATGATGAACAACGGTGGTTTCGGTGGAAACGGCGGTTGGTGGTGGATTTGGATCATCCTAATCTTCTTCTGCTGGGGCGGGTTTGGAGGTAACGGTTTTGGTAGAGGTAGTGATGATGCTAGTCGTCTTGCTTCTCAGTTGAATACCGATACTAATACAAGTCTGTTAATGCAGGCTATTCAAGGTAACAAAGATGCTATCAGTTCTTTGTCTAATACTTTAAATTGTGATATTAATGCTGTACAGACAGCTTTGAATACTATTAATACTAGCGTAAGTCAGATTGCTTGTGATACTAAATTGGCTAGCTGTGAAGTAATTAATGCTATTACTTCTGGTAATGCTAACTTAGCTTCTCAATTGGCTAACTGCTGCTGCCAGACTCAACGTTCAATTGACTCTGTTAATTTGAACTTGACTCAAATGAATGCAGACAATAGACTGTCTATCTGTCAGCAAACTAATACTTTGTAGAATGCAATTACTAGTGGATTCAATAACTTACTAACAGATAATGCTAACAAATTTAATGTAATTGGCGCTAAGATAGATGCACAGACTCAGATGATCAATGATAAATTCTGTCAGCTGGAAATGCGTGAAATGCAGAATAAGATTGACACATTGCGAGATGAAAAACAAGGATACCAATTATCTGCTCTTACTCAGCAATAGACTCAAAACTTAGTTAATCAGTTGCGTCCTTGTCCAGTACCTGCTTACTTAACTTGTAACCCATTCGGATGTAACGGTGGATTCACTGGTTACGGATACGGATATAACGACGGTTGCGGTTGTGGTTGCTAATAAGAAAGGAGGTAATTATGTTTAATCCTTTCTTTAATCCTTATCGCGTAAGACGTATTGACCAAGGTGGTATACCTACATTAGATACTATATTCTCTAATGTAGATACTACCAATAATACTGTTACTTATGGAATATGTCCATTTCAATGGAGACAATTGCCATGCAGAGGTTTAATATTGTTAAATATTAATCATACTGCTACTGGTGCAACAGAAGGATCATTAGTATCTGTAGCTACTTCTGTTAGTTCTAGTTAGGTATCATCTAATCCAACTAGTGTAAATACTAATAGTGGTAAAGCATTACTAAATGGTTCTGGTGATTAGATGCCGACAGAAGAAATTTCAACTGGTAATAAATATCTAATATACTATGATAAACGTACTGGAGTATTTCAGACTATAAATCATATTGTAGCACCAGCTGCTTAATAAAAAACTTAGGGCTACTGTAAAAGGTAGCCCTACTAAAACCAATTCAATTATGTTATTTAGTCAATTAAAAATAGGAGATCACGTGCACGTATTAGAAGTTCTAGGAACGTTTAAAAAGACTACTGTTTATAGTCTTGGTTCCATTACTTAGGTTTCAAATCCTTATGATGAGGCTTTACCTCAAGGTTAGTTTCCAATACCAGGATAGAGCAGACGTAAACTAGTTGATGTATTCATTAGCTGTAATGGGGAATCTAAGAAACTATCAGTACCAGCTGAACGTTCAATCATCAATGATACTTCTATAGGACTTACTGTTGCTACTAATAAAGAAGAAATAGCTAATATGGTTAGATAGAACTACAACGAGTTCAAAGCTAAAAAAGAAGCAGCAAGTAAGTATGATGAAGAAATGGAGAAGTGTAAAGATATTTTAGATCAACTAGAAGCACAGGTAGAAGCTCCTATAATAACAAATACTATTGACAATAGTAAAGAAATAAATGATTTAAAGAATGATGTTGCTGATATTAGGAAAATGATAGAAGATGCTAAGAAGATGTTTATGGGAGGATTCCCAAAACCACCAATGCCACCTATGCCTAATGTACCAGCTCCAATGAAATAAAAGATATTTAAGGTAGACTAAAAAAGTCTACCTTTTTTATTATATATACTTATAAGAACAGCTATTAAAAAAAAGAATCAATGTATTCCTTTTAGGTGTAATAAATACAAATATTATTATTTTGCGTTTATAAATTGAGTGTATAGGATAAATAGGAGTAGCTACCTATGAATGCTAGCTAACGGCTTCTTATACACTCTTTATTACAAGTTAGCATAAAGTTAGTAAATATGGAAGAGATTTGGAAAGATATACCTGGATATGAAAAATATTATATGGCTAGTACTCTTGGTAGAATTAAGAGTAAGGACAGAGTTATAAAAACTGTTTTAAAAGGTAAAGAAATAAAATACATAAAACGAGGAAGAATAATGACTCCGTGTTTAAATAGTGGTAAATATTTAGGTTTACCAATAAATACAGATAAATTAAAAAAGAACGAAAACGTACACAGATTAATTGCTATAACATTCTTACCTAATCCTAACAATCTACCTTGTGTAAACCACAAAGATGAGAACAAATTAAATAATTGTGTAGATAATTTAGAATGGTGTACTAAATCATATAATCATTCATATGGAACTTGCATTGAACGTACATCTGAAAAACAAAGACTTACTCATTCAAATTGCATAACAATAGTAGGGTATAAAGAAAATGAGATAATAGAATTTCATAGTATATCCTCGGCTAGTAGATATTTTAATGTAAGTCATGCTGCTATATCGAAAGCTATTCACAGAGGTAATAAATGTAAAGGGTATAATTGGAAATATAAAATATAATGATATGACATTAAATGAACTTTGTGACGATGTATTGTTAGAAGCACGTAATAACAACATAGGAGAATCTGAAAAACTTTCTAGATATTAGATAATGTTGTGGATTAAAACATATCGAGCTTACCTATTAAAACAGAAGTTAGATAAGGGAGAGCAATTAGACTAGATCTTCTATTAGACTATACGCATGCATTTGGATAAAATAGAAGAAGACCCAGGTCATGCAGAATACCAAGGAGATAAAGAATTACCTACTTTACTTGGTACTAAACTTACTACTTCAGTAATAACAGTAAAAGATGCCTATGGTAATATTATTCAATTAGGTTCTGAAACTAAAATGAAATTCTAGAGATATAGAAAGTATACCTGTAAAGATTATATTGCATATGTTAAAGGTAATAGAATATATGTAGAAGGTGATGCTAACCAACTAGAATATATTGATGTAGAAATAATTGCTGAAGATCCTACTGAAGACAAACTGTGTTATGATCCAGATAAGGATGAATATCCTTTACCAGCTTATATGTGGGGAACAGTTAAGTAGTTAATCTTTACTAAAGATTTCTTAACTATGAGATAGCAAGTATCTGATACTACTAACGATAGTAAGGATGATACTTAGAATGTAATGAATTAGAATGTTAACAGAAGTATAAGACGATGAATGAATTAAATAAATCAGCTAATAAAACAGTATCTTATACTATACCTTCATTCTATAATCATTACTTAAGTAGTATAGAGCCAGATACAGTATATGATATAGATTATACTACTTATAGAAAGATAGTAACAGATTACTTTTATTACTTAAGAGATTAGTTACTAGAAGAAAGTAAAGAAGTTAAATTACCTTATAGAATGGGTAGTATTCAAATAGTAAAGAAACAACCTAAACATTTAGATGGTAGAAGTCTTAGAATAGATTATAAAGCTACAAAAGAATTAGGTAAACTTACTTATTTACTTAACGAACACTCAGGATTCTATAAGTATAGACTTTACTGGAATAAATAGGATATGCTAGTGTCTAACAAAAGTAAGTATTAGATTGTACTTACTAGAGCAAATAAAAGGCATTTAGCACAAATAATTAAATAGAATATTCACGATTACGAATAGCAGCCATGATATATAAAATGACAAGTAGTAAAGCCGTGATTGCTAAAGTAATTGCGGACTTAGGTTTAAATGAAACCGAAATACCTATTACAGATATACGTCAATGGATTGGAGAAGCTTTAATGAACATAGGTTCTGTTAATCAACTAGATCATAAAGTAGAAGTAATACCTATCAATGGTTATTAGGCTAAGTTACCATGTGACTTAGAAAGATTAAATAGTGTAGCTTACTCTACATGTGATTGTGGTGGTTGGATACCTATGAAAAAGAGTACTGGTACATTCAGTGTATATGATAAGAAAGATAACTGTGATTGTTGTAATATGATTATACACGATGATGTATTAATACCATTAGTAAAGAACCTTCATAATCTTACTAAAGATAAAGACGCATTAGAAATACTTAATAAAGATACTAATACTAGATAGACACTTAGCACATTAATTAATAATTATACAGTTTGTAGCAAAAATGGTAGATTACAGCACACTAGTTTTAATGGTACTAATTTCAGTTATACGCCACAATATGATGTCAAACCAGGATATCTCATTACAAATGTTCCAGAAGGATATGCAAAAATTTCATATCATGCTATCTACACTGACGAGGATGGCATGCCTATGATACCTGATGTATAGTCTTACTTTGAAGCTTGTTTCTGGTACTGTGCATAGAAAATACTTTACATTAAATATATAAGAGGAGATGTACATAGATAGATTTATATTGACGCAAAGACATCATATAATTTCTATAGAAAACAAGCATATGCAGAATCATTAATGCCGAACTAGGACGATTTGAGTAATATCAAGTACACATGGAATACATTAGTCCCAGAGATAGATGAAGAACGTACTTTCTTTAGTACTACTGGTGATAGACAATAGATTTACAATTAGAATTATAATAGATTATGGAGATAAATAGCCAAGTAAATACATTTCTCGAAGGAATGAATCTAGATTCTGATATTACTATGCTATCTGACAAGTAGTATAGATGGGCATAGAATGTTAGATTGTTAACAGATAATGCCGGAACTACTGGAATTCTATAGAATATAGAAGATATTAGACAATATTTAGGAGGTTTAGAAATCTCTGAAAATATACTAGGTACGGCTGTTAGTAGATGGTATAATACAGATAAAGAAAAAGTAGAAGAATGTGGAATAGTATTTACTAAAGAATTGTATGAACAAAATAGAATTAATAATCTTTGGATAGTAACTGATTTTAATAGTATCAGTCCAACTTGGACTCTAATAGTATCTGCACAATTAAATATTACAGACAACGTATCCATTGTTACTAATTTTGAGTCTAATAATGTTAGTAAAGTATATATATCTGACGGTAATACTTCTATCAAATGCATTAATATATAGAAGAAATATAATACAAGTAAGACTAGTCCAATAACAGATAGTACATACTTTGATCTGTTACCAAGTTCTACTATTGCCCCATTTAAGTTTATTGAATGGACTTCTGGTAATTTGCCAGCAGGTATGGTACAGTATTGTTATTAGCTATTCAATGTGCATGGCGGTGAAACTACAACTTCATCACTAAGTTCTATGATACCTGTATCTTCTAGTAACACTAATTCATCTAAAAACTTTAATGGAAACAATAAAGACGAAAGTACAGACAAAGGGTGTCTATTGTCAGCTACATTATTTAATGACGGTAGATTTGAAAGAATTAGAATAATTGGAATACAGTACACTAATAAAAATCAAGTACCAAAAATATACATTATAAATGAATTAGATTTGCCCAAATCTGACAATCCTACCATTACTTTTACATATAATGATATAGGTAAGAATTATATTAATGAGTTATCCATTGAAGAGTTTAACAATATAATTCCGTTTGAATTTAATGCTAAGAGTATAGCTAAAATGAATAATAGGTTATTTGCTTCAAACTTACAAGAAATAACATGGGATGTAGCTTACGATGCTAGGGCATATAGGTGCAATAAAAATGGAACAATATAGCTAAATTCTAGTATAACTGAAAATTCTTTAACTTTAACTTTTGATTAGTTATTGGGTCAAGGTAACGACTTTATTATACCAGAAGAACACGACTGTATTAACCCTATGAATAGTCAAATAGTATATCCAAATAATGAAACTGAAGAATATGCTTACGGATATGATGATAGTAGAACCGTTAGAGGTGGCAAAGGAGTAAATATAAGTTATAGATTTGTTACTACAGACTTAATAGAATCTGACAATACTCCATCTGTAGATGAAGAAGGTAATAAATTATTAGCTTATAATATGGAATTATCTGCATCTAAAAGAGTAGACGCTACTATTAAGTTAAAATGTCCAGAGAACGGTCAAACTGTATATATCTATAATAATGATAATACATCTAGAATAAGAAATTATAGCGATCCATTTTACGTATCTAATTTTTTAGGGTATTAGAGAGACGAAGTATATAGATTTGGAATAGTATTTTATAATTAGAAAAATATACCATCTCCTGTACATTGGATCGGAGATATTAGATTTCCATCTGGTGATATTGAAGGATATGAACCATTTACTTTTGCTGATACAGTTGATGGAACTGGTAATTATGAATTAATATCTCATCCGTTAGGTATAGTATTTTATGTATAGAATCTTCCTACAGATGTAGTAGCTTATGAAATAGTAAGATGCGACAGAACATTGGCAGATAGAACTGTAGTTACTTAGGGATTACTAAACAAAACTGTTAGATTCAATGGGTGGTAGAATAATACTGAAGATTATAGAGCTGAATATTCTATTGGTAGCATAGATAGAAGACCTACTATTATGCCAACATTTACAGACACTACCGTATCACCGTTTGCACAAGGAATATATCATATATATGATAACAAAATGGTATAGCAAGATACTCAAGCTATAAACCCAATGGACGTTAACGGTATATTTGATTTAGTAACAGCTGATATATGTTTTAATAAAGAAAATTCAGATTCTATTGTTACTAGTAATATGAATATAGTTCCATTATATTGTGCTCATTCCGCTACATATTGTGATGATAATAGATATAAACATCACAGACTAGGAATACCTTTCACAAAAGTGTTAGGTAGAAATGATAACAATTAGACTGAAAATTCATTTGGTGGTGTAGTAGAAGGATCGGATTATGATGGAGATCGACCAGCTATTAAATTAGAATCTGGAGTATTTGACGGGTTTGAGTAGAATGACGGCAGACTTAGTGGAGGGGTATGTAAATATTATTAGATGTTTGGTAAGAACTATGCTCATAAAGACAATTCTAATTTGCGTCAATCTTTTCCTATAAAAGATGTTACTAAACCAACTAATATTTCTCCTTATCAAGAAGCTTTTGACGCTAAATAGATAGTAAACTATATAGATAGATTTGGGTTTATCAATTATAGTATTGGTTCTAATGAAGCTCTTGGACCACATGGGGTATGTTTAGCTATTAGTGCTCCAGATGTATACTCCGGAGGTTTTACTGGTATACGTACAACGCCAATGCTGAGAAAGTTTAGATATAATTCTGTACTTTTCGTTAACATAAAAAAAAGTGCTACTCAGTATGGTGGTAACACATTTATAAGTAGGAGTTATTCTACTTATTATAGTACTAACACTTATGTTAAAACATCTTGGGAAGGATATGATACAGCAATGTGTTTTGGTGGTGATACATATTTGGGTGTATTAGATTATGTGCACACTTTGTTATTTACTAGAAATGATCCAGATGATAGAAACGGTTTCAAGAGATTTGTTGCAGCTTATATACCTTTAGAATCTAGTATAAATCTACATTATAGAAACGATGAACATTTTTCTCAAGATACAACAGTATCTACTGGCAATGCTCAAACTGGAGAGGCTAATATATATTTTTTAACAGAACCTGGCGCACTAAATACAAACTATACTCAAGGAAAACCTATGTATACATATAATTCAGCATATTCTAGTACTAATACCGCTAAAGGTTATATTCAAAGTTCTATATACGCTGAAGATAACGTAAAGAGTATGAATCGTATTACGTGTTCTGAAGTAAAGTCTATTAACGAATAGACAGATAGTTGGACTAAATTTAAATTTGCTAATTATTTAGATACAGATAGTACATATGGACCTGTTACTAATTTAAAAGTGTTTAAAAACAGATTGTATTTCTTTTAGGATAGTTCTGTAGGTATAGCTTCTGTTAATGACCGATCATTAATTAATGATAATAATGCTGGAGAACTAGTATTAGGTACAGGTGGAATATTAACAAGATATGATTACTTAGTTACACAAAATGGTAGTAGTATTATAAATGATAAAAGTATTACTAATTCAGAAACAACTTTATATTGGCACGATTTTGATAAAAATGTAATATGTTCGCTAGGTAACGGATTCAATGAATTATCTAAGGTAAAACAAGTATAGACATATTTAAATAGATTACCAGATTCCGCTAGAAGAAATCCAGTATCATTTTATGATAAGAAATATAATGAAGTATGGTTTAGAATATATGATAGATGTTTAATATTTAATGAACAATTAAATGTATTTACCTCTTTCTATACTCATAATCCAAACTGGTTCTTCCCATTCTCTACTAGATTAATTACTATCAAAGATAATAATTGTTATTACTTGCATAATATGTATTATGTAGATGATAGTAAAGAGAAAGAAGAACGTATATCTTATATAAGATTTGTAGTGAATAAAGATATTGCATACACAAAGGTATTTGATAATCAATGGTTTTCAGCTGAATTTGAAGATGTTGGAGATGAGGAAAAACCTACTTTAATAACTGATATACATTTTGAAACTAAGACACAAGTTACTGAACCAATAGATTATAATCAGATAGAAGTTAGAGAGGATAATTACAGATTTGCAATAAGTAGAGAAAAACAAGATAAATTAGATTTACAACAATAGACTAATATGTCTTACGCTGGAAGAATGAGAGGAAAATATTTGATTTGCAATTATACTTTTGATTGCAACGATAATAAAGAATTTAAGCTTCCGTATATTAAAACAACTTATAGATATTCAATGTTATAATATGAAAAATAAGAAATTAAAAAGAGTTCCTCGATATGCTTTCGGCGCTGATGCTATTTCAAATTGGGGAAACATGAGTGGAGTAGATAAAGCAAATGTAGTTACACAAGGAGTTGGAGCTATAGGTAGTATGATAGGTAACGCTACTAGTGGATAGAAACCTACAGCAGCTGGTGTAATAGGTGGCATAGGATCCGGAGCTGCAATGGGCGCTTCTATTGGTGGACCTTGGGGAGCAGTAATAGGTGGAGCTATTGGTGGTATTACTTCAAGTATAGGTTCTGGTGGATCTGTTAATGAACAGACTGGTGAGTATGAATTACCATCAGGAATAGCTGGTCTATTTGGTCATAGTAAAAGTTATATACGTAATAAAGCTGGTAGAATTAAAAACGGTATTCAAGCTAGACAAATGTCTGAGCAAGTAGCAGCTGATTACTATTAGGAAAATGGATACAATGAATTAAGTTTATCTAAAGGTGGAGTAGTACCATCTACTATGGCTTACTTAGATGATGGTGAGATGTTAAGAACACCCGATGGAACTATAGGATCTATACCAGAAGAAGGTAAACCTACAGATTCTAATTTATTAAATGTACCTGTTGGAACTCAAGTATTAAGTGATAAGATTAAAGTTCCAGGAACAAATAAAACATTTGCAGAAATGGGAAAGAAGTTAATGAAGAAAAGCAACAAGAAAGCTAATAATATATATGCTGAAAATAGTTAGATGCTAAATGAGAGAAATAATTAGATAGCTTATCAGGCACTATTAGATTAGCAAGAAGCTTTGAAAAGTAAAAAAATAAAGAAGAATACTGCTGCTTATGCAGATGGCACTAAAGGCATTAAACCATATGGATATAATAAAAATATGTCTGATTTTAAATACTGGGATTCAGATAAAAATAACTATACACAAGATTACTTAAACTGGGTCAATGGTATCACAGATCAAGATGTAAAAGATATCTATGGTGGTAAATATGGAGATATGTCTACTTACTTAGGTAAGAACAAAGGAGTTATACCTACAGTAGAACAAGCTAGATCTTTAATGACAGACAGAAAGTATGGCGATTGGCATAAGATTGGTCAAGCATATGTAGATAGTAGATCTAATCAAAGTAATGGACCTAGACATATACCATCATCTGAAGTAGCAAGTAGATTAGGCATTCCTTATAATATTAATGCTCCTATTGGTAATGTAGATACTGCTAATGCTAGAAGTAGTAAATACTTTAACTATACTGGTAATCCTGGACAACTTCCAGTAGGTAATATATATAGTACAAATAGTAAAAAGCCGAAAACTCCAAGTGATAATAACTGGTTAGATCTAATAGACAACATAGCTGCATTAGCTGGACCTATTGGTAATATATTCTCAGGTAGCCCTGAAAGAGTAGAAACGTATACTTATGATCCAGTATATGGTCCTACTGATTATAATATAGATTCTATACTTAGAGAAGCTACTCTAAGCGATAGAATTGCTAGATACAATATGGCTAATATTAATCCTAACACTGGAGCTAACATGGCATTTGGTTTACAGTCGGCAGTTAATAGGAACAAAGCTATAGCTAATGCTTATGCTACTAAGAATAATGCTGAAAATCAAATGGCATTTAACAATGCTCAAATAGCTAATCAATGGGGACAACAGTATGCTAATGCTAGACATTTAGCTTCTGTAGAACAAGCTCAGAATGATGCAGCTGCTAGAAATATTCGTAGAAAAGGATTTGGTGATTTATCTACAAGAATATAGTAGATAAGTAAAGATAAGCGTTTAACTAAAAGAGACTCTGCTGTACTAGAAGCTATGTTACCTTATTTGGAATATGGTATGACATCAGATCAATTAACTAAATTATATAATAATTTGAAAAGATAATGGCAACGAATAGATTTGATAAACCAATAGAAAGTGAGTATATTAGTTAGTATACACCAATACCCTTTGAATAGTTATATGCTATAGGTAAAGCAAATAACGAAAGAGTAGATAAAGCTTATTAGGATTTAGGTAATCAGTTTACTAAGTGGTCAGAGTTTAGATCACCATCAGCTGTAGATACCAAGAGATGGTATGATTTAACAGTTGGAGCTGGACAAGATATAGTAAACAAATTAGCAGCTAATCCAGATTTGATTAAGACAGCAGAAGGTAGATCCTTAATACAATCGTTTATTAATACTAGACCTTATAATGAATTAAGCTAGTTACAATAGAGCAGAGAAGGATTACTTTAGCGATAGAAAGTAAATCAACAACTTATGCTATCTGGTAAGTATAATCCTATGTGGCACGATATTGACTTTACTAATTATAATACTTTAGATAGTGGAGTATTTAATGATGTTGCTCCATTAGCTTATAAGTCAGAAGTAGACTTAGTAAAGCCTTATGTTGATAATCTAAAGCCTGGATTTATTAGACAAGAAGGTGCTTATGATTGGAGAGGAGTTTCATCTGAAAGAACAGATCAAGAAATAGCTAACAATATTTCTGCTATATATAACACTCCTGAAGCACAGAAACATATACAAGTATTAATACAGCAAGGATATACTCCAGAACAAGCTAATGCTTTATTTGCTAATCGTATATATAGAGCTGGTAGAGAATTTGCATATGAGGATAGAGAATTAAATCCTCTATCTAAGATATATGAAGAAGATAGATTAAAGAGAAAAAGAACAGAACAACCCACATGGAAACCTTTTAGATTGACTGAATCTATTGCAACTACTGGAGGAGATACTTTTAAATTAGGGACGCAAGCTTATATAACTAATAAATATAGAGATCAAATAAATTCTTTAGTTGACTAGTACGATAAGGCAGCTAAATCTGGTGATCAGTTATCAGCTAATATATTTAAAAAACAGTTGCGTAATATATACGATGAATCTAATAGCTATACTCCGAATAAATTGTTTAATGAAATATTTAAAGAATATTCTACAGATGGTAAATTGACAAATATAGAATTATCAAATGCAACTAATGATATTTTAAATAGATTTTCTGCTCCATCTCCTATAGCTGCTGTAAATGATTTATTATAGACTACTATACCGGGAGTTACTTCAGAAACAGTTGATACACCATTAGGTAAATATAGAGTAATACCTAATCCTAAACAGTTGGATTTAGCTACAGATGTTATATCTGAAATAGCTGGATACAAACATGTAGAATCTGGAAAGAATAAATTTAGAGATGCATTAAAGAATGGTAAACTTACTAATGTGATATTACAACAAGGCGGTAATATTCTTACTTTGCCAGTAAATAAAAATGGACAAGTACAGCCTAATTCTAGTTAGGTAATTACAGTAGCTATACCCCAAAGTCAATTAGATGCGTTAGGTATAACAGACGCAGATATGGTTATATCTGGAGCTAAAAGAATATACGATCGCTCTGGTAAGGTGTCTATATCTACAGAAATAAAAGAAGGTGATAAACGTAAACTACCATTTCAAAGATATTTAGAAGAAGGAGAGTACAGCAGTAAATATAATTATGAAGGAAAGGTATCTTACAACGTTCCTACAGAAGATGTATATTGGTAGATAGAATTACTAAATAAACTTCCAGATCCACAAGATAAATTAAACGCTGAATACTTGGACCAGCAAGCTTGGAAGTTATCAATGTCAGAACAATTTAGATCTGAACTATATCCAAGTACACAATAGGAAGCTTACGGCATTGGTTATTCTGCCGGAGAAGAAGAAAAATAAAATCGCATAAAAAATGGCTAAGAAAAATAAATTTAATTTGAATTCCCCCTCACTAGGACAATAGCTAGTGAGGGAAGCTATGACTCCGTACAGCGAAGGGTTTGATATATCGCAACTACCATAGTCATATGGAATAAATGAATTTACTACAGAACAAGAAGTGCCAGTAGTAGAAGAAGCTAAAGATAATAAAAGATCTTTAGCTGAAGATATTGTATGGAATACTGGAAAACTAATAACTAATGTATTAGATAATGCTAATCCATTATATCAGTATATACAAAAAGAAAGACTTAGTGTTGGATTGTCTAAATTACAAGACAATTTAATGGAAACAGAATCTAAATGGATACCACAGATATAGGAAGCTCAAAACTATTTAGAAGCTAAGTCTATTGTAGATAATATCTCTAATAATATACTTACAGATGAATAGAAAATAGCAGTACAAACTGTCAATTAGTTAGAACCTAATATAAAAGAGTATGCTAAATCTAATCCGTACTTAAGAGATTTATTCTACGATACAGATCCTACGAATGTAAATGGTAGTATAGCTATAAACTTTAAAGCTTTGCTAAATGACTTTAAAGATAATAATATATTCAACGTAAATCCGCTAGATAATATAGCTACAGCGTTAGAAGATAATGCATTAAACTAGGAAGAACAAGATTTCTTATGGAACAATAAATAGCAACAAATGTCTGATAAAGAAAGATTAGACGCTATTTAGAAAGTATTATCTGATGCTAATGATGAATACGAAGATAAAACAGCTAAGATAGTAAAAAGATAGAATACTTTAAAGAAAGGTAATTGGTTGTACGATCCTACTGCTCTTACTAAAGAATTTGAGCAGAGAGTAAATGAATCTGAGTTATCTATTACTGATCCTAAATCTTGGTTTTATAATCTAGGTCATATTGGTAGTTCTTTGTCTGAAATAGAAATGATGTTCTTACAAACAGGAACTTCAATATTAGCTAATAAAGCAGCTAGAAGTCTAGCTGTTAGAGGTGCTATAACTGCTGTTCCAGGTATTGGTCAAGCAGCTACAGCAATTGCTTTAGGAGAATCAGCTTTTAATCTTTGGTTAGCTAAATATTACAGGCAATCTGAAACAGCTAGTGAAGTGTTTGACAACTATCAGCAAAGAGTATTGCAAAGTGCTAACGATAATAAGACAGATGTAAATAGAGTATTAGAATCTTGGGAGCCTAGATTGGGTGAGTTAGGTTATCCTGTAGATTAGATGGACGAAAATGAAAAACTACAAGCTGGTTTAGCTCAAGGTCTTACTACAGATCAAAAAGATTTTGAAGAAATCAGAAACAATGCTTTTGATGGCTTACAAATGGTTAGAGATGTGAATGACGCTTTAATTTATTCAGATTATTTACAAAGTATGCCGTTTTCCTATGGAGGTAAAATATTATGGAATTAGGCTAGTAAAGCATTAGCAAAAGCTAGAGGTATAGAAAGACCTTTAGATGAAATACCAAGTATAGCAGACCAGATTGGTTTGGGTAAAGCTATTGACAGAGGGGTTGAAAATATTCTGAACAAAGCGTCTAGACCTGGACAAAATATTACTAGGAAACATTTATTAGAAAACATTGGTAAATTCGCTAAAGCTAATGCTATTAATTTTGTATCTGAACGTAGTGAAGAAGGTGTTCAATCTGTAGTTGGTAGTAGATATCAAAGAGGAGAATACGACTATTTAAAAGACAAAGGAATAAATCCTATATCTGCTGCATACAACGCTGGTCTTCTTGGGTATGAAGCCAATCTTGCTTACTTTGGTTTATCAAATGATAATTATCTAAATACAGATGATGAATTAAAGAAGGCGATGGATATTGGTGGATTCATAGGTTTAGTAATGCCATTTGCTGGTAATGCAGTACAATTGAAAAATGCAGTAAGACAGTATGCTTCAGATAAAGAAGTACAAAAACTTATTGCTAAAGGATATAGTAATGCTGAACAGGATAACAAAATGGATGTCTTCCTCGATGCTATACAAGCTGGTAAAGATATTAATTATGTTACAGATTATTTAGAGTCTGCTAAAAAATTGAAACAGCCTGGAGTAACCGATGAAATGATAGATGAAGATAAAAATCTAGCTACTAATCTGTGGGCTGAATATCGTAATAAATCTATTGATGAAAATTTAAAAGATTTAGGTATTAAGAGAGGCAGCTCTGAGCATAGAAAAATAGTTAAAAATTATCTGCACATTAAAGATAGATTGAATGAAGCAGAGCAATCAACTAATAATGTAGCTAAAGAGTTAGAAAAGATAATAGAACAAGGTAAAACTAATAAAGATGATGTATTCCTGCAAAAAGCTAGAGAATCTTACGACGCATTTGTTGAAAATAAAAGATAGTCCGATGAAGAATATCAATATAAAATGAATGCTACTCCAGAATATGCAGACGAAATAGAACAAGATTTTTTATCTACTTTACCTACTTTTGATGAATATTCAAATGCTGTATATGATATTACTTATCTAAAATTATAGAATCAAGCTATAACAGATTTGTATAAAGCTCTTACTAAGAGAACTAAAACTTTACAACAGTTATCAGAGGATACTGGTTTAGATGTAGATCTCAGAAATATAAATAATATGAGAAACTACATTAAAAGAGAAAAAGAAAGAATAGAAAGAAACGTTCAACAAATAGTAAGTACATATGGTATACAAAATTTAGATTAGGCTCAAGATCCAGTAAATGCTGAATAGATAAAGAATTATGTAACAGCGTTTGTAATGAATAAAGCTGTAAGAGATAGATTGAGAGATCAAGCCACAGCTTATATTACTGGTAAACTTAAAGCAGAATCATATTAGGATATCAAAGGATATTTGTTCAAAGATTTATCTGAAGAGCAATAGGATAATATTATACAAGAATATACAGATAAAGCACTAAGAGAAGGTAAACCTCAACCTAGTAGAAAATCTATTATATCTAAGTATAATCAACAAGCTCAGATGAAGTATAATGATTTACTAGAATTAGCTGATCAGGAACGTGCGTCTAGAATTGTAGCCAATTCGTTATTTGCTGAACATCTAAGTAAATCAGTTAAATAGGAAAAGGTAGCTAGAAAAGAAAAAGAAGAAGCTGGAGAAGTATTACCACAAGAAGAAATAATAGAAAATCCAGCAGCTGCTACTGAAGACACTACTAAAAAACAACAAGAAAAAACAGAGGTTAAACCAGAAACTCCAATACAAGAAGGAATACAACAATAGCCTGTAGTACAAGAAACTAAAACAGAAACAGTAGAACCTGTAGTACCTGAATCCATGTCTACAGATGTAGATGATATTCTTAGAGAAGAAGAACAAGCTTTACTAAATCAAAAGGGCAGGCAGTTAGAAATAGAACCTAGTAGCGAAGATGTTCTAGTAGAAAGAGTTATAGAAGAATAGATACAATAGCCTGAAAGAGAAGTACAGGATATTATAGCCAGAGAAGAAAAAGTTGATGTAACTGTAGACGATGTTAGTCACGTAGAAGATAGCACACCTTCTCCACAAGAGCTAGAATAGGAAGATATACGTAACAGAACTTTATAGAATCCTGATGAAGTATCTGGTGTTAGTGAACAAACATCTGAAGAAGTACCAGAAATTGCTGTAGCTACAGATGCTCAAGAAGCAAATGAAGAACAGAACACTAATACAAAAGATAAAAGTAATCCAGTACCACCAACTCCAACTCAAGTAGAAGACAGCAAGCCTGCTCAGGATGCTCCTACTATAACTATAGTTGATGGAGGTATATATGTAAATGATGGAACTACTTTTATATCTGATGAAGTATTGGCAGCAGAAGCTCAAATGCTAGAAGATACTTCTACTGAAGTATATGGAGAAACTGGCTACGCTAATATGAAACCTGAAACTGTTACTAATAACTCTGATGCATTGAGTAATAGAAAGGTATAGAAAGTAAAACATGTTTCTAACACGTTTTTCTTCCAACCAGATGCTACATCTCCAATGAATATTACTGTGAATGGTAAACCTATTACTTTTACTAATAGTAAAGGAGAAGTAATACCTGTATTACCAGGAAAAGAATTATCTAAAAGACTTTTAAAGAACGGTTGGATAAATTCTGTAAATGCTTATTATATAGTAACTAACCATAGATACGGAGACACTTCTCCATATATGCAAGCTATTCACTTAGTATTAGAAGATACTGATGGAGTAATGATAGCTTCTCTAAGAACTCCAGATTATGTAGATAAAGAAATAGCATCTGGTAATTATAATTCTGAACAAGTTCAATAGTTACAAAAGCAGAAAGAAAAGTTAATAGAAATTAGGCAACAGATAGTAAATTCTTACCTTGGTAGTAATAAAACTATACCTACGACTATTATAAAGTCTGTTAAACCAGCTAAATTAAGAATAAGTAATGGAGAATTTAATAACCAAAAATCCCCAGAAGGAGCTCCTATAAGACGTAAACTTACAGAAGTTAATGACTTTGGATTAGAACAAAATAACGTAAGAAAGTTAGACCAACAAGTAAAGGAAATGCAAATTGGTTATGGTACTGGTTCTGTGGAAGACTTTGTTACTGAGCCTTTTGTAATTCGCAAATTAGGGTCCAATGACGAATTAGCGGGTAATGGTGTTGGTAGATCTGGAGCATTATATATATTCCCAAAAGCAGAACAAACACCTAATGGTTCTATAGCTCCTATTCAATTATCTATACATAAATTAGATTATGATATTTATGGAGATGAAGTTGAATTGGGAAAAGACGGTAAAGTAAATTCTTTAGCTGAATTAGCATATAAGTTGTTAATCGGTAAAATAAAACTTGGTGGTGCTGAGCAAGATGTACTTAATATAATTGTTAATAATGGACCAAAGACTTTAATAAGTGAAGAAATAGGACAAAAATATCCATTCTTAATGGATAAAATGCTCTATTACTAGTCTGAAGAAGGTAACACACATGTACAATTTGCTGTAAGAAATTCTAATGGTAAACACATAAAAGTAGAATTTGATCCTAGTAGAGCTTCAGAATCTCAACATAAATTAGCTATAAGAAAAATAGCTAAAGATCTGCATTGGAATACAGATAAGTATGCTTTATTAGAACCTATACCAGATAGTATTGTTAGACTAGCTACTTCTTACTTTAAATAGTATCCAAATGCTAAACAATTTAAGATAGCAGGTTTAGAGCAATTAGCTTTTACTAGAGAAGACTTAGGAATAGGTACTGATGAAGGACCAGTATCTTTACTTACTTGGTTAATTAACACTGGTAAAATTGAAACAGACTTAGGCGATACTATATATAGAGCTCCTTTCATATATACAGATGGAGTAGCTATACCACAAGTTACTGAAACAGAATTAGCTAGTGCAAGCAAACAATAGCCAGTATAGAAATCAGCATAGAGAAAGGTAGAAGAAACTAACAATAAACAAGTAAAATTAGATAATAAACCTATTTCTACTACAGGTATAGAATATGTTTCTACTAATGAGAATTGGTCTGAAGAATAGATTAAAGATTGGATGAAAGCTAATTCTCCTCAATATAAATATAAAACTGGTAAATGGCAAGTAATTCGTAGAAATGGTAAACTGCAAGCTGCTCAGAGATTAGCTAAAAGAGGGTTAACTTCACAAGTAAAAGGCGAAGGTAAATTAAATGTAGATGAAGCTAGACAATGGCTACAAGATAAACTAGGCATTGATAAATCAGATGTTGTGACTTCAGAAGCAGTATTTAGAATGGCTAATGCTCCACAGGTGTATGGTGCTTTAAAAGTATGTATGGATAGACTTAGTGGTGATACAGCAGCTAGAATATTCTTATCAGAACAATCTGGGCAAGGAGTAGAATTCCACGAAGGTTTCCATTATGTAAGTTAGTTATTAATAAACGATAAGCTTAGAGAACAAGTATATCAAGATTATGTAAAACAATATCCATATTTAAAGGATGCTTCTAAACAAGAAGTAGAAGAAGCTCTTGCTGAAGAATTCAGACAATATATGCTAAATGAAACTAAACCATCTATAGCATATAGAATTAAGAAATTATTTAATGCAATACTTAAAGTATTAGGTATTACTAGGAATGGAGATTTAGTAAGAACTTTATTTAATAAGATACGCAAAGGAGAATTTTCAAAATATAAACCATCTAAGTCCACATTAGAAGATTTTGAAAAAAGATTTGGTGGTGCATTATACTATTATGTTCCAGGAGTAGAGGATAAAGAATTAAAGAAAATAGCATCTATAGCAGATGCTACTACTTTCTATGCGGTAGTAGATTCTTTAAATGCTACAGTAATGGATACATTTAATATTAGCAGTATTGAAGATTTACAAAGTTTACCTAAGAAGATTAATGATATATTTGATGATATTCTAACGACTAACTTAGAGTTAGGAATGTATGATGAGTCTCAAGAGCAACTTATCAAAGATGTAATCAACAACAAAGAAGTATTCAAGAAACAAATAGACGATTACTTAAGAAACTTTAGTATTATTAAAAAGAATACTGAAGAATCAGAAGAACAAGAAAGAGAAGAAAGAGAACTTGGAGATAATCCTGATAATACTTGGGATAAAGAAAGTTATACAATAAGTAAAAAAGCTAATGTGGCTTTCAAAGCAAAACTATTCTTTTATTCTATACCTAAAACTAAATATGAATTTGATCCAGAAACAGGTAATAAATACTTAGTAGAAGAGGAGGATGACTTGTTGATGACTACTAGATCTGAAGATTTTAACGTTGTGTGGAATAAGATATTAGAGAATCTGTGGAATGTTGAAAGTTATTTAGACCTAGTAGATAAGTGCTATAATCTTGGTAAGGTAGATCCGTTCTTTATGACTGTATATAATAAGTTAACTTCAAAAGATGATCCTATTGATGAAGTCACTTAGACTCAAATATTAAATACAGTTAAAAGTGCAAAAAATAGTTTAACTGCTATAATTGTAGAAAGAAAGTAGATACCTTTTACGTAGAGAGGATCTGACGAACAGATAGAATATGCTACACAAGAGTATTCTAATAAATTAAAATGGAGAATCCAGAATTCTGATGTATATAGAAAGATAAGTAGATTACCAAAGAAATGGTCACAACAATTCTTCTTATCAGATTTAATTGATGTTAATGAAGATGGTACTAGAACTATAAATCAAGATAAGTTTCATTCTGCTGTGTGGAAACATAAAATATTAATAGATAACATATTAAAAAAGAAAGATAAAACCTTAGATGATTATATTAAGGTTAGATCTAGCTTCATTGATATGTGCAATAATCTATCTATTAATATGGATGATTTAGCATTAGACTACTTACTAACTAATGGTACTGGTCAACCTAATATGCAAGCGTTTGAAAATTTCTGGAGATCTACAAATGCTAATACTTCTTTAACTAAAAGTATATTAAATAATATTAATATTGCTGCAATCAGAGGTACAAGTAGTATAAAATCTAGAAGTGGAGAAACTGCTAGAACATTTGATAGAATATTTACTAGTAGAAAACCAGATGCTTAGATAAATCTAATGGCTATAGCTTGGGGTAGAACACATCCATCTCCAGAAGAATTTAGTGTTACTGGAGCAGATGGTAATCTAGTATATCCTATTACAGAGAATAACTATATGTCAGACCAAATAAGATGGTTGAAATATAATTTGAATGGTAAAAGAGAATTATTAGGCAAAAATCCTTACTCTGCAAATTCTTTGTTATTACAATCTATAAACAGTAATGCTGATTTAATTAAATTAAATACTTATCTAAACTTAGAAGAGAATCTGCAAAACACTAATCGTGATTACTTTGGTATATCTCCTATAGAGGATTACTTATCTAAAATGACATTTGGATTTAATAATCACTTATTTTGTCCTACTATGTCTGATAAAAAGACATGGCACACTATAAGTGGTATTCAAATGGTCAAGGATTTCTTACCATCTACAGCTATCACTGATTACGAATACAATGAAAACGGAGATATAACTAGAGTTATATTTTAGGATCAAAAGAGAAGATTCTCAGATAGAACTTTAAATATATTCAAAGGATATTTAAGAGATGAATATAATGCTATATAGAAGTATTTTGCTACTAAACAAAGTGTTATAGATAATCCCAATCTATCTGTTGGTAATTACTATGGTAGTAAAAAAGGTAAATACGCTGATGGTAATGGTGGAAGATTTAGATATTTTAATAAGATAACCATTAATGGTGATACTTATAATTTAAATGAAATTCTAGCTAAAGCAGAATATTCTAATGACTCACAATCTATACAAGATATTCTTAATGTAATCAAATAGGCATTAGATAACGATACTGTAATTAAGGAAGCTATCAATGATTTATTAGTAGGTTATGTAAATAATGAAATATCAAAAGCTGTAGAGTTAGGTGTAATAGGTGAAGACTTAAGTAATAAGTATATACCTATAAACTTTGTAGAAGAATTTGAAAAAATAAGTTCTAAAACTGATAGTAGAGATAAAGGAACAGATGTGATATACTCTATCATAGCTTCACATGCCATCAACAGTGCGATTTCTACTATAGAAATAGAGAAATGTTTTACTGGAGATCCAGCATTATATAAATGGCAAAAAGAACTTATGGTATATAAGCCCAATGATGATTCATTTGTGCCTGTTATATCAGATGAAAGAACATTAGAAGCTTGGATAGATAAACATGACCCAGATGGAGATAAATCAAGTTATTCTGCTTATTATATGATAACTGGTAGAGATATAGATAAAATTAAACGTCTATCTTCAGTATTGTCTACTGGAACAAACTTGAGAACTAAATGGGGAGATACTAAGGATTAGGAAGATAGAAGTGATTCTAAATTCCAAGTATTATAGTTATCAGATAATGAAATAGGATCTACAGTATATGATACATTATATAGTATGTTTAGAAAATCCTTAATAAAGGATATGTTCCAAAAAGAGTTTGGTGTTACTGATTAGCAAGCATTAAATGCTGTTAAGGACGATCATGCTATAGAAAGTACATTAGGTAGATTACGTAAAAAGAATCCAGATGCTATTAAGTTTATTGAACAACAAGCTAAAAATAGCGCTAAACCATATGCTGACGGAGAAATTAATCAAGCAAATGCTGCTGTTTACATCAGACCAGAGTTCTATAAGAGATTGATGAAGTCTTTAGGAGAATGGAGTCCTGAAATCGAAGAAGCTTATAATATTATGGAGTCTGATGATAGCTGGTTGAGTGATACTGAGAAGTATCAAAAAGCAATTAAAGCTATCACACAACCTCTTAAAATGGTTTACTTTGGTGATCACTTTGATTAGACTCTTGGTATGAATGTAAACACATTTGATAAAATGGCTTTATTCCCACTATTTAAGACTTTTGCTAAAGCTGATAATAAATATTTATACGATCGTATGAATGATGCTAGTAAAGGTTATATAGACATGGTAGCGTTTGAATCAGCTATTAAAGTTGGTGGTAGAAAGAAGTTATCATTCTATAAAGATGGTAAAGTAAACTTATCTGAATTAACATCTAATAGTGATATAGACGGCATTTCTGGTAAAGGATTGGCAACATATACTTAGGATTTAACTCAAATTAGGTTGCAGTTAAATACTGATCCACACGAACACCTTGAAAGATCATTTGGTACACAAGCTATTAAAATTGGTTTTGCTAACGTAGTAGATACTCGTACTTATGGAGAAAATAAAGGATTAGCTGTAAAAGGTTCTGAAATTAAGAAGAACATTATGGATGCTATTAACTCACTATCCAGAATAGGTTAGAATAAAATAAGAAAAGAGTTCTTTACTAACGGCAAAGTAGATAATCGCAAAATAGTAAATTATCTTTAGAGATAGGCTACAAATTCAGGTATGTCTGCTGAAATAATTGCCAATTTAACAGTTGATGAAAATGGAAATATTATAGTACCAATTGAAGCTCAAAGTATTAGAGATTGGATTCAAACTAAGATAACTTCTTTTGTCAATAAAGCAGTAGTAGATGTAAATACTCCTGGTGGTTCTGCTATTCAGATGTCTTCATTTGCATATGAAGCTGTTGGTAGAAGTGTAAAAACTGATGCAGAATTAGGTTCAGCTTTTAATCAAGGAAAGAAATTAAAATTCTTAGCTAAAGAAGGTCATATGCAAGTTATACTTAGTGAAAACTTCTTTAGAGATATATTACCAGAAGAACTTAAAAGTGCAAGTTTTTATAGTAAACGCAAATGGTTAATTGATAATGGTATAATAGGTAGTAGAATGGTAGACGGTGTAGAAGTAGAATCTAAACCTTATGGTATAGGATATCGTATTCCTACACAGGGTTTGTCTTCCATGTTCTCATTCCAAGTGGCTGATATTATGCCAACTACTATTGGTGATACAATTATAGTTCCGGAAGAATTTACAGCTATGACTGGTTCTGACTTCGATGTTGATAAACTTTATCTAGCTACATATACATATAAAGATGGTAAAAGAGTAAGTTCTGACGAAAAATCGGAACAAGGTTACGTTAATAAGTTGCTAGATAATTACTCATTAGTACTAACTGACTTTACTAATATTGCTGAAACTAGAGCTTCTATTGATACATTAACAAAGATTCTTCAAAAGCAGATTCTTCCAATAGTTCAACCAAAAAATACTGTAGAAGTAAATCCTATGTATGAATTAGCTCCTTCTTTCTAGCTTTCTAGAAAGACAGAGTATACTGGTGGTAAAGCTGGTATTGCTCCATTTGCACTTAACTCTACTAATCATGCATTAACTCAATTTACTCACCTATGTATCAATTATTCTAATGCTAATAGATATAACTTAGGTCAGTTAGATTAGGTATATGGAGAAGATGATCAACGTATTATGGACTGGCTGTCAGCATTGATTAATGCTCACGTGGACGTTGCCAAAGACCCATATATTATGGCTTTGAACGTAAACTCCATTACTTATAATATGACCTCTTTGCTTATCAGAGGTGGTAAAGGTGAGAATACTTTCTACTTCTTAGCGCAACCTGCATTGCGTAGGTTTACTAAAGAAATGTTAGAAAGTAAAGGTATAATAGGTGCAGAAAAAGGAATAACTGAAAGAGATAAACTTAAATCTATAGCTAAAGAATATATGACTTCTTTGAGAGAAGCGATTATATCATTAGATGATAATGATTCTAATAAAGCAAAATATGCATAGTACTATAATAGTTTAGCTAGTGAATATTCACTTCCATCTATAGAAGGATATGATGCTGTTGAAGTCAATTATAATGATGTGTTTGATAAGAAAGTAGCATCTGAAGCGTTAAAAAAACCAAAAGAAGTCAATGGATTATATCAACAAGTCATATCTATTAGAGCTTATCAAGATTTGTCTTCAGATACAGAAGTTTTATCAAATTTAGTTCAATTATCATAGATTGATACTAAGAAATTTGGTAATACCTTACCGTTACAGTTAAATTTCAAACGTAGATTAAATAGATATATAGATAATTATCAAAGTAGGTTCTATATAAATGGAGCTGATAACATAGAAAAACCTATAAACTATTACTTATCTTCTACATTCCTTAAGTAGAAACTAGATGCTGGTATAAATACTCCTAGAATATTATTAAGCGGACAAGTTATAGAAGCTACAAAAGGATATAAGACAATATTTAATGCTGCATGTGACTTCTTTTTAGGTAATTCTTCAGATAAAAACACTGTAGCTGAATTATCAAAAATATTAACTACCTCACTAAGAACTAAAGCTGTAGTGAATGCAGTTGAGGACTTTAATATTAGCGATAAGAAATTCCTTAATATGTTAAGAGGACCTAAAAGTATAGCTAAAAGGTTAACTTAGATTAAAAATGATTTAAGAAAACGTAATGATTTACCAGCAATTGCGTTCAATGGTCATATTAAGAATGAGTTACTTAACTATCTACAAGAATATGCATCTGATGGTACTAACTAGAAATATGATAGAATAGTAACAGCAGATAATGCTTTAACTAATACTGCTACTTATGAAAACAGATTATTGTCAGCATATCAAGATCTACTAGACTGTGAAGATGAAGGTATAAGAAAGTTTGCTAATAGATTGGGTGTATATGCTTACTTAACTAGTTTCGATAATAGAAGTACTGATTCATTCTTCGATGTAATAACTACTGCTTGGAAGAAACAAAAAGGTTATTCAGATGCAATTAAAGCTGCTATAGAAATACTTAATAATGATAAATTAGTAGGTATGGATTATTTTGGTTTTAATTCTGAAAACATGCAGAATAATAACTTTACAGAGTTATTTACAGAAATAGCTAGAAATGCTTATAGAAATGATAAAATAGTTAAACCATATCAGTTAAGTAATTATGATAATAAGTATGGTACTCTAGTTCAAATAAAACCCGAATCTAAGCCAATACCAGCAGTATTTAGTAGTTGGAGAGCTAATCAACCGTTTATTAAGATTCAACTTAATCCTAATGACATCAATAGTTATATATTGTATCAGAAAGTAGCAACAGTATATCAAACTGATGAAAATGGTGATCCAGTAAAAAATACAAAACAATCTGTATATAAAATTATACCAGCTTTAGGTACTAAAGATGATAGAAAAGTTTACTATGAATATCAAAAACAATCTGGGGAACAATCTGCATTTGAAGAAAACGCTTTACCTAAAGAAGCTATTTGGAACAATGGACAAATAGAACAATTAGTCTAGAAATTTTTTGAACCTATGACAAATAAAAATCATACCACTTTAGTGTATGAATCTTCAGATGCTATAGTAATTAATACTGTAGAAAAACAAGAAATAGTTAGCTTTGAAGAGCCAGAAGTTACAACAGTAGGTTCAGATTTAGAAGCATCTAATGAAATACATAATACAGAAGATACTTAGTCTTCTACTATTTATGGAGAAGTAGACGAACAAATTTCTACAATAACGGTAGGACAAGATGATTCTGTTACGTTATCAGATATGCAAGTAGATATGGAAGATGGAACTTAGACTATAATAAGTGACGATGTATTGAATTTTACAGAAATAACTGATGATGTGTTTGGAGAAAGTCCATACTTTGATTCTATATTAAATGCTGGTATTACTCAGTATGAATAGGTACAAGATATAATTACAGATATGAATACTGGGACTGATACTGTTCAAGATATGAAATTTAATGATGAAGCTTATAAAAACTGTAAAGGTAAATAATTATGATTATATGTCCAAATTTTAGTGATAAGAATGTCCTAAAAGAATTTAATGAATTAAAAGAATTGGTAGGCGAAATTGGCGCCTACCATATCTGGAACGAAAACAATGGTAATCCTATTGATTAGACAAAAGATGGTAAGCCATCTAAGCTATTTTCAGACTTACTGTAGTATTATAATGGAGACAGAGCTGCTGCTATAAAAGGAAAAGCTAAAACCTTTACAGAAACGTTTAGTACGTGGTTTGAAGGATCTACAGCTATAGATGAAAACGGTGAACCTATTATTACAGAATTTGATGGAGATAGAGTGTTTGTTTCTGATCCAGAATATGATTCTACTAAAGAATTAACAGAATTAGATACATCTAAAATTAAATCTGTTGATAATACTGGTTCTTTTTCCGCTTCTGACAGTAGAATAAAAGGATCAGAGCTAGATGAATCATTGTAGTATTACTTAACTAATAGTCTAGATGAAAGGTATCAACAAGATGTACAAGAATATATAGAAGCATACAGATAGTATTTTGATAAATATGATTATGCTACTAAAGAAAATCTTGAAAAAGAATTAGAAAGAGTAATACAAAAAATACACGATGGTCTTAAAGCTAGATTATATACTCTGAATAAAAAAGACACCAATGTTACAGATGAATTTAAAGCAGCTTTAACATTACAAATATCTGAATTAGAAAATAGGACAGTAGATAGAATTTAGAATATAACTAACTTTATATATAGTACTAAATATGATATATTATCTACCATAAGACAAATCAGAGATGTGGTAAATGGAGTGTAGGATAAAATGACACTAAAGTAGCTGTTGGATTTAAAACAAGATTTCTTTAATTTTTATTGTCCAATGCTAGATGAATGTGTTAATACTTTATCTGCTACAGAAGAATATAAATATATAGTTGGAGAAAATCTATATAGAAATTTATTAAAGGAAGCAAAAAGAATGCAGACTATCCTAAATGTAGGAGCTAACAATGTTAATAATATGATTACTAAGTAGTCTGCTGAAGAAATTAGAAGAATTGGTATATCTGTTAATAGTCCAACTATAGAAAATTATATATAGGAACATCAAGAAACAGTAGGTAAAGATATATTAGCTATTACCGCTTGGGTAGGAGCTGGAGATAAAATTAACGACGAAGCTATTAGAGCTTTATTTCATATAACTCAAAATGCAGAATTTGAAGTTAATAGAGCTACTTATGAAAAGTATAATAAACTAACAGACCTGTTAAAAAAAGCTGGTACTTTTAATCAAAAAAAATTAGTAGAACTTGATGAAAATGGTTTACCTACTGGATATCTAGTTAGAAAAAGAAACTATGGTAGATTTAACAATGACTATAAACAATTCTTAAAGTAGCTTAGAAGTGATTTAGGCATGTTAGATGTAGATGATTTACGCTCTGTAAATCCAACTATACGTACAGAGTACAATAAAAGAAAAAACAAATGGTTATCAGAACATTGTGAAAGAAAATATACTCCTGAATACTATGAACTATTTAACAATCTATCACCTTTAGCTGCTGATGCTAGAGAATTAGTACAAATCAAAATACACAAATTACTAGATACTGTAAAAGACGCTAATGGATTCTATGACACAAGTAAGTTATCAGAAGAAAATCAAAGTAAACTAAAGGATTTATATTTAGAAAAAAAATAGTTAGCTAGTATATATGGTATAGATGGAAAATTAAAACAAGGTGAAGAATATGAAATAGCTGTAGAACTAGCTGCATTAAATGATAAGTTGTCTAAAGGTATGGTTTTAAAATCAAATAAAGCATTATTTGATAAAATCAAGGCTGAAAAAAAAGCAAATTTATCTGAAGCTCAGTATCAAAGATGGTTATAGTATAATTCTAGAGATGAGTATACTTAGGAATTCTACGATGATCTTTCTAAAGTAGAAAGATCTGAAATAAATAACGAATCGGATAAAAAGCTATATGAATAGTTACAAGAAAGAAAGAGAGCCATACTTAAACAATTTAGAGATGATAAGACACACGAAATTGAAAAATTAATACCAGGAGTTGCTCAGGCTGAATTAGATAAAATAGATGTAGATTTATATAAGATAAGAAAAAGAAATGGTAAAAAGAAAACTACTGGATTAAAATTCAATGATATAGCTAAAGTAATACCATCTAAATTATTTTATAAACTTAGAGCTGATGCTATTGCTAATGGAACTTTAGCAGAATTTGAAATGACACATTGTAATAGAGATAGTCAAGGTAATATATATCCTAAATCTTATCTCACAACAGTTGTTCCAGTAAAAGAAAAATACATACTTAAAGAATAGCCATCTATATACTTTTCAGAGGTAGATTAGAATTCTCCATTTGTTAATAAGAACTACAAACCAGAAGTTGAAGACCAAGGAGAATACTATTTGCCTAAATTAGAACTATATGATAATTCAGAAGCGTTTAATAAAGTGTCTTTAAATGAAGATTTGCACGAATTATATAAAGAGTGTGTGAATACTCTTAAAGAATCAAATAGCAAACTTACTAATCTTACTAATTTAAGTTCATATAGATTGCCACAAATATCAGGTTCTATGTGGAGATATGTTAGAGCTAGAGGTTTTGAAGGTTTTAAAGAATATTGGAAAGATAAAGTATCTACTAGAAATGACGATACTGGTTTAAACGATGAAACAGTAGATACTGGCACAGATAAATTATATTTTGTTCCACAGAATTATGTTAAAAGTCTGGATGATCCTTCTACTATTACAGCTAATACTGTTGGCTCTATAGTAGAGTATTTTAAAATGGCTGAAAACTTTAGAATAAAAAGTGAACTCAAACCTAAAACCGAAGCTATCTTACAATTTATAGGCAATCGAGACGTCAAAAGTAAGTACAGAGGAAGGAGTAAAAAAGGGCAGGAATCTAATATATATAAGTTTGCTAAAAGTTTCGTAGAGATGAATATATATGACATTAAGACTAAATCTGCTATATGGGATATCAAAGAAAGAGATTATTCTATACTAGGATTTAAAGGTCATATAAAACCTAGAAAAGTTAATTTTACTAAATTAATGCTAGGTTTAAAAGCATTAGGAACTACTGTAAATCTAGGTTTAAACATTATATGTGCTACTACGGGTTTTTTTACAGCAGTCTATAATGATATAATTAATTCGCTTTCTGGTAGGTATTATAGTTTTGAAGATAGTATTAATGGTGCTAAAGCTTTGATTGTAGACTTATTTAAAAATAATTTCAGTTTACTTAGTGATTATCACAATAGTACATAGATGAAACTAATGGAATATTTTCAAGTAGGTGCTGAAATAAAAACAGATAGACTTAATCTATCTACTTTTCAAAAACAAATAGCTAGAAACTGGGCTTTTGGAGTATACTCTTTAAGTGATTATGTTGTAAAGGGTCATATACTAAATTCTGTTATGTACAACTATAGATACGTAAATGGAGAGTTTCTTAGTAGAGAAGAATTTAAACGTAAATATAGTAATGATGAAGTAATGCTAAATCAATGGAACACATTTAGATCCTCTAGAGATTTAGTAGAGTATAAAAACGGTAATATTGTAACTAAAGACCCTGTTCATCAAAAAGCTTGGGATGCTAAAAAAGAAACTATTGGTAACACTGCTAGAAATTTAGCTCAATCTGCTGATGGTTAGCTTACTCCACTATAGAAAACTATGTTAAGTAGTAATATTATAGGAAGTTTAGTAATGATGCATAGACAGTTTATGCCTATTATACTTCAAGAAAGATGGGTATAGAATAGACAATGGGATTATAGTTCTCAAAGATATAAAGAGGCTTTGTTTAGAGTTCCTTTTAGTATTATTTCTGCAATAAGAAGAGATACTAGGAATATTAGTTTATGGTAGAAGTATATGTAGAATTCTACATACGATTAGCGTAGAGTAATAAGACAATTATCTTTAGAACTAATAGGTGTACATATATTGCATTTCTTCTTAATGCCAATAGCAAAGGCTTGGGCAGATGATGATAAAGATAATATATTAAAACAATTATTAGCTTTTGCTTTAGTAAGAACAGATTTTGAAACTATGATGTCTTCTACCCCTTGGGCAATCCAAGACGCTATCTCAACTATCAAAACTCCATTCCCCATTTATAGTTATTATGATAACTTTTCTGGATTAATTTCTACTGTACCAGCATGGGTACATAATCTGATTAATAATGAAGATGAAAAAATAGATAGAGGCGCTTATAAAGATTTTTCTCCTACTTTTAAATTTGGAATGAAAATAACTCCGTTTAAAAATATATGGGAATTATAGGATATACCTTCTAAAAGAAGATATTACGAAACTCAAATTGCAAATAGAGATTCTGATTAATGAAAAAGGCTGGATTATTTCCAGCCTTTTATTTTTAACAAGTACAAGTATAATCAGAGCAAAAGTCATTTGACTTAAGCAAATCATCAAATTGATCTAAGTAGTCTTTCCAAATAACAACTAAATCTTTTACATCTAAATAACTATCAGTAAATCTACCTTTTTTACAGAATTCTAATTCTTGTATTTTATCTTTACTAACTTTAAATGAAAAGACAATATAAGATTGTTTATTTATAGTATAAGGAAACCAGTTATAATACGTTTTATTACAACTGATTTCCTCTATTTTTTTAGATAGTTCATAATGACTACTAAACTTATAAACTAAATATAATTTTCCTTCAGAATTGTCTCCTTTTAAATTTGTATACATATTTACAAATGCTGGACAATCAAAGTAAGATATCTTTGCTTCTATAAAATCACTTAAAAATATTAGGCATTTATTATAGTTTTTCAACACCATCACCTTCGTAGTATTCTACTGAGTGATCCCATTGATCTGTACTGATATGATATGAAATTTTCTGTAAAGAATTGTTAATTAAATCAACTTTCTCACTGAGTATTTTATCATTTTTCATGTTAAACACTCTAATTTGATTTTCAGAATCTTTACCTATGGCAATAATATATGCTTCAAAATCATATTCTTCAGAATTAAGATTTAATACCTCTTGCATATACCATTGAATTGCTAATCCATAATAAGCAATTTGTCTGTAATAATCATATTCTTCTACAGAATGTGCAAAATCATAGACATTTACAGTTGTTTTTAAGTCAATTAGAATTATCTTCTTATTAACATGATCAAAACATACTCTATCTAGTAAAGATTTACATTTAATATTATTGATTCTATTAACTTGCCAGTTAATATGAAATTCATTATGAGTTTCAAAAGTAGATGGTAAATTAAAAAGCAATTCATTTGCTTTCTTGTGATTCTGAATATTTTCCTTAATCTTCTTAAGCATTTGTAAATCAGCAAAGCTAATTATCTTCTTATTATCATCTTTCTTACTCAAGTATTCTAAGTAATCTTGATAAATCATAATAAGACCTTCAGCTTCTTCAATACATTTCTCATCAGATTTCTTATTACTATAAGCTTTTTTATAAGCAGATAGTTTAAGCTTATCTTGAGATTCTAATGGATTTACTTGCATAAGTCTATGATACTCATCTAATAAATCCTTTTGCTGTTTTACTTTAGGTGTTGCAAAATCAAGAATAATATAATCTTTCCAGAATTCATCTGGTTGAAGTAAATATTCATGAATCATAGTTCCTTTTTCAAGAAAAGAAAAGTTCATTCCCTCTTCTTTTCCATCAAGCATATCACGAAAATACCTAGGACCTCTTTTAATAAACCATCCTATTGCAGAATTACTTACTCTGCTATTATCTTCGTAATAAGGAATACTAATATCCATCTTATTCTTTAACATACTCTATAATTACTTTTTCTTCTATAGCTTGTATTTCTATAGTATTATCAATAACATTATTGAACATTGCTTCAATTGCAATACGTTCATTATCTGTAACAATTTCTTCTACTTTCATACTTATCCTCTATATTGCTATTCCTTACGCTCTTCTAATAAATATTTTTTAAATTCTTTTAGATCTTCCAACCGTCTTTTTTTACGTTTTAATTCTTCATATTGTGAAAAAGCTCTATCAATATCTTTAAATTCAATATATTTTTCAATACTCTCAGTATAAATAGAAATTTCTTCTTCTGTAGAAATAGATTCACTTTCTATAAAGCAATTTACTTTTCTTGTTAGAAAAAGTAAGTCTATTTTTTCTTTCGCTCTATCTATAATTTTCTTTAGTAATATCATACTTAATCCTCCATATCATTAATTACAGCTGACTCAGGAACTTCTGCTGAAGTATCCCAAACTAGTTCATCTTCTTTATCTTGTTGTAGTTCAACTTCTTTAAATGTATTAAGCCAATCTGCTACATTATTATTGTATGCTTGACTAATAAGCTTATCTAAAAATGCTTGTTCTACTTGTTTCTTTTCCTTTTCCGTCATAATATCTAATACTACAAATTCATAATTCTTTTTAAAACTATAACAACCATTCAATCTAGAACAATTGTATCTTCCAGAATTTACATCACTAGATCCATCATGCCAATGCCCATATAAATGATATTTACTCTTTCCAAAGGAGAAAACATCTAGAGCTTCATTACAAAATGGATTATCATGTGTTAGTAGTATATCACATTGTGGTATATCTTCATAAGTATCAAATCTACTAAATGCCCATTTATTCTCTTGAAATTCGATTGGTTTAATCCAAGGTGTACCATAGAATTTAATATCTTCATATGTATATAATTCATCTATAAGTATTACTAACTTATCGTCAGTTCTTAGTAGCATATCTTGTTTTAATTCATTGAGATACTTCTTATTATACGCATCTTCTAATAGAAAATCATGGTTTCCTGGTACTAGAATAACCTTATTACAAGACTGTTTCTTAACCCAATTTGCAAATCTGTTGTAAAGCCAATGTCTAGATTCAGGTATTTGTCTTTGCACAGATAAAGGCATTATATCACCACATATACATAGTACATCACACTCAGGTATATTCTCAATGAGATTACCATGTATATCACTTATACCGCATATTTTCATGTTTATATAAATTAAAAGGCTAGAATATATCTAGCCTTATTTGTTCTCACGCTGCATCACAACATTCATAATCGTCATATCCATCATTACATTCATCACAGTCATCACATTCATCATCGTATTCTACAGTATCACTAACTTTAGTTGGTATGTTTTCAGTAGAGATATTCATAATGTTTATGATTTCTTGAAGGCTAATGTCTTCATCTTCTAGCATTTTGACTTCACTCATGAAAGAAACAATGTTATCCATAGAAAGCAGTTTAATATTTTCTTTACAGAATTTTACTACTTCTTCTTTGTTCTTAATACCAAAATCATCAGCTAACATTGGTAAGAATGCAGCATTTTCATCAGGAGAATATCGACGTAAATAACGAATACGTGAACAACGATCTTGCATATACTGACTAACTCGGCTTAAGTCATTGCAAGTCATAATTACTAGTTTCTGTGCAGTCTTTTCAACTCCATCTAAGAAATCTAGCATATACTCAGTTTTGAAGTTCTTTTCAACTTCATCAAACAAAACACACACTGGAGTAGTAAAGGACTTAAAAAACTTAATAAGTTTGCCTTCTGGATAATCAGGATTAACTACAATAATAGGTAAACCTGATTCCTTAGCTAATATTTTTGCCATTACAGTCTTACCTGTACCCTTAGTACCAGCTAGCATTACACCAGTAGTATTTGTATTTGCTTTATTAAAATAGGTTATAATACGCTTCTTAAATATGTCATCAGTTTTAGTAGAATAGATTTTCTTTGGTAGATTTAATTCACCATTCTCCTTAAATATAGGTGAATCTTCCCATCTATTCCAACTCAGATCATATACTTTACCAGGTATCAAATCATAATCAGCACCTTTAGGTTTTGCAATTATCTGTTCTCCTATTTTAATAAATTCATTCTTTGTCATAATCTGAAAATTTAAGATTTTAATTTGTTGATTAACTCATCAACTTGTTTTTTATTCTTTACCAAATAAAATTTAGTATCTGGTTCATTCAAGCTTAAATAATACTTGAATAGTTTTTCTCTGTTTGCCCAAGAATCTGTAGCAAATCCTTTGCATTCTATAACAAAACCATCTCCTACAAAATCTGGTAAATAAGTAATAGCTCTAACTGTAGAGTTATTATATACAAACTTAGGAAGTAAAGTATATCTATGCTGTTCATATTCAGCTGATATACCTGCTTCCTTTAGTTTCTAATATGTATAAGCTTCTAATTTAGATCGAAATACTATTCCATCTATTTCTTGTTTAGTAGCATTACGCACTTTCTTGTTTAAGACTTGTTTTAGCATAATTAATATAATGTTGCATACTATCACTAGTTATTTTAAACGTTTCAATTCTTTCAGAAAAATTACCATTTTCATCCGTAAATCCTACTGAATATAAGAAAGAATAATCTTTATTATATTTGAAAGCTTTAAACATTTCTTTAATTGAATTTCCTATAAACTTACGTTTTTTATTCCATTCAATAAATTCTCCATGCAACAATACACTTACTAATTTGATTGGAATCAATAATAACTTTCCAAGTATTAGAGCTAAATCAAAAGGTAATGCTATTACTTTACCTATAGTTTTTAATAGTTTCATTTAACCAATTTTTTATTTCTTCAAAGCTATTTGCTTTAACAGCATCAGATACATCTTTAGCTTTGAATTTTTTGTTAATAAATATTGCTTCTAAGCCTGTTTCTCGGCTTAATTTGCGACTTCTTTTTACTCCAGCTACGTCTCTATCAAATAGTATTATAATACGCTTAAAACGCGTCTTAAGTTGCTCTAATACGTCTTTAGGTAGAAATGTACTCTCTGAAGATGGAGAAACTGCTGGATAACCCATTTCATGCAAACACATAACATCTTTCATAGACTTTGTAATAAATAGTATATCACCTTTCTGAGGCAACTGCTCATAGCCTTGGATATCATAGTCTGTAAGATTGTTTCTCCACTTAGTATATTTATCTGCTAATGGTCTATATATCTTAAAGTTATTATAGACCTTATATGCATACATTGGATTTTCTCGTTTATAAGTACCCTTTACTATTCCGTTACATAAATAATATTTAATACTATTTACATTGAATTTCTTTAGAGTATTTATAGAAATATTAAACTGTTTCCAGTAATTGATATCTACGTCAGTAAATTCCTGACGTACTACACCAATTACTGTTTCAGTTGACGGTATATATTGCTTAGAGCTAACGAGTTTAGTGTTGTTAGTAATATTTAACTTATCTACTATATCAGATAATATATCATTATATTCTGTTTTACCAGTAAATAATGACACAAATTTAATTACATTACCACATTCACCTGTTCCATGATCTTTAAAAAGTAGTTGTTTAGTACGTTTACTATAGTAAATACCAAAGGATGGATTTTTATCCTTCCTAAATGGACTATTATATATCATACCTACTTTAAATTGACCTATATATTTTGCATATATATCATATTCTGTTACTTTAGAAAGTATCCAATCTAGAGTAATATTATCTGGGAGTTTTGCTCGCTTTCTACTATACATATGCAATCTGTTTTAGTTTGCTACTAGTCGTGGAATCGAACCACGCCTATCCAGAGATAGATTTTTATTTCTGCTGTGCAGGCTCACGCTTCCATAAATTATCTAATATCCTTAAATTGATAGTGCCATATAGGATTGTTACAGATCCTCCTAGTAGTTGAAACTATTCTTCTTTATTAAATAGTTTCGATATTCTTTCTATAGTTGATTCTGCATCTTCATCAGTTAAAGCTTCGCCTGTCTGAATGTAGATGTCAGAAGTTGTTTCTTTCTTCATTGGTCTAACTGAATGTCCGTATCCCCAATTCATTTTAAATTTAGCATTCCAGAATTTAAACATCCAGTATCTAAAGAACCAAGGAGATATTGCTGTAAGTATTTGTCCTTTAATTAAAGGATCTTCAAACTTTTTAATTATAACTTCAACTCCAAGAAATCCTATAGGTTCTTCATTAAAATAACCAGGATCTTCATTATCTGCATATGCAGATATTTGTACTCGGTATCCTTGAGATTCTAGCATATCTATAATTCTCATAGCGGTATATGCACGAACCATAAGAGCTTGAGCTGAACACCAGCAATTCTCACATATAGAAATATGAAGCTTAACGAACTTACCAGTACCTATACCATGTGTAGGTATTCTTTTCTTTAGGCAAGGTAGACCTTCTATGTACCGATCAAAGTTCATATCATCTCCATCAGAATCATCGTATTTATATTTATGTTTACGACCTCCTAGATTTATATCCTTTTCTATTTTCTTTAAATTATCTAAACCTTTGGTATAACTATATTTAGAATCATGTATTTCTGCTGTAGATAATCCTCTAAAACAAGGATCATCGCTATTTTCAATATTATTTATTTCAGCAGGATTACCTCCTTCAATATTGTCACATTCTCTGTAAAATTCATCTAATGAATTTATATTAATATTTAAATTCAGTTTTTTCATTACGCTGCTGTTTTAAGTTCTATTGTTGAAGTAGAATTTGAAAAACGGTTACGTATAAATTCAATTGTTGAACCAACACTTTGTCTAGTTTTATTTTCTTCTACTTTTTGAATATATTGTTTTACTATATTCTTTTCGGTATCAGACCAGTTAATAATAAGCATATCTTTCCAGTCTGACATACCTACTTTTTTCATCTTTTCTGCTGCTTGAATCATACGAGTAGATGCAATACGGCGTAATGAATTTATTTTAATGCAGTCGCGTAGTAAATAAATATAATCTACTACTTCGTGATCAAATTGTGACTCATATTTAACAGAGTAATTTACTTCAATTATTGCTCCAGTAAAACGGTCAATTGTTGAAGCATCTAGTTGGTTATTAGCAACATACTGACGATCTGCTCCATTACCAAAAGTATTTGATGTAGCAATAATGATACATTCAGGATGTCGTAAAACAGTACCTGTAGTAGTCTCTATTTCACCGTTTGCCAATGCTGCATTAATAACCTGTGCTACAGATGGATCGAGCGCAGTCATCTCATCTATAAGGATTATTGACTTCTTAGCATAGAATTCAGCAAACTTAGTTGCTTCACGAGTAGGATATTTATATCCTGTAAATTCTGTTACAGAAGTACCAATACCACAAGAAATACATAAGTAAGGAATATCTAGTTCTTTAGCTGTATTACGAGCTATAGTTGATTTACCACAACCAGCTGGACCAACCATCCAGATGTTATTCATACCTGCTTTAATTAAACTTTTAAGCTTGTCTTCTGGTTCTAGTGAACTAAATGAGAATTGAATTTTCTTTAATTCTTCTTTTTCCTTTTCTTCTTCCTCTTTCTTTTTAAATTCTTCTTCTAATTTGTTAAGCAATTCTTTGATTTCTGTTTTACTTCCAAATTGTTCTAGTGCTTTTTTCTCTATTTTTTTCTTCTTTTTGAGATCTGCTATATTAGCTATTTTAATAGCTCCACTACATACTTTGTACTCTTGTCCAGTACAATTTGTCATAGTATATTCTCTGGATTGTCCTTTCTTTCCTTTTACTTCTGAAGTTAATATTAAGAAAATACCTTGCTGTGCTTGTTGTTTTCCTTTAGGATTGTTATATTTTATACTACCATAAAATATATTTCCAGGTTTTAAATCATGAACATTTGTGTTACTATTAACTAAAATATTATTTTCAGGTGTATTATCTTCTTGATTTTCAATCTGTTTATCATGCTCTGTAGCTTCAGATACTTCAGTATCTTGAGTTTCCGTATTTGCATCTACAGGATCTTTTAATTTTTGCTCTTTCGCACTAGACTTTGCAGGTTGATCTTTTTCTATATCTTGAATATGTTCTATTTCTACCATGATGATTTATTTTAATGATTAAAAAAGAATAAGGGTAGCTTTTACACTACCCTTATTTATTAATAATGATCCACTTTATATTAAAACGGCAGATCATCTGTTTTATCTGTAAAAGCTTGTGTATTAGTAGTAGATGAAGTTGTACTAAACGGATTATCGTTTTTTACTTCTTTATCAGCTACAACAGGCTTTGTAAATTGGTCAATATTTAGCATAGCAATAGAAGATGATTTACCTTCTGGTAATTCCATAGGTTCAATAAAAGTATACTTAGCATAATTAGGTAAAGTAGTATATCCTTTATCATTGTATACTATTTTCGCTCTAAGTTTTTTACTCTTATCTACTTTGTTCAGCATATCAGTAATCCACTGAGCAAACTGTTCAAAGCTTTCTCCATTAAAGTCAAGCTCTTCATCTTTATAGTAACAGTTAAGTATCTGCAACATACGAGAATACTGCTTATCCATTTTTGTCTGGAGTTGTTCTTCTGTAGTTACAAACCCACCAAGTGTAGGTTTCCACTCTGTATGGGTTAATGTTGCTCCATCTTTCTCAAAAACAATTTCTAAGAATTGATTACCATTCGGAGAAACTTCTGTTTTTACACTTTTCAATACTACATTTTCAATAATACCAGCGGGAATATACTTAATATCACTTTTGCTAATACTTGCTGCACGTTCTTTACTATATGTCATAATTTCAATATTTTTAAGTTTTTAAATCAGGCTGCACACTCGTCTAAATAAATCTTATCCCAGTGAACATTAATAACATTATTTTCATCGCTTTCTGCGATAACTATCTTCTTACCTCGTAAGTGAGGAGCTCTAGCTTCTCTTACTGAGTTATCTCCACCTTCAAAAGATATAATAGTTTCATTCTTTTTGCGATAGACATAACCAACAGCATCTGCTTCACCACATACTATATCACCCAGTTTTCCTACTAAATCTAGTGCCATTTCTGATAATTCTTCTCCTTCTTTATTAATCATCTTTTCTTTAGTATGACCAATAAGAATAAAATTATCACATAGATTACGAAACATATCTATTACTTTTCTAACTGCCATGCGAAGATACATATATCCACTACCATTTGGTAATGTACGTATATCATCTCCATTATAGGATTTACCCATTGGAGTTTGACGATATAATACCTTAGCATAACCTAGACACATTTCTTCTAATCTAGTAGCATTATCTATAGCAATATATTTGTAAGGTTTGTTACCAGTTTTAGCTGCTTCTTCACCAATTGCTCTAGATATATTACCTAAGTCTTCAATAGTACGAGCTTGAATAGAGAGAGCTTCTAGAAACTCTGAACCTCCCTCTAAGTCTACAATAAGACAGTTATCAAGCTTCGATAATAAAGTAGTTTTACCTGATTTGGGTCGACCAAACAAGATTAAGAATCTTGGATTGTTAACCTTTGGTTTGTTTTTCTCTTTTGGTAGTATTAACATATTAAAATAGGTTAATGCTTTACCTGTGAGATTCTGAAATTATCTGACAAAAACTGAAATTTTACACAATGTAAAGTTATTCGTTATTCATTGTTGAGAATATTGTTAACAGTAGTACTGTTACTAATATTAATAATAACATTTACTATATTATTTTTATCTGCTTTACGATAGTTATTCAAAAACAGACTAGGATTATCAATAGGAATGATTGTATAACCAATTTGAATAAACTTCTGGTAAATACGTACAGGTTGACCCATGTAAGTAAAATCGTAACCACGATCTTCTTCATAGTCTTCCATAATCTTAGCATATTCTGCTAATCGTTTTAATGCTAAATCAAATTCTGAAATAGCATCATATTGACGCAACTTAAATGCTCGATTTGCAAACGGACATGTAAGTGAATTATCATATGAACATGTCGGTCGATAATATTTTTTATTGAATGCAGAGAAATGTGCATTTCGGTTGCATCCAAAACATAGCAAGTCTTCAGGACCTGCATATGATATACTGTATTCCGGATCTTCCGGAGTGTGAATTCCATACCATTTAGCAAACGGTAAGCGGTTTTTAACTTCGTTTAATATACGATTTTTCAAAGAACCCTGAGGGTCAATATTTTGTTTCGGAAGTTTAATTGTAAAACCTTTCATAATCAGCCTTTTTTAATTTGTTTAAATACTACTTTTTGTTCTTCAGCACTTGCAGTATTTGTTTCAATTAGATTGCCATATTGAAGTTCGTTTTCAAATTCTAATATACAGGGTTCACCATCTCTTACTTTTAAGAAATGCATATAAACCTTATTTTTTACAGGTAGACGACGTACTCCATATATAGCTAGATTAAGTATCTCTGGTCTGTGAACAGCAATAACAAAATCACTAGCTTGAAATATTGCATCAGATGCTGATAAATCACTTCTCATTGGGAAGTGAGTACTTGGATTATTAATTCTATCAGGACTTTCAATATTACGATTCATCTGTGAAAGCTGTATTATACTAGTGTTAGAAAGTTTTTTCTTCTGTATAAACATTTTCTGTAAATCGACTATTGTACTTCTTTCTCCACCTTCTCCATTTACTAGAAGAACGTGGTCTAATACTACTATTAGCCAACGACCGTTAGCTACAGTATTATGAAAGTAATCTATAGTATTACCTATTTCTTCTACATTACATACTTTATCAACAAAGTATATATTGTATTTCTTAATGGTTTCAGCTGCCGATTCAGCTTTTAACAAGTCTTCATCACTAAGTGTTTCTACTGAACTATACAATTCAGATACAGTTTTCTTAGTTTTATTACTTATTACACGACCAACGTTTCTGTAGTCTACCATCTCTAAACTAAAGTATAATACTACGATATCCTGATCAGGATTAAGATCAATTAAATCCATTACTAACATATTTGCAACTGAGCTCTTACCACTACCTGATATACCAGCTATAGTAAATATCATATTTGGTTCAATTCCGCCAGTAGCTTTATTGAATTTATCCCATCTAGTTTTTAATGATACTATACTATGATTTTTTCTAGCTTTAATGTAGTTTATGGATTTATTTGCTACCTGAGATATTGACTCAAAAGGTAGTATTTTAACGGCATTCTGTTCCGTATTCTCCATAACTTACAGGTGTTTCAGATTCATAACTCATTTGCTCTTCAATAACCTCCCACTCATGTTGAGTGAGCCATTTCCACATCGTCTTCATATAACCTATCTTACCAGTTATCATTTTGTTTTCAATTTCATATTGAAGACATTGAAGAAGGTGTTCGTGCATTGCTCTAGATTTACCTACGATACGATTATATTCTTTACGACACTTATTTATATTAGATCGTAAAAAACCTTTAGTACCATCTGGTCTTAAAACATACACTGGAAATACTTCATAGAACTCATCAAACCATGTCTTATCTTGTTTTACACTTGATAATAGTTTTTCTGTAGGACTATAAATTTTATTATCTCCTGAAGTAGTAAAGGAGATAAGGTCATTGTCGATTAACTCTTGTATGTCGTTTTCACTTATTCGGCTGAGAAACTTGTGAACGTCTTGATTATTACTTTGATTATCATTCAACACAAGAGTTAAAAATACTAACTGATTAATTGATATTTCTCCAAAAATATCTAATAATGTTGTATCTAATTCTAGTATCATAATATAGTACTTTATGAACTAACTTTTGATACAATCTGGAAATATTTGTTAAAACAACGTTAGTTGTCTTGGTTTTAATTCTTCAATGATCTTTAACGCTTCCTTTAAATAGTAGCGATAATTGATCTTTCTTTCTTCTATAGGTTTATTATCAAATTTGTTTAGTATAGTAACACCAGATGCAGTAAGTAGATTAGTATAGTCTACTCTAGTACCTTTAGTTATAATCTTTGAACTATAAGGTAATATCTGTTCTACATTAGAATTATAGTAAAACTGATTTGGATCTGTAGTTATTATACTTTCTCCTGTTTTGAGACATACAAGATATTGCGGTATCTCAACATCTCTGTTTACTATTTTACATTTATATAAATAAGGACCATTAGTAGATGCATAAAATCTATTGATTCTTTGTATCAGTTCTCCATTATATTCTACAGAGAATTTCTTATCTACTTTCTGGTAAGTAAGAAACTTCTTAATATCTTTACAATTGTAGATAGTATCTTTTACAGGAATACTATCAACAAAATAATCTCTAATAGCTTCTGGAATAATCTTTGCAGACATTCCCTTACCAAGTAAAACCTTAGTAATGAACATGCCTTTTTCTTTAATATAATCATCTTTAATCATATCTAAAGAAGTATAAGGTTTTTTCTTTTTGTTTAGAGCTTTTTCTGGTTCAGTTTCAAACAATTTCTTCATTGCTTGATAACCTTCTTTTACAGCTATATAATCATTAATAGCATACTGATACATAGCTTCAAAACGATCTTCCTCTAGGGTTAATCTCGTTTGTTGTTCCCATTCCTTACATATACTTTGTAATTTTTCATACAGATTCTTCTTAAGAAGAACAAATAAACCATCTGTATTTGCCTGTACTATTCTACAGCCAATATCAGATAATCTTTCTGCTAACATAAGTAATAGTAATTGTCCATTTATTCTAATCTGCATTACTGCGAAAGGACTATAACAGAAATTATGTTCATTCTGTAGATTACCACTAAGACCGTTTAATGCTAATTTAAGCGTTTTATCTTTAGTCTTAATACCATTATGTTTTGCTTCTATTCGTTCATCTTTAACTTGATTATAAACTTCTAGAAATTCAGGACCCAAATGCTTTGGGTAGAATTTATACTCTATTATCATACTAGGATACAGAGATGCAACATCAATATCTATTAACATTTCATCTTCCTTAGGAATAATTATCTCAGGTTTGTTTTCAGAGTGAATACCACCAACTCCTACAGAATACTTTAATCCTCTGAATACGAATTTATTTTCATATCCTTTTCTACCTGGTGATACTATCTGTTTTTTCATATCAGATAGTACATTACGAAGTATAGGATCTTTATATTCTATATAAGGCAATATTACTTTGTTTAGGTCTATGACATCTGCTGGGCTTCTTAAATCTTTAATATCCCACCATGATAGACCAGTCTTTTCAAGATATTTCTGCGTTAGAATTTTCATTCCAATGTTTACTCCATCTTTACTTAATACTCTTACTTTATATTCATCTTCGATAGCTATTCTTAATTCTATATCTTCAGAACACAGATTTAATAATTTTTCAGTAGAATTAACGTCATTCACATTATACTCAATCATCTCTTCTATTCTATCTTCTTCTAGAAACTTATTAAAGTCTCCATTAAATTCTAGAACATTAGGATATTGCATAGTTACTTGCATTTCCTTCAATCCAACACGCAATTTCTGTGAATATAACATAGTAAGTATATCAAATGAATCATACCATACTTGATATTTCCATTTTTTCCATGCTTCTATGTTGTCATCTGCTTGAGATGTAGTTATAGTTCTACTTAGGTTAAAAATACTATCACATATCCTTAGATATGGTTTATTTTTAAGTATATTATAATAATCTATTATATAATTAATAATAGGATTATCATAATGTAAATTATTATATCCTGCAAAGATTTTATTTGAATCAATTTGAGTTTCAGTAGTATAGATATCTCCAAATTTTAATGGTGCTTTAATATTTGGTACACGAAAAAAATCAACTAATTCTGACAATTGATTTTTTCTGCTTGATATCTCAAATTTATGAAACTTCCCTGATTCAGTATTCTTTGCTGTGCAATGAAATACGTTTGGGAAAACTTCAATATCATAGACATATACTGTTTTTCCTCTTATCTTCATAGCGTATAAATTTAGTGGAGTGTATGGGAATCGAACCCATGATGCCGATTGGTTGCAGCACTATAAATAGTGTATTAGAGTCTCTCTAATATTCCTCCCTGTACCCTGCGCTTGCCTGCTAGCTGAACACCCCTTGAGGCAGGATTCTTTATAGACTATCCTGCTAAAAGTCTGTCGCTCTACGCTGCTTGCTTTATCTCTGGCAAATGTTTAGCAAAGCATTTCTTTTCTAAAGTTGCTCTATCTACTATCGTAATAGATTCATAGTTACTATATTTATCGGATAACTTTGCATTCAATTTAGTAACTACTTCAGTAAGTTGTTCAATAGGTAGATTAGAGTAGCTTGTCTTAAACTCTTTATCGTTTGTAGTAGCTATAACTACTTTATACGGTCTTTGTTCTAAATATTGTAGCTTCTTAGACATCTTGAACTCTGCAAGTTGTTTAGCTACTTTCTTAATTTTCTCTTCGCGAGCTGCTTTATAAGCTTGTTGTTTAGCAATACGTTCTGCTTTATTGCTACCATATAGATTCTGTACCAATTCTTTATGGTAACCAGAATAAGGACGTTCTTCTAATAACTGCTTTTTATCCTTCTTATCAGATACCTGTGTAGGTTTCTTAGGAATACTAGCTATACCTTCTTTAGTTTCATGATACTCCTTTCGTGCATTAGTAGCTTCAGGAGTCCACTTATAAGTATATACTTCTCTACTTACTATTTTATCATGACGACGAGTAGTTACAAATTCCTTTGTCATAGGTTTAATATTTTCTGACAAAGATATTCCTTTGCTACACATAGCTTTATAATCTGAGGATTTAGTTAATCCATAACGTTTCTGTAAGTTTTGCTGGTATTTAGCATTTTTCTTATTTCTAGTTTCTTGATTCATAACAATTGATTTTAATAGTTAAAAACTAAAGGAAGCTAAATAGGTTAATGTTTTAAGATTTCCCGTACGTACTTTCCCTATCGCTTCCTTGTTATATTTTAAGCTGCTAAGCACATTGGAGCAGCAGAATCATCAAATTCTGTTTCTTCATTGAACTTAGTAAGTTTCTCTTTTAATTTCAGAATCTCTAAATCGAGTTCTTTTATTCGTGCTTTAACCCAATTTGAAGTTAAAACTTCAGTCTTATTTAGAGCTTTTTTACCTTTCTTAGATTTAAGAACAGGATTCAAAGTTCGTATACGACTTAGATGTACTTTCATTTCTTGCAATTCACATAGTTTAAATACATCCAATTGATTACAATCAGCTGGTAAATCACTAAATTTCTTTATACCCATATTGATACATAGTATCTTTAATTTAACAATTACTCGATCATCTGTAAGACCTTTGATTGTATTATAAAGTTCTTTCAAATCGTAAGTACGTTGATAATTACGATTTACTACATTCTCAATAGAAATGATATTCCAATACTTAGTAATATCTGCTGATAGTTTATCACGCTGTTCAATAAATTTATTTGCTTTCATATATACTTGATTTTAATAATTTGACAATTAGTTAATTACATAGTATATTAGAAAGTCTACCTGTGTAGTTAATAGACTGATCAAAGTCTAATAACTTAAAATATCAGCTATCTTCACAGACCGCTGATATGAATAACAATAAAATTAAGAAATAAGACAGACAAGATCAAAGAGTTAGCGCCTCTGTCACATCTCGATACGGCATCCGATTCTTCTTCTCTCGGCTTTCCAACACTTAGTTACCTTAGTAACATTATCAGAGGCAAGTAAGTAAGAGTATATACGAACCCAACCAAATGTATATACTCTTACTGATTTTATGTTGATTTTCAATTATTTTCTACTTGATACGAACCCAACCAAATGTATATATTCGATTATAAATCTCCTTCAACATGTAAACTGACGGGTATTCTTTCATACCCAAAATCTATGCAAGCATTTGCTACCCCAACCATTTTGCGTCGCTTGCTGTTATTACCCATATTTTTGTCAAAGCCTGGGTCATCTTTTGTAATATCATAGGTCAATTTCAATGGACTGTTTTCATCAAGTAATGTACAATAATACAATAATAACTCGATTACTTTTTCTTTTTCATCTTTCTTAAGTACTTTATCAATTGCTTCTGTCAGAAACCCAACCAAACCTGACTTATCGCAATTGTTACTTTCTACACCTGTGATGATAAAAGCTATTCTTTGTACTAAACTAAAAAAGTCTATTACATAATAGGAATTAAACCACTTATTTACCCAACCATATTTGTGGCGTCCTATTAATACTGTTCCATCATATTCAACTTTAATTGTTTTGCTCCCATCCATTAGCAAATTATTTTGAATACGAGGATCAGACATAATTAGCTGTAACATCTGCAAGTGATATGAATCTATTGGCTTTTTACTTGTTGCCATAGCTTTATGTACTTAAGATTAATTACTCGTCGATGCTCTTGTAGTAAGCAGTAGTGTCGTCCTTAGTAATCTTATTGATTTGTTCCAGAGAAGCTCCCTGATTTGCCAATTCATCAATAAAATTATTAAGATCAGTCAAATTACTTTGATTCAACTGAGTGACAACTTCTGTTACCATCTTAACATTCCAGAACGGAGACCGTTCTCCAGTTGCTTCAAATTTCAAGATAGCATCTTGAACATCTTTCGGACCAGCTTTCAATACGATATCTACATCTGCCCGTAAATCAAACTGCAACTTTTCGTCATTATTAAACATAATAACAATCTTACCATTTGCAGTCCGTACGATATCTACGTTGAACAAATCAACAGTTTCAATCATATACTTCTTCATCGGATTTGCAAGTACAAGTCCTGGCATATCACCAGCCATTTTTTTCTTGTAATTCAAATCTAAATTATCACTTACGGGGATTGCCAACCGCCGACCAACTAAAGCCCGGCTAAATGCAATTACTTTAGTACGTAACTGTGTGATTTCTTGCTGAGTAAAACCTTCTGGATTTTTGAACACGCTTTCATATTTTGTTGTTTCCATAATCTCTCCTTTCTTGATTCCGTGGTTGATTCCACCTACGGAGTAAGTTAATACTAAGTTAATTTAAAAAGTAAGCTATAGAGTTCTTTTATCTAAGTGGAATAGTGTCTAATATCTATTCGTTTATTAAAAACTTAAAAACCACTTCTTGTATTCAAACAGTAAAACTCTATAACGAAATTCTGCTAAGATTTGATAAGTAATCTGAAAAAACTATAAGATAAGCTTTCGTATTATTAACATTACTACTAGAACGTGATGTTATTACTTCACTCGGCATTCCCCGTAGGACTTTACTCATGAGACAGATGAGTCAGCCGTTCTTCATAAAATTATTAATACTAAACTATGAAAATATATGTAATTCGATATCTGAAAATCGAATGCTATGCTAGTT